>Ga0163155_10002147_pt1 | contig 22482 bp, 17 predicted proteins | sample OliLakLV19SP4G1_FD_148611 | JGI IMG/M metagenome (GOLD analysis project Ga0163155, IMG submission 148611) | Freshwater microbial mat bacterial communities from Lake Vanda, McMurdo Dry Valleys, Antarctica - Oligotrophic Lake LV.19.SP4.G1 | ecosystem: Environmental > Aquatic > Freshwater > Lake >... | reverse complement strand
CAGGGGGAGTGGGCGGCGCGTTCCCGCCTACGGATGGTGGGGCAGACATTCCTGTCTGCCGGAGACCGGCGTCGGCCGCGCGGTCCCTGCAACTCTCCCGCAGACAGAAATATCCGCGCCACCAGTGCAGTCAAAAAAGTTTACGTCTGGCCTTTCGCCGTTCTCTGCGTCTCTGCGCCTCTGCGGTGAAAAAAAATCGGAGGACCGTGCAAGCCGTCCGCACGTCACCGGGCGCCTCCTCTCAACCGCCGTTCTCTGCGTCCTCTGTGCGCTCTGTGGAAGATCCGCCGCCGAAGACACGATCACCCTCACCGACGGCAAAACCGTGAAAGGCCAGATTACCAAAGAGGACAACGATCATGTTTACATCGAGAAAGACGGTGAAGCCCGCGCCATCCTCAGAACGCGCATCACCCGCATCGAACGCGTCAGCGTGAAAACAGTCCCCGCCGTCACCGAGATCAAGGAGCCCGTCTCCAAGCTCGGCGAAAAAGACATCAGCATTCTCTATAATGAACTCAAAGACATCGGCGCCTCCGATCCGCTGAAACGCAACGCCGCGCTCGCCATCGCCAGACAGAAGAAAGACGATGCCACGCCAGTCCTGCTCGCCATGCTCAACCCGAAAATGCCGACCGACGAATGGACGCACATCAGCGTGTTTCGCGCGCTGGCCGATCTCGCGCCGCTTCCCGATCAGGCCGTTCAGACTCTCGCCTGGTGCGCCGTCTTCGATCCTTATCCCGAAGCCCGCCGCGAAGCCTGCAACACGATTCGCCGCCTTCAAGACGACCGCGCCATCCGCCAACTGCTGAACTACGGCCTGTCCGAGAATCCTAAACAGAAATTCGCCGCCGCCATCGCGCTCCACGAAATCGACGACAACCGCATTCTCGCCGCGCTTGTTCGCGCCATCCCCATGCCCTCGGTCAACGCCAATCTCGGCGAGCAAGGCACCATCTCAACGCCTACTGTTAATCTGCCCGTCGGCCCCGGCGGAACGCGCATGCCCATCTTCCTTCCGCAGGGCTCCATCTCCGGCATCGCCAACGATGTCTCTTCCCCCGCATCCGATCTCTTGAAGCTGATCTCTGGAAAAGACATCGGCAACATGCCGTTCTCCTGGGCCAACTGGTACCGCGAAAAAAACGGCGAGATCAGCGCCGACGACCGCGATGCCTACAAACACAACCGTTCCGCCCGAGATCGCATGAACGCGCCATGAAATAGTTGGCAGAAAGCGTGAGCAGAAAGCGCTAGGCAGGAAGCGCCGCTAACAATGGTGGCGGGGACACTCCTGTCCCCGGGAGGGAACGGCCAGACCGCAACACCGGGAGATATGTTCCCTCGGCATCTATTCAGGTCTTGGTTCAGCAGAGGTTTTTATGCAGCGATGGAACCTCAACCTTCCCGCCCTCACTATCGCCGCGATGCTCTGTTCCAGCACGCCCACTTTTGCCGGTGACGCCGGTCCGCCCCTGCCCCCCGACGAAGTCCAGATCGGCCTCTCGCCCGAAGCCGCCAAACGCGCCGAACGCTTCGAGCAACTCAATGTCTACCGCCGCGCCGTCGCGGGCGACGCCGCCGCGCGCGCCGAATGGGACGCCAGAAAACCCGAGCCGCGTCATGCCTTGCTCAGCGAACTGGCCGTTACGAAAGAAGGCTCCGCCGCGCGTCAACAGGCACTGCTCGATCTCGCGCGCCTCTCCACTTCAGAAGACGCAACAGGCCAGGGCCTCGTCGCCATCGCCCGCGTCGCCGTCGCCGATGGCGACGGGTCGATGCGCGATCTGGCCCGCAAAGCCCTGATCGTGCGCAACGACGACCGCACGCCCAAGCTGCTCGCCTCCGTTCTGCGCGCCGACGATGCCCTCATGCGCGCCAACGCCGTCGCCGCGATGAAAGCCATTGGGGGCCCGCGGCTTTTCGAAGTCATCATCGAACACTGGAAAGAAGTCTGGGGCGCCGGCCCGCGCAACCACATGGTCGTTGGCGCGCAGCGCAGTTACGTCGCCGACTACGATATCTCCGGCGACTCCTACGATCCCGTCGTGCGCCGCTTTATCACCGGCGTCGTCCTCGATACTAAAGTTCTGAAAGTCGAGAGCGACGTCTACTACGTCACGATCCGCGAAGTCACTCCCTTTGACGTAAACCTCCCCAACAACCCCGCCGCATGGCAAAAGTGGCTGCGGCAGGAACGCCCCAAGCTTGTTCAAGACGCCGCTAAAAAACGCGCCGTCGCCACCGCCGCACTGCACGGCCGCGACGAAGAATAATAAATAACTCATAATGCATAAAAAAAAGAGCCACGCTTTTTAGCATGGCTCTCGTTTTTTATGAACGTGTTATGCGATAGTCTTCTTTACTCTTTCTTTTCCTTCGGCGCGTCTTCCTTCTTTTCTGCCGCGGGGTCCGCCGCTTCGCCTGCCGGCTTTGCTTTCTTGGTCGGCATCTTCGGCGCTTCCGGCTCGGCCGTCGACTTGATTACGCGAAGTCCCGTATTGCGCACTTTTTCCTTCAAGCTCACCACGCGGTTATCGGCCGAGATCGCATAGATGCGCGCTTCGCCTTCCGGCTTCGTCCACGCGCTCGGGAATTCCAGGTATTGCGAAAAGAATCCGCCCGGCACTTCCCACAGCACTTTGCCGCTGCTCTTGTCCACAGCCAGGATTCCCGTGTAGCTGCCCATTTCCTTCGCGCGTCCCGTTCCGAGATACGCCGTGTCCGGGCTCGCGGTGATCGTGCCTTCGGCTTTCACCTGCCACGCCACACTGAATTTCTCAGGGCTTTCCGGCGATCCCTTTTCCACCCGCGCTCGGTCCACTCGCAGCGCGTTCAGCATGCCATTATTCGTGGCGGCATACACATAAGGAGTTGCGGATTCATCAGCATAGATGCTGCCCGTCGCCGTGTAGCCGGCCGGAAACGCCCACTTCTTTTTCAAAGTCAAGCGGTCCAGGCAGTACACGCTGTTGTCGCGCGCACCGATGTAAATGCTGTTCAGCACGCTGTCGGAATTGTTGGCGCTGCGCGGCGATGTCACCGTCAGCCCCGTCGTCGGCACGCCCAGCATGAAGTACGGCTCGCGCTCCGCGCCTTCGCGCGTGACCGCGTACACGTTCTGGTCGTCGGCGGAATAATAGAGCACGTTGTCTTTCAGGATAATGTTGCTGGTGATGATGCCGCGTTCCTTGTGCGTCTTGTGCCACGGGCTGTAAAGATCGAACTCCGGTGCATTGAACTCGTCCGAGACCTGTTTCATGAAGTAACCGACGCGTCCGCGCACCGTCAGCGCGTAGAACCGGCCGTCCCAGCCACCCACGAAGATGTTCTCAAGGTTCTTCCACTGCTTTGTGTATTCTTTCGGATACGCCGCCGGATCGACGATGATCGGCGAGCAGCTCATCACGAAGTTCGGCAGCAGCTTCCAGCGGATGTATCCCGCATTCTTTTCGATGCCGATCAGGTAGTTGCTTACGTTCACCACGATATTGTTGCGCGACACCGCCGGCGTATAGCGAATCGCATCGCTCAGCTCGCAGCGCCATTTCTGAACGCCGTCAGCCCGGTTGATGCAGAGCAGCGATTTCTTGTCCGTCTCCAGCAAAACAATTTCGTCAATCACCCAGCCTTTGATGATCTTGCCGACCGACTTCACGTCGATGTGCGGCGAATACCAATCTGTTTCCAGATCCATTCCCGCGGGCATCGGCACGGCCCGCTGCGCCACTTCGTCTTCAATCTCTTTGGCGAGGTTGCGCTCGCCTTCCTGCTTTTTTAAATACCCCGGCGTCGGCGTGAAAAGGTCCGCCGCGTCCTTGGGCTCAGACTTCAGACGCTCTTTCTCTTTCTTGGCGTCTTCCTTGCCTTCTTTGCTTTTCTTCTTATCTGCTTTGTCCGCAGCGTGGACCGAAAATCCCACTGTCGCCGCCAGCGCGAGTGACAACAACCATGTCAGCTTGTTTGCTTGACCGCTCATTACTCTTATCCTCCGAACCGATTTCAGTCCGCTATCATCCGCGTTGGTGCAGCAACTTCGATAGGTCTACCTGGTGACGCAACTCGTACGATTTCATTCGCTCAATCGCAGCCACATCTCGAGAAATCGTCTGCGACAATTTGTACATATAAGGCTTGTTGTCCAGCCGCGATTGCAAATCCTCAAGAATCCGTTCCCACGATCCCTCGTAAAGCTGATCTTTCAGATCCAGTAGCACCCGTTCGTAAGGTTCAAGTCGTACTATGAAAATGTCCGGCGGCACGTCCAAATACGGATCGCTCCCGGCCGCACCGGTCTCCCCCATCTCCACAGCCCCTCTCGGATCATGTGCTAAAGTAAGGTGCCGATTGTAGTAATGCATTGGCTCCTGTCAATCGAGCAAAAAAAAACCTTCCCGCCAGATTCACGTGTCTCCTAATAGACTCCTATCCCCACCCGTTCCTTACCGCCTTGCATGATTAAAAAAAACCATGCCTCATTTTACCCGCCTTTCTCTGTGTCCTCCGTCCCTCTGTGTTGAAGTCGTGTTCGTTCATGTTAGAACCCCAGTTCCTTTTCGGAATGCCACCTTGCAGATCGCCGTCTTCTTCTTGATCTATTACCTCGCGCAAGGCTGTCTCATTCCGTATCTGCCGCCGTACTACAAATCCCTCGGCCTGAGCGGCTCCGAACTTTCCATGCTCTCCTCTATTGCGCCATTCATCATGATTTTCGCGCCGCCCGTGTGGGGCTTTCTCTCCGACCGCAGCGGCCGTCCCGTGCGCACGCTCCAGATCGCCATGGCCGGCTCCGCCTTGCTCTTTTTGCCCCTGTTCGCGGTTCACTCGGGCGCCGGACTCGCCGCCGTTCTCGCCTGCCAGGCATTGTTCGCGACCGCCATCACGTCGCTGGCCGATACCGTCACGGTCGCGGAAGCACTCCGCCTGAACACCGATTACGGCCGTCTGCGTGTGGCCGGCTCGCTGGGTTACGTGGTGGGCGCCTACGGTTTCGGCGCCGCTCTCGCTGGGGGCTACGGACTGAATCATGTGCTCTGGATAGGCGCGATCGGATTGGCCTTCGCCGCCGTTTCAACCCTGGCGCTTCCCCAGAGCAAACCCGTCACCGCGCATCAAGCGCCCTCATTCCGCGAGGCCGCGCAGCTTCTCCACAATGGCGCGTTCGTCGCTTTCCTGATCACCGGAATGCTGCACTGGGCCGCGCTGCAATCGTATTATCTGCTCTACGCGCTGCGCATCGAAGAACTCAACGTCTCGCCGCAATTCGTGGGCATCGGCATCGCCGCCGGCATCGCGACTGAAGTCGCGCTCATGTGGAGTTTCCGAAATTTGCTCCAGCGTTTACCGCTGCTACCCTTTCTCGCGCTCTCCATTGTAAGCAGTATTCTGCGCTGGTCGCTCACCGCCTGGTTCAGCAGCGGCGCCGCCGTCGCCGCCATGCAAGCTCTTCACGGCCTGACCTTCGGCGTCTTCTATGTCGGCTCCATCGCCTACCTCGAACAATCCATCCCCCCGCCGCTCCGCGCCACCGGCCGCGCCCTGCTGGCCTCCATCTCGCTCGGGTTAGGCGCCGTCTTGGGAAACCTGATCGCCGGCCGCCTCCTGGATTACGGCGGCACCTCCGCCGGCTACTACGGCGCCGCCGGTCTGGACATTCTCGCCCTGATCCCCCTGGCCGCCTGCGCCCTGCTTGCGACATCCAGACGAATCAAAGTTGTTCCGCGTTAACAATTTAACCATCGAAGCGGCCTCTGCGTTCTTGGCGATGGCGTGGTGAGTTACGAGCTCGGGGAGATTTGCGGCAGGAAGCGTTTGTCGGCGTCGGTGGGCGCAAGCCATTTCAGCAGTACATCGATATCGTCCAACAGGTCGATGAATGAGTGCTGCCGGTCCGCCGTGTTGATCGCCATCATGCGTTTGAGTATTCGCGATGTTCCCGCGTTCAATTCCGGCAACAGGTCTCGCGGGTCGGGCCGCGCGCCTTGAATCTGCAACAGCATTACTTCCGTCGCGCTCTCCGCGAAAAACGGCACCGAACCGGTCAGCATGTGGTAGAGCGTGCACCCCAGGCCGTAGATATCGGCGCGCGCATCCAATTCCTTTTTCCCGTACGCCTGTTCGGGCGCCATATAAAGCGGCGTGCCGACTGCTTCTCCGGCGGCGGTCAATTCCGTGAGCACCACCAGCGACTTGGCCAATCCCAGATCGATGATCTTCACGCGCCCATCACTTGAGAGAAGAATATTGTCCGGCTTGATGTCGCGGTGAATAATGCCGTGCGCTTCCGCATGGCCAAGACCGCAAGCCGCTTCGCGAATGATCGCCCACGCGGTGCGCTCGGGAATATTGCCTTCGCGTTCCAGACGGTGGCCAATGGACACGCCGTCGAGGTATTCCATGGCGATGTACGGACTGTCCTCAGCCGCGCCGCATTCGTAGGTCGTGACGAGATTGGGATGCGTCAAATTCGCCGCAAGGTACATCTCTCGCCGGAAACGTTCGATCCACTGTGAGCCACGCGCGAGGTTGGGCGGCAGCACTTTCAACACCACATCCCGATCTGCCTCTGAATCGTGAGCTTTGTAAACGCGCGTGTATCCTTTTTCGGAGAGCAGCGTCAGAAGATCGAATTTTCCAAAAAACTTCAACGCGGCAACGCGCTGTGAATGCGACAATCCCGCGTGCTCCGTTGCACGAGCATGGCGTAAATCCAATTCGTCGTTCAGCGTTTTATATTGCGCGGGCGTGATCAAGCGCTGCTGCAACAACAGCTGTTCGGGCTTGACAGGCACCTTGCCGCGCGTCACTTGTTTCTGCAAATTGAGCAGCTGGTAAACCTGTGTTTGCGTGAGATAGCCGAGTTCCAGGCAGATCGCCAGAACGTTCGAAGGTGCGATATTCGCAGCCGGCTGAACACTCATCGCCTTGCAGGCCCCCGCCACACCGTGTTGATCTCGTGGTGCAAACTATACAACAGAGCGTGGAGAAAGTCCGCGACGAATTCTCTAAGACGTTATGATCGCAGCGATTGTATTATCGGACAGTCAGCGAAGCACTTCCGCAAGAAAAATTTGCATCACCTTTACCGTTTCCATATAAGCATTGCCAATGTGATCGCGGAAAAATTGTACCGGCATGTCCGGATTTCCGACGAACGGTCGCAGGTCCCAGCCCATCTGCACGCCGATGAACGCGTAAAGAAAAAACCACGCGATGCCCAAACGGCGATGCACCGGATTGCGCGCGATTAGCGGCGCGTAGCACGCCTGCAGCGAGCGCCGCGCATTCCATCCAGCGACCGCGAACATCAGCGTACTCCACGCTTGCGCCGTGCGGTAATCGCCGTGAGTGAGATTCATGAGAAGCGTCACCGGGCAGAATATCTGCTGACGGGAAGAACCGCTGGAACAAACGGAGCGTCACGGATTGTTTTCAGAAGAGTCGGAAATCTAGGCGAGTGGGCTGCTAGATTTTCTCGTCGCGTTCCAACCAGTAGAGGGCGCGCAGCGCGCCGGTGAGGTGCTCGCCCCAATGCGCGCGAAAGTTGAAGCGCCAGTGCCAGACGGCTTCAGCGATCGAACAGGCGGAGTCTTGGTCGTAGGCGGCGAGGCCGGATTTCAGATCGCCGTACATATCCGCGAGATCGTCGCTCAGCATTCCCGTGACCGAGTCCGTCGATTCATACGCGCTGAAGACTTCGTGATAGCGGTCGCAATCACCTATCTTCTGCTGCAGGGCGTGAAACACTTTCTGCCACTTCGGCATTGAAACGGCTGAGCGCAGCGGTTTGGAACTCCCCGTATCCACCGACGGTAAATCAAGCGCGGCGCTATAAAGTTTCGGCAACAGCTCGTGAATGCAGCGCAGAAACGTCTCGTTGGAATCAAGATTTTCGATGAGCTCGCAGTAATTTCGCGAAAGCGCGACGAAGCGTTCAATGCATTTGGCGTTCGTGCCAGAGGAGTTGACGGGCGGCTTTTTCATTCGGGCTTTCATACTGAACCGGCCTGATGCCGCTTAAGACCAGGGAATACATCGTAATGGCGGTCTCGCGTGAAAAGCGCGCATAGATAGGTCTGCGCATGCGCCGCGATAAACACATCGGATGCGGGAACCTTCTTTTTCGCGACCGACTCCAGCCGTCCCAATTCGACCGCTTTCAGCCACACGGCGTCAGAAGCCGCGAGCATGGGAAACGCGCGCATCCGGCTCTGCAGATACTGCCGTTGTCCTTCGTCGCGTGGCCCGATGAGAACCTCGTAGAGAATCGGTCCGGCAAGGCGGATCCGATCCGCCTTGATCAACCGTTCAATCTCTTTCGTGTCCGGATTTCTGCGCAGCGACAGGAATTCGATCCACAAAGGCGAATCAACGACGACGCTTTCGGCTCTTTTTTCCATACTGTTCTTTAATCTCCCGAGCCTCTAAATCGTCGGGCGTCGTCCCGAAGTCGATCTTCATCTTCCCTTCGAGCAGATCTTCGACGGCTCTGCGGCGCACCGCTTCTTCCAGCGCCCAGCACACGGCGTCACGCTTGGTTTTGCAGCCGCTGAAGGATAGCGCCTGATTCAGCAAACTGTCGGGGATGTCGATGGTTGTTCTCATGATCGCTGCGCACCTCGTATGCACTTTAGTAGCATACAAATCATGCACAAAAAAGCCATGCCATTTTTAGAGCCTCTAACAATAAAGGGGTGCGGGGCAAGTTAGGCGGGGCCTTTTCAAATAGGCCGACCGACGCGACCCGTAAGCCGTCCATCATCCATCCTCTGACAACAGCAAGGCGCGCAGGTTCAACACCGCCTCCGCTCCCGGATAGCTTCAGAACTGTTTCATACTCCATTGTGCTGCTTGTTTTTCAATGCAACCCCACGCAGTGGGGATGATCCGGCGCGGGTGCCGCGCCGCGTTCTTCTGGCGCGGCTTTCCCAAGCGCTGACTTTGCTCGCGAAGCAGAAAACATATATTTTGAAATAGGATGGAACAGGAAAATGCGACGGGTGGCCATCGGCCGCCAGCCTTATTTTCCATAGATAAAAAAAGTCTGCTACAGCCGACAGCTCCGCGCGTTGCAAAAATTATGTGCGAAAAGTTCTCTCACAAATTTGACTATTCCTTTTCTTAGTTCGTTTTTTTGAATTAAAAAATTTTAGCGTTTCACCGGCAAACACTGGTGTAGTGAATTCTACGGAATTCAGACTACGCAGTGATTCAGGACTTTAAGCGCGGAGAGTGCGTTATGCCGATCGTAAAATGTGAAGAGTGCGGACGCGGCTTCAACCTTCAGGAAGACCAGTACGGCAAAGTAAAATGCAAGTGCGGCGCGATCCTGCGTGCTCCCAGCGTCGGCGGCGTTGAGGGGCAGAAGGAAACGGCTGGCGCTGCAATGAGCGACATGGATGCGGTGAAGCATTTGAAAGCCGCGTACGAAGCGCTGAAGCAGGAAGTCGCGATGGTGATCGTCGGCCAGGACAAGGTGGTCGAAGAAATCCTCATCGCGGTTTTCTCTAAAGGCCACTGTCTGCTGGAAGGCGTCCCGGGCCTCGCGAAAACGCTGATGATCTCGACGCTGGCCAAGTGTCTCGATCTCTCCTTTAAGCGCATTCAGTTTACGCCCGACTTGATGCCCAGCGACATCACTGGAACGGAAGTCATCCAGGATGACAAAACCACCGGAGAGCGCGTCTTCCGCTTCATCAAGGGGCCGATCTTCTGCAACATTTGTCTGGCCGACGAAATCAATCGAACCCCTCCGAAGACGCAGGCCGCGCTGCTCGAGGCCATGCAGGAAAAGTCGGTCACGGTCGCCGGAACGCAGCACAAGCTCGCGCTGCCGTTCTTCGTACTCGCGACACAGAATCCGCTCGAGCAGGAGGGTACGTATCCGCTGCCTGAAGCGCAGCTCGACCGTTTCCTCTTCAAGATTTTCGTCGATTACCCGAGCGACGCTGAAGAACTTGAAATCATGAAGCGCGTGACCACGCCGAATAAAGTCACGATCAAGCCGGTTCTCAACGGCGAGCAGATCAGCCTGCTGCAGGAAATCGTCATGCGCGTGCCGGTCGCCGAACACGTCTATCACTACGCCAAAAAGATCGTCCGTTCCACGCGCCCCGCGATGGGCGAAGCGCCGGACTTCATCAAGAACTGGATCAACTGGGGCGCCGGTCCCCGCGCCAGCTTGAATCTGATCCTGGCTGGAAAAGCCCGCGCGATTCTCAACGGACAGTTCCACGTCTCCTGTGAAGACATCGAAGCCGTTGCGCCGTCCGTATTGCGCCACCGCATCGCCTGTAACTTCACCGCGCAGGCTGAAGGCATCACCACCGACAAGGTCATCGAGAAGCTGCTGCAGAGCGTGCCGAAGACCGAAAAGCTGTCGGCAGCCGCCGCGGCATCTTGAGCAGTGGACTAATCCATAACGCATAAAAGTTATGCATTATGAATTATGCATTATCTCTTAGGATTGATCCATGTCCCTGATCAGCGCCAATCCAACTCAAAAAGGCGTGAAGCTCTCCCGCTATATCGATCCGAAGATTTTCAATCGGATCGATAAGCTGGAGCTTGCCGCGAAAATGGTGGTCGAAGGCTTCATGGCCGGCTGGCACCGTTCTCCGTATCACGGCTTCTCGGTGGAGTTCGCGCAGCATCGCGAATACACGATGGGCGACGACCCGCGCCATCTCGATTGGAAAATTTACGCCAAAGCCAACCGCTACCACATCAAGCAGTACGAAGTGGAAACTAATTTCGTCGCGCACATTCTTCACGATGCCAGCGAATCGATGCTCTACGGTTCGCCCAAGGCTCCTTTTAATAAGCTCGAATACGCCAATTATATCACCGCCGCGCTGGCCTATCTGGTGGTCAGCCAGACCGACAGCGTCAGCCTCGGCATCTTTAATGAGGGGCTGCGTTCGTACATCGAACCCAAGCAGTCGCGCGCGCACATCCACCGCATCTGTCATGAATTGGAATCGATCACGCCGGCGAAGAAGACGGACGTCGGCGACATCATGCACAACTTTTCAGAGCGCATCAAACGCCGCGGCATCGTGGTGCTGGTCAGCGATCTGCTCGATAAGCCCGAGAAGATCATGGACGGGCTCAATCACCTGCGCTTCGCGCGCCACGAAGTGATCGTGATGCACGTCATGGATCCGTACGAGCTCGACTTTCCGTTTGATGGCAACATCAAGTTCGAAGGCCTCGAAGGCTACGATCCGGTGATGTGCCAGCCGCGCATGCTGCGCAAGAGCTACCTCGAATCCTTGAACAAACATATTCTCGCCGTGAAAACCGCGTGCGAACGAAATAAGGTGGACTACGCGCTTATCAATACGGCGCAGCCACTGGAAATCGCGCTGCAAACGTTTTTGCAGAGCAGAGCATTGAGACGAATGGGACGGTAAAAAAAGTCTGGAGTCTAAAGTCTGGAGTCAACTGCTCCGGTATCGCGACTCTTGACTCTGGACCCAAGACTCTGGACTTAGGGATCTTAATGTTTCTTAACTCACTACTGATCTATGGGACGATTCTGGGCGCGGTTCCCGTAATCATCCATCTGCTGAACAAGCGGCGCTTCAGGCCGGTGACTTGGGCAGCGATGGAATTTTTGATGAACGCCATTCAGAAGAATGCGCGCCGTCTGCAGCTCCGCGATATTATTCTGATGTTGATCCGCGCCGCCGCGGTGATGTGCCTGGCGATGGCGCTCTCCCGCCCGGCCGTGTCGGCCAAGGGATTCCTTGGCAGCGGCATGAAGACCGGCGCGCTAATCCTTCTCGATAACTCACTTTCGATGGGCTACAACAACGGCCGCGAGATGCGCTTTGAAGGCGCCAAACGCTTGAGCAAGCAGGTGCTTTCGCAACTGGAACCCGGATCGTGGTGCGGGCTGTTCACGTACAGCGACGACGTGAAGATGCCGCTCGGCGAACCCTCGCCCGACCTCAACTATATGGAGCAGGAAGTGGACCGCTCGGTGCTGCTGTCGGACGGCGGCACGAACATCGAGAAGGCGCTGCAGAAGGCCAAGAAAGTCTTCGAGACACACCGTGAATACCAGACGGCCAACCGCGAACTTTACATTATTACCGACATGCAATCACGGCCATGGAACGATACATCCGCCGGATTCAAGGCGCTGCTGAAGGATGTCAGCGCGACGTCGGTGGTCTACCTGATCAACGCGGGCGATGCGGGAAGCGAAAATGTGTCGCTGACTGACTTCAAACCGAATGACACGCTGGCCGGCGTGGACACCGAGATTGAGTTTGTCGCGACGATCAAGAATTTCGGCACGACGGATCTGAAGGGTCTGAGCGTTGACTTCTTCATCGATCCGACCGGAAAGAACGACAAGGCCAATGAACGCGCGACGGTGGATGTCGGTTCGCGCGAGACGGCGAGCATCAACTTCAAAACGAAGTTCACGAAGGGTGGCGATCACAAACTGGAAGTCCGGATCGCGGACGACCGTTTGATGGGGGACAACCGCCGCTTCTGCGTGGTGGAAGTCGTCGAGGACGCACGCATCCTTCTGGTGGACGGCCGGGAAGGGCAGTCTGATGATCTGAGCACCAGCGAAACGCGGTATCTGAAAACAACGCTGTCGCCGGTCGATCCCGAGAATCCCGGAAAACAGGGCGCGGTGACAACTGAAACCGTCGCGCAGCAGCGCTTCAGCGACCGCAATCTTCTGAATTACCAGACAGTGGTTCTGGCCAATGTGAGCAGTCTTCCGCAGTCGGCGCTGACGGTGCTGGAGAAACAGGTTCGCGGCGGAATGGGCTTGATGATTTTTCTCGGCGACCAGACAGAACCGGGCGTGATGAACGGGCTGCTGGGCGAAGCCGGAGCCAAACTTCTACCGGCGAAAATTGGACAGACATGGGGCGAGGTGCCGCTGGCGACGGAAAAAGCGCCGCCCGCGTTCAACTTCGCCAGCGACAAGCTGTCGCATCCGATCATGAGCGAATTCAACAGCTCTGAATATGCAGAAGTCTTGGGATCCACGAAGTTCTACCGCGGCTTCGACCTTGAAGTGGCCAAGGACGACAGTGTGTCCGTGGTAGCCTGGCTAACCAATGGCAAGCCGGCGATTGTGGAACGCAAAGTGGGTGCTGGTTTCGTGCTGATGTTTGCATCGCCGGCGACGACGGCGTGGGGCAATTTTCCGACTCAGTTTACGTTCGTCGTGACGATGGCTCGCGCGGTGAACCGATTGACGCTGGGCAACCGCGCGCCGAAGAACGTGCCGGTGACGGTGCCGATTCACGGCGTGGTGTCGGCGGCGGATCAGAATACGGTGGTGCGCATCACGCCTCCGCAGCCGGCTCAGAAGAAGGAGACGCGCCCCGAGTTGACGACGGACGGACGCGCGGCGTTTGATTTTGCCGATACGGACCGCTCGGGTTTTTACGACATTGTGCTGGATCGCGTGCCGAAAGTGTCGATGACGTACGCTCTGAATCCGAATACGGAAATCGAATCGAATCTGGATCTGATCATGCCAGCGACGCTCAAGACGAATTTCCCGGACTTTGATTTTAATTACGTGGCCAAGACCGAGGATTTTGCGCGGGCGCTGCAGAACGAGCGGCGCGGGATGGAATTGTGGCCATGGCTGCTGGGGTTGGTGTTTGTGTTCCTGGCGCTGGAGTCGGTGCTGGCGAATCGGTGGGCGCCGAGAGATTAAAAAGTTTCTGGCTACGGGTTTCTGGTTGAACGACGGGTAGTGAACTTGAGCGCGGGTTACGAATGTTAGATTTGTTTTTAAAACTTCTGGGTGTGCGGTCGGTTGAGGACGCCAAACTCATCCATCGCGAGATTGTGTTCAGCAATCTTAAAACGCCATTCCAGATTCTCGTGTTTTTGATGGCGGCGGCCGGCGCGCTGTATGTGGTCTGGTGGTTTTACAAACGCGAACCGGATTATTGCTCGCTGAAGAAGCGCAAGCTGATGGCGGCTCTGCGCTATGGCGGCATCGCCATTCTGCTATTCATTCTTGCCGGACCGGTTTTAAAATTGACGCTGCAGAATTCGGTGAAGGGCAAAGTCGTCATTCTCGTGGATTCGTCCAAGTCGATGTCGCGCGTGGACAAGTACACGCGGCCGGAAGACAAGTTCGCCGTGGCGCAGGCCATGGGCAAGATCGCCATGAAGGAGACGGACGTCCGCAAGGTGGATGGGTCGGTGGAACAGGCGATTGCGGGTGCCACACGCATGGAAATTGTGCGCGCGGCGTTCAAGAACGAAGACGTCAAGTTCCTCGAGAATCTGCAGCGCAAGTACGACGTGGAAATGTGGAACTTCTCACGTGCGTCGGACATGAAAGCAATCGATCCGGGTGTTGACAAAAAACTGGACGGCACGGTGCTGGATGCTTTGCAGCCCGATGGCGTCGTGACTGAAGTCGGCGGGGCGATGCGCAGCACGCTGAACCGGCTGAAAGGCCAGGCGTTGTCGGCGATGATCCTGGTGACTGACGGCGGAAACAACAAGGGTGAAGAACCGGCCGTGGTGGCGCAGGACGCACCGGTGCGGATTTTCCCGATTGGCATCGGCGTGCCGGAAGCGCGCGACGTGTCGATCGCGTATGTGTTCATGGAAAATAAGATTTTCGTAAAAGACATGGCGCCGATTTATGTGCGCATCAAGCAGCACGGATTTCCGAACGAAATTGCCGACATCATCGTGACCGCTAATGGGGACGAAGTGGCGCGGCAGGCGGTGACGCTACGCGACACGCCGGAACAGAACGAAGTCATTCGCGTCATTCCAAAGAAGCCGGGCAAGTTTCAATACAAGGTCGAAGTGCGCTTGCAGCAGATGGCGTCCGAAGACAGCGAGCCGGGCAATAATTTCAAAACACGTGAAATCGAAGTCATTGATCAAAAGTTGAAAGTGCTGATCGTCGAAGCCGATCCGCGCTGGGAATACCGGTACCTGAAAAATTCGCTGCTGCGCGAACGCGAGCGCCTGGACGTGAAGATCCTGTTGCGCGTGCCGGACATGGCGGAACTGGCGAAACCGGCGGGATCTCCTTATCTAAAGGAGTTCCCGACGCGCGAGGAACTGTTCAAGTTCCACGTGATCATCTTTGGCAATATGCCTAACGATGGATTCTTTACCGAGCACGACATCGAAAATCTGCGGCGCTTTGTAATTGAAGAAGGCGGCGGCATCTGGTTCATTGCGGGAAAGAACAATCTGCCCGATGCGTACAAGGATTCGAAACTTGAATTGCTGCTGCCGATTGAGTTCGAAAAGAATCAGGACATCACATCCGACGACGAACAGCAGAGTCCGCTGACCGAGCCGTTCCGGGCCGTGCTAACGCCCGAAGGCCGCTCGCACAGCGTAACCCGGCTGGACATTGGATCGTCGGCGGGAAGCAGTGACGATCAGAACGCGGGGCTGTGGGAATTGATGCCGGAGATGTACTGGCACCATCACGCCACACGCGCGAAGCTCGGCGCTTCTACTTTGCTGATGCTGGGCGGCGAAAAAGGCAACCGTGAATCGCGCACCGGGCCGGTGCCGCTGCTGATCACCAGCCAGGTGGGCCGAGGCCGCGTTCTTTACCAGGCATTCGCGGATCTCTGGCGCATGCGTTACCCGGCGGAACTGGGACCGGACGCGCTGGAACGCATGCACGGGCATATCGTTCAGTACTTGGGCTTGGCGAAATTGCTGGGCCGCACGGCGCGCGTGGAGATCAATACGGACAAGGAAGAGTACGCGGTGGGCGACCGGGTAAAAATCACGGCGCGCGTGCTGACCAAAAAGGACTTGGATTATTCGACGGCCGATCATGTCACCGCGGTTTTGACGGACACGGAAACCGAATCGAATCAGATCCAGGTGGAACTGACGCCGGAGCCCGGCCAGCGCGGCGTGTACCGCGGCGAATCGACGGCGGGCGCGGACGGGCGATTCCGCGTGACGCTGAAAGATGAAGACGACGAAGCCGGCGCGCACGCGGACTATTCGGTGATGGTGCCGCAGATCGAAATGGAAACTCCGAATATGAACAAGGAACTGCTTGAGAACATCGCCAAGAGTTCCATCAAGGCCGGGGGGGATGGCGAGACCAAGGCGACGATGTACTACGCCAACCAGATGGGCCAGCTTCTGAAAGATTTAAACCAGGCACAGCGCGTGATTGAAGAACGCAAAGAGAACACGCTGTGGGACGCACCGATTCTGCTGATTCTGTTCACGCTGTTCATGGGCGGCGAGTGGCTGTTGAGAAAACGGAACGATTTGTTGTAAAAAAGTCGAGAGTCTGAAGTCCAGAGTCTGGAGTCATCTTGACTCCGCGACGAAAGACTCCAGACTCCCAGACTCGAGACTCAGGACTATAGAGAATGGCTTCACTGGCTGAACTACAAACGCGAATCGCAGCGGTGCGCAGCAAAGAGCGCACGGTGGTGATTTTGTCAGGACTCTTCCGGACGGTTGTCACGACGATCGTGACGATCCTCGCGTATTTTCTGGTGGACTGGCTCTTCGATTTGCCTTATCCGGCGCGGCTCTTGTTCGCGAGCTTCGGGCTCGGTGTCATCGGCTACGTGGTATTCAAATACCTGATTCTTGAACTTAAGCGCATCCAGGACGACGATGAAATTGCGTTGCGGGTGGAATCGCGCAATGTGGATCTGCGCGGACGCTTGATTTCGACGCTGCAGCTTTCTCGTGAAGGGAAGGCTGGAAAGTACACCGGTTCGTCGGAGCTGCTCGCGGCGCTTGAAGATGAGACGCTGAAGATGTCGGAGCCGCTGGATTTTTTCAAGATCATCAATACGGAAACTGTGATGAAGTTCGGCGTGGCGGCGGCGATGATTGTCGCGATCAAGGCCGCGCTACTGTTCCAATTCCCGGATTATTTTCAGGCGCTGGGCTTCCGGCTGGTGAGCCCGAACGCGCACTTTCCGACCAAGACGCGCATCAAAGAAATTAAGATGCCGCAGCATATCGTGCGCGGCGAAGACATTCCGGTCGAAGTGACGGTTGAAGGGCAGATTCCCGAGCTTCCAGGCACGATTTTCTTCCAGGCGCTGAACAAGGATGTTGTGGTGCCGATCGAGCTGGCATCCACGGGCGGAGCGACGTTTAAAGGTACTCTGACCAAAGCATTGGAAGACATGAAGGTGACCATCTGGATTGGCGATTTCAAGAGCGAGCCGATCCTGCTGCGCGTTGTTCCGCGTCCCGAAGTGGATGTGGTGACGAGCGGAAACAATGTGACGTATAAACTGCCGGCGTATACGAGTGAGAACGCACCGCCGGCGGAGAAGTTCGGTGGGCTGACGGCGCTGGTGGGTTCGACGGCGAGCATCAAATTCGTGACGACAAAACCGCTGGCAACAGCGAGCCTTGACCGCAGCGACGGGCGCACTTTCCCGCTGACCAAACGCATGGAAACACGCGTTGAAGGCACGGGCGAAAAGAAGGTGGAGAAGATTCTGGAGTGGTGGGATCTGAATGAATTCCCGATCGACAAATCCGGCAGCTTCCACGTCAGCCTCGTCGATAAGGATGGCCTAAAAAACAGCCAGCCACCGGTGGAATATCCGATCGATGCGCGGCCCGACAATCAGCCGACAATACGCTTAGTCAAGCCTACGCGCGATTTGACGATCACGCCGCAAGCCAAGCTGAACGTCACGTTCACGGCGCGCGACGACTGGGGCCTGAAGACGATGTGGATCGTTTATCGCGTGCAGCAGGAAATCAATGGAGAGACAGTGATCGGGGAGATCAAACGGATCGAACGCGTGTTTCCGAAAGAGAAGGATGCGGCGCCGAAAGTGATTCCGCCCACGCCGTTCGTCTGGGATATTGCAGCGCTGAATTCAAAGGTGGGCGATCAAATCGTGTTCTGGCTCGAGGCGGATGATGAATGCGGCGGAAACGACAGCATGCCTACGGGCCGCGCGCGGCGCCCGACCGACGCTCCGGTGGATCCGAACGCCAAGTTTTATCCGCGCAGCAACGACGTGAAGCTGACGGTTGTGTCGCGCGAAGACAAGGCGCTGGAACTTCAGGCTGAAGTGGAGCGGCTCTATCAGTTGCTGGTGCAGCAGAAGGAAAACCAGGAAGAGCTGAAAGCCAAGGTTCGCATCCTGCTCGAAGAAATTCAAAAACTGAAACAGCAATAACGAACTGAGAAAAGGGGCCTGAAAAGGCCCATTTTCCTATTAAGAAATGCACACGTGCAGTTGCAATAGGTATTTAGCCCTTATATAAAACTTTATCTCTTTTTGGAGGAATTATGCGAACATTGTGCGTTTCTGCTTTAACCGTGATTTGTTATTCCGTCTGTCTGGCGGGCACGAAGACGGATGACATCGACGTTTCCGCGGCCCAGAAGGCCTATCGGAAAGGTGATGTTATTACGGGCACAGTGGCAAGGCCATCAAAGAAGGATGCGGGCACAACGTACGTGCTTTCCGCAGGCGTCGGCGACGAAGATTTCACGATTGTCACGGATTCGGAAACGGGCGTGAATACATTTGGATTCGCGCTGGAGACGACCGGGCTCGATGCCGGCGTATTGACGCTGTTGGCGCTGGATAGCGATGGGCATACCGCTAAGGGCCACCCCAAAAAAAGACTCCTAATTGACCTCGTTGACATGACGATCAATTTGGATCGTACTCTCGCAACCTTTAACGATACTTTTCCGGGCGCAGGCGGGCAGGTATTGCTGGATCTTTTTGGGCATGCCGCTCCGGAAAAGGGCGATATGATTGTTACGGCGGAGATCATCGGACCCGAAGTTTTTGCGCCGGACGGCACCAAGCAGGAAAATTTTAAAGTCAAAAAGCGGGACTTCAAACGCGAGGTGGAAGTACCATTGGTTGATGAGTTTCTTAATCGGTTGACGCATACCCTGCGTGTGCGCGCTTCATACACAAAGAGTGGCATCACCATTGACCGGGTTGAAACGTTCGATATCGAGTAACGCGGATGAAAAGCCGAATTCAATTTGCAACGACGCTGGCCCTGATGTTCGGGGCCAGCGTTATTTTTTGCGGTGAGACCGATGACCAGAAACTGCTCGAACTGCTGAATGCTAAACAGCGGCCGGTCGATGCGCGTTCGCGCGAGATACGCGCGTTAAGCGGCATTTCGGAATCGGGTGCGCGGGCGGCGGTGAACGCAATGGCGACATGCGAGCTGACGCTGATCGCGCCGCTGGCTGATTGCATCGGCAGGGCACACCTGAATGCAGGCGTGCGTGCCGCTGTGGACTTATCGAACTCGCCTGCATTGCCGGCTGAGCGCGCTGCGTTGATTTTCACTTCGTTCGCTGAACTTTTAATCGCACAGAACCGGCGGCAAGGTGACGGCGCTGTGTTTTCAGAAGAACTCGCTAATGCCTATTTGAACATTCTGGAGAAAGCTGAGTCTGCGGAGTCGGTGGGAACACTTCTGGATCTGCCGATGTCGTGCTGGCAGGCGTTGGTGACAGCGCGGCCGCAGCGAGCGAAGAGTGCGGTAGTCAAACTGCTGCGGCATACAGACGGTGAAATCGGCAAGCAGGCACTGGTGCTTATCGAGAAGACGCGGCTGAAAACTGAAATTAGAGAAAACGATATTGATGCGCTGCTTTCCGTGATGGATGGGGCTGAGGCACCTTTGAAGTACGCGCTCTCCGCGTTGATTCAGGCGGCGACGCATCAGCGCGGCGTGCCGGAAGCAGGCTGGAAAGTGTGGTGGGAGAAGAATCGGAAAGAATCGTTCATTGTCGAACGCGCGTTTGCGACGGTGAAGGACGAGCATCGCGCGCCGGTTGAGGCGCGGCGACTGGCGCTGGGGCAGCTTCAACTGGAGACGTTGACCGAGGCGCAGTGCGATCAGGCGGTGGCGCTCCTGAAGAAAATTGCGATGGCGCGCGATTCGGAAACGACGGGGTTCCGCTATGTGGCATTAAAGGCGCTGCTCTCGCCGAAAATTTTTGCGACTGAACGGACCCGGCTGGAATTGATTGAGCTGTTGATGGACGTTCTGAACGATCCGAAGATGTCGGTGGCGGCGTCGAGCCTCCTGGTGATGGTACCGGGAGCGCTGGATGACAAGACTGTGCAGTCTCGGATTTGCACCTTCGTTAAGAACGCAGTTCTGGACAAGGCCACGCGAGCGAGCGTGGCGGCAACGGTGGGGAAGGTATGGAAGTCGCGTGATCTGGCGCTGGCGATCCTGGTGCTTTTTCGCGAAGACGATCCCGCTTCGCGCCTTTGCGTGAAGGCGCTGCAACTGACGACGGGATTGGACGCGGGCGCCACGTTTTTTGCATGGGAAGACGCGCTGGCTCAGGACCGCGTAAAAGCGGCGGAGAAGGAAAAGGCGGCGCAGCCGCCCGCCGCGGGGGAATTGCCGCCAGAAGAAGGCATTTTCAAAGCGTTGATGACGGATGCACGGATCAGCCGGATGGTGAAGTTCACGAAGGATGGTTTTCCGGCGAACAGAGATTTCGCATTAGTGACATACAAGATCTCGCACGAAAAGGAATCCGTGCCGCTGGCATTCTGGGGGTGCAAGCTGGACTCCGTTTTGAGCGACGACATGGCGCAGATGGTGAAAGACAAGATGCAGTATTTCGAAGTCTATAAATCGGTGCGATCGTGGCATCAACCAGAACTGGCGCCGCGGAGAGAAACGGAATTCGATCTGGCAATTCAGGTGAATGGGCCGTTTGCGCGCGCGGTGACAGGGATCGGAAAGATTGAGGCGTCGTGCACGGTTATTTATGCGACGAAGACTAAAACGGTCGATGTGCCGCTGGCGGATGCGCTGACGAAGAAAGCACTGGGTGACGAACTGATTGATCTGGAATTGGCGATCAAGCGTCGCGGTCCGTCGGCGCTCGCGCTGCGCCACACGGGCGAGCATCGCAAATGGGGGAAGATCAAAAGCGTTACCTTTATTGGGCCCAATACTGCTGCCCGAAAATACCAGGTTGATGAAACAACCGAAAATGCCAAGGATGCATTTTTGGAACATCTCCTCAAGTTCGAGGAAGCGGCTGGCGACGACCTGTCCGTTCGAATCGAGCTTTACGACGGCGTTAAAGAAGAGCGCGTTCCGATCACGTATTCCACTCCCCATGGCGTGCAAGTTCCCGCACCCGCCGCGGAAACAGAAACGGTGAAGCCTCCGCGACCGCCGGAATTCTAAGAGCTTTTAGCGCGTCGAGCGCGACTTGTTACGCAGGGCTGGCTGGGTACACTGCCCTTCCCCAACACCCTTGGAGAATCACCGTGAATCGAAAACGGTCAGAGCGCAGCGACATTCCCACGAAAGTCCGCATCGGATTCATCGGCAGTGGCGGAGCCATGAATGCGCACGTGGAGCGGCTTAAAGGGACGCCGAGCGAGATTGTGGCGATCATGGATTCGATGCCGCAGGCGATCGCGATGCTGAAGAACAAGCAGCCGCAACTGGCGAAGGTTCAGGATTTCAGCAATTGGCAAACGATGCTGGATGAATCGGAGCTCGATGCGGTGATCATAGGTTCTCCGCACAGGGTTCACTACGAGCAGATTTGCGCGGCGCTGGGAAAAGGGCTTCACGTGCTGAGCGAGAAGCCGATGGCGTGTAGTTCGGCGCATGCGCGCGAACTGTGCATTCTTGCGAAGAAGAGCAAGAAGGTGTTGACGATTTCGTACCAGCGGCACTACCAGGGCGGCTACCGGTACATGAAGCAGGCGGTGGATTCCGGGCGCATCGGCAAAGTGGAGTTCATCGCGGCGTTCCAGGCGCAGGAGTGGTTGAAGCACACGAAAGGAACGTGGCGGCAGAAGATTGCGCTGTCGGGCGGCGGGCAGATCAACGACAGCGGTTCGCATCTGATGGACATGCTGATGTGGACGACGGGGTTGCAGGCGGAAGAAGTCAGCGCGCGCATGGAATTTTTTGGCGGCGAGGTGGATATCAATTCGGCGATCAGCGTGAAGTTCTCGAACGGCGCGATCGGCACGGTGTCGATCATTGGAAACGCGCCGACATGGCACGAAGACTTGACGATCGTTGGAAGCGAAGGCGCGATTTACAATCGCAATGGAAAGATCAGCTGGCAGGAAGGGCACAAGAAACCGGTTTACGATGTGAGCAAAATGGAAGACTGGATGGACCCGGATAAGAATTTCATCGGCGCGATTTTGGGGAAATGTGAAAATGGGTGCCCGCCGGAAATTGGATTGCGCGTGATTGAAATTACAGAAGCGGCCTGGCGCAGCCACGCTAAGCATGGGGTGCCGGTGAAAGTGGAACGGGGCTGAGTTCAAGACCCGATTTTTCTCGCGCGAAGACGCAGAGAAATGACAAAACGGAAAGTAGTGAACAGATGAAACTCGCAGGCTAGTAGTTCGTCAAAACAGATTCACCGGGTGATGTGAAATGCCGATCCTCTCTTGGGCGACGAGCCAAGAAAGGGAGGCGCGGTGGCATAGAAATACATTGTGA
>Ga0163155_10002144_pt1 | contig 22512 bp, 18 predicted proteins | sample OliLakLV19SP4G1_FD_148611 | JGI IMG/M metagenome (GOLD analysis project Ga0163155, IMG submission 148611) | Freshwater microbial mat bacterial communities from Lake Vanda, McMurdo Dry Valleys, Antarctica - Oligotrophic Lake LV.19.SP4.G1 | ecosystem: Environmental > Aquatic > Freshwater > Lake >... | reverse complement strand
GACCTCGAGGTGGCCCGCGACGCCGGTGGCGCCAAGACCGTTGCCAAGATCAAGCCGTTCAAGGCGGCGTGAGAGGGTGTCGGATGCGCCGACGGAGTCGTCGGCTTCGCCTCCTCCTGAGGAGTGCGGCGTGCGCGGCACCTGTTTGTCGCTCGGCACGATCGACACGGCACTGGCTTCGCCAGCGTGGTCGATCGAGTCGAGCGGATAGGACAGAGGGGGGGCCGGGGGGCCACCGGCGCTGACCGCGCAACCCAAACTGAATCGCCGGAAAGGCCGCCGTCGGCGGGCAAGCCAAGTCCGTGCGTCCCCTGTTGCGGCGGCGTTTCCGGCCTGAAGAAGGTGCCGCGCACGCGGCACTCCTCATGAGGCGGAGGCCCAGCCGGAGCCGAAACCGTCGGCGAAGCCGACGAACCGTCGGCGCCAGCCGACCCGCCTCTCGGCGAAGTCGACGCGTATGGAGATTCTTCCTGAAGTGGTTGAAAGCATCACGCGGCGCATTATTATTCTCAGGCGTGATTATCGCCTTCGGTGACCGTCGCACCCGGGAGATCTTTCAACGGGAGGTGGTGAAGGGACTCTCTGCGGAGCTTCAGCGTGCTGCCCTGCGCAAGCTGCTCATGATCGATGCGGCAGCGCGGATCGAGGACTTGTGGTGCCCCCCCAGGCAACCGCCTGGAGGCCTTGCGGGGCGAGTTGCGTGGCCTGCATTCGATCCGTGTCAACGACCAGTGGCGCATCGTCTTCTCCTGGACCGCGGGAAACGCCTCGGACGTCCGAATCGTCGACTATCACTGAAGGAGAACCTCCCATGCCTGCTCGCACTCGTCGTCGCTATGCATCCGTTCATCCCGGTGAGATCCTCCGCGAGGAGTTCCTCGAGCCGCTGGGCATCACCATGTACCGACTCGCGGCCGACACCGGCATGCCCGCCGATCGGGTCGGGCGTCTGGTGCGGGGCATGCGGGCGTTCAGTGCCGACACCGCCCTGCGCCTGGCTGCCTACTTCAAGACCTCTCCCGAGTTCTGGATGAACCTTCAGTCCCGCTACGACCTCGAGGTGGCCCGCGACGCCGGTGGCGCCAAGACCGTTGCCAAGATCAAGCCGTTCAAGGCGGCGTGAGAGGGTGTCGGATGCGCCGACGGAGTCGTCGGCTTCGCCTCCTCCTGAGGAGTGCCGCGTGCGCGGCACCTGTTTGTCGCTCGGCACGATCGACACGGCACTGGCTTCGCCAGCGTGGTCGATCGAGTCGAGCGGATACAGCGGGGGGGCCAGTGGTTCACCGGCGTGGTCCGCGCAACCCAAACTGAATCGCCGGATATGCCGCCGTCGGCCAGCGTGAGAAGTTCGTGTGTCTCCTGTTGCGGCGGCGTTTCCGGCCTGAAGAAGGTGCCGCGCACGCGGCACTCCTCATGAGGCGGAGGCGCAGCCGGAGCCGAAACCGTCGGCGCAGCCGACCACCTATCCCTCGAGCACATCCCGCAGCCGCCCACCCGCGCTCGCCAGTCGTCGCTCCGCAGCGTCGCGTTCGATCCCCAGTCGACTCATCGCAATGGCCACCTTGACGCTCCCGTCGGCCCGGGTGAGTAGCGCCGCAGCGTCGGCACGATTCGCAATCGTGGGGTCGACCGACATCACCACGCGGATGCCGCGATCGAGGAGCTTGGCGTTGCTCGCCCGCAGGTCGACCATGAAGTGGCCGTAGGTCTTGCCGAGCCGCACGAAGAGGGTGGTGGTGATGATGTTGAGGGCGAGCTTGGTGGCGCTGCCGGCCTTGAGTCGCGTCGAGCCCGTCAGCACCTCGGGCCCGGTCTCGAAGACCAGCAGGTGATCGCAGCAGGACGGAGTCTTCCCAGGAGCCGCGCACGAAAGAAGCGCGGTCATCGCCCCACGCGTCTTCGCCAGTTCCAACGCCCCCAGCGCGTACGGCGTGGTTCCGCCTGCGGCAATGGCCAGCACGGTGTCGCGCTCGCCGATGGCAAGCTCTCCAAACTGCGAAGCGGCGCCGCGGGGATCGTCTTCGGCGCCCTCGCTCGAGCGGCGAAGGGCCGAGTCACCGCCGGCGATGAGACCGACGATCTGGTCCGGATCGCTTTGAAACGTGGGCGGACATTCGCTGGCGTCGAGAACGGCCAGGCGTCCCGAGGTGCCGGCGCCGAGCGAAACCAGCCGCCCGCCTTCGGCGACTCTCGGCACCAGGGCGTCGATCAAGGACGTCAGCGCCGCGCGTCCGCGAAGGACGGCCTCGGTGACCGCCCGATGATCGTCGATCAAGAGGTCGACGATCGCTCCCGTCTCCAGCCGGTCGAGTTCCGCCGACTGGGCATGGCGACCCTCGGTGGCGACGTGCGATCGGTCGGGCGGGAGCGAGTTCATCCGCCGATCACATCTCCATGACGTAGGCGAAGAGCAGCGGCGCCACGATGGTCGCGTCGCTTTCGATCACGAACTTCGGCGTCTTCTCGCCGAGCTTGCCCCAGGTGATCTTCTCGTTGGGAGTGGCCCCGGAGTAGCTGCCGTAGCTGGTGGTCGAATCGCTGATCTGGCAGAAGTAGCCCCACAGCGGAACGCCGCTGCGCTTCAGATCCTGATGGAGCATCGGGACCACGCAGATCGGGAAGTCGCCGGCGATGCCGCCGCCGATCTGGAAGAAGCCGACCGAGTTCTTTGGAGCGGTCTCGGTGTACCACTCGGCGAGCACCATCATGTACTCGATGCCGCTGCGCACGGTGTGGACGTTGGTGATGTCCTTCTCGATGCAGTGGGCGGCGAAGATGTTGCCGAGGGTCGAGTCCTCCCAGCCGGGGACGAACATCGGAAGGTTCTTCTCGGCCGCGGCGAGGAGCCAGGAGTCCTTGGGGTCGATCTCGTAGTACTTCTTCAGAGCCCCCGAGAGCAGGATGCGGTAGAAGAACTCGTGCGGGAAATGCCGCCGGCCCTCGCGATCGGCCGCGGTCCATTCGTCGAGCACGGCATGTTCGAGTCGGCGGATCGCCTCTTCTTCGGGGATGCAGGTGTCGGTGACGCGGTTGAGATGGCGGGCGTGCAGCTTGGTCTCTTCACTCGCCGGAAGTTCACGCCAGTGGGGCACGCGCACATAGTGCGAGTGGGCCACGAGGTTGAAGACGTCCTCCTCGAGATTGGCGCCGGTGCAGGTGATGGCATGCACCTTGTCGCGACGAATCATCTCCGCCAGCGACAGGCCGAGTTCGGCGGTGCTCATGGCACCCGCGAGGGTGACGAACATCTTGCCGCCGCCGTTCAAGTGGGCCTTGTACGCCTCGGCCGCGTCGATGAAGGTCGCGGCGTTGAAGTGCCGGTAGTGGTGCTTGAGGAAGGTCGAGATCGGTGAAGAGGTGGAGGACGTGGGCTGTGCCATGAGAGGCCGCAGGATACAGGGAGGGGCGGGGGAGGGAACAGACCGGCCGCGGCGCGGCCTTGCGGGGAGCAGACCGGCCGCGGCGCGGCCTTGCGGGGAGCAGACCGGCCGCGGCGCGGACTTGCGGGAGCAGCAGTGGGTTGCACGAATGGGTGCGTGCGCAGCGGGCGCGGCATTCGGCGGAAGCAGGCGCATCCGGACGGGAGGTGCGGCCGGAGGCCACAACGGAGCGCTCAAACAAACCCCCGCTCAGCCCGCCCGGCTTTGCCGGGCGCGGCGTACAGGAGCGAGTGTGCGGCCGGAGGCCGCAACGGAGCGATCAAACAAACCCCCGCTCAGCCCGCCCGGCTTTGCCGGGCGCGGCGTACAGGAGCGAGTGTGCGGCCGGAGGCCGCAACGGAGCGCTCAAACAAACCCCTGCTCAGCCCGCCCGGCTTTGCCGGGCGCGGCGTACAGGAGCGAGTGTGCGGCCGGAGGCCGCAACGGAGCGCTCAAACAAACCCCCGCTCAGCCCGCCCGGCTTTGCCGGGCGCGGCGTACAGGAGCGAGTGTGCGGCCGGAGGCCGCAACGGAGCGCTCAAACAAACCCCTGCTCAGCCCGCCCGGCTTTGCCGGGCGCGGCGTACAGGAGCGAGTGTGCGGCCGGAGGCCGCAACGGAGCGCTCAAACAAACCCCCGCTCAGCCCGCCCGGCTTTGCCGGGCGCGGCGTACAGGAGCGAGTGTGCGGCCGGAGGCCGCAACGGAGCGCTCAAACAAACCATGGGCTGGGTGGGATTCGAACCCACGTCGCGTCGATTATGAGTCGATGGCTCTGGGCCGCTGAGCTACCAGCCCGCGTGACGCCAACCAGCGCGCGGCAGGACTGAGGGAGAGACTACCGAGCCTCGGCAGGGTTCGCATCAGCCGGCGCGGTGGCGGCGATCCGACGGGACTCCTCGAGCCAGCGTTTGGCACGCACGATATCGAGATCGGTCTCGGGCTTCTTGAGATCGTCGCGCAGTGACTTCAGCCCCGCCTCGAGGCTTTCAAGCCCCGCCCCCGTTTCACGCAGGCGACAGAGGCACACTCCGAGGGTGATCCGGATCCGGGCAATCAGCAGCTTGCCCTTCTCGTCTGTAGGCTCAGGTTGGTACTCGAACGCCGACTCGAGATTCTGGCGAGCTTCTCGCAGCCGGCCGTCATCACCTGCCATGGCACCGAGCTCGGTTTTGGCGAGCCCGAGCACAAACGTCAGTTCCGCCCGCTTGAACGGGCTGGTTGGGCGTGCTTGGATCCGCTGCAGTGCCTCCTGGGCGTGCACGAGACCGTCATCGATGTCCGTCTTCCGCGCCGCCCGATCCTGGCCGTCGACACCGCGGTAGACCAGAATCAGGGCAAGGTAGTGATGAGGCAGAGCGACCCGCGGATCGGCCTGCAGGTTGATCGCGAGCTTCGGAAGATCTGCAATCACGGCCCGGAGGGCGGCGATTGCGAAATCGGTGTCGCCCATCGTCTTGACCGCCCACGCCCGATTGGTCCGCGCCAGCAGATTGTCGACGCTGCGCTCGAGGCCGTTGCTGGCGAGGAGCTGGATCGACTCGTCGTAGAGCGGAATCGCCTTGTCCGGGTCGCCCAGACTTCGATGGTCAATCGCCTCGTTGTTCAGGGAGCCGGCAAGTTCGAGAGTGAGTTCACGCCTCCACTGCTCCAGACTCATCCCTTCCGGAACAGACGACTCCGCCGCCGCAAGGAGAGCCCGCAGCGCCTGCGATCCCTCGCGAGTGAGGCGAATGGTCTCCGGGCGAATGGAGGCGTTCCCACCTTGGCGCAGGACTCCCGCGTGCCCGATGCGAGCCAGAGCGAGTTCGAACGATCCGGGAGCGTGAAGCCGTTCCGCGATCTGCAGCGACTCGAGCGAAAGAGCCTTGGCCTCGGTGTGAAGTCCCATCTCCTTGAGCACTGCGGCAAGCTGGATGTTGCCGTCGGCGCGAAGCCAGTCGTACTCGGAACCCAGCGAGCGGAAGATCGTCGCCGCCTTCTCGAGATGCTCCCGAGCCTTGACGAACGAGCGGATCGATTGATAGGCGCGGCCGATGGCCGAGTGGGCCATCGCCCGCTGGGCTCGCTGCTCGGGCGATTCGCCGGCGAACTTGATCTCGATGAGCGATTCGCGGCTGTCGTAGTACTCCTTCAGGGTCACGCTCTCGCCGCCGCCCAGCGATGGGTCGAACGCCTTGACCAGCGGCTGGAAGATGAAGGCATCGACGGTCTGCTGGAGGAGTCGCGACTGATCGCGCTGCCGCAGCGCATTTTCCGCCACTCGTCGGGCATCTCGGGCTTCGTTGCGCTGCACGTAGAACGCTCCGGCGGCGCTGGCCAGGGCGACGATTCCGAGGAGACTCACCGCGGTTGCGGCTCGGTTTCTGGAGACGAACTTGCGGGCCCGATAGAGCGAGCTGTCGCGCTTGGCGTCGATGGGTTCGCCGCGGAGATAGTGTTCGACGTCGCTGGCGAAGGCGTGGACGCTCTGATAGCGCCGCTCCCGCTCGGGATGCATCGCCTTGAGGACGATGGTCTCGAGTTCGTCATCGACGTCGCGGGTGATGCTCCGCGGCCGCGACGGCAGGTTGTGCTTCATCGCATCCCACAGGTCGTGCAGGTGACCTGCGAGATCCCACGGCCCGCGCCCGGTGAGGAGCTTGTAGAGCACCATGCCCAGCAGATAGACGTCGGTGCGCTGGTCGATGCGCGACGGATCGCGATCGATCTGCTCGGGGCTGGCCCAGGCCGGCGTGCCGACGAACTCGCCGGCGTTGGTCATCTCCCGCTGATAGCCGAAGTCGCCCGCCGAACGGGCCAGGCCGAAGTCGAGGACATGGGGCTCGCCGGTGCCGTCGACGCGGATGTTGCTGGGCTTGAGGTCGCGGTGCACCACCCCCAGCAGGTGCGCCGCCTGCACCGCGCTGCAGACCTTGGCGAAGAGCTTGAGCGCGTCGAGTTGAGTTCGCTTCGACTCCTGAAGCCACTCGTCGAGCGACGGGCCGGCGATGTAGTCCATCGCGAACCAATGCTGATCGCTGGCGATGCCGCGGTCGATGATCGAGACGATGTTGGGATGCTCGAGCTTGGAGAGGATCTCCATCTCGCGCTCGAATCGGAGGATCTCGCGGGCGTCGGCGAACGGGCCGTCGCGGAGGACCTTGATGGCCACGCGGCGGCCGGTGGCCAACTGCACCGCCAGGTAGACCACGCCCTGCCCGCCACGGTGAATCTCGCTCTGGAGTTCGTAACCGGGGATCGCGTCGCGCTTGATCGGCTGGACGTCGTTCTGGGCGGCAAAGGGATTGCCGACCGAGGAGGCGCTGCCGTCTCTCTGCTTCGATTGCGAGGCCTCGGCCTCGGCGGCGAGCCGGGCCTGTTCGATCAGGTCTCGTTCCCGGGACGACGATGATGGGTCGGATGCAGACATGGTCGAGCACGACTACAACGGAAGGCGGCGTGGCCAGTCACGGATCTCGCGGACAATTCCCTCAACCACACTCAACTTCCCCCAACTTCGTCGCCACCCCCGCCGCGCCTCAGGTGCTCAGGAACTGCGACCGGTCGCCCATGATCTCGGCCAGCCGGCGATGGGCTCGGGCCCGGACCATGTACATCGCCCCGACGCTCTTGCCAATCGCGGCGGCGGCGTCATCGGCCGACTTCTCCTGCAGGTCATAGAGATCGATCACCGTGCGATAGACGGGGGGAAGCGTCTCGAGGGCACGGCGCATCGCCGACAGGGCTTCACCGCCGGCCACGACCTGGCTGGGCGTCTGGCTCACCCCGACGACGGCGTCGAAGAGGGCGGTGAGGGATCGCTCGGGGTCGGCCATCACCTGTCGTCGTTCACCACCGCGCTTGGCGGCGTTGAGCATGTCGATGGCATCGAGCATGGCGTTCTTGGCGAGCTTCGTCAGCCACGCCAGAAAGGCCCCGTCGCCGTGGGGAATGAAGCGGCGGATCGCCAGAAAGGCGTCGGTATAGGCCTGCTGGAGCACATCGTCGACGGAGAGCACGGCCTGCCAGCGGCGCGGCATGTCGGCGGCGATGCGCCCACGGACGGTGGGGCCATGAACCTCGAGCAGCCGAGTCAGCGCCGCAGCGTCGCCGGCCATCGCCCGTTGCAGGGTGTCGTGTTCTTCGGCGGGGGTGAACATGGAAGCGGACGGGGAGTGAAACGATCCAGTGCCGGTCGGGAGACCGCAGCACCGGATCCCCCGACGTGACCACTCTACGGGACCGTGTGCAGTTCGACCGCGGAGCTGGGCCCGCGGCCCCAAGTCATATCGCCCCAATTGACCTCGCGGCCACGGGGGGCCATCATCGCGGAGTTCCCGCGAGTTGCGTGCCCTGCCGGGGCCGCACTCGGGAGCGACAGTCGCTCGAGAGAGCGATCGAAATCGAGCCGAAGTGGCGGAACTGGCAGACGCGACGGATTCAAAATCCGTTTCCCCGGAAGGGGAGTGGGGGTTCGATTCCCCCCTTCGGCAGTGCCCGCGGGGACGCGAGGAAGGGTCGGCGGCGCCGACAGGGTCGCCGGCTGCGCCGACTCCTGAGGTGTGCCGCGTGCGCGGCACCTGTTTGGCGCTCGGCACGATCGACGCGGCGCTGGCTTCGCCAGCTTGGTCGATCGAGTCGAGCGGATAGGACAGGGGGGCCTGGAGTTCACCGGCGCCGTTCGCGCAACCCCAACTGAATCGCCGGACATGCCGCCGTCGGCCAGCGATCGAAGTCCGTGCGTCCCCTGTTGCGGCGGCATTTCCGTCCTCAAGAAGGTGCCGCGCACGCGGCACTCCCTGAAAGCGGAGGCGCAGCCGAAGCGCCCCAGTCGGCTTCAGCCGACGCCTCCCTCACAACTCAATCTGCTGCCCCACCTCAATCACTCGGTGGGGGGGAATGCGGAAGTAGTTGACTGCGGGCTGGGCATTGCGGGCCATGAAGGCGAAGAGGCGCTGCCGCCAGAGGGCGAAGCCCTTCTTGCCGCGGCGGGGAATCAGCGACTCGCGGCCGAGGAAGAAGGTCGACTCCGAGGCCTTCACCTTGATGCCCAGGGCTTCCGCACGGGCCAGGACCTCGTTGACGTCAGGCTCCTCCATGTAGCCGTAGCGGGCCACGATGCGATGGAATCCGTGGTCGAGCTCGGCGTAGTCGAGCCGCTCGGCTTCCGGCACGTGCGGGCGCTGCTCGAACTGCATCGAGAGCAGGATCACCCGGCGGTGCAGCACCTTGTTGTGGAGCAGATTGTGCAGCAGCGCCAGAGGCACGCCTTCCACGTTGCCGGTCATGAAGATGGCCGTCCCCGCCACGCGCGTCGGCGGGTCGTAGGCGATGGCCTTCATGAACACCGAGAGCGGTCGCACGCTCTTGCGCAGGCGCTCGCCGACCAGTGCGCGACCGCGCTTCCAGGTGATCATCAACGTGAACAGGAAGCCGCCCACGACCAGCGGGAACCAGCCGCCGTGGGCGATCTTGGCGACGTTGGCAAACAAGAAGGCGAGATCGATGATGAGAAACGCGGTCACCAGCCCGACGACCCGCCACGGGGCCCATTTCCAACGGGTCCACGCCACGATTCCGAACAGGACCGAGGTGATGGCCATCGTGCCCGTCACCGCAATGCCGTACGCGGCGGCGAGGGCGCTCGATGAACCGAAGCCGATGGCCAGGCCGATGCTGCCCAGCATCATCGTCCAGTTGATCGACGAGACGAAGATCTGCCCCATGTGCGAGGCAGAAGTGTGTTCGACCTGGAGGCGCGGCGAGAAGCCGAGCTGCACCGCCTGCACCGTCAGCGAGAACATTCCCGAGATGAGTGCCTGCGAGGCGATCACCGCCGCTGCGGTGGCCAGGGCGATCATCGGATAGAGGGCCCACGATGGCGCCAAGGCGTAGAAGGGATTCGCGGCCGAGGCGGGATCGTGCAGCAGAATCGCTCCCTGCCCGAGGTAGTTCAGCACCAGCGCCACCAGCACGACGCTGAACCATGACAGTCGGATCGGCCGCACGCCGAAGTGCCCCATGTCGGCGTAGAGCGCTTCGCTTCCCGTGACCACCAGCACCACCGAGCCGAGCGTGAGGAAACCGCGTACGCCGTGTTCGAGAAGAAAGGCCGCGGCATGCCGCGGATCGAACGCGGCCAGCACCTGCGGCTCGCGGATGATGGCGACGGTGCCGAGAACGGCGAGGGTGCTGAACCAGACCAGCATGACCGGTCCGAAGACGGCGCCGATCTTCGCGGTGCCCTTGGACTGCACCGCAAAGAGGGCGATCAGGATCACCACGGAGATCGGCACGATCCATGACTTCAGGGTCGGTGTGGCCACGGCGATGCCTTCGACTGCGCCGATCACCGAGATCGCCGGCGTGATCACGCTCTCTCCGAAGAGAAGCGACGCCCCGAAGAGACCGAGGATGGCGACGAAGGAGACTCGGCCACCGCGCTTGCGATCGGCTGCCGGATTGGTCAGGAGCGAGAGCAGGGCCAGAATGCCGCCCTCACCGCGGTTGTCGGCCCGCATGATGAAGACGATGTACTTGACGCAGACCACGAGAATCAGCGACCAGATGATCAGAGAGAGCACGCCGAGCACATTGGCGGCGTTCACCGCGACGCCGTGCGGAGCCCCGCCGCCGTGTGGGGCCGCGAAGCACTCCTTGACCGCGTAGAGCGGACTGGTGCCGATGTCGCCGAAGACGATCCCCAGCGCAACCAGCGAGAGCGCGAGGGTCCGCGGGTGGACCGGGGCCCCGGCGGGACCGGGGCCGGCTGAGTGCGAGGCGTCAGATTCAGCTTGGCTCATGCGGGGAAGGGGTGGAGTATGCCCGCAGATCGGGGCCTTCTCAACACGCGGCCGGAATTCCCCTTGGGTTGTCCGGACCCGGATCGCGCCCGACACGGTGATGCTCGGGCCTGTGTCGTCGCGAACGTGGGGCGATCCGATTCGATTCTCGCGTCACGCCCCGCGGAGCTTGCGGGTGGGGCAACCCACATGGCACTCGGCCGGGGGAATCACGTCCCGCTTCATGACCACGCTGTGCGGTCGCACCGTTGCACCGTCGCCGATCTCGGCCCCGTAGAAGACGACCGCCTGTTCGCCCAAGGTCGCCCCCCGCCGCAGGACGAGGCGATCGATCTTGAGGATTCGATCCTCGAAGGTGTGCGCCTGGAAGTGGCCGTTCACCGTCGCGCCGTCCTCGAACTCGAGCATGTCGGGATCGACCACCTGGGTGAACCCCCGGCCGAGGACCACCCCTCGACCGATGCGCACTCCGGTGAGCCTCAGGAAGGCGTTCAGGAAGAGCGTTCCCTCGAGAGCCGACAGCGGCCCTCGGGCCCAGACGCCCCAGGCGACGAAGAGGAAGTCCCATCGGCTGCACCAGCACGACCAGAGCGGATGCTCTCCGGGTCTCACCCGACCGAGCAGGAGCCACTTGAGCACGACGACCGCGCCGCAGAGAACGCCAGCCGCCCCCAGCGTCGCTCCCGGCACGAGGACGCACCACCACCAGAGCGGCGGGACACGGAGTGCACTCGTGGCAAGCAGTTCGTACCAGGCCAGCGAGACGGCGATGGGCAGAGTCGGCAGGGTGAAGCGGAGGCTCTCCCAGAAGAGTCGATTGACGTATCGAAGTGCGCCGGGTTCGTGGGTCAGTCGACGGTCGCCCGCGACGACCTGACGTCTGGGGAGCGACATCGGTGGCATGCCGAACCAGTCGCCGCCTCGCCGCATCAGTTCAGGCTCCGCAAGTGTCGAGACCCCGACGAACAGATCGTCGGCATAGACCGCGCCCGCGGGGATCACCGCGTGATTCCCGATGAAGGTGCGCGACCCCAGCGCCGTCTGGCTCACGGTGAGCGTGCCACGGTGTCGCCACGGCGAACAGAAGTAGATCCCGTCGGCGAGGAAGCACTCGTCGCCGAGCGCCACGGTGGCGGGCAGGACGTCGATGATCGTCGAGATCTCGCAGTCGCGGCCGATTCGCATGCCCGCGAGTCGCAGCCACCATGGCCAGAAGAGCGAGCCGCTCAACCATCGACCCGCGGAGTCGACCATCCCGGTCGTGGACCAGATCAGAACGGCATCGACGCTGAAGGCGCTGACCACACCTGGCCGCACCCGCCCGAACCAGCGTGCCGCAAGCGCCAGCACGAGCAGCAGGCACGGAAGCGAGAGACACCCGAGCGCGACACCGACTGCCCCGAGCGTGGTCGTCGCCGGAAGGGCGGGCGTCCGCGCTCCGCCCAGCCACTCCACCACGCCGCGGCCCGCGTCAGGGGCGAGTCGGGCGCCGAGAAGGAGCGCCGCGGCGATCACCGCAGTCGGCACCAGGACCCGCAGCCCCCCCAGCGTCACCATCAGCAGGGCGTGCACGGCCGGCGAGCGAGCTCGGCTGCGCCACGTGGAGTCGCCAAGCTGGGGCGGCCCGGTCGCCGGGCCCACCGATCGCGCCGGCACTCCCGTCCAGCGCTCGCCTGCGCCGACGGTTGTGCCCGGCTCAATCCAGGAGAGCGGACTCACGATGGCGGACGCGCCGATCGTTGCGGGACCGCTCACGCCTCCTCGGACGTCGATGGTGACGCCGTCTCCAACGGAAATCCGGTCCAGAATCAGTTCGCCACGCTCGAACTCGCCGAGCCGAAGTGCCGACTCCTGGGCGAGCGTGACATCGTTTCCGAGGCTCAGAAGATCCCATCCTCCAGTGCGCAGCTCGACGCCCCGGTGGATCACGACTCGGCGCCCGACCTTCGCCCCGAGCGCCCGCAGGACCAGCGACATGAGCATTGAACCCTCGAGGGCGCCCCAGGGGATGAGCCGGGCCGTGCTCACCACCATCCAGTGACGAAGGTGGTAGCTCCCCCAGACGGGATGCCGGCCGGGGACGTATCGACCAATCACCGCCCACTTGACCAGGACCGTGAGGGCCACCGAGATCGGAATCCACGCAAGCGCTGCGGTCATGGCGAGGAACGGCGCCATCATCAGGAGCCGGTCCGGGGCAACGGCTTCCAGCAGTTGCGGGAGGAGTTTGGCAACTGAACCGGCGGCCGCCGCGCCGAAGATGCCGACTCCGAGAAGAACCCACGCGCCCTGGACGAGCGTGAATGGAACGGTCGAGGCCCGCGCCGCGGCCGCGCGGGGACCGGATCTCGTCGAGTGTGGCGGCATCGCCTCGGTCGGGTCGCCTCGTCTGCTCTCCCAAGGACCCTTGCCGCTGCCGGCGCTCGTCGGCACGGCACTTCCACGCAGATGCGCCGCCACGCGGCGGGCCGTGCGACATGCATAGAGGTCGCGAACCGAGAGCGACCCCGTCTCCGGATTTCGACGGAGCGCGCAGATCACCGAGACGGCGCTGAGCGAGTCGCCCCCGAGCTCCAGAAAGAAGTCTGCGTCCATCGAGGGAATCGGGTCTGCAGGGCCCGGCCGCAGCGTCTCTGCAAATGCACCGAGGACGGCGGCGTCGATTGAGTCTCCGCAGTCCACGAGTTCCCTGGTGGACTGGGTGCCGGCGGCGTCCGACGGTCCGTCCTCCGCCAGCGACAGGATCGGCAAGGCCTTGCGATCAAGCTTGCCGCCCACACTCGTCGGGAGAACGGCACGAAAGCCGATGCGTGCCGGAACCATGTACTCGGGCAGGGTGGCGCGAACGGCCGCGATCAGTGCGGCCCGTGACGGCAGCCGAGCTTTCGCATCACTCCCCGAAGCAGTCGCCGAGCCTCTCGCCGCAACCGTGCCGGGATCCGGCACGATGTGAGCAACCAGCAGCTCGAGGTTGCCCTCTCGCTGCACGCAGCACGCTGCGGCCAGCACGCCGTCGCACGCGGCGAGCACCGCTTCGATTGCGGTGAGTTCGACGCGGTAGCCGCGCAGCTTGACCTGCGAATCGATCCGGCCGAGGTAGTCGAGTTCACCCGCGGCGGTTCGACGGACCAGATCGCCCGTGCGGTAGATGCGTCCAAACCTGGGATGAACCGGGAACTTCTCTGCAGTGAGTTCAGGCATGCCGCGATAGCCGCGTGCCAGTCCGGGCCCGGCGATGACCAGCTCGCCCGAGTTGCCTTGGTCGACTTCTTCGAGCGACCCATCCACGATCCAGGCGGAGTGCCCTCGCACCGGTCGACCGATGGTGACGGGCTGTCCGACGACAACGCGTCCGCGGACGACGGTCACGGTGCATTCGGTCGGGCCGTAGCCGTTCTCCATCCATCGTCCTGCGGCCCAGCGGTCGGCGAGGTCGCCCGGCAGGGACTCGCCGCCGACATACAGCAGACGCAACTCCGGAAGGGCACGCTCGGGGTCGTCGCACCCGGTCGCCCGGAGCAGGGTCGGCGGGGGACAGAAGACGGTGATGCGCTCGCCGGCAAGCCAGGGGATCAGGTCGGGACCAAGACGCACGGTCTCATCATCGAGCGGCACGAGCGTCGCGCCAGCGGCAAGGGCGAGCCAGGTCTCCTCGATCGACGAGTCGTACGCCGGAGAGGAACACTGGGCGACGCGATCAAAGGGAGTGAGACGGAATCGATCGAGGTCGCTCTCGACGAGGTTCACGATGCTGCGATGGGTGATCTCGACGCCCTTGGGTCGCCCGGTGGTCCCCGAGGTGTAGATCACGTATGCGAGGCGGTCGCAATCGACGGAGGCGTCCCCGCCCGCCGCCGATTCGCGGGTACGCAGAGCGGTCGAGCCCCGAATGAGGGAGACATCGAGCAGTTCCGACTCCGGGATTCCCAATCGGCTCGCCCGAAGCCTGCCGGCCGCATCCGTGATCACAACGCACGGAGCAGCGTCCTCGAGGGCGCCGATCAGGTGTCCGTCTGGAAAGCGCAGATCGAGTGCGGTGTAGGCGCATCCGATTGCAAGGGCCGCAAGTTGCGCCGCGTAGAGGTCTGGCGTGTGCCGCGGCAGGAGGATTGCGATGATCGGTTCCGCCCCAGCCCCGCAGGCCCCGCCCGCACCGGGCGTGGCCTGCGAGGTCGTCGTTGGGAGAAACCGACTGAGTTCCGCAGACAGGCGGTCGACGCGGCTGGCGAGTTGGGCGTACGTCACCAGTTGCCGCTCCGCTCGATCGGTCCCCGGGGGCACCTCGATTGCGGGACGCGTCGGATGTTGCGCGGCCGCCGACTCGAAGAACGAATGCAGAAGGCGAGGGGGGATCAATGGTGCTCGGAGAGAACTGGCGGTCGGGAGTCCGTTCAGCCCGCCTCGCCCAAGCGGGCTCGAACATGCGGAGCCACCCGCGAGCGGAGCATGGCCTGCTCGAGTGCATCGAGATGGCGGAAGCCGCGGACCACTCGACTCTGACAGTTTCCGCAGCGGCAGACGAACGGTTCCGCCATGTCGTACTCGTTGGTGTTGTAGTCGAAGGAGATCTCCTCCCACTGGTCGATTGTGCGCAGGGCGACGAGACGGAGGGCGCTTCCGCCGGGTTGGAGGGTGGACTCGAGGGCGGCGTTGGGTGCGCAGGAGTGGTTCAGGAAGCGCCACGGGCAGCGGTTGGGCTCGAGATCGGGCTGGATCTCTCGAGGGGGCTCGACGTGGAGTGACTCGCTCACCTGGATCGAGTAGCGCGACGGCTCGTCCACAAAGAGGCCATCGATGGAGAGGATCACCGAGCCGGGGGCGATCTGCTCGGCGGCCACGACTCGGTAGGCGCCGGCTCGACGGGCGATGCCGATCCGCGACGGGGGCGACGGCTGGCGGGTCGAGTCGATCTGGGAGGAGTGGGGCATCCTGTCCGAAGTGAGCCGCAGACGAGCCGTTCGGGACAGCCATGATCACAGATATCGGCAGGCATCCGCTCTACGCTTGGGCCATGCGTGTGGTCATCAACGGCGAGGAGCGGACCGTGGCGGAGGCGATCTCGATCGCCGGGCTGGTTGCGGAACTGGTCGAGGAACGGGGCCTGCCACGTGCCGCGTACGCCGTCGAACTCAATCGAATCGTCATCCCCAGGCGCGAGCACGCCGAGCGGTTTCTGGCCGATGGGGACGTCCTCGAGATCGTGACTCTCGTCGGTGGAGGCTGAGCGGGAAGTGCCACTACCGTGCGAAACATGAACGCCCTCACCACTCCGGCGCCACTGAGGATCGGATCGCACACGCTCTCGAGCCGACTGATCGTTGGAACCGGCAAGTACGCCTCGTTCGAGATCATGCGCGACGCGCTCGATGCCGCGGGCGCCGATGTGGTCACCGTGGCCGTGCGCCGTGAACGGCTGGTCGATGGAGAGGGGCGTTCGCTGCTCGATTCGCTCGACACCGCGCGCTACACGATCCTCCCCAACACCGCAGGATGCTTCGACGCCGGCGACGCGATCCGCGTGGCCCGACTCGGCCGCGAGATCCTCGATCAGCTCGACAATCCAGGAAAGGACTGGGTGAAGCTCGAAGTGCTGGGCGATCGTCGCACGCTGCTTCCCGATCCGGTGGGCACGCTCGAGGCGTGTCGTGAACTCGTCGCCGACGGCTTCACCGTGCTCTGCTATTCGAGCGACGATCCGATCATGGCGGTGCGCCTGCGCGACGTCGGCGCCGCCAGCGTGATGCCTGCGGGCAGTCCAATCGGTTCGGGCCGCGGCATCGCCAACCCCGCGGCGATCCGCATCATTCTGGAACTGCTCACGGACCCCGCCCACGGCGGAAGCGAGGGCTACCCGGTGATCGTCGACGCCGGCGTCGGCGCCGCCAGCGACGTGGTCGTGGCCATGGAACTGGGCAGCGATGGCGTCCTCCTCAACACCGGCATCGCCCACGCCCAGGACCCCATTGCAATGGCCCGGGCCATGCGCCTCGCCTGCGAAGCGGGCTACCTCAGCGCCCGCGCCGGCCGCATTCCGCGCAAGCTCTACGCCACCGCCAGCAGCCCCTGGGGTGGCACGATCAGTGTGATTCCCGGCGAGTAGGGTCGGCTGCGCCGACGGTTTCGTCGGCTTCGCCGACTGGGGCGCTTCGGCTGCGCCTCCGCTTTCAGGGAGTGCCGCGTGCGCGGCACCTTCTTGAGGCTGGAAATGCCGCCGCAGCAGGGGACGCACGGACTTTGATCGCTGGCCGACGGCGGCATGTCCGGCGATTCAGTTGGGGTTGCGCGAACGGCGCCGGTGAACCTCTGGCCCCCCTGCCGTATCCGCTCGACTCGATCGACCAAGCTGGCGAAGCCAGCGCCGCGTCGATCGTGCCGAGCGCCAAACAGGTGCCGCGCACGCGGCACACCTCAGGAGTCGGCGCAGCCGACGACCCTGTCGGCGCAGCCGACGAACCCGACTCCCCCTACCGTCGGCCATGCGCACCCGTGCGAAGCCGTCGCGTCCACGATCGACCACCGGTGCGGTTGAGATCGCCGCGTGGCGATTGCTTTCGACGCCGTCGGGCGACTTCGCAATCGCTGTCGATGTGGCTGGTCGACTGCGCACGGGATGGCCGAGCAGCGACTTCGCGCTTCCCAAGGGGCGAGAGCAATCGGACCTGAAGCCGGCCCTGGCCAAGGCGCTGACGCGGTACTTCGACGGGAAGAGCGTCGACTTCAGCGACATCGAGCTTCCCGACGGGACGCCCTTCCGTCGCGCCTGCTGGCGCCTCGCGCGGGAGATTCCGCGGGGCAGCACCATCTCCTACGCCGAACTTGCGGAACGAGCCGGTTCGCCGGGCGCGGCGCGGGCCGCCGGACAGTCGATGCGCCACAATCCCACTCCGATTCTGGTCCCGTGCCACCGGGTGATCGGGGCCGATGGAGCGCTGCACGGCTTCGCGGGGTCCTGCGACAGCCACGACGCGGCGCTCACCCTGAAGGGCTGGCTGCTGGCCCTCGAGCGCGAGACAGCGCCCGCACCCCGCGGCGGCCCCGCCCGCTGAACGAGCCGCACGGAGATCGCAGGAGGACCGCACGGCGGCTCCCGGAGAAGCGGGCCGCGGAAGGGACCGCACCCGAACTCCGGACCGTGGGCACGTGTACAGTGGCCTCCCCCCCGCAGGAGCGGGCTTTTTGACGCGCGAGTCCACAGGAATCACCCCATGCATCTCACGATGGTCGGAACCGGATACGTCGGTCTTGTCACCGGCGCCTGCTTTGCCGAAACCGGCAATCACGTCACCTGCCTCGACATCGACGAGCGGAAGATCGCCATGCTCCGCAAGGGCGAAAGTCCGATCTACGAGCCGGGGCTCTCCGACATCCTGGTCCGCAACATCGCCGCCAAGCGGCTCACCTTCACCACCGACAAGGCCGAGGCCTATCGCGAGGCCGACGCCATCTTCGTCTGCGTCGGCACGCCGCCGGGTGAAGACGGTTCCGCCGACCTCCGGTACGTGCTCAAGGCCGCCGAGGACATCGGTGACGCCATCGAACGGCTCGGACCAGGCCACAAGCGCAAGATGGTCGTGGTGAAGTCGACGGTGCCCGTCGGCAGCAGCCACAAGGTCCGCGACGTGATCCGCTCGCGGACCAAGCATCCCTTCTCGATCGCCGACAACCCCGAGTTCCTCAAGGAAGGCGATGCCGTCAACGACTTCATGAAGCCCGATCGGGTGGTCTGCGGCATCGAGGACGAGCACGCCGAACAGACCATGCGCGAGCTCTACGAGCCTTTCGTGCGAAACGGCAACCCGATCTTCTTCATGGACGTCCGTTCGGCCGAGATGGTCAAGTACGCGAGCAACGCGATGCTGGCGTGCAAGATCTCCTTCATCAACGAGATCGCCAATCTCTGCGAGCACTACGGTGCCAACGTCAGCGCCGTCCGCGAGGGCATGTGCGCCGACAAGCGCATCGGAAACCAGTTCCTCTATCCCGGACTCGGATACGGCGGCTCCTGCTTCCCGAAGGACACCCAGGCGGTGGTCTCGATGGGTCGGGCCGTCGGCTTCGACTGCGCCCTGAACGCGTCGGTTCATGATGTGAATCAGAAGCAGCGGCGGGTCTTCTGGGACAAGGTCACCAAGGCCATCGGCAGCAACCTCAAGGGCAAGACCCTGGCCTTCTGGGGAATCGCCTTCAAGCCCCGCACCGACGACATCCGCGAAGCTCCGTCGATTGCCCTGATGGAGATGGCCATCAAGGCCGGGGCCTCGGTGCGGGCCTACGACCCGGTGGCGATGGAGAATCTCCGCGGCGAGATGCCCGAGGTCGAGACCGTCGCCGACATGTACGCCTGTCTCGACGGCGCCGACGCCCTGATCATCTGCACCGAGTGGAACGAGTTCCGCTCCCCCGACTTCGACGAGATGTTCAAGCGGCTGAGCGGCAAGGTGATCTTCGACGGCCGCAACCTCTTCAAGGGGCAGACCGTCGCCGACCATGGATTCGCGTACTACTCGGTCGGCCGACCGGCGGTGAAGCCGGCCGGCGCCTCGGGCGATGGCGCTCCCGGCGCAGTCGGCGCGAAGTCCGGCCGATAAGCGCGGGGGATCGCCTCCGAAGAGCTCGCGGTTGTGCGGAACCACCCGGTGATCGATGGGCTGGTGATCGCCCGGCGTTACAGTGCCCCCGATGCCTGCGCTCCTCGTCGCCAAATCCGACGGCACGCTCCTCCTGCGGCTCGACCTGGGTCGTCGCCGCGTCGTCACCATCGGACGATCGCCGCGGTGCGATCTGACGCTTTCGTCGGGCTCGGTCAGCCGCCGACATGCGCTTCTCTTCCAGACGCCGAGCGGCTGGCGGATCACCGACACCGGTTCGCGCAACGGGCTCGAGGGACCAGCCGGCCGAGTGGTGGCGATGGACCTCGACGAGCGCTGCTGGTGCCGGGTGGGCTCCGCCCATCTGTGGCTTGACCCCAGCGGTCAGGGTGTGCAGGTTCCCGGACACTCCAGTGCCCTTCACCTGGCAAGCGGCGAAGTCGTGGGCGAGGCCGAACTCTTTGACGAGCCCGATCGAGAGCCTGGGCCGGTGCTCACTCTCTTCGATCCGCGCGATCGACCTTTGCGGCGGGTGGGGCTGCGCGAGCACGATGGTCTCCTCGTCGGTTCATCGCCGCAATGCGATCTGGTCGTCAACGATCCGCGGGTGGCGCCGTTCCAGGCGGTCTTCTATCGCGAGCAGACCCGCTGGTGCGTCGCCGACGCCGACGGCGAACGGCCGCTCCTGCTCGAAGGCAAGCGGACGCGCCGCCAGCGCCTGCACGGGGGCCTGATGCTCACCCTTGGCGGCTCGCGGGTCGTGGTCTCGGGTCCGTTGCCCCGTCCCGCCGAAGCCGACGAAGCGGTGCGCGGCGTGCAGGTCGACCCCGATTTCGGGGCCGAGTCGAGCGGACGGACGACCCAACTCCACGAGGGTGGATCCCGCCGCGGGGGCGGGCGCGAGCGGCATCCGGCGATGGTCACGCCCTTCGATCCGGCTGCGGTTGAAGCCTCGGCCCAGGACCTCAACGAGCACACCGATGCCCCCGACGGCGGGCCGGTGTCGGCCTTTCTGCCCGACGATGCCGGGCGCCCCGAGGCGAGTTCCGGACCTGACGCCGATTCCTCGAGCGCCGCGGCGGACTCGTCGCCTCAACCGACGCGCCCGGGGTGAACCCCTCATCCGGACGACAGACGTCACGGGTGCTTCCTCGATTCACGACCGAAGGTGAACGGAATCCGAATGGGTTGGAACCAAGGTCCTCATTTCGCCGAAAGGAACAAGGATCCGGTGGATATTCTGCCGGATTGTTGCGTTGACCGACCCGCCTCCTGCACCATGTCATGAGCCGCCCCGGTGCAGGGAGAGGGGCGAACCCGATATCGATCGCCCGTCGGGAGTGGTCTGCAAAGAAGAATCTCATGCTTGAACTGCATGTGTGCACGCGTGCTGGTCGCCTTCTCCGGGCGTTCGCCATAGGTGACCGCGGGGAGATCATCCTCGGTCGCGATGAACGATGTGACATCCAGATTCGCTCCGCCGGCGTGGCGGAGGAGCACTGTTCGATCGAATCCGAAGGCGAGCAGTTGATGCTTCGCGACCTCGGATCGGCACAGGGCACGATCGTCGACGGACGTCGCATCAACAAGATCCGCGTCGAAGACGGCCTCGAAGTCGTCGTCGGCCCGGCGTTGATTCGATTCGTCGAGAGTGTGTGATTCCGGCGGGTGCCACCCGGATTCCGACTCCGCAGGTGCCCGTCATCGATCGTGCTGACTCTCGATGGCCACCGCGAGCGATTCCTGCACGTCGCGGCGCAGCGCGGTCCACGCGCGTCCGCCTTCGAGGGGGAAGCGCTGATTGATCTCGAGCTCGATGCCCAGATAGCGCCGCGCCGGGAGGCGGCGGCGCTGCATCGTCGTCAGTCCGTCTGACGTCCCGCGGTAGGGATGGTTGAAGCGCAGGCGGAGATCGGCTCGTCGGGCGGCGAGTGCGTCGCGCCAGCGGGTGACGAGGCTCTTCTCGAGCTTGCGGCGAGGATCGAACAGGAACGCCACGTCGACGTTGCGGACCACGCCATCGAGAATTGGCGTGAAGGAGTGCACGCCGATGTGAAGCACACGGTCGGCGCGGGCGAGGGCGTCATCCAGCATCGCTTCGGCTTGCGCGTGGTGAGGACGATGAAACGCCTCACGCAACGATCGTCGCGATGCCGGCGGCAGCGGGCGAGTGATCGTCGAGAACACCCGCGGATTGTGCGGTGACCGATTGCAGTCGACGAGCAGCCTGGTCACGGTGGTCGCCACCAGCGGCGCCGAGAAGCGCCTGGCGAGTTGGCGGGCGAATGCGAGGGTTCCTGGATCCCAGCCGCGATGCGAGGCGAGCAGCTCGGCATGACCACGAAAGAGTGCCGCGTGGGCGCGGGGGACATCGTTGCCCCCGTGCTCGGCGGTGAAGGCCAACGCGAGCGACTTGGTGTGGCCGCGCCCGTTCATGCGTGGAACATCGTCCCGTGCTCGAGACAGTCGGCCAGTCGCCGGGTGACGCCGCGGATCGCTCTAGGTTCGGGCGATGGTCCCGTCGCTCGGAGCAGTCGTCTCGCCAGCGGGCCCTCGCCCAGGAGCACGGCGAGCTCGGGCGAGAAGCTCGGCGATGGGGGGCAGGCCTCGACCAACCGCCGCCACAATTCGCCCGCAGTCATCGACGACGTCTCGACGCCGAAGGCCGCGAGATAGTCGCGGTCGTCGAGGATCGCCTCGTCGCCGGCGGCGATCACGCGAGTGAGGAGCGAGCGAAGACCATCGGAATCGAACGTCTGCTGCGAGTTCACCGTGAGCCACCGCTCGCTCACCAGGGCTCGCAGCACCTCGACGATTGCGGCGACCATCGCGCAGTCGGCCGCCGGACACTCCTGCACGTCGAGCACTCGGATCTCGATGGCCCCGCGATCGAAGCGGGCGATGGCCCCGCGGGCGTTCACCCAGGTGTGATCGAGCAGGGCGTCCTCGTTGAAGGGGGCGATGGCCTGATCGATGGCGTCGTAGATCACCCGCGAGTACTGCTCGCGGGTGAAGACGGGCTCTGGAATCACACCACCGGAGACAATGGGAATGTTGCGGGCGTTGTGGCGATACACGTCGAGTCGACTGTCGAGAAGCCCGGTGGCCCGGCCATCCATGAAGGGGCTGCTCGCCGCGAGTGCCGGGAGAATCGGCAGGATCAGTCGGATGGCGGCGTGCAGCCGACCGAACTCGTCGTCGGACGTGGCGTCACCGTGAAAGGGAAGATTCAGATGCACGCTCTGCAGGTTGGCCCAGCCGTGTCCGCGGCAGTCGAACATCTGATCGAAGCGCGAGTAGACGTCGCCGTACTCGTGGGGCCAGAGCTGCTTCTCGCACGCCGGATCCATCCACGGATGCATCGCCCCCGGCAGCAGTCGGGCGCCATCCGGCGCACCGGGCGGGCGGATGTCGCGAAGCATCCCGTTGATCTTGCGCACGTGCGCCTGAAACGAGACTGCCAGCCCTTCGAGCGTGGGCGCGGGGGCGTTCGTCTTCAGCTCGATGACGTGGTTGCACAGCTCGTTGGACCAGCCGATCTCGCCGAAATCAATGTCGCCGGGATTCCCCGCGGCGATCTCCTCCCGCCCCTCCAGCCGGTGCGCTGCGGCGATGAGCGTGTCACACGCAGGCAGCACGTTGAGCCGCTGCCGCTCGACGATCATGTACTCGAGTTCGACGCCGAAGGCCGAGAAGAGGTGGAGGGGCATAGGGAGGGGAGG
>Ga0163155_10002138_pt1 | contig 22530 bp, 22 predicted proteins | sample OliLakLV19SP4G1_FD_148611 | JGI IMG/M metagenome (GOLD analysis project Ga0163155, IMG submission 148611) | Freshwater microbial mat bacterial communities from Lake Vanda, McMurdo Dry Valleys, Antarctica - Oligotrophic Lake LV.19.SP4.G1 | ecosystem: Environmental > Aquatic > Freshwater > Lake >... | reverse complement strand
CTGACTCCGGGGGTGCTGACTCCGGGGTCGGCTCCAACTGGGCTGCCGGGCTTGAGCGGGATTGCCTCGCGCGGGCTTCCCGGGTTGCCGGGATTACCGGGCCTTGGCGGCAAGTTTCCGGGGTTTCCGGGGAAGAAGAAATGAGCGGGACGTTCGCGGCAGGCATCAGCCAAGCGACGAACACCTGAACCAATTCGACCAATCGTCAACAATCGACGTCAACTGAAGGAAAGAACCACATGTCCGTCAAGATGCGCCTCGCCCGTGGCGGCGCCAAGAAGCGCCCGTATTACTACATCGTGATCGCCAACGGCACGGCGCCGCGCGATGGCCGCTACATCGAGCAGATCGGCACGTTCAACCCGATGCTTAAGAAGGACGATCCGACTCGCGTCTCGCTCAATGTCGAGCGTGCCGCCCACTGGCTCAAGTGTGGCGCGCAGCCGACCGATCGGGTCGCCCGCTTTCTCGATGCCGCTGGCCTGATGAAGCGCACGGCGTCGAACAGCCCCGAGAAGATGGTGCCAAAGAAGAAGGCGCAAGAGCGCGCTGCGGCTAAAGCCAAGGCCGCCGAAGCCGCAGCGACGGCTGCTGCTGCCGCCGAGTAAGGCTGAAGGTTTGCTGTGATGGCCTGTACCTGACCCAGCATCGATGTTGGGCTGGGGCAGGTGGAATAAAATCGCGCCGCTTGTCGGCTTGTCTGGGTGGCCCGCCTACGCGGGCCATGACGGGTGTTGTGGGTCGGGCGTTGTGGGTCGGGCGTTACAACGATGCGCGAGGCTCTTCGACGCCCGTGCTGTCTAACGCCCATGCTGTCTAACGCCCGTGCTGTTTAACGCCCGGACTGTTTAACGCCCGGACTGTTTAACGCCCGGACTGTTTAACGCCCGGACTCGCTAACGCCCGGACTCGCTAGCGCCCGTGCTGTCTCACACGACCGTGCTTTCAGGTGGCCGCCAAGTTCAACCGCGCTCGTGTTCCAATGGCGTCATCGCCGTCAGAGCGAACGCATGAACCTGCTTCCCGACGACACCGTCTAGCAGTCCGTTGACCATCCGGTGACGATCAACCCGCGATTTGCCTTCGAATTTGGTTGACACGACGAGCACGCGGAAATGGCTTTCGCCGGTCCCGGGCGAGCCGCGGTGACCCGCATGGAGTTCACTCTCGTTGGTGATGTCAAGACGAGTCGGCTCAAGCCCAACCAACAGTTTTTCGCGTATGGAAGTCTCGACAGTCACATTGCGCCTCGCCATTGGTGGGTTGCAAACCATTCATCCGTAACACTGCGACCACACAAGACTGCAGCGGCATTGCGACCCGCTCAAGCAGCCTTGTGCTCGCGCATCCGTTCTGGTCAAACTCGCCGGCCATGAAGCAACCATCGAAATACTTCGATAGCATCCGCATCAGCGGCAACAAGCGCGCGCGCCCCGCCGACTTGAAGCGTGAGGCGCCGTCGTCGCCCTGCGAGTGGAAGGGCTGCGGCAAACCTGGCGGGCACAAGGCACCCAAAGGACGTGGCCGTGACGGCGAATACTACGTGTTCTGCGTCGACCACGTTCGCCAGTATAACGCGAGCTACAACTACTTCGACGGCATGAGCGACAGCGAGGTCGAGGACTTCCGAAAGGATTCGCTGACCGGCCATCGCCCGACCCGTCCGCTCGGCGCCAACGCCGCGGCTTCCAACGCCACCGCGCGCGGCGACCATATCAACGCCGGGCCCGATCCGTCGCTGACCGCCGATCGGCTACGCGATCCGCACGCGTTTTTCGCCCAGCGCGCCAGGGCCGCGCGCGAAGAGGCAAAAATGGCGCAGCGCAAGCTGAAGCCGCTGGAGAAGAAATCGCTGGACGCGCTGAATTTGACGGCGGCGGCGGGCAAGGACGAGATCAAGGCGCGCTATAAAGAGCTGGTGAAACAGCACCACCCCGATGCCAACGGCGGCGATGCGAGGTCCGCCGACAAATTGCGCGAGATTATCCAGGCCTACAACTTCCTGAAACAAGCCGGCATGGTCTGACCACCTTCCAGTAACGAGGCGCGACCAGCGCGACATCGTAGTCTTTGCTGGGACGCTGGTCTTGCTGGATGGTAGGTTCGTAGCCAAGCAGGATGTCGACGGGCTGGATGTCGCCTGCCGTGTCGGTGCGCCGTTCTGCCACCAGGGCGAAAAGCGGCGCGATTTTGGCGCGACACTAATTGGTCGACGGCCGCCACGACTAGCGGCATCATCTCATGGACCTCAACCCCGGGACGGCGCTGCGCCAGCCCGGCCCCTCAACTGGACCAAGCGAAAAGAATGCGCGCTGATACGACATTGAAGCCCAACGGCACGTCGGCCATGCCCGATATGACCGTTTCCGTGCGGCAGCTGTTTAATATCGACAGCGACATCGAGGTGCCGGCCTACTCCAAGCCCGGCGAGAACGTGCCCGATCTCGATCCGGATTATTTGTTCAACCGGGAGGTCACGCTCGCGATCCTGGCGGGCTTCAAATACAATCGCCGCGTGATGGTCCAGGGCTACCACGGCACCGGCAAGTCGACCCATATCGAGCAGGTCGCCGCGCGGCTGAACTGGCCGTGCATTCGCGTGAACCTCGATAGCCACGTGTCGCGCATCGATCTCGTCGGCAAAGACGCGATCGTGCTGAAAGACGGCAAGCAGGTGACGGAGTTTCGCGAGGGCATCCTGCCGTTCGCGTTGCAGACCAACACCGCGCTGGTGTTCGACGAATATGACGCTGGCCGACCGGACGTGATGTTCGTGATCCAGCGCGTGCTCGAGACGTCTGGCAAATTGACGCTGCTCGACCAGTCGAAAGTGATCCGCCCGCACGCCGCGTTCCGGCTGTTTGCGACGACCAACACGATCGGGCTCGGCGACACGTCGGGGCTCTATCACGGCACGCAGCAGATCAACCAGGGTCAGATGGACCGCTGGTCCGTCGTCGTGACGCTCAATTATCTACCGCACGACGACGAGGCGCGCATCGTGCTGCAGAAGGTCAAATCGTTCGGCAAGACGGACGCCAAGCGCAAACAGGTCTCGGCGATGGTGCGCGTGGCCGACCTGACGCGGGCAGCCTTCGTCAACGGCGATCTATCGACCGTGATGAGCCCGCGAACCGTCATCACCTGGGCGCAGAACGCGGAAATTTTCGGCGATATCGGTATGGCGTTCCGGCTGACGTTTCTCAACAAGTGCGATGAACTCGAGCGACCCATGGTGGCTGAATTCTACCAGCGGTGTTTTGGCGAGGAACTGCCGCAGAGTTCCGCCAACATCGCCATGGGATGAGAGCCGACGTGAGCCAACCTTCAGCGACGATGCCCGGCATGACCCGCTCGGCCAAATACCGGTTCGACGCGGCGGCGATTAGCGTCTTCGCGATGGGGGCTGGCGATATGAACCCGCTGCACCATGACCCGGAGTTCGCAAGAACGACCCGCTTTGGCGGCATCATCGCGAGCGGTGCGCAAATGGCTGCCGTGCTGATGGGCTTTGGCGCGACGTTCATTTCTGAGCACGGCGAGGCGGTTGGACTCGAATTTACGTATCGGTTTTTGAAAGCCGTCCCGACTGGGACCGAGGCACTTCTGTCGTACACGATCCTGTCGGCCGAACCGCACGCCAAACTCGGTGGCACGATGCTGACGTTCGAGGGCGCGATCACCGACGACGCTGGGACGCGCTACGTCACCAGCACTGGCAAGGCCGTGATTTTCGACAAGCCAACCGTGGCGGTATAAACCGATCAGATGGCCCAAACACCGCCAAAGCGTAAAGAACCGCCGGTCGAGCCGCTGAAGCGCGCACTCGGCGCGACGTGCCGCGCGATGTCGGGCGACAAAGACATGGCGGTCAACTTTGGCCCGGGTCCGCCGGATCTCGTCGGCCATACCATGCACTTGCCGGAAATGTCGCGCGTGCCGACCCGGCGCGAGATCGCCGTGGTGCGCGGCTGGGCGGATGGCCTTGCGCTGCGGGCGGCGTTTCACAATCCGAAACTGCACGCGCGCAATTCACCGTCGCAAGGTCCAGCGCGTGCGGTTTATGATGCGATCGAGCGGACCCGCATCGAAGCCGTCGGGGCGGCGCGGATGGATGGCGTTGCGCAGAATCTTACGGCGCGATTGCAGGATTATTATGCGCAGCCGCGGTTCACGGAAGCCCGGACCGATCGTACGGCGCCTCTGGAAGAGGCCGTTGCGCTATTGCTGCGCGAGCACCTGACCGGCCAGGCGCCGCCATCGCCGACGGCGGCGGCCATTGCTGACGCTTGGCGCATGTCGGTTGAGCAGCGGGGCGGGTCGACGCTTGGCCGGATGTCCGACCTCATCGAGGACCAGGACGCGTTTGGACGTCTCGCGCGCGAGCTGTTGCGCTCGCTCGATCTGACCAGCGAAGACGATATCGAAGCGTCACAGGCCGAGACCGAGACCGAAGAGCCGCCGCCGTCGGAGGGCGGATCAGAGGAAGCCGAGGACAGCGAGACGGGCTCGCAGGGCCAAGACCAGACCGAGGAACAGCAACACGAGGACGGCGAAGCGGGCGAGACCGAGGAGAGCACCGAGGCTGCGCCGAGCGACCAGGACGAACGCGACAGCGACAGCGATGCCGAGGACGCCGAGGAAGCGCCTGCGCCGTGGCGGCCCAACACCACCGTGCTCGAGGACCCGGAGCGGTTCGGCTACAAGGTGTTCACGCGCGCGTTCGACGAGGAGGTCGATGCAGCCGATCTCGCCTCGCCTGACGAACTGGATCGGTTGCGCGGGTTTCTCGACAAGGAATTACGCAATTTGTCATCGGCGGTTGCGCGTCTCGCCAACCGGCTGCAGCGCAAGCTGCTCGCCCAGCAGAACCGCGCGTGGGATTTTGATCTCGAAGAAGGCACGCTTGATGCCGCGCGGTTGACGCGCATCGTGATGGACCCGATGCACGCGCTGTCGTTCAAGGCCGAACGCGACACCGACTTCCGCGATACGGTGGTGACGATCCTCATCGACAATTCGGGATCGATGCGCGGCCGCCCGATCATGGTCGCGGCGTGTTGCGGGGACATCCTTGCGCGCACGCTCGAACGGTGCGGCGTAAAGGTCGAGATCCTCGGCTTTACCACGCGGGCATGGAAGGGCGGGCAGGCGCGCGAACGGTGGTTGGCCGATGGCAAGCCAGCCAACCCCGGACGGCTTAACGACTTACGCCACATCGTCTACAAACGGGCGGATGCCCCGTGGCGGCGGTCGAAGCGATCGCTGGCGCTGATGATGCGCGAGGGGTTGCTCAAGGAAAATATCGACGGCGAGGCGCTGACGTGGGCGCACGCGCGGCTATTGGCGCGGCCTGAACAACGGCGCATTTTGATGACGATTTCAGATGGCGCGCCGGTCGACGACAGCACCACGTCGGTCAATTCGCAGACCTATCTTGAGAGCCACTTGCGGCAGGTGATCGCCGAGATCGAGGGGCGGGGTGCCGTTGAACTGGTCGCGATCGGCATCGGCCACGACGTGACGCGCTACTATAAGCGCGCCGTTACGATCACCGACCCGTCGGAACTTGCCGGCGCGATGACCGACAAGCTCGTCGAATTGTTCGATGAAGACGCGAGAGGCCCGAAGGGTGGTCGTTATCCCAGCCGCCGGGCGGCCGTCCGCTGAACAGGATACACGCCTCAAGATGGTGATCATCATCCTCGTGCTCGTCGCTGCTGTCGCGCTGATCGCGTTGCCGCAACTGTGGGTGCACCAGACGATCGAGAAGCACGCGAAGGAGCGCCCTGACCTGCCGGGTACGGGCGGAGAATTTGCACGCCATGTGCTCGACGGGATGAAGCTTCAGCACGTCAAGGTCGAGCCCACCGAACTCGGCAACCATTACGATCCCGAAGCACGCGCGGTGCGGCTAGAGCCACGGTTCTTCTCGGGCCGGTCGGTTTCGGCGGTGGCGATCGCCGCGCACGAGGTCGGCCACGCCATGCAGCACGCCGTTGAACTGCCGATGTTCGAGCGGCGATTGCGGATCGCGAAACAGGCGCAGGCATTGACCTGGATCGCGCAGGCGTGCCTGTGGTCGGCGCCGATTTTCATCATCTTGAACAAGGGCGTGACGGCGCTGGTGCTGAATATCGCCGGGTTCGCGCTTGTCGGGCTGCTGTCGTTTGCCGTGCAGGCGCTGACTCTGCCGGTCGAGTTCGACGCCAGTTTCAAACGCGCGATGCCGTTGTTGAAGGACGGCCGGTTCCTCGCCCAACGCGATCTGGGAGCTGCTCACGAACTATTGCGTGCGGCGGCCTACACCTATGTCGCCGCGCTGATCCGCAGCCTGATCACGATCCCACTTGCGGGTCGTGGCGTGAGGTTGTGAGGAGACGGGTGATCCTAAAGCATGATGCGAAAGCTATAGCCGTGGCGTTCGAAGCCCAGCCGATCGTAGAAGGCGTGGGCGGCGTCGCGTTTGACGTTGGATGATAGCGCTAGCTTGTAGCAGCCGTGCGCGCGGGCGATATCGATCGCGTGGGCCATCATCAGGCGGCCGAGGCCCGCGCCTTGCTGGTCCGGGGACACCATGACTTGCTCGACCACGGCGGACGGTGTGCCCATGTGGGCGAGGTTTTCCATCACCAGCAGCGTGTAGGTGGCGATGATGGGGGCATCGTGCTGGTGGGCGACGTAAAGCTTGTAGAACGGGTATGTCGCCATCCGCGCGAAGATTGCATGGGCGGCGTCAAGCGGGAGCCGTTCGCCGTCGTCGACGCCGGGCTGGGCATAGAGGTCAAGGATCGCCGGGAGGTCGGCGGCCGTCGCCTCGCGGATGCTTACGGTGCTCGTCATCATATATGTATACCCTCAGCTTGCGATAGCCGCGTTTTACTGCGTAGCTGCCCCTCACCCGCGACGTCGATACTCGCTGACGCTCGCTCGCCGTCTTTTCCCTCTCCCCGCACGCGGGGAGAGGGGTGGATCAGCAGACATGGCAACCACGGCACCGGCGCTCCCTCGCCCCGCGCGCGGGGGGAGGGGTGGCAAGCGCTTGAGGCGACGCCGCGCACAGAATTCTTTTCCCCGCACGCGGGGAGAGGAGTAGATCCGCGCGCCGTAGGTGAAATTGCTCGATGTCAGCCGTATATCCGGGCGATCCAGCTTGCGGGTAGGCCCGCGAAATACAGGCCCAAGCATATGACGTTTTTGGCACTTCGCCGCGTCCAGCCTTCGCGGCGCCAGCGGTCAGCCGAGGTGATGGCGTCGGCGTCGAGCACCTCGAAGCGCGCCCGCCCGATCCGCCGGATGATGTCCACGTCCTCCATCAGCGGCATGGGTTTATAGCCGCCGATCGCCTCGTAGAAGCGGCGGTTGATCAACAGGCCCTGGTCGCCGTAGGGCAGGCCGAGGTTGCTCACACGCCAATGGACCATGGCGGTCAGGCGGCGTGCGGACGGGCTGTCGTCGTCGAGGGCGAAGCGGAACACGGCGGCGCGGTGTAGGTCAGCGTGGACTCGGTGTGGGTCGTCGCGGGCGCGGTGGTGCGTGCTGTCGGTGCTTTGGCGGGCGATGAATGCGTCGGCCGCCGTCATCCAGCCCGGCGCAAGCGCGGTGTCGGCATGGACAAACAATAGCCAGTCGCAGTTGGGATCCGTGTTGCTATCATGGTTCGTGTCGAAGACGTATTGTGCCCCGGTGGCGAGTTGGACGCCCCGACCGCGCGGACAAAGCACGACTTTAGCCCCGAGTTCGCGGGCGACGGCTGCGGTGTCGTCGCTCGATCCTCCGTCGGCCACGACGATGCGAATGCCATCACCCAAATGCGAAACGCAGCGCGGGAGATGCCGCGCTGCGTTCAGGGCTGGAATAACGGCTGTGATTTGCCTCACGTGATTGAACTCACGCCGTCTTGGCTCCAAAGCGGCGGACCGCGATCGGCAACAGCGACAGCAAACCGAGACCGACAAGTGCAGCGATCAGCGTCGGTGACAGCACGCCTGCGAGTGTCGCTTGGCCACCACGATCGAACACTTCACCAAGGCTAGCGCCGAACGCTGTGAACACGCTGGTGCCGGGGATGATGCCAAGAGCCGTCGCAATTACGAACGGGCGGAGTTTCATGCCGACCAAGGCCGGAACGAGGTTAACGGCAAAGAACGGGAAAGCTGGAACTAGGCGAAGGAACAGCAAATAGTTGAATGCGTCTTTCTTGAAACCGTCGGCCATTTTGGCGACAAACGGTCCGGCTTTCTCGCGCAGGGCATCTCCGAAGGCGGTGCGCGCCACGACGAACAGGATAGTGGCGCCAAGCGTCGCGCCGATGACTGTCAACGTCGCGCCGAGCGGCACGCCGAACAGGAACCCGCCAGCGACCGTCAGCACGGCGGCGGCCGGGAGCGACAGCGCGGTGACGGTGGCATACGTCGCGACGTGAAGGAATGCGGCGAGGACCGTGTTCTTCTCGACGAATGCGAGCAGGGCCGTGCGGTTGTCCTTCAGCGCATCGAGCGACAGATACTTGTAGGCGCCGGTGACATAGGCGGCACCAATGAGGCTCGCGAGAATGACGAGCGGGAGATAGCGTTTCAGGGTGGTCATGTGAACCTCAGCAAGTTGCGGACGATGAACCGTGTGCTGTCAGAAAACAATGTTGGCGTGTAGTAGGCGCCGGCCGCTCGCTTGGAGATTTCCGATAGGGTCGGGTAGGGTGCGATCATCGCGGTCATCGCCCCGATCTTGAGGCCGCTGGTGATGGCGAGGACCCACGGCAGGATCAGCTCGCCAGCGTTGAGGCCGACGATGGTGGCGCCGAGGATCTTGCCGTTTTTGGCGACCACAGCTTTCAGGAAACCATCAGTCGCACCTTCGGCGATGGCGCGGTCGTTGCCGGTGAATTCGGCGCGGACGATGCGGACGGTATCGCCGAACTTGGCCTTGGCTTCGGCTTCCGACAGGCCAACCTGGGCCAATTCCGGGTCGGTGTAGGTGACCCAGGGCATGGCCGCTGGCTGCGCCTTGGCTGGCACCCAAAACAGGATATTCCGGATGATGATGCCAGCGTGATAGCCGGCGAGATGGGTGAACTGGTAGCCGCCCGCCACGTCGCCAGCGGCGAAGATTTTCGTGTTCGAGGTGCGCAGACGGGCGTCGACGGTAATGCCCCGGGGACTGTATTTGACGCCTGCCTCATCCAAGCCGATGTTTTCGACGTTGGGCCTGCGTCCGGCCGCGACGAGAATATGCGAACCCGCGACGCGCTCCTCGCTGCCACCTGGGGTCGACAGCACGACAGCGATGCCGCTTTCACCAGCTTCGACGCGGGCGATTTTTATCTTCTCCCGCAGCACGACCCCTTCGCTTGTCAGGCGGCGTCGGACCACCTCGACGGCTTCGGGATCATCCTTGGGGAGAATACCGCCAGCGTCGAGAATGGTAACGCGCGCGCCCAGCCGACGGTGGGCCTGGGCCATCTCACAGCCGATCGGGCCGCCGCCGATGATGATCAGGTGTTCGGGCAGGACGGTATTGTCGAAGATGGTTTCGTTGGTGAAGTGTGGAACGCCAGCAAGTCCGGGGATCGGCGGAACGGCGGCGCGGCTGCCGGTAGCGATGATGAAGCGGCGGGCGCGGATTATCTTGCCGCCAGCCTCGACTGTGTCAGGGCCCGAGAACTTGCCATGGGCCTGGATAACGGTGCAGCCGAGGCCCTCGAAGCGCTCGACCGAATCGTGCGGGGCGATGGTCGCGATCACGCTTTGGACGTGGGCATTGGCCTTGGCGAAATTTATCACCGGCTCGGCGCCGTTGACTCCGAATTTACCTGACGCGCGGGCGATCTTGGCAGCCTTGCCAGCGGCCAACAGCGACTTCGACGGGACGCAGCCGGTGTTGAGGCAATCGCCACCCATTTTGTGGCCTTCGATGAGCACGACTTTCGCGCCCATTTGAGCAGCACCTGCTGCAATCGACAGCCCGGCTGATCCGGCCCCGATGATGCAGAGGTCAGTTTGTATCGTCTCGGTCATGTGAGCTTTCTGAAGGGGTTAGCCGCTGCAGGATGCGCCGCCAAGGACGCAGAATTTCGAACAGTTGCGGTGGTTGAGTGGAACGGGGCGGCTAGCAGCGTCGAGCGTAGCGCCCATCTCGAAATTCGGGTCGTAGGGGATTAGCGTGCACGCGACGTAGACCGGGGCGGCGGCTCCCTTGCGTTTAACCACCATGCGCTGCGAGGCGCACATCATGCTGTCGGGGGACAATTTGAGGATGCCCCAACAGGCCTCCGTGATCTCTGGCACTTGTGCCTGTGCGGCCATTTCGGGAAACAGGACGAGGCGCGCAGGGTCGGCTGCATCGACGGATATGCCCATATCGGTGAAAAATCGCTGGTATCCGGCGCGCAGGTCCATTTCGCTTTCCGCCCACAACAGGCGGCCGGCGATGGCGAGGTCAAAGCCGTTGTCAGCCAGCCAGCGGATCCCATCCATGGCAGGTTGCCAAGTGCGTGGCCCGCGCACCTGTTCGTGCTTTTCGGTCTCGTAATGGTCGACCGAAACGCGGAGGCGCAGCTTGCCGGGATAGGCGCGGTGGAGCGCGAGCAATGCCGCCTGCTTGAGTTGCATTGGCTTCATGGCGTTGGTCAGCACGAGCGTTTCGAAGCCCGTCGACAGTACGTCGTCGAGGATGCCGATCATGTCGGGGTTCATGAACGGCTCGCCGCCGGTGAAGGCGATCTCTCGCGCCCGCTGTGGCGCGGCGGCGACCTGCGCTAGAATGTCGGCGACTTCAGCGCGGCTGATGTAGACGAGAGCGTCGTTCTTGGGGCTGCTCTCGATGTAGCAATCGACGCAGGTGATGTTGCACAGCGTGCCGGTGTTGATCCAAAGGGTTTCGAGGCCGGTGAACGCGACGCTCGCGCGGCGCTCGCCCTTGGCGGTCCACACCGCATCGGTGAACGGCGCAGGCGCCATAGCGGCGATTGTGTAGCTCGAGGCCTTCATTGCGGATCTCCTGGCGGCGTCGTGTGGATTGCTGCCGGTCGCGTCGATACCGGGTCGTCAGCGAACGCCGTAGTTGTCTGTCAGGGTTGGCTACGTGGTGGCATATCCGGTTGTTTCACGTCCCGGGGCGCTTTTCTGTACGCGGTCTATCGGGCGCGCCCGAGCTGCCGGTACCGGCGCTGGCGGCGGCGCTGACGCGCGGTCCAAAAACGGCCTCTCGGCCAATGACATAGAGGATCTTGGTGCCGGCTCCAAAGACGCCGCGAATGGTGCCGGAGACTTTGGATTTGCCAATCCGCTTGCGGTATCCGGCCGGCATTTCGGCCGTGCGCAATCCGGCACGGGCGGCCTTGACTTGCATCTCCACGGTCCAGCCGTAGTCGGTGTCGGACATGGCGAGATCGCGCAGCGCACTGGCACGGATGGCGCGGAACGGGCCGAGATCGGTAAAGCGTACCCGCCAGATCAGCCGGATCAGCGTGCAGGCGAGCCAGTTGCCGAAGACCTGCTGTGGGGTCAGCGATCCCGCCTCACGCTGACCAAGCGTGCGTGAGCCGATCACGAGGTCAGCGCTGCCGTCGGCGATGGGTGCGACAAGGCGGACCATCTCGTCTGGGCGGTCGCTGGCATCGCCGTCGAGGAAAACGACGACATCGACGGCTGCATGGATGCCGCTTGCAGCACCCTCCTCCAGATGGGCAAGAGCGGCGAGGCAGGCGCGGCCATAACCTCGCACCGGTTCGCGGACGACGATGGCGCCATGCGCCCGGGCGACGTTGCCGGTGCCGTCGGTCGAGCCGTTGTCGGCGACGATGACCATTGCGACCCCGCTGGGGATCGCCGCCAACACGTGGGGTAAGGCCTCGGCTTCGTTCAGCGCGGGGATAATGACCGCAACCCGGAGGCCGCCGAACGGGTCACGCGGCGACAGGGTGGCGTTGCCAGTCAGGGTGGCGTTGCCAGTGGGGTCGGCCGTTAGCGTCATGTCGGGTAGCCCTCCGCCTTCGCCTGCTTCGCTATTGCGCCGCGCCGGAGATCCGCCAGGAGCCATAGCCACACCGGCAGACTATGGAGAAACGCGGTGCCGTACTGGAACGCCGGTCCAAACGAGTAATAAGCGGCGAGCGTGGCGCTGGCGGCCAATAGCGGGAAACTCGGCACGGCTGCAGCGAGGCCGAAGAACCACAGCGCGTACCAGGGGAACTGCGCGGGCGAGAGATAGAACACCGAAGCTGCTACGATGGTTGCGCGAATGACGAGATCGCGCGGGCTGCCGATCTTTGGGATCGCAACCGCGATGGCGATGACGGCCGCTGCCCCTGCAACGGCCATCCGCAGAGCGCGATTGACGACGTCGCCCTCGCCGAACAGTTGGGCAAGGCCGTAGCTGACCCAGGCGTAGGGCGCGTTGTTGATGTGCCAGGACGCGGCATAGGCGGTGAGGCCCGAGTGCGGGGCAAATGCGCTCACCGCCAATGGTGCCGTGAGAACGGCGGTGATGAGTGCGCAAACTGCGAGCGCGGCGAGCGCATGAGTAGGGCTATGCGCCAATGTTTGCCGGACGAGAACGGGCGCGAGCAGGATGGGCCACAGCTTTACCCCGGCGGCGAGCCCGAGGACCGCACCGGCCGCAACCGGGCGCGCGGCGATCGATAGCACGAGGGCGAAGAGGAGGGCTGGCACCATGACGATGTCGGCATGTACCAGCCCGATGCCGGTGTAGACGACCATCGGATTGAGCCAATAGAGCGCGATCAGCCATGGTGGATGGCCGAGGCGCGACAAGAGCACGGCGAGGGCCAAAAGCGCGGCGCCATCGGCAACCAGGAACACGGCGCGCAACCCGTCGATTTGGAATGGCGCAAGCAGGTAGGCTGCGGCGAAGACCACTTGCGCCGTGCCGGGATAGATCGTCCGCAGGTCGGGAAAGTTGACGTTTTGCAGAATGGCGCCGGACGCGTCGGCCAACGATTGCAAGCGCCGGTCTGACAAGCCCGCTGCCGCGACGTCCTTGGGTGCCACGGCATAGGGATCGCCGCCCGATGCGGTGACGGCGCCGTCCCACAGATAGCGATAAAAGTCGTCTTCCATCGGCGGCGTTGCGCCAAACCAAGCGAGCCGCATGGCGAGACCACCGGCGATGATCAACAGCAGGGCCGCACGCGTGGTGTGCGGGCGGCGACGCCAAGCCACCAGCGCTGCAGCCAGACCGATCGCGGCGGACCCGGCGAGGAGTGCGATTAGCGGGATGACCTCTTCGAACGTCGTTGTCCGTCGACCGGTGAGGCCCGGCGACAACCACACCAACCCGACTTGTGCGGCAATAAGGATGACAACGACGAGGGTAGCGCCGAGCATGGTGAGGTGTGGTGTCCTTAGCTGCCGGCTGCGGGAAGTTTATGACTTGTCGAGTGTCCGTGACAGCAATTGCCCCCAGTTGGCATCATAGGGGTGCAGTTCGACTGGCGCGGTGCTTTGGGGTGCCGCCAACCGGCCGCCAGTCGCATGCCAGCGGAAAATGCCTCCGCGCAGGTTGACGACGCTGCTCGCTTGTTTGGTGGCGGCCGCGATCCGCTGGGCGAGGATGCCGCTGCGGACGCCGACCGAGCAGTAGACGACGACGCGTTTGCCAGCGATCTCGGCGCCGTACGTTTCAAAGAACGCATCGCCCGACAGGCTGGGCGAGACACGGCGCGCGCCTGGAATATGGCTCTGGGCGTGTTCGTCGGCCTCGCGCACATCGAACACGACCGTGCCGGGATCGGCCAACGCGGCCGTCAATTCCGGCGCCGTGATCTCAGGCACCGGGAATTTGGCCGCGACCACCTGCTCGATGTCGGCCAATGTTACGCGCGGGTTCGTTGGATCCCAGCTTGTCAGGCGGCTGGAGTACGTCGACGCGATCAGATAGTCGAAAGCCAGCACTGCGACCGAGAGGGTCGCAATGCCAGCAATGCGTCGGGGCGACAGCGCGCTGCGAACCATGATCGTGCTCTGCTACTTTGTTTTGGTAATGTCGTTGAGCGACCAGTCGTAGGCGTGGCCGCCGACGGCCTTGACGCCATCGAGCTTCGCGCGCAGCGGCGGTTCAGCGTATTTCTTGAGGTGGTCGATGACGCCTGCGTCGGTGCCGCCGAAGTCAACTTTGAACCAATGGTAGATGCTCGACACCTGCAACGTGCCGTCGGGCTTAATCGTTGCACCGCGCGGATTGTTGACGAACGCGCGGGCGCCAGCGTCGAGATCCGCTTCCAGGGTCGCTGCCGCGAAAGCCTTGGGCGGCAAATTGGGGCAACCGAAGGAAGCGCAGTTGACCGAATAGTGGACGCGGGGATCCTTGAAGGTTTCGCGCATGATGGCGTGCTCGATTTCTTCGAGCGACAGTTCTTTGCCCTCCACGGTGACGCGTTTGGCAACCCACGGACCAGTGAAGGCTTTCGGGTCGAGCCACACACCGGCACTCTTGATGTCGCGGATTGATTTCACGGGGTAGTTGTCGAGGATCACCTTCAACGTGATCGCGTTATACAGGTTGGCCCAATAGGCAAACTGTTCGTTGCGAACCAATTTTGACGGGGCAGCCTTGGCATGGTCGGCGATCACGGCATCGAGGGCCTTGCGGTCGGCGGCCGTGCCGTGCCACCGGGCGTAGTCGACGCGGTTGACGCCGTCGGGCGAGGCCACGACATAACGCGCGAGCAGGGCTGTATAGCCGGTGGTATCAGGCGGGGCCGCGCTGGCTGAAGTAGCCATGACGAAGGCGGTTGCAACCGTGGCGATGACCCTTGCTGCGGTCGCGGAGATCTGCTCGAGGCTGAGTTGCAACGTTGTAGTCGAAATCATTTCGGCACCTCTTAAAGCTGGTCGGTTGCCGAAGTTACGGTCGTAATGGCCAGTTGTTACGCTTGCCAACCGGTCCTGGTGGCCGTGCCGATTCAACTTGGTGCAACCTCAAACCTGTTCACACGGGCTCTCAGCCCGACACAACTGGACGCAACGTCTCGCCGATCAGACGCTGGCGGGTATTTTCATCGCCAATTTCGATGTGGGCGACAAACCAATCCTGGACCATCTGGCAGACCCGCGCCGGCTCGGTCCGGGCGAGCGATTTTGGGTTGAGGAACACGGTCAGGTCCTCTTGGGTCCAGCCGAGTTTGCCTAACTCGGTCATCAGAGCGTCGTAGTCGGCCTTCTGCGGCTTTTCATATGTGACCGGCGTCTTGCGGCCTTCGGCAATGGCCTCGAAGATCGCGGCGACCTGGACCTGTATCCCTGGCGGCGGGCTTTCGGCGCCCTTGAGCTGCGACATCAGCGCGGGGGTCAGCTCACCTTGGGCGATGAAGTTGTAGCAGACCTGCGGGTTCGACTGCTTCAACTGTTTCAAGTTGGCGAGAAACGCGTTGGCGACTGCCATGAGGCGCGGAGCACTTGCCGATAGCGCCTGGGGTGCGTTCTGCCGACGAAGCGTCACGATGCGCTCGGTGAGCATTTTGCTGATTTCGTCTGGCGTTTTGTTTTCGGCCGACAGCTTGGCTGCCTCACGCAGACGTTCGCTGTACCAATCGGGGAACTCGCGTTTGATCACGGGCCAGTGGGCGGTGGCATCAAAGCCGCTCTCGATGTCGGCGATCTGCCCACCCGAGTTCGTCATCATACCGGTCACTGCGCCCGACAGAGACGCCAGCGCGCGGCGCACGGGCTCCATCGCGCCGGACTTCGTGATTTGCGGCTCGGCCGCGACGTAGACCCCGCCGGTAATCGCTAAGAGCGTGATGACCAACGCGGCGATGGCCATGCGGTTGGTGCGCGGCTTAGGCGTGTCCGTCTCATGCTCACGGGCGGCGGTCATCGGCGCGAGCGGGCGCCCGGTCGTGGGTGTGTGCGGCAACGCCGATTGCAGGCCGGGTCCGGGAAGGCCCAGGGCGGTTGGCTGGCTGCTTCCGAGGGTCGGGCCGGCGTATAAATCGTTGGGTTGCGTCGCGCCGGTTTGAGACGCGCCGGTTTGAGACGCGCCGGTTTGAAAGGCGCTGCTGGATTGCAGCGGGCCGCCGGGTTGGCCCATGCGTTCTGCGTAGGGTGGAGCCGGTGCTGGACGCCCGTCAGGTCGTCCGGTCGTGGGTCCGGTTGTCGGCCGTCCGGTCGTGGGTCGTCCAGTCGTCGGTCGTCCGGTGGTGGGCTGCGAAGTCTGTGAGATCGGACCTTGGATTGGACCGGCCGAGCGCGGCGCGGCAACGGGTTGCGGGGCGGGAGCTGCTGGTGGCGGCGGTTGGGAAACCTGGGTGGCGTCTGCTGTCGGAGCCACAGGGGCTGGCGGAAATACCGCGAACGCCGACCGCCATTCGGGCATGCCTGGGCGCCACACGAGATCTGTCTGGCGGAAATAACCGTGGGCCGCGATGGCGAGGATCTCCGCCTCGGAGATCGGGCCGGTCTGTTTGCCGTCGCGGGCGACGTACCAAAGCTTGGCAGCGTTCTCGGTGGTCATCGGCTTACCCCAACGCGACTTTTATACCAGACCGCGCGGACTGGTTATGCATGCGAGTGCGCCCCAAAGCGCTCCCGCACCCCAGCTGCGATCGCAAGTTTCAGTGCGTATCTAGCAGATCACACCACAACGGGGCAATTGCGCGGCAGCGCGCAGGCTCGAAGCTGCGGCTGCGGCAAGACGGTTTGTCTCCGACCGGCCGCAATGCCGAGCCGGCGAGGGCTGCGCGCCCGTCAAACGTCAGCCGTGACAACGGCGCGCGTGACGGGCCCACGAGGGTGCGGCTATACGGCCCGAACAACGAAACGATAACTGCCATAACCGCAACCGCCCGCAGCACCGAGACCCCCGACATGGCCATCGAGCGTACGTTTTCCATTCTCAAGCCCGACGCGACAAACCGCAACCTGACCGGCGCGATCAACGCCGTGATCGAAAAGGCCGGCCTGCGTATCGTCGCGCAAAAGCGCGTGCGCTGGACCAAGGCGCAGGCCGAAGCGTTCTACGCCGAGCACGCCGCCCGCCCGTTTTTCGGCGAGCTGGTGTCATTCATGACATCGGGTCCGATCGTGATGCAGGTGCTCGAAGGCGAAAACGCGATTGCCGCCTACCGCGAGGTGATGGGTGCGACCGATCCGAAAGACGCCAAGGACGGCACCATCCGCAAGCTGTTCGCCGTATCGAAGGGCGAGAACTCGAGCCATGGCTCGGACAGCGCGGATGCGGCTGCCCGCGAGATCGCCATGAATTTTGCGCTGTCGGAAATCGTCGGCTGATCATTGGAGATCTGATCGAACGGCACTGGGGCGCCTCCAGTGCCGGTTTCGTTTGGAGGGCGGCCGGGTGTGGCGTTGGTGCCGACGTGTCGTCACGAGACCGAACGCTCAGACGTTCGGCCGTCAGGTTCGAATTCGGCGATTTTTGAGCAAGTCGCGCAGTTCATTGAGCGCGACCTTGTGCGGCTGATCGGTCGTGACGTTGATGTGCTCCGTCAGCTTCTGGGTCAGATCCTGGATATCCTGATCGGTCAAAACCGCGTGATAGGACGGCAATCCTTCGACGGCGGCCGTGATCAACTTTTGAATATCGGCCGAGGAATGAAGCCGCGTGTCGGTCATGCCCTGCACGAGACCGGCATACAGCAGGCGGGCGCTCGTTTTGACCTGATCGAGGTAGGCGACGTGGATTTGATAGCGCTTGTCGTCTTTCAGGGTTGCGAGATACCGGTCGCTCAGATCGAGTAACGCCGCCGAGATCTTGGACTCGTAGACCATGAGCTTGGCGAGTTCGGCGGCATACAATTTGCCTTTTTTTATCTCGTTCCAATACAAGACGACGAGCTTATGAACTGCGGGCAGGGAACTGTCCAACCTCTGAAAACGGATCGTCACCGAGAGGTCGCGATTGAGGCCCATATGCAGCGGGATGTTGTCGATATTGACCATCCGCTCGAAAACCGACTTCGTCGCGGCATCCGATAGCGTTGGCAGCGCCAAACCATTGTCCTCAACGCGTTGAACCAGGGCACGGTAGGATGTTCCATCCCACGGTTGGTCGGTTGGCGGGTACCTCGCACTTTGCGCGTTGGCAGACTGGGCGGCGAGGCTCGCCCATAGCAACAGCCACGCCGGCACCTTCAAGATCTTGAACAGTTGTCCCATGCGCACTCCCTGGTTCGACCGGGCCGTTCGACACTTGCTGTGGACCACCGTGATCTGATCTATGTGGCAACAGTCTGATCAGGCGCGGGGGGCGGTGGCTGACGGTAGGCGTGACGCACGTGACGGACCGGCGGACGCTTACCGCCCGTCGCCGTGGCGGACGGGTTGAGGGGAGGGTGAGCTGGAGTTGACGGCGCGGCCGAGGCATCGCGCGCTCCTCCTTCTCCCCATCGCCCTTCGAGATGGGGAGAAGGTGCCCGAAGGGGCGGATGAGGGGCGGACGCGTGCTCCGAAATCGCGACGAGATCGTCGGCTTACCCACTGATCTCGAACGAGTAAGAACAATTCCCGAGCGAGTCGGCAAAGGGCCAAGAAGGGTGCATCGAAGGCAACGCGAATTCCCTCTCCCCGTCCTTCACGGGGAGAGGGTTAGGGTGAGGGGCGGCCGCTTGCTCGACGCCGCCGCGAGCACCGACCGTCTCCCGTGAGCCACCTTAACGCGTGCAGCTGACTCATACTCACCATTCATCGAATGTTCCAGAAGAGTCCGCTTGACCATCGATGGCGTCGATTTTTCAGTCTTCCGGGAAACGCTTTCGCCACACTTGCCTTGTCAGCCGATGGATGAGGCAATCATCGTCATCGAAAGTGCGTCGTTTGCCGGGCTGGAAGCCTAAGCGCTGGTAGAAGCGATGCACCCTCACATTGCTCGCCAGTGGATCGATCACGATTGCGGTGACCGTTGATTCTGCAAAACAGCGCTGAAACGCTCCCCGCATCATTGCTTCACCGTAACCCCTGCCGAGATCGTCGGCCGCACCAATCCAGATGTCTATGGCGCGCAGGTTCGGTTCAATCGTACCCCAGTAGTGCGTGGCTTCAGTGCATGGATCGCAGATGTGAAGCGCTCCAATTGGTCGGCCATCGAGTTCAGCTATGAAGTACTGAAAGTCGTCGGTGACCAATGCCAATTCGTCTGACCAGTTGGTATCGCCGAACGCTTTTGGTTCGTCAGCGTCATCGCTGGTCGCTGCAATGACATGAGGTTCGCGATCCCATCGGTCGAACCACGGTACGTCAGCGATTGTTGCCCGACGAAGGGTAATTCTGGGGTCAATGAGCCTGGACAAGACAGTCTCACTTTGCGTGTCAGCCAATCGGTATCGGTCGTGACCGAAGTACACCGCAGAGCGACCGACCTTCAATTGGACTCTATCATAATTTGGATGTCTCTTGTTGGCCCACCTCGGACAATCGTCAAGTGACGGAACAAAACGAGACTTGAGGGGACAGCGGACGTCGCAGAAGAACTTCGTGCGGATGCCGCCCCTCACCCCGACCCTCTCCCCGTGAAGGACGGGGAGAGCGACTGTCTTGACTGTCAAGCGGTTTGCCATGGTTTTTGGTCTCTGATGATGGCGTTGAGGACGGTCAGCAGTTTGCGTGCGACGGCGATGAGTGCGACGATTTTTGGCTTTCCCGCAGCGACGAGGCGATCAAAGAAGGCTTTCAAGACGGGGTTGTGCCGCTTTGCGACCATAGCGCCCATGAACAAGGCCGAACGCACCGCGACGCGCCCCCCGCCGATGAAGCTGCGACCGCGCCACGTTCCAGACTGCCGCGTGAACGGCGCAAGACCAGCGAGTGCTGCGACCTGCTTGCGGTCGAGGCGGCCAAGTTCAGGCATTTCCCCGATGAGCGTCCGCGCAATGGTCTTGCCGACGCCCGGCACCGAAGTGAGCAGACCCTCCGCTTCGCGCCAGGTCGGCGAGCTGCGCACCGCGTCGTCGATGTCAATGTCGACACTGGTCAGCTCTTTTTGCAACGCCTTGAGCAAGCGCATGATGCTTTTCTTGAGGCGCTCCGGCGCGCGTTTCAGTCGCTGGCCTTCAGCGCCGATCATCTGGATGATCTGGCGACGACGCTGGACGAGATCGGCCAACAACTGCGTTTCTGCATCCGGCAAAGCCCGCACCTGAGGCTTGGTCGCTTCGGCGAAATGTGCGATCAACGCTGCATCGATCGGATCGGTCTTGGCGCGCTGGCCGATGGCCGTTGCAAAAGCCCGAACTTGCGCTGGATTGACGACGACGACCGGCAGGCCGCCGCTCGCCAGAGCGGCCGTGACGATACTTTCAAAGCCGCCGGTTGCTTCCAAGGCCACGCAATGAGGAGCGAGCATCTTCAACTGGTCAACGAGCTCGTCCAGACCCGCGGCCGACCGTGCCACGACAAACGTTGTTCCACCGGGACGCACGGCCACGTCGAGGCGATCTTTCGAAACGTCGATACCTACGGTGATGGCATCCATGGCGACCCGTCCTTGCCTAATCGAGCTTCGCGAAGAGCGGCCCAGGCGACTGTTCGGGTTCGATGGAACAACGGGCGGGGCACCAAGCTCTCCCACGGTCTTTGAAGACCCAGGGGACATCGGACACCCGCCCGTCACCGCGTTCGGGAACTTACCAGAGTCGCGGAAATTCAAGTTACAAGGGGGCACCGCCTGCGCTGCTCGATGTCTCTGATGGGTCACGTGCAACGTCTTCACGCGCGTCTGGCCTGACCCCGCCAACGGCGGCTTCAGCTGCCGTATCAACCGTTACCAACCCGGCGTTTGAGCAAGCGGCCGCCCCTCATCCGCCCCTTTGGGGCACCTTCTCCCCGCTCGCGGGGAGAAGGGAGTTGGCGCCTCTCACGTGCTGGCAACACCAGCCGATCACGCACGATGACCCAGCGTTGGCCCAACCGTCCCCGACTACCCCAGCCGCTCGCGGAAGGCCTCGTAGCCGAAAGATTTAACGACGCGGTAGGTGCCGTCGGTTTCCAGCACGGCGAGGTCGGGCAGCGGTTGGCCGTTGAACGTGTTGTTCTTGACGAACGAGTACTGCATCATATCGCCGAACACGACGCGATCGCCGGGCTTCAGCGGCTTGTCAAAGGCGTAGGTGCCGATGATGTCGCCGGTCATGCAGGTGTTGCCGGCCAGGATATAGCGGTTTGGCGCGTTGGCTGCTGGGCCTGCCGAACCTGCCACCGACGACCCTGGGCTAGCATCGGGAATCGCGACGGCACCATAGATCGGCGGCGTGTAGGGGACCTCCAACACGTCGGGCATATGGCACGAGGCGGATGCATCGAGGATCGCGATGTCTTCGCCGTTGCGGTGCAGATCGAGCACGGTCGATACGAGATAGCCGGTGTCGACGACGAGCCCGGCGCCGGGCTCGAGGATGACCTCGACGCCGAACTCGGTTTTGAACGCGTTGACCGCTGCGATCAGCCGGTCGACATCATAGGGCGCGCGGTTGACGAAATGGCCGCCGCCGAAGTTCACAGCCTTGACGCGGCGGACATAGGGGCCGAGTTCGCGTGCGACATGGGCGATCAGTCCGGCCGAACCGTCGGCGGTTGCTTCGCACAGGGCGTGGACGTGGAGGATGTCGATGTCGTCCCACGGCGCGTCATCCAGCGTGTCACGGGTGGCGCCGAAACGGGAACCGGGTGCGCAGGGGTCGTAGAGCGGGCCGCCGAGCGTGGCCATCGAGTAGCCGGGGTTGACGCGCAGGCCGACGTGGATGCCGGACCCATCGTGGGCAGGGGGCGTGCGACGCACCAGCGGGAGGTAGCGCGCGAGTTGGGATGGCGAGTTGAAGTAGATGTGCTTGGCAAAGCCGGTCAGCTCAGTGAGCTCGGCCTCGGTGTAGGCCGGTGCGTAGACGTGGATCTGCTTGCCGAAATCATCGCGGCCCATCCGCGCCTCGTAAAGACCGCTGGCGGTGGACCCGTCGAGGACCTCGCGCATGCGCGGGAAGGCGGCAACAAACGCGAACGCCTTGGTTGCGAGCAGCAGCGTGCAGCCGGTCTCTCGTTTGATGCGGGCAGCCGTGGCGAGGTTGGCATCGAGGCGGGCTGCGTCGAGCACGTAGGCTGGCGTGCGGATACCGGCCGGGATGGCGGGGGCCACGTCTGTGCGGCTGCCCGCTGCAGGGGCGGCATGTGGTGTCGATGCGGTCATGTCGGCGCTCCATCTTCGCCGGCACGGCCGGGATCAGCGAGGCCGATACATAATGGCTTCGCCCTCAGCCGCAAGCGGCGCGTGCGCACTGGCCGTTGTGTCTGAGCCTCGAGCGATTTATTGCAGTATCCGATCAGACGCGATCGCTCCGGCGATCGGCTGATCGGATGAAACTGCACTAAAATCAAACTTCTAGAGCATCTTTATCCGACCGGTAAATCGCGAGAGCGATTCCGTCCGGTCGGATGATGCTCTAGGGCGTGTCGTCAGTTATGGATTCGGGCTGGACGCTGGGGAATTTGATCGAGGGGCAGGCGCTTGACGACGCAAGCCTGATCGGCTTGCTAGGAAAAGCAACGCACCCACCGGTCAAATTCACCG
>Ga0163155_10002137_pt1 | contig 22577 bp, 25 predicted proteins | sample OliLakLV19SP4G1_FD_148611 | JGI IMG/M metagenome (GOLD analysis project Ga0163155, IMG submission 148611) | Freshwater microbial mat bacterial communities from Lake Vanda, McMurdo Dry Valleys, Antarctica - Oligotrophic Lake LV.19.SP4.G1 | ecosystem: Environmental > Aquatic > Freshwater > Lake >... | reverse complement strand
GAGCCTCGCGCGGCGCCAGGCTCATCGCATCGACGGGCAATGCGGGTCCGGGAAGCCCACCGCTGTATCCGGCGGCCTACGACGATGCTATCGCGGTGACGGGCGTTGCAGCCGACGAGCGCGTTTACCGCCTTGCCATTCGCGGCGCACACGTCGACCTTGCCGGACCTGGCGTCGATGTGCCGGTGGTTTCGGTCCGCGCTGAGCAGCGGTTCGAGACCGGCACGTCGTTTGCCACGCCGTTCATCAGTGCAGCAATCGCCGCCGCGATCGCCCGTGAACCCAACACGCCAATCGAAAAAATCATTGAGTCGCTTCAAAAGTCGGCACGCGATCTTGGCGCACCCGGGCGCGATTCGGTGTTCGGGTGGGGCCTCATCCTTGCGGGGAATGTGTGCCCATGACCCGAAATCACTCAGCGCCCCAGCGGCATCACTCAGCGCGCCAGCGGCTCGCCCGCACCCTTATCACCAGCGCGAGCGTTCTCGCCGTTGCGTCATTTGCGACTGGTGCAGCCTTGGCTGCCGACCTTGGCGCGTCATGCTGTGCCGACCTCGAAGATCGCATTGCCGAACTCGAGGCCACAACCGCGCGTAAGGGCAATCGCAAGCTCAGCTTGCGGATCTCGGGCCAAGTCAGCCAGGCTGTGCTGTCTTTCGACGACGGCCGCGAGCAAAATATCTATCAGGTATCGAACTCGAACTCGAGCGACCGCTTCCGCTTCGACGGAAGCACGACGATCGGTCCAGGACTGATGGCTGGTTATTATCTGGAATTCTCGACCGACGTCGCGTCGTCGGTGGCCGTCAGCCAGACCGTCGATGACAGTGGCAATGGCGGCGTCTCGCTTCGCCAGTCGTTGTGGTATATCGATAGCAAGCGATGGGGCGCCATCTCGGTTGGTCTCGGCGCACCAGCCACAGATGACCTGCTCAACTATAGCCTCGCTGGAACCGGGATCGCGGCATCTGCCGACACCTCGCTCGTCGGCACCAACCTGTTTACGCGGGACAGCGCGACGGGCGATCTCAACGCGCTGTCGTCGGGTAACACGATATCGCTGCGTTGGAACCGCTTCGTCCCTCAGCTCGACACACGGCGCGCCAACATCGTCCGCTACGACAGCCCCGTGCTTGCCGGTTTCGCCGTATCGGCAGCCTGGGGCGAAGATGACATCTTCGACATCGCCCTGAGGTATGGGCGCCGTTGGAACGGCTTGCGCGTGGCTTTCGGTGCTGGCTATTTCGAGAACCACGAAGAGGCTGGCGACGTGTTCGGCTGGCCGCGCGGCAGTGATGCTGCAGCAACGGGAAATACCGAGATCCGGGAATTCAAGGGTTCGGCCAGCGTATTGCACGAGCCAACGGGACTGTTCCTGTCGGGAGCCTATCTGCACCGTGAATTCGCTGGCGGAAACCTCGGCACCCAGACGTTCGCGTGTTTCTCCTCCGGCGACGCGCAACAACTGCGTGCGACAACGGGCATCGGCTGCAGCAGCCGCCCGGACTTCGATTATTACCATCTGTCGGCTGGTATCAAGATCGACCCGTTCCGGTTGGGGTACACCTCGTTTTACGGCGAGTACGCTCGCTCGGAAGACGCCATTACCGGGCTCAACGTCAGCGTCGGGTCTGCTGTCGGCGGGGACGTCGACTATGTGACGTCGAGCACGATGCAGATCTGGGGTGTCGGCGTCGTTCAACACATCAGCGCGGCGCAGATGGACCTGTTCCTGTCATACCGGAAATTGTCCGCCGACGTAAAAGGCTTCGAAAGCAACGGCAACCGCATCACGGCCCCGCTCGAGGATGCCGATGTCGTCATGGCCGGTAGCCGCATCCGGTTCTGACGGTTCCAGTCGACAATCCAAAATAGTAATGGCCGCCTCCTGGAAGAGCCGGCCATTGCTTTTTGGTTCTATGTCGCTCGCCTAGGGCCGTCGCTGCGACGTCACGTCCAAGCCCTACGCGGCGGTGTTACTCGCGCATCGCCCGCACCACTTGGTCGGTGAACGGTTTCAACAGATACGACAGCGCGGTGCGTTCGTCGGTTTCTATGAAACTATCGACCGGCATTCCCGGCGTCAGCTTGAACCCGTCAGCTTTGGCCATCGCTTGTGGGTTGACCTCGATCCTCGCGAGAAAAAACTCGCGGCCGGTTGACGGCTCGCGTGATAAGTCAGCGCCAACATGGCCGACGATGCCCGGCAACTCCGGCGTCTGCTCCTTGTTGAGCGAACTGAACCGCAACAGAGCGCGCTGGCCAACGACGACTTGATCGATGTCTTTGGGTGCGATCCGCACTTCGACGCTCAACGCGTCGCGTTGCGGCACGATGCTCATCACGGTTTCCCCGGGTCTGATGACACCACCGACGGTGTTCGCCACGAGTTCGTGCACCGTGCCCATAACGGGGGCCCGCAATTCCGTCCGGCGCAATTGGTCTTCGGCTGTCGCTTTCCGCTCAGCCAATTCGGCGAGTTGGCCGTCGATCTCGCGTACCTGTTTGTGAACATCGGTGACGACGCGCTGATCGAGCTCCACAAGTTGCAGTTCGATCTCATGTATGCTGCTTTCCGCCCGCGCGATCTGCGCTTCTAGCGCGCCCTTGTCGCCCTCAAATCGCGCCAACTCGCGCTTCATGCCGATCACGCGGGTAATGTTTGACAACTGGCGCTTGTACATGTCGTCGACGAGCTTAAGCTCTTGCCGGATCAGTTCGATCTCGGCACCCTTGGCTGTTCGTTGGGATATAATCGCGTCGATCTCCCGGCGGACTTGAACGATCCGCTCTCGCAGCCGCGCTCTCTGGCTGGCCCAGCCGCTCCGGCGCGCATCAAGCAGGCGGCGCTCTTCTTCAAACGCCGTCTTGGCGCTGGGGTTTTTGGCATCGAGCGCAGCTGGGAATGCCATCGTCGCGACGCCGTCCCGCTCGGCAATCAGCCGGGATTTCTCGCTCTCGAGCTGAAGGATCTTGTTGTCGTGGATGGCCAGCATGGCGCGCGACTGGCCGTTATCCAGCGTGACGAGAACGTCTCCGGTCTTCACCTGATCGCCATTGCGAACGCGAATATCCGTGACGACGCCACCCGTTGGATGTTGGACCCGCTTGACGTTGCTATCAACGACCAGCAGTCCCGGTGCGATAACAGCGCCCGACAGTCGTGCCGTTGCGCCCCACGCACCGATCCCGATGACGAGCACCGCAACGATCGCAAAGCCAAGCAGGGTGCGATTGAAAAGCCCACTTCCGCGGTCGACAAAACCCGGCGCGCGGCTGCGGCGGCGAGGCTGTCTTGGCGGTTCGGCTGAGCCTTTGGCTGGGACGATCACCAGTTCGTTCGTGCGGCGCAAGGGTGTGGTCATGGTGCAGTCCTCCGTTTGCAACCAGCTGGCGTCAGGGCCGTCACACGCGGTTCGACGGGAGCTGGGTCGATACGCGGAGCAAGCATTCGTAGGACGTCGGCTTTCGGGCCAATCGTCTTGAGGCGCGCGCCTTCGATGATGGCGACGGTGTCGAGGGCCGTCAGGATGCTGCGGCGATGGGCGACGACCACGGCGATGCCGCCACGATCGCGAATGCCCTTTAGCGCTGCAATCAGTGCATCCTCGCCATCCTGGTCGAGGTTCGCGTTGGGCTCATCGAGCACAACGAGGAACGGATCTTGATACAGCGCACGGGCAAGCCCGATTTGTTGACGCTGGCCAGCCGATAATGGTGCTCCACCTGTGCCAAGTTCGGTTTCATAACCCTGCGGCAGGTTCAAGATGACGTCATGGATGCCAGCAGCCATTGCCGCCGCAACGATCGCACTTCCGTCGGCATGATCGTCGAGCCGCGCGATGTTTCTCGCGATCGAGGCTGGAAACAGCTCGATGTGCTGCGGCATGTAACCGATGAAGCGGCCGCGATCTGCGGTGTCCCAACGTCCGATTGGCGCACCGTCGAGCCGAACTGCGCCGTGGACCGGCGTCCAGATGCCAGCGATGGTCCGCGCTAAAGTTGACTTTCCCGAGCCGCTTGTTCCGATCACGGCTAATCCTTGCCCGGCTTCCAGGGCGAAGGTGACCCCGCTCAACGCCGCGACCGCGCTACCGGGGGCGCGAACGACGACCTGATCGAGTGCCACGGAGCGGTTGGGCGGCGGCAATGGCAATGGCGCGGCATCCGGTTTGGCCGTTGTGATCATGTCACGCAGCCGCCGCGCACTATCGCGGGCTTGCGCCAAGGCGCGCCAGTTGGTGATCGCCTGCTCGACCGGTGCCAGGGCGCGGGCTGCGGCGATCGATGCGGCGATGATCGCGCCTGTTGTGATATTGCCCTTGATGACGAGATAAGCACCAAGCCCCAGAATCGCCGATTGCAGCATCAAACGGATGACGCGCGAAATGCCACCGAGCAGAATGACGGCGTCTCCTGCCCGCTGCTGACCGTCAACAATCCCCTGGTGGCTGGTTAAAAATCGCGCGGCCGCCTCGGGCGCCATGCCCATAGCCACCATGGCTTCGCTGTTGCGTAAGGTTGCGTCGAGCTCGAGGGACCGGCCATACGATGCGGCAGCGATCCTGGCCTCCAGGCGGCGCGTTGCAAAGTCGGTTGCTACGGCGATCACCACCAGGATTGCCATGCCACCCGCTGTCACGAGGCCCAGTGTTGGCGACAACATCGTTACGAATACGAGGAAAATGGGCGTCCACGGCAGATCGGCGACCGCAACGGGAGCGGAACTCGCCAGGAAGTTGCGCAACGTATCGACATCGCGGACCGGCTGCAGGGCATCATGTGGCGCGCGGCCGTCGAGGTATCTCTGGACGCCTTCATTGTAGGCGACGGGCATGGCGAACGTATCGATGCGGCTGCCCATCCGCAGCATCAACTGACCGCGGATGACATCAAGTATGCCGTAGGCGACGTAAAGCCCAGCGACGAGAACCGATAGCGCAATGAGTGTCGGAACGCTTTGGCTGGTCAGCACCCGATCGTAGACTTGTAGCATATAGAATGCGCCAGCCAACGCCAACAAGTTGACGACGCACGACATCATAACAACGGCAAGGAGTGCCCAGCTCAAGGAGGCGCCGAGGGAAGCGCGGGCAACGGTGGGCGCAATTTTCTGCATGGGTTGCTCCGTTGGCGGGATCGTCTGTGTTCGGGTGGCCTTGGCGCGCGAAAGCGGGGCAGCGGGGGGGTAGACCCCGCTGCCTGTTGTCGTCAGACGATCTCGAAATCTGAACTCGTCAGCGCGAGCCCGCGGGTGAGAGCCGCGACCTGGGTGGCAGCGGCGCCGCCAGCGCCATCGGCATCCCAGGACAAAATGCCGGTTCCGGTGTTGTAGAGGAATGTGCCCTGGCCGGAGACCGATGCGGCGGGCGCGGCAGAGGAGACGACGCGGCTGCTGTCGATCGAGCTACCGGCCTGCAAGCCGCCGCCGAACTCGGCCGCGCTGATGACGAGATCGTCGCTTCCGGTCTGGAAGTCGGTGATCGTGTCGCGTCCGCCGGTCCGAGCCAGAACGAAGAAGTCCTGATCGGCACCACCGGTCAGACTATCGGCGCCAGCGCCGCCGACAAGGCGATCTGAGCCAATCCCGCCAATGAGCGTGTCGGCACCTGCACCGCCGTCAAGCAGATCGTCGCCCTCGCCGCCGTCGAGCCGATCGTTGTCGTCCCCGCCGAAAAGGCGGTCGTTACCAGAATCGCCGGATATGAAGTCGAGGCCGGTGCCGCCGAACGCCGTGTCGTCACCTTCGCCGCCGCGGAGGGTATCGTTGCCGAGGCCGCCGTACAGGGTGTCGCTGCCCTGATCGCCATTGACGACGTCGTTGCCATCGCCACCTTCGATGAGATCGTTGTCATCGCCGCCGGCCAGCCGGTCATTGCCAGCGCCGCCGAACAGGTCGTCCTCGCCCTTGCCGCCAGCAACGACATCATCGCCATCGCCGCCAAACAACTGATCCTTGCCCTCGCCGCCGTCGAGCCGGTCGTTGCCGGTGCCGCCGAACATGACGTCGTCGCCAACGCCACCCGTCAAGGCGTCGTCGCCGTCACCACCTTCGACGAGATCGTCGCCCTCGCCGCCGACTAAGATGTCGTTACCATCGCCACCGAACACTTCGTCGTTGCCGATGCCGCCGTCGATAACGTCATTACCGCCATCACCGAAAACAATATCGTTGCCTTCGCCACCAGCTAAGCGATCATTGCCATCGAAGCCTTCGATGATGTCGTTACCCTTGCGGCCGTTGATGGCGTCGGCGAGGTCGGTGCCAAGTAGAATGTCGTCAAAGTCTGTCGGTATGGGCATGGGATGAACTCCAATGACGGGTTGATTTGGCCGGCCGACGTCAGCGCGGCTGAACAACAACGCTGGTCACTTGGAGTTATTCCGCCGATAAAAAGCGGAGCGTGTCGGGAATAGAGTTGCCGCAGACGCGTTATCGTCGCGTGATACGTTATGCTAGGGAGACGAGCTATGCTGCGCCTGTTAGCGCCTTTGGTGAAACCGAAAATCGAGTTCGTCTGCGATGCCAAGGACCATGGAGTGATCGCCGAACCGGTGGCCGCTAAAACGGTCATCCCCGACTGGTTCCGTAAGCTTCCGGCTGTCGACAAGGCCCACGTGCATGCCAACAACAACGGACTGACAATCAAGCGTTGCATGCCGTTTCTCGACGCCATGACGACGGGGTGGGTGTTGCCCCTGGCGGCCACGGTTCGGCTCGACATTCGAGATAATGGCCAGACCGTCGAAGCCGGTTGGGAATACGAGAAGGTCATGGTTTCGAACCATGCGATGCATCAAATCGCGGGCAATCCGCGCGAGCCTCGCCCACCGTGCAAGTTTCACAACTATTGGACGATCATCACACCGCCGGGCTGGAGCTGTTTGTTCGTATCGCCGCTGAACCGTGCCAGCCCGGTGTTTGAATGTATCGCGGGTGTCGTTGATACCGACACGTACCATTCGCTTATCAATTTCCCTTTTATCGCCACCGCGCCCGATGGCGTCTACACGCTGGAGCGTGGCACGCCGCTCGTTCAGGTCATCCCATTCCGCCGGGACACGACATCGCTCGCCGCCGAGATTCGGGTCGAGACGCTGCAGCAGGCCGATAAGAAAGAAAAGATACTCAGGCAGACCCAAGTTGTGGAAGGTTGGTACCGCCGATTTGCCCGCGCCGAGAGGTAGCCCGCGCCGAGAGGTTGTCGGCATGACATCGGTGTTGATAGCGCGAGACCAGCCGGTCTCGCGTTTTTCCGTTTGGGGGATACGCCGAGCACCGGCGATCGGCAGCCGACGAGTTGGATGAGGCCGTCGGACCTAAGACTGGATCAGCAGTGCTCAACTGACGGTATGCGAACGCAAAAAGGGGCCGGAAATCCCGGCCCCTTTCCCTGGATCTTGCGGCCAGAAGCTTAACGCGAACGGTTCGACGAACGGTTCGAGCTGCTGTTTGAAGACGAGTTCGAAGAGCCGTTCGAGCTGCTGTTCGACGACGAGTTCGAAGAGCTGTTGGACGACGAGTTCGAAGAGCTGTTGGACGAGCTGTTCGAGCTGCTGTTCGAGCTGCTGTTCGACGAAGAGTTGCCAGCGACCTGAATACGCTCAGCCTTCTCGATGGCGACAGGAGCCTTTGCATCAACTGCCTCGAGAGGAGCTGCAGCCTGGGCAGCACCGGCGCCGAGCAGCGTTGCAACAGCAAGCGTCGTGATGGTCACTTTGTTCATTACGTATCTCCTTGGTTACTACGACCGCCCGCGATTTCACGGCAGTCCCAGTGATAACGTCATGAACGGAAGGTTATTCCCCAGGCCAACGCATATAACTTTGTTGCGACGTGGGGGCCTCGCGGCTGCGAAAAATTTGTCACGGTTGACGGCGCACCAACGATGCGATCACTCGAACTATAAGCGGCCACGTAGATCGCAAGAAATCTCGAACCATTTTCAATGACTGACTGGAATAGACGACCGCAACGACCGTTATCATCCCATATATACCTAACCGGCGATAATCGCATGACACAGGACGTTCGCCAACAGATCATCGATCTGCTCCCGCGACTTCGGAGGTTCGCTTACTCGTTGACGGGTTCCATGACGGAAGCCGACGACGTGCTGCAATCTGCCTGTGAGCGTGCTCTCGGCCGGCTTGACCAGTTCACGCCCGGTACACGGATGGACAGTTGGATGTTTCGCATCGTGCAAACGACCTGGATCGACAGACGGCGGCAAGCGATACGCCGATCCGACAGTCATGATCCCGAAGCTATGGAGGCGGTGGCCTTTGATGCCCGGATCCATGAACAGACCGAAGCCCGCATGGCGCTGGAAGTCGTACGCCGGGAGATCGGCAATCTACCAGAAGAGCAGCGTCTGGTTCTGGCACTCGTGACGATCGATGGTCTCAGCTACCAGGAGGCCGCCGACGTCCTTTCGATACCGACGGGTACGGTGATGAGCCGGTTAGCCCGGGCCCGCAAGCGGCTGGCGATCGCGATTGATCGGCCAACATCCCAATACTCAGATCGAGCGAGTTCGTTGTCATGACGCGACCGACCGATGAAACGCTGATGGCCTATGCCGACGGCCACCTTGATGCAGCAAGCCGCGTGGCGATCGAACGCTACCTGCTGGGCGATGCGGTAGCCCAACGCTTTGTGCACACGATGATGCTGGTGACGGCCATGACGCGGCACGCGTTCGCCGACCAAGATTTCACCCGCGGCATGGACCCGCTCGTCAAACTGGTCGAGCGTGGTCCAAAGCGGCGGCGGATCGGCCGAGAGCCGAGCACGTTTCATTCGGCTTGGGTTTTTGGGCCAGCGTTCGCTGGAACGGGACTTGGCGGCGCGGCGTGGGTTGCTGGAACGGCGACAACAGCCATTGCCCTCGCGTGGCTAGCCGTGGCGTTCACATCCCCGCAGCGCGATGCCCACTCAACTGCGCCGGGGGAGTTGTCACTCGGCGAGGTCCGACATGACAGCAGTTTGCGCGCGGCCCTTGATCATGGGGCTAACCTGCAAGCAGCGGCGCCGAGCCGCGAGTTCGAGCGGTATCGGGTGATCTCCGAGTTCAAGGACAAGTTCGGCAACACGTGTCGCGAGCTTGATGCGTTCGATGACCGTAACGACGACCGTTTGCCTGCAGCCGTTGTCGTTGCTTGTCGCAGATCGGACCAATCGTGGTCCGTGCTCGGCGTCATCGCGACACGCTCGAGCCCGACGGGAACCTATGCGGCAGACGCTGTCCAGGCGCATGGCGCGATGACGGGCGTGTTGGAAATGCTTGGTGCGAACCGGCGAACATCCGGAATTAAAAGCGAAAGTGAAATGCGATGAAGCGGCCCGATGACGAAACCCTGATGACATATGCCGACGGATTGCTCGACGCTGACGAGCGGACAAAGATCGCTGCGTTTCTCGAAACCGACCCCGAGGCACGCGAAACGGTCGCCATGTTCGAGCGAACGGCGGCTCTCGTTGCTGGTGTCAGCGACGAGGCGTTCGACGCACCGATGCCCGAAGGCCTGATCGCTTTGATCCGCGAGGGTGGCCCGGCGCTTTCGGCAAAGTCTGCTTTAGACGCGGCTGGCACGCCATCGGCGGCAACGGTCTCAGTCGTACCTGCGACCGCCACGATCATTCAAATGCGACCACGCCAGCGTTCGGCGTGGGTCCCGTCTCGGCGCGACATTGCGGCTGTGGCGGCTTGCCTTGCCGTCGTCGCCGGTGTCAGCATGTTGTGGCTGGCGCAGCCCGATGGGGATGCGAACGACGCAAGCGCGGTCGTGGCGCTTGGGCCCGTTCCCTCCGACGGGCTTTTGGCCTCGGTTCTCGAACGCCGACCGAGTTACCAGCCACTTGCGCTGTCAACCGGTCGGGGTGAGCCTCTCGCGCTGGTGGCCATGTCCACGTTCCGCGATCAAGGCAAGCGATACTGCCGCGAGTTCGAACTGACATCGGGGGTCGATCAGCGGCCGACGGCGCTCGGTGTGGCGTGCCGCGAGACGCGCGGGTTGTGGACTGTCGAGGGCGTAGCAAAAATCGCGACGACCGCCGGGACATCGCCTGGAGCGGAACCTGGAGCCATGAAGCCGGCCGGTGGCCACGACGCTGCTGCGCTGGACGGCGTGATGTCAAAGCTGGGTGCCAACCCGGCGCTATCGAAGGACGACGAGGCGGCTATCCTGGCCCGCGGCTGGAGATAGGCTACCAGATTGTGCCGTGTGCCGTGTGCGGTGTGCATGTAGCCCTGGCAGGGTTCGCTTAGCATGGGAGAAACACGGCGGTGCGGATCGTGCGTCCGGGTGGATTGTTTCTGGATCAATCCTCCGGCAAGGTCTTTATCGTCCGTTGTTCAACCACATTTGAGTGTCAGCGCCGACCGGCTAACGACCCGGAGACACCCATGCGCATCATGTTTGCTGTTTCGTCCGCTCCTTTATCTGCCTGTGCTGTCGCGGTTGGTCTGGCCGTTTCGTCAGTGATTTCAGCGTCGAGCCTCGCGCAACAGCCCGCGCCCGCCCCGGTCGCCCCCGCGGTGAAAGCTCCCGCACCGGCGAAGCCTGCGAATGTCCCGAAGGCTGCCGCGCAACCCGCCGTTGCGACGCCCGTCCCGGCCGCCAAATCAGTTACTCCAGGCATCAAGCCGGTGACGATTGCGCCGGCTGGAAAGCCACCGGTGGCAACCGCTAAGCAACCCGCTCCAGCCCCGAAACCGGGGGCGCCTGCCGGGACTGCGCCAAAGGCAGCAGCACCAACTGCGACCGCCGCAGCGGCAAAACCAGCCGCTCGGCCGACCACATCGTGTGCTGTCCAGGCCGCAGACAAGCAGCTTACTGGTGCAGCTAAAGATAGCTTTGTGTCGGCATGTGCAATCGATGCGGCTGCGGCGTGCCAAAAGTCAGCCGAGGACAAGCGGCTCGCGGGCGCGCCGAAGGCTAATTATATCAAAAAGTGCCAGATCGATACCGTGGGTCTGTAAAGCGAGCCTTGATTCGGAATCATGGCGGCCGCCCGCCAGATTGGCAGGGAGCCAGATTGGCCGCGCGCCAGATCGGCAGGGAGCCAGATCGGCAGGGAGCCATGCCAGATCGGCAGGGAGCCAACTTTGAAGTTGAAACACGCGTTTATGGCGACGGTTTGCGCCACGCTTGATAACGCGGGTCCGCGTCCTTCATGTCCTCATAGATCCAGACCATGCGATCGCAGAACCATAGTTTGGCAAATAACGCGATTGCACCGCCCGTCAACGTCGAAACCGGTTCGTTAAACCACGCTCCAACGACACCAACTGCGAATGCCAAACCAGCCACACCTGCCAGCAGATCAGCCACGCGCACATGACGCGTCGGGATCGGGACTAAGCCGCGATTGAGCCAAATCCGCTCGCCGAACGTTGCTTTCGACGCCCAATTATCCGTGGATGCTGGTGGAGGGAAAACCCGCAGATTAAGATAACTCCAAATGGCGACCACGCCGAGCGACAACGCGCACAACCAACCGGAATAGCTATTGACCCAAACCGCCGCCAACAACGGAACAATGGTGGGAACCCGCGTCCAAACGCTCCATGGCGAAGCATGCCGTTCCCACGCCTCGTCATCCATACGGAACAGGCGCGCGATGATCGCGCCGTATGAGAAGCGTGCTGGCATGATAAAGCCTCCTTAGGCAAATCCCACCGGCTGTCCACCAGCGCGGCCAACGATCTCGCCCTGCCACATGACGACTGCGCCGCGTACGATCGTGCCGACGGGCCAGCCGGTGACGGTGACGCCTTCATACGGGGTCCAACCGCAGCGGCTCGCCTGCTGGGCGTTGGTGATCGTTTCCGGGCGCTTGAGGTCGACAATCGTGAGATCGGCGTCAAAGCCAACCGCGATGCGCCCCTTAGCCTGGATGCCGAAAAGGCGCTGCGGCCCGTGGCTCGTCAGATCGACCAGCCGCGCTAGCGACAAACGCCCGGCGTTGACATGGTCGAGCATGATCGGCACTAGCGTCTGCACGCCGGTCATGCCGGAGTGGCTGTCGGGGTAGGCGTGATCTTTTTCCGCGCGCGTATGCGGCGCATGGTCGGAGCCGAGCACGTCCACCGTCCCGTCGGCAATGCCAGCCCAGATCGCCGCGCGGTGAGCATCATCGCGGACCGGCGGGTTCATTTGGGCATAGGTGCCGAGCCGCTCGTAGCAGTCTGGCGCCACGAGCGTCAGATGGTGCGGCGTGACCTCGACACTCGCCCAGTCCTTGTGTTGGGCGAGGAACGCCATCTCGTCGCCGGTCGAGATGTGCAGCACGTGGACACGGCGGCGGTGCGTTTCGGCTATGCGGACCAGCCGGGTCGTGGCTTCGAGTGCCGCCGTCGCATCGCGCCAGACGGGGTGCGAGGCCGGGTTGCCGGGTTCGCGAAGGCCCTTGCGGGCATTGAGCCGTGCCTCGTCCTCGGCGTGGAACGCTGCGCGGCGGGAGAGGGCGGCGATGATATGGTCCAGCGATATTTCGTCGTCGACCAGCAGGTCGCCCGTCGACGAGCCCATGAACACTTTGATACCAGCCGAGCCTTCGAGCCGCTCCAACGCTGGGATGTCGGCGACGTTCTCGCGCGTGCCGCCAACGTAAAACGCGAAATCGCAGAACATCCGGTTGCGGGCCAGGGCGACTTTCTCGGCGAGGCACTCGGCCGAGGTCGTCAGCGGCTTGGTGTTGGGCATTTCGAACACGGCCGTGACGCCGCCAAGGACCGCTGCCCGGCTGCCGGTTTCCAGGTCTTCTTTGTGGGTCAGACCCGGCTCGCGGAAATGGACTTGGGTGTCGATGACGCCGGGGAGGATGTGCAGCCCGCTTGCATCGATGACGCGCTCGGCCTTGGCGGAGGCAGCGAGTTGGCCGAGGCCGACGATGCGGCCGCCACGGATGCCGATGTCGCGCACGCCCTCGCCGTCGTGATTGACGACGGTCGCATTAGTGATGAGGAGGTCGAAGGTGTTGGGCATGGATTTATTTCAATCCTGACATTGAACCAGTATCGCGGGCGCCATGCCGGATTGCATGCACAATGATGCTCAGCTCCGTAACTTCGTAGAAGATCAAATACGGGTAGGGGGAGGTCGTCATGCGTCTCAACCGTTGGTCGTTTGTCACGGTGCCGGCAAACGGGTGACGTGAAATGAGGTCCAACACATCGTTGACGCGTGCCTGAACGTTAGACGCGCCTTTGGGCGAAACTGCTTCTAGGTGATCGACGATATCTTCAGGATCTGCGAGCGCCAAACGTGTCAGCCTAATTCGCATTATCGATACTTGGTCAAGACCCGCCGAAGGTCTTCGTCGGTTGCGAATTCCCCGCGATCAGCCGCTTCGCGCGAACGGTCGATTGCGCTGCGTTCCTCAGCGGTCAGTACGACAACATCGTCGTTGCGACCGGCGAGGCTCAAGATCATCCGCGCAATTTCATCTTGGGCCATGGGATCGAGCCCTTGGGCCACGGCGACAGCTTTTTCCAACAAAAAGGTCATGAGGGTGGTCTACAAAATTCCAATCCCTTTGTCGACGGTCGGGTTACACCGGTCAGCCCACCGACCCGCCGTCGCCAGCTTCGGCCGTGTCGGCCGCTTCGCGGGCTGCGGCTTTGGCGGCGGCCTGTTTCTGGATGCGCTCGACGGCCCAGATCGAGCCCTCGTAGAGCAGGACCGTCGGCGCCATCATCGCGAGCATGCTAAACGGATCGGGCGGCGACAGGATAGCTGCGGCGAATGCGATGCCAACGACGGCGTAGCGGCGGAACTCGCGCAGGGCTTGGGCGGTCACAACACCAGCGCGTGCCATCAGCGTCAGGACAACCGGCAGCTGGAAGCAGATGCCAAAGCCCATGATCATCGTCATGATCAGCGACAGGTATTCAGAGACGCGCGCTTCGAGCGTGATCGTGACTTGGCCGGCAGCGTCCGGCCGCTGTTCCATGGCCAGGAAGAACGACATCGCCATCGGCATGACGAGGAAATAAACGACCGCCGCGCCGAGGAAAAACAGCACCGGCGTCGCGATGAGATAGGGAATGAAGGCATCCCGCTCGTTCTTGTAGAGGCCAGGGGCGACGAACTTGTAGATTTGCGTCGCGATCACTGGAAACGAAATGCAGAAGGCAGCAAACAGCGCCAGTCGCATTTTGGTGAATAGGTATTCTTGCGGCGCGGTATAGATCATGCGGATCGGCACGCCTTCACCGCGCGCCCATTGGTAGGGCCACACCAGGAAATTGTAGATCGCGTCGGCAAAGTAAAAGCAGACGACGAACGCAAGACCCGTTGCGATGAGCGAATAGATCAACCGCTGGCGCAGTTCGATCAGGTGGTCGAGCAACGGGGCTTTCGAGGCCTCGATGTCGTCGTGACCGTCGCCGCTGCTGCCAGCACCCCCGAGTGCTTCAATTTTCTTCTGCATGGCTCAGGCTCCCCCCGCCTTGGCGGTCGCCAGTTCGGCAGGTGGAGGCGAGACAGCTGCGGGCAGGACCGATAATGGCGAGACTGGCACGTCGGCTTGGGATGGCAGCGCGGCGTACGCGTTGCCTGTGGCCGGTTCGATCGGGGTGCCGCGCGCGGCATCGTGACCATCGCCATTGAAGCTACCCGGGAAGCTACCCGGGAAGATATCCGAAGAGCTATCCGGCGGCGCTGCGTCACTCGACGCGGCGGCAACCTCCGACTTGACGGCGGCCACGTCGGACTTGACCGTCTCGATGTCGGATTTCACAGCGTCGATGTCGGCTTCGAGTGCGCGACCGGCACTCGATACGGTCGCCTGAACGTCCCGCTTCATGGCGTCGACCTCAGCCTTCAGCGAGGCCAGTTCGTTTTCACGCATGGCCTCATCGAAATACTGACGGAATTCATTGGCTTGGCGACGGACGATACCGACATATTTGCCGATCGCACGCAACAGCACTGGCAGGTCCTTGGGACCGACCACGATCAGGGCGATGACGGCCAAGATCAGGAGCTTGCTGGACGTCAGATCGAACATGTCACCTCGGTGGCGGGCCGCCCGCCAAGTGCGGACGATCCCTTTAAACTTGGCCAGTACGGCCCACTTCGCCCATCGGGGCCGTCGTCAAGCCCGGGCCGGTCGGCTTTACTTCGGGCTGACAATCGTGACCACGCGGACGTGATCAAGCCGTCTTCGACGTCTCGGAGGTCTTGACCGTTTCCGATGGCTTCACGTCGATGGTCCGCTGAACGGCATCGGCCTCGGCCTTCTTCTTAGCTTCCTCTTCATCATCGGCCAGCCCCTTGCGGAAGCTTTTGATGCCCTTGGCCATGTCACCCATGATAGCGGAGATCTTGCCAGAGCCGCCGAACATGAGCAGAACAACAACCAGAAATATCAGCCAGTGCCAGATGCTTAAGCTGCCCATGGGCGGTATGGTCCTCTACGACGGTTGGGGTCAGATTACCCAGAGATGTTAAAGGCCGAGTTATCGCAGAGTTATAGCAGCGCAGCAAGTTTTGGCGGTCATTCGTCCGTCTTATCGTTGCGAACGCGCCGATGGGTCCACGTCCACCAGCCTTGCCGTTGACGTTGGAAACCCGTCACGGCTGTACTAAATTCGTTCAACGCGCTACGCCGCCTGCTCGTTCATCCTCGCCTTGCTGGCACCGATCCGCGCCGGCTGCAACGATCAGATCGGCCGTTATTTGGCCTGCGAGGTCAATCCGGGCCAGCACAAGGAGCTATTCGATGGATTTTGGTACGCTGAAGGCTGGCGCGGGACCCGCTGCCGCCGATAAAGACATCGTGAAGTCGGGCACTGCCGCAAGCTTCATGGCCGATGTGATCGAGGCGTCGCGTGACGCTGTCGTGCTCGTCGACTTCTGGGCGCCGTGGTGCGGGCCGTGCAAGCAGTTGACGCCGGTGATCGAGAAGGTTGTGCGCAGCTACGCTGGTCGCGCAAAGCTTGTGAAGATCAACATCGACGAGCACCCGCAACTCGCCCAACAGTTGCGCGTCCAATCGATCCCGATGGTCTATGCGTTTCGCGATGGCCGGGCGCTCGACGCGTTCGTCGGCGTGCAACCCGAAAGCGCGATCCGGCAAATTATCGACCGGCTTGCCGGGCCGGTCGGCACTGAAGGAGAAGGTGACATCGAGGCAGTCTTGGCGAGCGGCGAGGAAGCCCTGTCCACCGGCGACGTGGCCGGGGCAGCGGAGGTGTTTGCAGCAGTGCTCGATGTCGACGGGCAGAATGTGCGGGCCCTGCTTGGTCTGGCAACGGTTTATGTCGAGACCGGTGACCTTGTGCAAGCCAGCGCGACGCTTGCGCTGATCCCGCCTGACGGGCGCAAAAGCTCTGCCTATACTGCGTTAGCGGCCCGGATCGAACTGGCCAGCAAGGCGCCTGCCGTCGACAACAGCGCCGAACTCGAAACACGCCTGATTGCCAATCCGGCAGACCATCAGGCGCGTTACGAACTTGCCATTGCCCAGGCCGCGCGTGGTGACAACGTGGCAGCGGTGGACAACCTGCTGGAAATTATTCGTCGCGAGCGCACTTGGAACGAAGAGGGCGCGCGCAAGCAGCTTGTCCTGCTGTTCGAAGCCTGGGGACCAAAACACGAGGCTACGCTCGATGGCCGACGCAAACTCTCGTCGCTGTTGTTCCGGTGACGTGCTAAAATTTCGGAAGGTGCGAGATGAGGACGGGAACCGTGGCGTTAACCGAACGATATGAGAAGTTGTCGGACCTGCCATCGCGCCTTCCGTTGTTCCCGCTGCGTGGCGCAATACTGCTGCCGCGCGCCACGCTTCCGCTCAACATCTTCGAGCCGCGTTACCTAACGATGATCGACGAGGCGATTTCTGGCGCGCGGCTGATCGGTATTATCCAGCCATCGGGACGCAGCGACGACAGCGACGAACCTCAAGATAGCCCGCCAGGGAAGGGCTTCGGGTTGCGTCGCGTTGGGTGCGCGGGCCGGATCACGAGCTTTCAGGAACTCGATGACGGCCGGTTCATCATCACGCTGACCGGGATCGTGCGGTTCGATCTGGTGGAAGAGACCCCGACGCCAAAGCCGTATAAAATCGCATCCGTCGGTTATGATCGCTTTCTCAACGACCTCGCGCAGGGGCTCGGTGAGGACGAAGTCGATCGGCCGAAGCTGCTGCGCGTGCTCAAGGCCTATCTCGAATCGAACCGGCTCAAGGCCGATTGGAACGCCGTGCTGCGCGCGTCCAACGAGTTCTTGATCAACGTTTTGTCGGTCATGAGCCCATACGGCGCCGAAGAAAAGCAAGCACTGCTGGAAGCTGCCGATCTCAAGACCCGCGCCGAGGTTCTCGTGGCGCTTGCGGAGATGGAACTCGCTTCGTCGGGCGGTGAAGGCGGAGGGACGCTTCAGTGATAATTATGGGAGCTGTCGGCTGATGCCGGGTGACCGCAAGAACGGCGTGAGCGTCAATGGCGCGACGGGCGTCGGACATCATCCGGTCGTTCCTCCGGAGGCAAGCGACCCTGCGACCGAGGTAACTCCCGTTCTGGCAGAACGGACCGACGCTCGGACGCTCGAAATGCTTGTTTGCCCGGTCTGCAAATCGACGCTCGAGTATGCGCCTAGCACGCAAGAGCTGATCAGCCGCCGCGCCAATCTCGCTTATCCAATTCGTTCCGGCGTGCCGCTGTTGACGCGGGAAGCAGCACGGACACTCGACTGAAGCTCTTGCGGCTAACGGCCGATGGCCGACAGCTAACGGCCCACGGCCCGACAACTTTAGGGTGCCGTTTTCGAGACACCGCTCGGGCAGCTTCCGGCCGTCACGTGCGTTCGTGTTGCATCGATCGCAAGCTGGCCGAGTGCTGCGCGGCCGATCAAGACGCGGTAATCAAGGGCAACGCGATCCGACAGCGTGAATTCGGTTTCGGCACTGACACCGGCAAGACACATCGGCAGGGTGACAACCAGTCGCCGTTCCGTCGGCGCGCCGGCGCGCTTGATGTGGGCACGCCGCACCACCGGCGCCTCGATAACGACGTCGTCTGTTGTCTCGCGCCCAGAACCCTGTGAGGTTTTGGCGGGAATGTTTCGACGCGCACCAAGGCGAAACTGTACCCAGGGGCGGCCTTCGCGATTGAAATGGCCGATATCGCGGGCGTCAATGGACGATGTCTGTGCGCCCGTGTCCAGTTTGGCATCCATCATGCGCCCGGCAACCGTGACGGGCTCGACCCAACCCACGATCTGTGGGCAGTCAGCCGCCATTGCCATCGGCGGCACGCAAGCCGCAACGACCGTCAGCCCTGAGGCGGACGCACATGCAAGCGCGCGTCTTAAAGGTTTGCACAATTCAATGCGTCTCATGACGTATCCTCTCCGCGTGTTCGCCAAATCTGCCCAAATCAGCTGCGCAACTTGCTAAAAATGCGAATGATCAATAGAGCAACCTATCCGTCCGGGAGGGCCGCTCGCATAGCGCGAGCGCATACTGGGAACGGTCCAGATGGGCTGACGATGTCCGACCGAGCGAAGCGCGTCCGGAGGCTATCGAGCACCTCGAAGCTCAAGCTGAGCCAGCTCCCCATCGGACTGTTGGCGAAAGCGACGCTGTCGCGGGCAATCCCCGATTCGCTTGCCATACCACGCCGGCGGCCGCGCAAAATCTACGGCCAGATCGGGACGTTACAGGTCCGCCTCGCCGAGACCTACCGCGACGTGCGGCGCGCGCAACGCCTACGCTATCAGGTGTTTTACGAAGAAATGGCAGCCCATCCCTCGATTGCCGCCCGGATGCGCCGCCTCGACCGCGATCCGTTCGACCGCGTCTGCGACCACTTGCTCGTGATCGACCTCGAGCCGGCAGCGTCACCGATCAATCGGTGGTCGCAAAAGCCCAAAGTCGTGGGCACCTACCGATTGCTCCAGCAGAAGTCGGCCGAGCGCGGTGGGGGCTTCTACACCCAGGGCGAATACGACATCGAACCGATGATCGCGCGCCAGCCGCAAGGAACGCGTTTTCTCGAACTCGGGCGGTCGTGCGTACTGAAGTCATACCGGACAAAGCGCACGGTAGAGTTGCTGTGGCATGGGCTGTGGACATACGTGCGCGAACATAAGATCGACGCGATGATCGGGTGCGCAAGTTTTGAAGGCACCGACCCTGCTCAGCACGCCATGGCCCTGTCGCTGCTCTACCATCACAGCGCGGCGCCGCCGGATTGGTATTGCCGCGCCCACGACCGCGACTACCAGACGATGAACCTTGTGCCGCGCGACAAGTTGGATATCAAAGCGGCGCTTAAAGCCATGCCGCCGTTGATCAAAGGCTATATGCGGCTGGGGGCCTACTTTGGTGACGGAGCTGTCGTCGACCATCAGTTCGGCACCACCGACGTGCTCGTCGTGTTGCCCGTGTCGCGGATCAATCCGAAATATTTCGTGCACTTTGGCGCGCCCGACGAGGTGCGCAGCCGCGTTGCTGTCGACGGGTGAGGTGACCGGGCGACACCGCGCGAGCCGAAACGGTTTCGGGTGCGGCGCAAGTATGGTATGGGCGGTGACGTGTGATGCTGATGAGGATCTATTTTGACGCCTGCGGCGAGCCCTGAGAACCGGACGATCGTCGAATTCGACGACAACCGGCATTTGATCAACGTTCTTGGTGAATACGACGCCAATATCGCGTTGCTCGAGACCCGATTGGGCGTCACCGTCCAACCGCATGGCAACAAACTCATTTTGACCGGCGACGCTACGTCTCGTCAAATTGCGTGCGTTGTCCTGGATCGTGCCTACCAGTGGGTGTCCACGGGTAAAGATCTGACCACGGCTGATTTCGACGGCCTCATTCGGCACGCCCGCGAGGAACAGGGCGCCGGTGTCGGCGGAAAATCAAGCGTTGGCGGCGGGATCGTGCAAGGACAGATTTCGACACGCCGGAAGACGATCAAGGCGCGCACGGTCGCCCAGAGTGCTTATATCAAAGCGCTGGAGCGGACCGACTTGGTCTTTGGCGTCGGCCCAGCGGGCACCGGCAAAACCTATCTCGCGGTCGCCTATGCAGCGTACTTGTGGGAAAAAAAGAAGGTCGAAAAAATCATTCTTTCGCGACCGGCCGTCGAGGCTGGCGAACGGCTTGGCTTTCTGCCCGGCGACCTGAAGGACAAGGTCGATCCCTACCTGCGCCCGCTGTATGATGCGCTCCACGACTGCCTCGACAAACAGACGGTCGAAAAAGAGATCACCAACGGCACGATCGAGATTGCCCCGCTCGCCTTCATGCGCGGCCGGACGCTGACCAACGCGGCTGTGATCCTCGACGAGGCCCAGAATACGACGACGATGCAGATGAAAATGTTCCTGACCCGCCTCGGCGAGGGCTCGAAGATGTTCGTCAATGGCGATCCGACGCAGATCGACCTGCCGCCGGGCACCAAGTCCGGCCTCGACGAGGCGCTAGCGACGCTCAAGGACATTCGCGGTATCGAGGCTATACGGTTCGTCAACAGCGACATCGTTCGCCGCGATCTGGTCCAGCGGATCGTCGAAGCTTACGACGCGAAGAAATGACCCGAGACCAAAAACCGCCAGCTAAAGCGATCAGTGGAGCGGCGTCGAAAAAGGCGGCCGCCAACGCTTCCGGGCCCGACGGCGCGACTGACGCCGACCCAGACAGTAGCGATCCTCGGCAACTCATCGTCCATATCGTGCGTGGCCAAGACGATGGGGACGTCGCGTCCCCTCACTGGCTCAGCGCCACGTGGGACCATGGCGGCTTGACGCTCGACACGTTGATCGAACAGGCGGCCGACGCTGTTGCCAACCGACCAGACACGCGTGCCGATGGGTCCGGCTCCGAGCTCGTCCCGTTGCCGACTGGAACAACGGCGGGCGGTCCGGCATTACCGAGGGCAGCATTACTCGGGGCAGCATTACCGGGGGCTGCATTACCGGGGGCTGCATTACCGGCGGCTGCATTACCGGGGGCAGCAGTACTCGGGGCAGCTGACGACCGGGACCGAGCGGTGCCAAATCTGAGAGCCGAAGCAGCCATCGCCCTGTCCCATGATGCCGAGGTCGCGGTGCTCAACCACATGTTTCGCGGCATCGACAAGGCAACCAACGTTCTGTCGTTTCCAGCGCCGCCGGTCCGTCGCCCGGCTCGACTGAGCAAGACGGCGCTTCCTCCTGAGGAGCGCATTTTCCTGGGCGATATCGCACTCTCGGAAGAGACTATTCTCCGCGAGGCAGCCGAACTCGGAATTCCGCCGCATCACCATCTCCAGCACCTTGTCGTGCACGGACTTTTGCACTTGCTCCACCTCGACCACGATACCGACGATAATGCCGCCCGCATGGAACGCCTCGAAACGGCAATCCTTGCGACCATCGGCGTGCCCGATCCCTACGCCGGCAGCGATCCGGTTGTGGAGACGGGACGCGATACAACCCCATGACGACGATGGCCAACGACCAAACCAGCACCCGACTAGACGTGAACACTGCCACCGCGCTTCCAGCTCCCGTTGCTGACGAGAGTAGGTCCGCTTCGCTTGCCGCCGCCCAACCCACACCCCAGGGCTGGCTGTCGGCGATCCGCCAGCGGCTGGGATTGCCCGGCGCGCCGACGTTGCGCGATACGATCGAGGGGGCGCTGCGCCAGGAAGCGGCGAGCCAGTCGGCGTTTTCGGCTGAGGAGCGGCAGATGATGCTGCGCATGTTGCGGTTTGGCGCAAAGCGCGTTGTCGACATCATGGTGCCGCGCGCCGATATCATCGCGCTCGACGAGAGCGAGCCGCTGTCGGAGCTGTTGCGGACGTTCGAGGACGCCGCCATCTCGCGCATCCCGATCTATAATGAAACGCTCGATGACCCGCGCGGCATGGTCCACATCAAGGATCTACTGCCATGGATCGTCGAAGCGGGCGTTATCGAAGGCGAACGCAATCGCATAGACACCGGCGCGCACATCGCCGCTACGGCAACGACCGCGCTCGCAACGGATAATCTGCCAGTGCGGCCGCCGCTCAGTTCGCTGCAGCTCTCCAACGTCGACCTGACGCAGCCAATTTCGGCGCTCAAGATCAAACGGCCGGTCCTCTACGTCCCGCCATCAATGCCGGCGATGAACCTGCTCATCCGCATGCAGGCGACGCGCAACCATATGGCGCTGGTCGTCGACGAGTACGGTGGAACCGACGGTCTGGTGACGATCGAAGACCTAGTGGAGCAAATCGTCGGCGACATCGAAGACGAATACGACGACGAGGAACACCATATCGTTCGCGATGCCGCTGGCACGCTGAGCGCGTCGGCCCGGGCGACGATCGCCGAACTCGAAGAGTTGCTTGGCCGAACGATCGTCAGCGAAGACGAGGCTGAGGAAGCCGATACGCTGGGTGGACTTGTGTTCCATATTCTCGGCCGTGTGCCGACGCGTGGCGAGATCGTCCGCCATCCGCATTCGGGTCTCGAACTTGAAGTGCTCGACGCTGACGCGCGCCGCATCAAGCGGCTCAGGATCGACCCGTCCCGGCTTCTTCCAGCGAGCGGCATGGACGCGACGGCAGCGCCCAGGAGCTGACCAATCA
>Ga0163155_10002134_pt1 | contig 22603 bp, 14 predicted proteins | sample OliLakLV19SP4G1_FD_148611 | JGI IMG/M metagenome (GOLD analysis project Ga0163155, IMG submission 148611) | Freshwater microbial mat bacterial communities from Lake Vanda, McMurdo Dry Valleys, Antarctica - Oligotrophic Lake LV.19.SP4.G1 | ecosystem: Environmental > Aquatic > Freshwater > Lake >... | reverse complement strand
GTAAAGGCCAGCGGCAAGAACGGTGGCCTGTTTCGCGGAGACGGAACCCCCGGAAAATCGGGATGGCAGGAGAGCGTCAGCCTCGACCGGTTGGGACCGATTCAAGAGAATCAGGGCCAGGCACTGGCCGTCTCGTTCACGCCGCTGCCCCGCGACCTTCCGGAGGTCAACGGCAGCATTTATCTTCGCGGCATGGCGTTCAGCGAGCTGCGCGATGGAGTCTGGCTCCAATCCGCGTCGCGTCTGAAAACGCTCGAGGGACCGGCCGACAAACCCATCCCGATCGACGATCCGTCCGCCCCCGACGTTGTTCACACCGGGTCGCTGGTGCGTCAAACCGTCGATACCGTCAACTTGTTCAGCAGTGTTTATTTTGCGGTGTCACCTGTCGCAAAAGTGGCCGCGCCGCGCATCGAGCTCGACCGCGAGGGCGTGTTGCATTTGCCTCAAACAGAAACATTGCAGCCTTACGAAATCTGGTCGAACCGCCCCTTGCATGTTCAGGATTTGCCCGCCGACGCGGTGGCCGAGCACCCCAACCGTCTCTCCTACGTGAATGACTCCGGACTGCGCCCGGATGCCGTCGCTGACGTTCGAGCACTCGCGGCCCGGATCACCAAAGAGGACAGCACCGACCTTCAGAAAGTGCGCAGCCTTGTCGCCTTTCTGCGCGACAACCCGCGCTACAAATACACCAAGCGCCTGAACGAATTGACGCGCACAGGCGATCACATCCACGAATTTTTGCTCAATCCGCGGGACGACCAGAGGCGCGGGCACTGCGGCTATTTTGCTTCCGCGTTCGTGGTGCTGTGCCGGCTGAATAATCTGCCCGCGCGCCTGGCCTCTGGGTTCGCCGCGAAGGCGCCGGAGAAGTTCGATGAAAGCACCGCGCGGTTGATCTTCAATAACTCCGACGCGCACGCGTGGGGCGAAGTTTTTTTCAAGGATTACGGATGGATCGTTTTCGATCCGACGCCCGCGTCGAACGAAACGCCGGCCAATCCCAACGTCGCGGGTGATCCGTCAGCGGCCCAGCAGGCCTCGACGCTTGAGCCCGGCGCCGACGGGGCGGGCACGTTTCAAAAGGCGTGGCGGACGGTGATCGCCTACAACAGCCAGGAGCAGCGCGCGATTTACGACCGCATGGGCGAAGCGATGCGCGTCAGTCTTGGCGGCGCGGGCATGGTTTATTCCGGCCAGGGTCTGGGCGGATGGGTGGCCGCGATTCTGGCGTGGGCCGCGACCGGACTCATGCTGTTCTGGCTGGTGCAATTATTTTTGCGCCGCGGCCGGCGCCGGAACTGGAAGGGCAACGCGGCGGTAAGCCGCGCGCAGGCCGCGCTCTCCTTTTATAATGATCTGCTGCAGGTTCTTTCGCGGCGTGGATTTGTGCGCAAGCCGGGCCAGACGCCGCGGGAATTCGCGGAGTTCGTGGTGCGGCAGGGCGGGGAACAGTTCAGTTCGGTGCTGCTGGTCACGCGTTTATTCGAAAGCGTGCGTTACGGCGAAAGCGAGATCAGCCAGGACGACTTTAACGCGCTTCAGAACGCGCTCGATACGCTGCGCGAACTGACATTCGGAACGGCGGCCACGGGTTCTGCTGCGCCGCCGAATCGAACATGACGATAGTAATACTCGCCGCTCACCGCGGCTTATCATGTGAACTACGGGGATTGAACGTGAACATGCGATGGCTTCAGCTCCCTGTTTTTCTCGCCGCTTTTTCGTGCAGCCTCTCCGGTTTTTCGTCCGAGATTTCACTCGGCTCAGCGACTTCGGGCGATGCCGCCGTTTCGGTGATTGCCGAGGCCGCATCAAAATTATCACTGCGTATTCTCAAGAGCACGCTGGCGTTGAAAACCGAAAATCTCATAGGCGGCGAAACGTTGCAGCCTGATCAGCCCCTGACGCTCACCGCGCTGAACGTCTCCTCCGGCCGCGCGCTCGCGTTGACATTCGGAATCAGCGATGGCCGCGGCCGCGTGCGTTCCATCGGCGCCCTTGTCACGTCCGCGCAGGGCACCGAATGGAGCCTCGCATCGGAATGGAGTGTGGACTGCGAGCCGCTCGGCGAACTGGGGTTCAAACGCGAAAAGCAAGCGTTTACCTCCAGCGCCGCCGACACGCTCACGCGTCAAACGCAGCGTACCCTGGCTGAAGGCGTCGTGGATAAACTCGATTGCGGTTGCCTGGTTTGCGGATCGCGCACTATCGAGACGCTGGAGAGTGAACAGTTCAGCTGGAATCCGCAGAGCCGCGTGCTGGAGCGCACGAGTTATGAAAAGCGCTACGTCGTTCAGCCCGGCGAAGGAATCATGGCTGTCGCGCGCAAAGCACTGGGTGACGCGCGCCTACTCGCCCGCATCAACCGGCTGAATCCGGAACTCAAGCCCGGCAGCGTGCTGCAGCCGGGGCAGAAAATTTTGGTGGAAAAGCGGTAGATAAATGTGAAGCACACGGAGGTGGGCAGACATTCCTGTCTGCCGGGGACGCGCGCCGACTTCGAACTGGGTTTCACGACTTCGGAACAACGTAGTCACATTGCGGCCGACACAACCCTCCCGCGGACAGGAATGTCTGCGCCGCCATTCCAGGCCCGCGTCTCAAGCCGGTCTCTGCGCCTCTGCGTCTCCGCGGTGAAAAAAGTTCAACCCAGTCCGCGCACCAGGAACGTATTGAACTGCCACACGTCTTCGTCCGGCGGGCGGATTGTGCCGTAGCGTTCGAAGGGGCTGTGCCAGTTCTTGAGCGGCGTCCAATCGTTGGCTTCGGAGACGAACGGCCCGAGGTACGGCTTGGCCGTGCCCAGAATTTCGCGGTGCGGCAGATCGTCGGGCACGCACACGCCCTGCGTCGGATTCTTGATCATCCACAAAGCCGCCGACATCACTGAACACGCGACCTGCAGCGTGGTGGCGTTCTGTCCCGGCACCAATTTTCGCGCTTCATGGATATCCAATTTCGAACCGATCCACCAGCTCTTGTAGTCGTGGCCCATCAGCAGGCAGCCCAGCTCATCGGCTCCATCCGTAATTTCATCATTCATGATTCGCAGTTTCGGTTGCAGATTGTAATGGCGCATCTGCAGTTCGTGCATGCTGGCGATGGCGGCATCGCACGGGCAGTACGCGTAATGCACCGTCGGGCGGTAAACGGGGAAACCCTCTTCGCGCACGGTCAGATTTTCGGAGATCGAAAACGCTTCGCCGTGGCGAATGACCATGCCCACCGTCTCTCCGCACGGCACCCATGATCGCACCCACGTGCGGCAGCCCATGTTGGCGATGCAGATCTGGTTCATCGGGCCGGAGAGATGCATCTGTGCGCGCGGCGGGAGCGTGCGTTCGTGCGTGCCCCAACCCATTTCGGCCGGCGCGATGCCTTCTTCATAGAATCCTTCGATCGACCACGTGTTCACGAACTCGTTCATCTCTTTCGGCTTGTTGCTGATCTGCGTATCGCGCTCGCTGATGTGGATCACCTTCACGTCCAGCAGGTGCGCGAGGCGGTTGTACATCCGCTTCTTGTAGAATTCTTCGATAAGCTGCCGCCGCTCGCCGTGTTCGTTGTGTTCGCTGAGCCAGCGTTGCGCGATGTCTTCAAGCGCCGCTTTCGTGAAGTGCGACACGAGCCCCGGATTGGCGCCGTGATCGAGCACCGCTGTCGCGCCGCGCTTGGGTTTCCACGAGGCCACCATTTTCCGGATCGACATCTGGCGCGCGTAGAGTGTGCGTTCCGTGGGCGGCTGCGTCGGAGCGCCTTCGTAAGGATCCCACAGTTCGACGGACGTATTCATGTAGCGGACATTGTGATCGTAGCACCATTGCAGAATATCGACGCAGCCGATATTCCAGGCCAGGTCGATGATGATGTCTCCGGATCCGACGTACTTGGAAAGCAGGTTGCCCATGTTCTCTCGCGTGACGCGGTCTTTAACGAAGTTGGCGCCGGCTTCCTTGAATGGGCGCGCGTGCGCTTCGACGTCGGCGAAATCCATGATCGTGAAACTCTGCGGCGGCGCATCGATGTGTTTCATCAACAGTGGAATCGTGCAGCGTGCCACGGCGCCGAGGCCGATCACCAGAATTTTGCCTTCAAATTTAATTGCGTCTGCTTTCATTCTCTCTCCTTGAAGTCACACCGCGCCAACTCGATCGTTTGAAAATCGCGCGGCAGATTTCGATTGAGTTTCAATACTCGTTTTATAGCCGCTCTGTCAAGCATGGCCTTCGCGAATTACCGAATATATTGATGGGGTTCGCCGCTGAAGCGAGTGTGTTAATAACAGGTAAAGAGATCGCGCTGAATTAATAACTGGAATACGGGACGTCGCGACGGCCTGGAGCGCGCCGCGCTTTTTACTCCACGACTGTCAGGTTTCTGAATTCGCCTTTGGTACCCTGGAAGCGAATGTACATCACGCCGTCGGCCGCCAGATTGTCGAAGTTCACGGCGGCGCCAATCGGTTCAAGCGAATCGCGCGGATTGTTATCGACAGTCAACGTCACTTTTCCGTCTTTGCGTTCCACCAGGATGCGCTGCCAGCCGCCGTCCGGCTTGATGACATAGCGCCGTTCGTTGCCGAAGCTGAAACCCGCCTGATCGCCAGTGCCGCGCACTTCGATGGAGACCTTGGAAAACGTTTTCTTGATGTTTCGCTTCAGACTCATCAGTGTCGTATTCTTATCCGTCGGGTCTCCGAACGCCTGCCAGATGTTATTGGCCAGCTTCCAGATTCCACGGTTGATTTCGAGACCCTTATCGGCCAGCGCTTTCACGACGTCCGGATCGGCGCCGGGCGCCGTTTCAGGCGTCTTTGGCGTGAGCACGGCGGGAGTTTCCACGACTTCGGGCTTCACCGCTACGTCTTTCAATTTCGCTTCAGCTTTCGGCAGCCAGCGCGTCACCACCGAGCCCAGCCGCTGCGCTTCAGCCAGCGCCTTTCGCGACTCGAAATATTTTCCGACATAATAGCGGACCATCCCGAGTTCCAGCATCTCATTTCCGTTCTCGGTATTCGTGGCGCGCCGCGCGACTTCAGCGATGTCGTCGGAAGACACTTCGGACCAGCTGATGGGCACTTTTCCGGTACCGACTTCGATGGTTGGGCCTTTTTCAGAGCAATCCACGACCATGTACTGCTGGTTGCGGTAGGTCACGCGCGGGTCGGAAAATTTGCCGCCCTTGATCCCTTTCACCATGCGGTCGCGCACGGTGACCATGCGGCCGTAATCGTTTTTCAGGTCCAGGTAATCGTTCGTTTGTAGCGTGCCGGCCAGCAGGTCGCTGGCGTTGTCGATGAGGCGCTTGCCCTGTTCAAGATCGAAATTTTTCAGCGCGGCTTCCAGATCGGTGCTCAACTGTTGCAGGCGCGCGGGTGCCGCGGCCTCTTTCGCGGCCACTGCGTCCTGGGCTTTTCTGCCCGCCGCCTCGCGCTGTTCGGCGGTCTGAGACGCGTCGGATTCCGCCATCGCCTCGAGGCGCGCTTTACGTGCGGCGTCGGAATGCGGCTGATCAAAATGTTCCGCAATGCGCTTGTACTGCGCGAAGGCCTGATCCCACTTGCGCTCTTTGCGGAAACCCTCCGCCTTTTTCATGCTCGCTTCGGCCATCTGTTTTTGCTTCTGTTCCAGTTCGGATAGCAGCGCCTTGGCGGTTCCTTCGCTTCCGGCATCGCTCACCCATTGCTGTTTCCAGCGCTCAACGGCTTTATCCGCGTCGCCGAATTTTTCTTCTTCCAGCATTTTCTGCAGAGACGTTTTGAGCTCGGTCAGCGAACTGCTCGCACCCTGCGTGCTGTACTGTTTCAGCAACGCGAGCGCCTCCGCGGCCTGTTCCGCAGGATTGGATGTATCCACGAACTTCAGCCGGAACGCTTCGAGGCGTTGAACGATGCCGAGGTAATCGCTCGGATTTGATTTGATATGGTCCTGGATCAAGCGCCATTCCGACGGCGCGCGCGGGTCGCCTTTAACCACGACCGTTGGCGCGACAGGCTCATCTTTTGGTTTCGGCGCGGCGACAATGATCGTCTTCGGGTTTTGCATCGAGACGACGATGAAAGCGACGACTATCACGATCGCAAGCAACGTGCAGAGCAAAACGGTTTTCGCCGAAACGCCCGGATCGAGAGGCGGGCCTTCCTTTTTTTTCTTCCGGGTCAGTGCCTCTTGATGCGCAATCTGATCGTCGAGATCGTGATCCTCCTCGCGCGCGGGCATTTTCACCGGCACCACGGCCAGAGGATCGATGTCTCCCAGCAAATCGACGCGCTCATCCGGACCGGCACGAGCGCGGGCGGGGGGGCGGTTTCCGCCATACTGCAAGGAACCCATGGGCGGCAGCGGATTCTGCGGCGCGGGCATGTGGACTGGCGTGTTGTTGCTGGGGTTCGTCTGAACAGCGCGCATCATGGCGCTGCTGCGCGCGGCCCGCCGCGAACTGACGGCGCGGTGCTTGCCAGAGATCGAGCCGTATTTTCCAGTCACGGCGCCATACCGCCCGGTGCGATTGACAACCGCGGCGTGCTGCCCCGTGCGGCCGCCACTTTGCGAGCGGGAAATATGAGTGCGCAGGCGTTTCTTGCCCGCCATCGCTTCTTCTTTAAGATTTCTGCCGCCGCCGACCGCCGGCCGCGAACCGCTCAGGCGTGAATTGGCGGTGCCGACATCCGGCAGGTCGCTCACATCGCCCAGCAGCGCCTGCCGCGCCCGCCGCAAATCATCCAGCAACGCCTGCATGGAATGGTAGCGTTCGTCCGGTTCGGCATTGAGGCATTTGCAGATCAGGCGATTGATGTAGGGCGGAATTTTGGGATCGATATGTTGTGGCGGCACCGCGTTTTCGGAGGCGATCTTCAGCCCCAATTGCAGCACGTTGGTGCCCTGGTGCGGCGGCCGGCCGGTCAGCATCTGATAGCCCACGGCACCGAGACTGTAAATGTCCGAGCGCTCTTCGGAATTTTCTTCGTCGATCATGATTTCAGGCGGGGTGTACAGCGGCAGCGCTTCTTCACCCATTTGTCCGGCCACCTGGCGCAGATTCATCGAGACGCTCTTGGGCGTTCCAAGTCCGGAGATGCGCACGATGCCGTCAAAGCCGATCAACACATGAGCTGGACGCAGGTCGCCGTGCAGGAAACCGTGGCCGTGGCCGTATGCCAGCGCCTCGGCCATCTGAATCATCACGTCGATCGATTCAAGAACGGGGAAACGTCCGCGCCGCCCGAGGCTCTTGCGCAGCGATTCGCCGTCGACGTATTCCAGCACCAGGTACACGCGGCCCGCATCGGTACTAATGGAGAGAATACGCTGAAGATTGGGATGTACCAACTCGCTGGCCGCTTCGCCCGCGGAGATCCAGCGGTCGATAGCCTGCCGCGTATTGGCGGTAGCCGGGTTGAGCATGCGAATGGCAACGTGCGTTCCGTGCGAGGGATCGAATCCCTTATAGATGACGCCCGAACTGTCGGTGCCTAACTTCTCACCGAGCTGGTACGAGCCGACCACGGCGTTGACCATGCGGCTGATGCTGGGCGATTGTCCACCGCCCACCGCGGGCATCACGACGCTCAAGTCGGCGCGAACAGCGGCTGCCGCTTCGTCCGAATGAACCAGCTCGGGTTCGTCGCCGCTGGGAGTACGGATGACTGTTTTACAGCGCGGGCAGCGCACGACCGCGCCCGATCCCACACCGCTGACGTTCAGCCGCGCGTTGCATCCAGGGCAGGGAATGATGGCTTTCCCCTGCTGCTTGAGCACGGCATGAACCTGATGCGGGCGAAGCGCGCCGCGTGCCACGAGAATTTCGCCGAGGCGCTGATGGCTGCCGCAGGCTTTGATCTGTTCCTGCACGGCGAGGGCGGAATCGATGTCGCCTTGCGAACAGAAGCTCAGCCCGGTAGTGACCTCACCGAAGAGCCGGGGCCCAGTGGACATCTGGCCTTTAAGTACGGCCTGCACTTGTTCAGTCGTGATGTAGCCGCGCTGAGCGAGAATTTCGCCCATGCGTGGCACCGGCTGACCCGCCTGATGAAACTGCTGCTGAATTTGCAGCGCCTCTTTGACTTGATGTTCCAAGACAAAGTGGTAACGCACAGCAAGTGCGCCAAACAGGCTCTCTTGGATCTGACTCAGTGAATTGCGCCCACCTGCAGACATACGTCTTGAGCCGCTCCATAATAAGGGGTAGAACCGAGAGAAAAGTTACAATGGACTTCCGCCCAATTCAACTGTTACTTGAGGGTGCTTCCGAAAAGAAACCAAAACCCCACATGTTACCTAACGCTCAGACGTCTTTATAACGACTCTTCTAGGAGGCGCGCAATGAGTAAAAATCGCATTTTTCCAGTAATTCTCGCGGGTGGAGCTTCGTCGCGCCTATGGCCCGCCTCCCACCGGGAACGCCCCAAGTGGGATTTGCGCCTGTTCGGAGGCGCCACTAAAGAGGGCCAGCCGCAGAGTTTACTAGAAGGAGCCTGGGCACGCGGACGCGCGGTCGCTCCGGCGTCGGACTGTTTTGTCGTGGCGGGTGCCGCGCAGGCCCCCTTGATTCGAGAGTCCCTCACGGAATTGCACGCACATAACCTGCTGATCGAACCCGAGCCGCGCGACACCGCCGGTGCCGTCGCCTACGCCGCCGCCGCTCTGGTCGAACGCACTAAAAGCGATTCCACCCGTACCGGCGTGATGCTCGTGCTGCCGGGCGATCATGTCATCCACGAGGTGGAACGTTTCGCGGAGACCACTCGCGCGGGCGCCGAAGCTGCGGTGCAACTCAACGCGCTGATGACCTACGGCATCGTTCCACAGAAGCCGGCGACCGGTTACGGCTACATCCACCGGGGTGAAGCGGTCAAGCTCGACGGTGCAGAACCGTCGGTTCCGCCGGTATTCCGCGTCTCTGAATTCCGCGAAAAACCCGATCTGGCGACCGCTGAACAGTACGTCAAAAGCGGCGAGTACTATTGGAATGGCGGCATTTTTCTTTATCCGGTCTCCGTGCTGGTGGCCGAATTCAAGCGCCAGTTGCCGGGCCACGGCGAGATGATCGAGAATCTGGCGCGCTCGACTCCTGGTAGCGACGCGTGGAATGACGGCGCGCGGCGTTTCTTCCCGGCGCTTAAAAAGATCTCCATCGATTTCGGCATCATGGAGAAGGCGCAGACCGTGGCGACGGTGGCCGCGAACTTCGATTGGGACGATATCGGTTCCTGGAGCGCCGTGATGGCTCATCTGCAAAAGGGCGACAACACCACAGGCGCGGGCACTGAATTGATTCCCGTGGATTCCAAAAACAACCTCGTTTTCGCAACCGGCAAGCGTGTCGCGCTGGTCGGCATAGAAGGAGTGGCCGTCGTTGTCAGCGGCAATGAAATCCTGATTTGCCGCATGGATAAAGACCAGGATGTGAAGAAAGTTAGTGAACTTGTGAGAGATTTAAATAAACCGGTCTAAGCCCGCTCTCCCTAATAAGGTCGAATTCTTGAGTTTTTTGCGCACTGTACAGGCAGGAAAAATCCTGTTAGTGTATAAGGACGCTATAACGAGTGGGCCAAAGCAGGGTAATCCTGGTTTCAAGGAGTCATCATGCGTGTTGCTGTTTGGAAATCACGCGCGATCGCGTTAAGTCTCGTGTTCGCGGCAGCAGGGTTTTGTCTGGGCTTGACTCAGACAGAAGACACGTCGCCAGTGGCGGGTAACCGTGCTGTGGGTTCGTTTGTCCCACTGCGCTTCACCAATCCGCTCATTCCCTTTAGCACCGACGAGTTCGATCTGGGCGATGCCGGCTTTGGCTCCACCATTACGCGCTATGTTACGGCTGAAGGCGGCGTCAAGCCCTACCGGTTTACCTCCTTTGGTACGGCCGCGTTCACCAACGCCGTCGAAGGACTGCGAACCACTTTGCAGTTCGGCATCTCTGGCATCCTTGCAGGTTCCTGCCCCCCGCTGACGGCCAACTTCCCCGGAAGAACCATCACCGGTGCAACCGGCATCCGTTTCTTTGTGCGCGTCCAGGATTCGCAGGGTACCAATCCAGCGACATCGAACGGCTATTTCAATCTGGCCCTGGTAGACAGCCGCGGACTCTTCCGTTTCGCCATGGATAAAGTGCCTTCCGCGCGACTCGCCGATTCCTACGTCACCAAGCTGGATGTGATCGGTGGAAACGGCTTCCTGATTTACTCACTCGTGTCGCTGACCAACGCGTCCGGGGCAGCCGTTACGTCCAGAGATCTCGGACTGTTCCTCACTCCGGAAGGCTCGATTATTGGCCGCCCGTTGCAGACGGGAACTTTCGTGTTGACGGCTCGCTGCACCGACGGATTCAGACAGGTCGCCCGCGGCCGCGGCAATGCGACTCAGGATCAGTCATTCGTGATCAGCGTGCTGGACAATCCCGTCTCATCCAGTGACTTGACGACGCTCACTTGCAGCGTGCGCGGCAATCGCAATGGCTCAGCTGGCGACAGCCTGCGTTACAAGGCGATGGTCAACATTCTGGGCCAGGACGATTTCTCACTGCTCAATTCCGAAATCACTTTCAAGATTGCCGGCGTCGGTTTCTCGGGCCGCCTCGATCAGAAGGGTTCGTTCTCCGGAACGTTGCGCGACCAGTCCAAAGTAAAGGTGAAAGTCAACGGTTCAACGGGCTCGATCGATATTACAATCAGCAAAGGCCAGTTCACCAACGGTCTCGGATTCAACACCAATCCCCCGACTCCGGGCGTGACGCGCCTGCCGGTTCAGGTCACGATCGGCGATGCGATCTCGAGCACCGAAGTCATCGATTTCGACACGACCGTCAGCGGTCTGAAGTACGGGTTGAACTACGCGCTTGGCCGAAACGGTTCCAGTGCTGCTGGCGGATTCCAGATCGTCTCCGTCCGCGGCAAGGATTCGACAACGCTGAGCGGCCAGCTGGGCGATTCGTGGAATGCCGCGTTCCTGGCATTGCCTCGCGTCTCGGTGACTGAAATCAACGGGCAGAAGCAGACCTTCGACAGTATCGGTTCGGTCGCCGTACGCATCGGCAATGGGTTCAGCCAGCAGCTCAACAGTGCTGGACTGCGCACCGGTGGAAATGGCGTCAGGTTCCGCGGGACGGCGGTCGACGGGGTGAAGAATTTCACGTTGAACACCAAAAATTTCCGCGGCAAGTTGACGACCAACGTACTCAGCACCAAGGTCACGAACATTCTGCCGGCCGTGCAGTCGCCCACCGCGAACAACATCTTCTTCACGCTCGGCGTGGACATCCGGCGCAGCGGCGCAACGACAGGGTACATCGGTGAGCACGCTCGCCGCGTGTTCGGCTTCGCCAACCAGTACCGCGACAAGCCGCCCGGCCGCCCGTAGCACAGATAAGCGAACGCGCCTTTCGTTGACGAATGGCCAAGAGATGTTAAAGAGATCGAATCAGGGACGCCGAGTGGCGTCCCTGTTAATTAGTAGTCGCGGCCTAGCCGCCAAATAGACGGGGCTTCAGCCCCGTCCAAAACGAGGGTTACCACATGGCAGATGAAAATCCCTACCAGATGGCGGAAGACGGCTGGAAAGAACTCGTCGCCGCCGCCGCAAAAGTGCAGGCCGCCGCGAACATTCTGAAAAAAAGCGAGAAGAGCATCGAAGGCTACAACATCGAACGCAGCCTCAACAAACACAAGCCCGACGTGATGAAACAGCATCTGGAAGGCCTGCAGATCTACCGCAAAGAAAACAAAGTCTAAGCGTTTCCCTCTCCCCCCGGAAGAGGGAACGGCTACAGCCCGCTTTGTTCCATCCAGCGCCACGGCACCGTTCCGAACGACAGGATCCAGTCGTTGAACTTCTTCACCGTCCAGCCGCCTTGATCGACTTTCTTTTTCTTTAAGCGCAGCAACTCCGTGCGGCCCAGCAGGTAGCTCATCGGGGTCGTCGGGCTCATCGTGTACCAATTCACGTCGGCCTCGGCGCGGCCGCGCGTGAAGCCGACATTCTTGATCAAATGCTTCACGCCATCGTCGTAGCTCATCTTGCCGGTCTGTAATCCGCAGTCGATCAGGATGCGGTGCGCGCGCCACAGCGCGTCATTCAACTGATTGAGTTTCGCGGTCGGCTCTTCGTTCACCTTGTAATCCACGGTCATCTGCTCGCACCAGAGCGTCCAGCCTTCGTAGAAAACGGCGTGGGCGAACAGGCGGCGCAGTTTGCTCGGGTGGCGATTGGCCGTGCAGAATTGCAGGTGGTGGCCGGGATACGCTTCGTGCGCGCAGGTAGCCGAAAGCCCGTGATGCTGCCGGATCTCCGCGTCTTTTTCTTTCTGCGTATTGCGGATCAGACTCAAATCGTTGACCCAGAAAATGCCAAGCTGGTCGGCGTCGTACGCGCCGGGCGACGAGTACGCCGCCGTGGGAAAATGCTGCCGCATGAAATCCGGAACTGGCTTCACTTCAAGGCGCTCGCCCGGAGGGAACGTGACGAGGTCGTGCTCTTTGAATGCATCGCGCACGCGCTGTGTCTGATACTGGTATTCGCTGAGCAGGTCGCCGCGCTCGGGCTTCCAGTTTTCGGCGGCTTCGGCGAGAATTTCGTGCGCCCCTTTTTTCGGGCTGAACTTTTTCGCCTCGATCTCCATCTCGGCGCCGATGCGCGCGGCCAGTGTTTTGCCCATCGCTTCCGCTTCACTCACCGTCAGGTCCCAGCCCATGCGCTCGCGGCAGAGCGCTTCGAATCGCAGCGATCCGACGGCGAAATCGTTGGGCGCTCCCGGCTTTATTCTGGCGACATGCTTGGCGTAATTCGCGAACGCGGACTTGGCGTTCTTCGCGAGTTTCTCTATTTTTTCTCGCGACGCTCTGCCGGTCTTCGCGAGCGGCTCGACGATGGCATCGAAGAGCGACGGCGCGCCTTCACAGGAACTCAAGGCCATCTTCCGCCACACTGGAATGGGCGTGTGAAGGATTTCGCTGGCGCCTTCGAGATACGCGGGCAGCTTTTTCAAGCGCGATAAAATGGCGTCGGCGACGGGCGTCAAATCATCGGCGTTGCGGGTGACGTGGTGATGAATGGAGCCGATCGCGCCGGAGGCCCAGCTGTCAGGATTGCGCCGGAACGCGTGGCGTTCAATGGCCCAGAGTTCCGCGCGCAGATCGGCCATGAACGCGCGGCGGTCGAGCCAATCGTCGCCGCCGAAATCGTGCTCGGGCAAATCCTGAACGGCCGTGAGTGTCTTGCGGATCGCCTTTTCATGTGCCGCGTATAATTTCAGGCTCGGCGTTTCCAGTTCGCCGTCGAACTCTTTTCGCCCGACGCTGGAACCATAGGTCGGAAAACGCTCGAAACTCTCTTCGACATGCTTTTCCGAGACCGCGCGAAAGGCGGCGACTGAATCACTGGGAGCGCCGGCGTCCCGCCGGCTCGTTGTCGATTTCATGAATGAACCTCGCGGACTGAACGTTGCCGGCGAGACGCCGACGCTCCCATCAAAGATGTCGCGTGTACAACTTTTTACAAGCCTTTTACGCGAGCGCCGATACCGTGGAGTATAGTTTGGACGCTGGACCTATTCGGAGGTCGCCATGAAAATCATTCTGATTGCGGTGTTCGTGCTGGTTGCGACGTTAGCCGCGGTTGCGACGGTGTCGGTTGAGAATTATGTTTCGGCGCGCTCTGCCAAGCCGGAAGCCGCCACTGCGCCAAAGCCAGTTCCCCTCAGCGTCGCGTCGTTTACTGAATTCGAATCACCTCACGCGGAGGTTCCCGCGAAGTATCAGGCGTTTCACGCGCACTATGCTCAGCGCTTTATTGAGCAGGAAGGCTTTGGATTCTATCGCACTGAACCACTGGTCGACTTTCATTCCATCTCTCGATTTGGATTCACAACGCATGGAGTTCTAAAAAATGAAGGCAGCGTTGGCAAATTGCAGCGCCTGGAATTGGTGAGTCTGCTGCAGCACGCGCAGCCGCGAGTGTACGAATCGCCGCACTTGGCGTCGCCACTCATTTCATGGAATTACACCTCATTCGCGAAGCAAGCGCGACTGAAAAAAGGCACGACGATGGAACAGTTCGGAAATACGCCCACGCGCGCGTTGGACGATTTCGAATCCGCGGGACTTAAGCGGCTGCGTGATGGTGAGGACGTCGTCTGGCAGTTCGACCGTGCGGGCGTGAAAATAATCGGATCGCTGCGCGCTCAGAAAGACTGTTTGGCCTGCCACAAAACGAAAGAAGGCGCCCTGCTCGGTGCCCTCTCGTACCAGATCGATCCCTGGGATATCTTCGCGCGCGTGCAAGAATAAATCAGATCGCGCGGTTCGCGTTTTCAGACTCTTGAATTTTTGCGGTGCTGGTCTCCACGCCGTGCTTCTTCGCGCAGTCCAGCGAGGCTTTGACGAAATCGCGGAAGAGCGGGTGGGGGGCGGTCGGAGTCGATTTGAATTCCGGATGGAATTGCACCGCGATGAACCAGGGGTGATCGGCGAGTTCAATTATTTCCACGAGCTTTCCATCGGGCGACACGCCGGAGAACGTGAGGCCGCGGTGCTCGTAGACTTCGCGGTACTTGTTGTTGAACTCGTAGCGATGGCGATGCCGTTCGTCGATCTGTTTCTTTCCGTACGCCGCGAACGTTTTCGTGCCCTCTTTCACCGCGCACGGATACGAGCCCAGCCGCATCGTGCCGCCCTTGGCGGAAACGTTGGCCTGATCCGGCATGATATCGATCACTGGATTTTGGCAGCCGCTTTTGAATTCCGTGGACGTCGCGTCGCTCAGCCCGCACACGTTGCGACCAAATTCAATCACGGCGAGCTGCATGCCCAGGCATAAACCGTAGTACGGAATCTTGTTTTCGCGCGCGTAACGAATCGCGTTGATCTTGCCTTCGGTGCCGCGTTCGCCAAATCCGCCGGGGACGAGAATGCCGTGCACGTTTTCCAATTGGGAGAGAGCGCCGCGTTTTTCGAGGCTCTCCGCCTCGATCTTGACCAGTTCTATTTTTGTTTTGTGATGAATGCCGGCGTGCGCGAGCGATTCGAAAATGGATTTGTAAGCATCCTGAATTTTCATGTATTTGCCGACGATGGCAATCTTCACGCGGTGCTCGGGGTGCTTGATCGAGTCGACCACTTCGATCCAGTCGGCGATGCGCGGCTTGGCGACGGGCAGGCTCAGGCGGTCGGCGACCAATTTATCCATGCCCTGCTCGACCAGCGCCAGCGGCACCTCGTAAATGCTGTAATCGACATCTTTCTCGACGATGACGGCTTCCATGTCGACGTTGCAGAATAGCGCGATTTTTTTGCGAGCTTCGTCGCCGATGTGAACTTCCGTGCGGACCACCAGGATGTCGGGTTGAATGCCGATGCGGCGCAGTTCACCGACCGACTGCTGCGTCGGCTTCGTTTTCACTTCACCGGCGGCGCGGATGTACGGCACGAGCGTCAGGTGGATGAACATGCAGTTGCGGCTGCCGACTTCGTGGCGGAACTGCCGGATGGCTTCGAGCATGGGCGCGCCTTCGATGTCGCCGACGGTGCCGCCGATTTCGGTGATCACGACATCGACGCCGGGCTGCACCAGCTTGCGGATGCAATTCTTGATTTCGTCGGTCGTGTGCGGCACGACCTGCACCGTCTTGCCGAGGTAATCGCCGCGCCGCTCGCGCGCGATGACGGTCGAATAAATCTGGCCCATGGTGAAATTGCTTTCGCGCGACACGTAGTCGCCCGTGAAGCGCTCGTAATGGCCGAGGTCCAGATCGGTCTCAGCACCGTCTTCGGTGACGTAAACTTCACCGTGTTCGTACGGATTCATGGTGCCGGGATCTACATTGAGATAGGGATCCAGCTTCTGCAGCTTGACCGTCAGGCCCATGCGCTTGAGGAGCAGTCCGACGCAGCCGGTGGTGATGCCTTTTCCGAGAGAGGAAACCACACCGCCGGTAATGAAAATATGTTTAGCCATGAGTAGGGGTCCCGTGTCCTGAGTTTAAAGTCCAGAGTTCTGGTGCTTCAATCGTTTCAAAAACGCGTCGTAATCGTCCGGCGTGTCGATGCCCGGCGGATTGCTTGATGCGATGGCCACCTTAATGGCGTGGCCCGCTTCGAGCGCGCGGAGCTGTTCCAACTTTTCTAGCTTCTCGAGTTTCGATGTCGGCAAATTTTTGTAGCCCAGAAGGAAGTCGCGCCTGTAGGCGTAAATCCCGAGATGATGATAACCGAAGAAACGGCGTCCGTGAAGTGTCATCAGGGCGATCGATTCGGCCGATTCGTCGCGATCAAACGGAATGGGCGCACGGCTGAAATACAAAGCATATCCCGAACTGCTGAGGATCACTTTGACGACGTTCGGCTTTCGAAAATTGGCTTCATCGAAAAGTGGAACCACGAGAGTTCCCATCGGAGCGGACTCGTTTTTCGCGGCGAGCAGTTCGGCAACGAGACGAATATTGGCCGGATCGATCTCCGGCTCATCGGCCTGCAGGTTGACGATCACGTCTTCGTCGAGCGATTCGGCGGCCTCAGCGATGCGGTCGGTGCCGCTCTGGTGGTCTGGCCGCGTCATCACCGCGTCGGCTCCGGCGCGGCGGGCGGCGGCGGCGAGGCGTTCCTCATCGCAGGCGACGAGCACGCGCGTGATCAGAGACGGATTGGCTTTCCGCGCCGCTAGGGCTTTGGAAACGGTGTGTTCAAGGATGGTTCTTCCGCCTGCTTCGAGCAGCAGTTTATTGGGCAGACGCGTGGACTGAAGCCGCGCGGGCAATACAATCGCAACACGCAAAAACGAATACTCCGCAAAAGCAGGGAGGAAGAATTGGCGCGGGGTAAAGTTCCAGAAGCGGCGGTTCAAAGCACCGTTCGAGGCGAGCCCGTCCAAGGTTTCCCTGTACGGGAATACGATTTTACTCAGCTTGAGGCATGAACGCAATAGTTTTTAAAAGTCTGAGAGTCTTAAGAGTCTAGAGTCTAGAGTCTTGGAGTCGGGAGTCTTGGAGTCGCAATTGACGCCACGACTCCCAGACTCCCAGACTCCCAGACTCTCAGACTCTCAGACTCTCAGACTCTCAGACTTTCGCTCACCACATCGATTTATTGCTTCGCACGGCTTCCAGCGCGGGGTCGCTTTTGTCGGCGGGTGCGCCGGGTTTTCCGTCCAGGCGCAGGCGATTGTAAATCGTCTTTCGGCTGATCCCGAGGATCTGTGCAGCGAGCGTGACATTGCCGTCGCAGACTTCCAGAGCCTTCTGCATGATCTGCTGCACCATGGAATTCAGGCCATCATCGAGTGACAACGAAATACGCGTACCGAGGCACGGGCGCGGCATGGGTTGCTGCGTTTCGGAGTTCAATGCCGTGCTGTAATTGGTGATCGGTGATGTGGAGGCGCAGGTACCTCCACCGGAAGTGAGTTTCTCCGGAAGATGATCGACTCCGATGACTCCGTTCTTCGTCAGAACCACGGCCTGCGAGACGGCATTTCGAAGTTCGCGAATATTTCCGGGCCAGTCGTAAGCAGTCAGGTCGCGCAATGCGTCGGGAGTAAATCCGAGAATTTCGCGGCCGTTATCACGTCCCACTTTATCAGCAAAGAAGGCGGCCAATTCGGGAATGTCTTCGCGCCGGTGACGCAATGGCGGGACGCTAATGACAAAGGATTCGAGGCGGTAATAAAGATCCTCGCGGAACGAACCTGCGCGAACCTGCGCCAGAAGATTGCAATTGGTGGCGGCAACGATGCGTACGTTAACGTTGATTTCCCGGTTGGAGCCGACCGGTTGAATGACGCGCTGGTCGAGCGCTCGAAGCAAGCCGACTTGCGTCCGTTCGTCCATCGTCGCCAGTTCGTCAAGGAAGAGCGTTCCGCCATCGGCCTCGACAAAACAACCATCCCGATCCTTGAGCGCGCCGGTAAACGAACCCTTGATGTGGCCGAATAATTCGCTGGCCACGAGTTCTCGCGGAACGGCACCGGTGTTCACGGCCACGAAACGGTTTCGGCTGCGGCGACTTTCCTGGTGAATCGCGTTGGCGACGAGTTCTTTTCCAGAACCGGTTTCGCCGATGATGAGAACACTCAATTCGCTGCCAGCAGCGGCACGAATGCGATCTTGCAACTTTCGCAAGGATTCGCTATGCCCGACCATCCCCCACACAGTAACGCCGTGGCGCAAGGCGCCCAGGCGTACGTATGAATTTTCAGGCGGAGGTTCAGCTTTGGGAGGTTCGGCGCGGTGGACTTCAATGGCTGCCGGCGGATAAAAGGCAGGCTCGCTGCCGACGGGTTGATTGGTTAAACTCACTCGGTAATCCCCTTTTAAGGCCTAGCTGCGCAGGAATCGTGAAACAAAAACTCAATCACAAGCCTGTCGCTAAGTGGCAAGGGAACGGCCAGAGTTACACTCTTTAATAAAAAATATAAGTCCTTTGAAAATAGGTGTTTAAAAAAACAGTCCTAAACAAAAGTTTGACGGCCATTATCGATTAAGAAATCTTTATACACCATCACGTAAGTTCTCCTTCCAATTTGAAAAGAAATGAAGAAACAGTCCACAGTTCATTTTTCAGTTTGAAACTCCGAGCTCTTTCGCGGGCGGAACCTGCTTGAGACGCCGATAAAGAGTAGTTAGGCCAATTCCGAGGATACGCGCGGCCGCTTCTTTATCGCCCCCGACTGCAGCCAATGTGTGTGTAATGGCGTCACGCTCTATGTCTTCCATACACGTTCCAACTTTCACACTGAATTGCCCAGCCAAGTTCATTCCGCGTTGTTTGCGCCCCCCTAAAGCCGGAGGCAAATCATCGCTCTGTATTTCCGGGCCGCGCGCCATCACGACGGCGCGTTCGATGGCATTGCGCAGTTCGCGAATGTTTCCGGGCCAGGAATACCGCGTCATCGCGGCTAACGCCTGCGACGAGAAGCCGTCGAACTGCTTCTGATTTTCGTTGCAGAACTGTTGCAGAAAATGGGTCGCCAGCAAGGGCACGTCATTAAGGCGTTCCCGCAACGGCGGCAAGCGCAGTTGAATCACGCTGAGCCGGTAATAGAGATCCTGCCGGAACCGGCCGGCTTTCACTTCTGTTTCCAGGTCCCGGTTGCTCGCCGCGAGCACGCGTACGTCCACCTTGACGGGCTCGTTGGAACCCACCCGCTCGAAAATGCCGTTTTCCAGCACGCGGAGCAGCTTCGCCTGAAGTGGCGCTGCCAGTTCGCCAACCTCGTCCAGGAAAATGGTGCTGCCGTGAGCTTTCTCAAACCGGCCGCTGCGGCGCTGGTCGGCGCCAGTAAAGGAGCCCTTTTCGTGGCCAAACAATTCGGATTCCAGAAGCGTGTCAACCAACGCCGCGCAGTTCACCTTCAGGAGCGGCTTGTTAGACCGGCGGCTGCGGGAGTGAATGCCTTCGGCGACCAATTCTTTGCCCGTGCCGGATTCGCCCAGGATCAATACGGAGCTCTGCGTCGGTCCGATGCGGTCCAAATCGTCCAGCAAAGTTCGGATGGCTGCGCTCTCGCCCAGAATCACGTTCTGTCCCGTGCGCGCCAGGGCTTCCCGCAGACGCGCGTTTTCGCGAGCCAGCCGGCGATTGGCCAGGGCACGGGCGATCACGCGGCGGATCTCAGAGAGACTGAAGGGCTTGGTCAGAAAGTCCATGACACCGTCGCGCATGGCGCTGACGGCCGCTTCAACTGACGCCTGTCCGGAAATCATGATGACTGGAACGCTGGGTGCGCGTTGTCGCACGAACTGGAAGAACTGCAGTCCGTCCAGATCAGGCATTCGCAAGTCGGTGACAATGACATCAATAGAGGAGCGATCCAGAATGGCGAGCGCTTCGCGCGCGTCCGCGGCAATGAGCACTTTGTAGCCGTTCTTATCCAGAGCCAGTTCCAACGATTCGCGCGTGTTCGCGTCGTCGTCCACAACCAACACCGTTTCCTCGTTGGATGCGGCAATGTTCGAATCGTAAACGGGCTGAATTACGGGAAGAACCGGGGAGTTGACCGAAGTCTCTGTCATGTGCGTTGCTCCTTCGACTGTCTCTATTTAAAAATTGTCCCATCGCCGTATATTTTATTTACAGTGATTTTTGTTTCGGCGTATCTTTAGTAAATAAAGCAAGGTCAGTGCCAAGTTGAATATCTTCGGCTACTTTGCGATTAACCAATTTGATATAAGTATTTAACACAACGAGACACGTTCTAAGTCGCGTAGTCCCGTTACAAAATCAAAGAATATTTTACTCGGCTAGCTGCCACATTGAAAAGTGTTTGGGAGAAAATCTAGCCGAATTATAGATTTTTGTCCTGAGCGGCAATGCACCTTGTAATGGCATGTTTATTGATATTCATAACAGAGACTAGGCACCGGAGGGAGCAAATATGGCAGACTTGAAGAGCTGCAGTTCAAGCCGTTCCGCTAAATACGCCGGGGATTTTGTGCCCACGGATCTGACCCCGCCCGAAGACCGGGGCCATCTGCAAGCTTATCTCACGGCAGAGTTGGCTGCCAATCGCCTCGAACTTGACGTTCACTATATGATCGCCGCCGATGTGGTCGGCGAGCTGCGATACCTCTTGCTAGGGGTCTTAGCAGAGCTCGGCGGTTTGTGTTCCGCGCTTGAATGGCGCGTCCACCATATGGATGATCTCGATTCCGCCGAGTTGTTACAAATTCGCGCTCAGATCGCCGAACAAGTGCGCCATGGCGTTGAGCTGCGACTCGACCTTCAGCGCCTGATTTCACAGCGCGCATCGCGACACTCAACCCGCATGGCCGCGAGTAGCGCGCGCACGCCGCGCAACCGGATTTCCGCGAGAATCACACCGCGATTGCCGCACGTGATATAGACGAAAGTAACGTTTTACTCGTCGTGACTTAACGCGCTGGCGGGAATGAGCTGTTTTTGAATTTCAGGGCCGGACCAGCTCAAGTGCAGTTCGCCCTCTCCCATCCCTTGGCAGTAATCCAGCTTGATCTTGTGCTTTCCAGCCAATAACGGCAGAGTCTCGCCATATTCACGAGCTGCATGACTCCCATCATTGTTGATGATCTGAACATCCCCAATATAGAACAGCGAGCCGTCATCGGAATTTGTATAAAACGTGTACGAACCCTCTTTCGGAATTTCTACATAACCGACGCAGTTTAACACGAGCGCGTCAGCGCGGCCAAACGTTTGGCCTAATACGTCCTTGTTCGGGAAGGTGATCTGAGGAATTGTCTTCGTGGCAATTTTATTCAACGCACTGATCGTGACCCCGGTGAGTGTCTCGCCATCGAAGTTTTTTTCGTACGCATTGACCACCAAACCGGGTTGAGTCGACTTCGGCTTGTCGGCTACGCGAGCGCCCACCAGTGCCATCGTTTTCAATTTTTCGGCGGCTTCCTTGCCGGCCTTGGTGGATCGGTAGGACCGAACAAAGGCTTCATAGCGCTTGCGAAGTTCGAACGGATTGGGTCCCCCTTTTTGAAGTTCCTCCCACTTGCGTTGCGCCAGACCCTCGCGCATTTCGTCCATCACGTTCTCAGCCGACTGCAACTTTGGCGGTTCGATGACGGGGGCAGTCTTGACTCCGAAGGCGGTTCCCGGGTTCTTCGTGTCCGTTGTGCCTGGCGCGACGACAGCGGTCTCTGGAGTTGACGGCTTGGTTTTCGGACTGTTCGCGATGTTCTTGCCGCGCGCCATCAGCAGCAGCCCCAGCAGCGCCAGTACTACGCCCAGAGCGCCCAAGGCCCAGATCGCCATTCTGTTGTCGCTTCCGCCGGCTGCCGAACGCGCCGGAGGCACGGCCGGACGGAACTGGCTTGAACCCGCGCGCGGCGCGGTGCGCGGCGCGATAGTGACTGTCGGGCGGGCTCCCGTGCCGGGCGTTACTTGGGTGCCCAATCCCGACGACGGGCTCGCACGCTGAGTCGGTGCGCCGCGCCCGTGCATTCCGCTGCTGGCTGATCTGGAGTGAAAACCACTTCCGCCCGCGGGCGCTTTTTGCGGCGGCGCTTTCGTTTCAGCGCATGCTTTGCAGAATACTTTCTCCCCGACATGGACCGATTCGTCGCTGTTAACGCGGATATTGCAGCCGTCGCAATAATGGATAAACATCAAGAATTCCTTGTCGCACCAGCCGCCAGCGCGGCGCACCGCGATCAATCGCGGGTCAGCGTGCCGCCGAGTTTGCAACGCGCCGCGTCACGATCACCCAACCAAAATGAACGCGAAAACACGTATGCCGTCTCATCTCTGTAGTTTAGCCTTCTTAATGAGTGACGTCAACGTGGAACCAACGTCCCGCATTTTTGGGCATGCGAAACTTGCATCCCGCCTGTCCTGTGTTTAGCATGCGCCATCACTTTTTAGCCCATTCTAAAGAAAGAGAATGTACCGTATGTCCGCACCTGAACCGACGCCCTCCACGCCGCCCATCGGATCGCTCGATCCGCGCTTGCCGCCGCCTTTTCCGCAGATGCCGCACAAGGTGTGGGCCGCGCGTTCCGGGAAAACGCCGGCCGCCAAGCCCCAAAACTACACCACGACGCTGGAAGAAATTTTGCAGCCCACGCCCGACGTGCGCCTCTTCCGCTTCACGCTCGACGACCACACCGAGAGCATGCCCTTTCTGGC
>Ga0163155_10002133_pt1 | contig 22610 bp, 29 predicted proteins | sample OliLakLV19SP4G1_FD_148611 | JGI IMG/M metagenome (GOLD analysis project Ga0163155, IMG submission 148611) | Freshwater microbial mat bacterial communities from Lake Vanda, McMurdo Dry Valleys, Antarctica - Oligotrophic Lake LV.19.SP4.G1 | ecosystem: Environmental > Aquatic > Freshwater > Lake >... | reverse complement strand
CGACATTGACCTTTTCAACGAAAAACTGATGGAGTGGCTGCTGTGGTACAACAGCAGGCGTCCGCATTGGACACTTGGCTTAGTCTCTCCACTACGATATATTTGTAATCGATTACCAGAAAAGTCTTATATGTGGTGGACGGATGCAAGTGCTTGACAATTGAATATAGATTGGTTTACAATTGAGTTTACAATGATATTAAATAAGGAAAAGATATTAGAAATAGCAAAGGAAAAAGGACAAATTCGAACCAAAGATTTGTCAGGTCTATTTGGAGTATCAAGACAATACACAAGCATGCTCATTGCTCAGCTTGTCGAGGAGAAGCAACTCATGAGAATTGGTTCAACAAGAAATGCTTTTTATGTTTTGCCCGGATACGCAAAAGCTCATCCAGAAATCTTGCCGAGTAAGTTTTTCAAAAGACTTAAAAATGTTCATTTAGAGGAACACAAAATATTGCTGGAAATAGAAGAGAAATTTCCCCAGGTCTCTGAACTAAAAGAACATATTCGAAATATTTTTACTTTTGGATTTTCAGAAATGTTAAATAATGCAATTGAACATTCTCGGTCGAGGAGTGTATCTGTCGAAGTTTCTATAACTAATGATGAATTGTGGTTTATTGTAAATGATTCCGGAGTTGGCGTTTTTAGGAACGTTATGCAAAAGAAAAAATTAAGATCAGAACTTGAAGCTGTGCAAGATATTTTGAAAGGAAAAACAACTACAATTCCAAAATCTCACACGGGACAGGGGATTTTCTTTACTTCCAAAGCAGCTGATATTTTTATTCTAGATAGCTTTGGTCAGCAGATGACTATTAATAATAAAACTCACGATATTTCGGTACGCAGAATTGGTATGACCAAAAGAGGCACGCGGGTTATATTTAGAATTAACACACATTCACATAAACATTTAAGCGATGTATTTAAGAAATATACCAATCTTGCAGGTGAAGGTGATTATGGATTCGATAAAACCGAAATTCGGGTCAAACTCTATACTGTTGGTGGCGCAAATATCTCCCGTTCTCAAGCGCGAAGAATTCTCCACGGTTTAGAGAAATTTAAAATCATATTGTTTGATTTTGATAAGGTTCCTATGATTGGTCAAGCTTTTGCTGACGAAATATACAGGGTATTCCATAATAAACATCCTGATATCCAATTACAGGAAGTTCATACGAACGAAGCCGTCAAATTCATGATTGAACGTGCAAAGACTGATGCCTCACGGTCTCAAAAGTAGGAATATAAATTGCACCGCAACCTAATTTTAGAAATTTAGTTCCAACTAAGTGTTTCACTTTATCCACGACGGCGCCCAGCGTTTAAAATCCTAAATTCACCCTTGTTTAAGAGCAGTTTTTGGTTCGAGCCAAGTTGTTGACAAATAGGTATTTTAGGTGTATACTAGTTGGATAGTTCTTTGATACAGAATTGCGAGTTGGTCATAGCGAAAAGCGGCTTACAAATAAGCCTCTCCTCGCTATGACCATACCGGCCCATAGTGCCTCCTCGGTGTAGAGGGAAAGCAAGACGAAAGGATGCACAGATCATGACTGCAACCGGTGTGAGGATCGTCCGCAAGGCCACAGTGAATCGCAGTCGCTCTCGGCGCGAGGCGATCGAAGCCACTGGTCGCGTGCAGTACACGGACGATAACGTCGTGAGCGCGATGCCAAATGGTGAGGGCAACGAAGTCGAGGTTGTGTTCTTCAGACCCGTCCTCCGAGAGGACGGGAGTTTCATCTCCGATGACGACCTCGAAAATGAGTTCGGTCTGCGTGGCCTCAAGCCCGCTGACCCGATCTCTGTCGCCGCCGTGAATGAAGACGATCCCGCCTTCGCTGATGAGCACCCACACGCCACTCATTGGAAAGACGCCCAAGGCAAATGGTGCTGCGTCTCGTTCCGCCGTTGGTTCGGCGAGCGCATCGTGCGCGTCAACCACCTCCGCGGCGGCTGGCTCGGCTACTGGTGGTTCGCCGGTGTTCGAAAGTAGGTTCGCAGTAGTTCTCAAGGCTAAGCCACTTAGGACTTCGGTCCTTAGAAACTTAGTCCTTAGCCCTGTTCCGATTTGTCGGAGCGGGGCTAATTTTTTAATATATGTGGGGTAACAATGTTTGAAGCTCGGGATGTAGATCGTTGCATCGTCGATTCTCTCGAATATTTTTACAATCTGCGCGACCACACGACCCTAAGAGCTAGTCACACCCACCCCTACCATTTTTGCTGTTTTTTTTGTATAGTAGAATCTTGATTTTGCAAAATGAACGAGTCACTTGAACAGTTAGAACAAAAACGAGAGGGGTTTCGAACTAGAATGTACTACCTTATGCTTGAAATAGCTGTTATTTTTGCTGCTCCTGCAGTTATTGCTGGGCTTTTGCTAAAGACATTGGGGGGTCAAGATGGTTTTTCTGTTCAAGTTCAGTTGGCGGCATTGGGCGCGACCTTTGTTATTTCGTGGTTTTTTGTTGTTATGAAGTATCGAAAGGCATCACGTCAGCTTGCAGATATACAGAAAGCGATAGTGGCGCGAAAACAGGCAGCACAGCAGTAATGTAATAGATAAATATGGAAGATTTTTTTCGATTAAAACGCGCAATCACCCCACTTGAATCAGAAACAGTTTTTTCCTTGTTTGGTTTTCCAATTAACAATTCAACAATAACGTTGTTTTTGCTCATTGCTATTCTCGTCGTGGCTTCGATTGTATTATTTAAAAAAGCGCGCGTTATTCCCGGAGTTTTTCAAAGTGTACTTGAGATTTTTTATGAAGCTGTTTTTGGTGTCGTTCAACAAATCACTGGAAGTAAAAAAGCAGCGGAAAGAATTTTTCCACTCATAGGTACATTATTTGTGTTTATTTTACTTTCAAATTTACTCGGACTCGTTCCAGGCCTTTCAAGTATTTCGATAGCGGGCACTCCTCTTTTTCGTACTCCTACAAGCGACTTCAACACAACATTTGCCCTTGCTGTAGCTATGGTGCTTTTCTTGCAGGCAGTAAGTATTAGTGAGACGAGCGTGCGTGGATATCTAGGTAAATTTTTTCAATTCGCCCAAGTCTACCGTGGTTTTAAAGAAGGAATTTCAAGCGGTCTTATAGCGGTACTTAATTTTTTTATTGGTCTATTAGACATTGTAAGTGAGTTGGCAAAAGTTGTGTCGTTGTCCCTTCGACTTTTCGGCAACATGTTTGCTGGCGACGTACTTGCAGTTGTTATTTTGGGTGGTGTCGCATATGGTTTGCCGGCGCTCTGGATGTCGATGAATTTGCTTGCGGCTGTGGTGCAGACAATGGTATTTTCATTTTTGATAACGGCGTATTATACTATGTCCCTAGCACCAAAGTCGTCCCGATCTGAGGAGATGCAGGAGGATGAAATATATATTCCAGCGACTCGAATTGAGGGTGTTATCGATAATAGAGAATTATTAACAGTAAAATAAATTATTATGGAAGTAGAATCAGCTCGGTTGATTGCGAAAGGAATTACGACACTTACAATGGGACTTTCTGCTGTAGGAGAAGGATATTTAATTGGAAAAGCATTTGAAGCAATGGGTCGAAACCCTGATATTCAAGACGCACTATTTACTCGTATGATTATTGGAGTAGCGATGGCAGAATCTACAGCGATTTATGCACTGGTTGCGTTTTTCATTATCTAACTTTTTGTTTTGTGGAATCAATTTTAGAGATTTTGGGTAGTATAGGATTTGATTGGCGAGTTGCGCTTGCAAACTTTGTCAATTTTTTGATTGTGCTGTATTTGCTCAATCGTTTTATTTTTAGAAAATTAAGAAAGACGATACGATCGAGAACAGACAAGATTGCTCGAGGAATGGCTGATGCTCAAGCTGCAAAAGATGCACTTAAAAATGCCGAGGAAGAAAAGAATAAAATTTTAGGCAACGCACATGTGCAGGCACATGAAATTATGGTACAAGCATCTCATAGGGGCAATGAATTAATTACAGCAGCAGAGGAGCAGGGTGTTGTGCGTGGTGAAGAAATTATTGAACGTGCGCAGCAAGATATTATGCGGCGCGAAAAAGAGTCGATGCGAGTACTCAATAAAAAAACGGTAGATCTCATTGTCTCTGGAGTTGAAAAGATACTTAGGCTTGAGATAGAGGAGGGTCGTAATGAAGAGTTTGTTTCGCGTAGTATACAATCATGACATCTAAAGAGATCGCGCATACACTATTACGGATATATGAAAAAAGAAATTATTCACGAGAAGTGATCGATATTTTTTTAGATACCATTTCAAGTCATCGACTTCTGCATTTGTTACCAAATATTTTAGTTCACATCACTCGTTATGAGCAAAGAAATAGAGGACGATCTGTATGTACGATAACTATTATTGAACCTCTTTCAAAAAAAATTCATTCCGAAATTAGAAATCGACTGAACGTACCAGATTCAGTCCCACTCGTTGAAGTTTTAGATACACGTATTATTGGCGGATTTAATGCTAAATATAATTACCAAGAATTTGACGCCACGATGGTGAAAACGCTCGCTCAATTAAAAAATCATTTACAACAACAGGTATGAGTATAGATACATTAGTAAAGGCCCTTACAAAAAAAGTAGAAACATTTGAACCACGAAGTAGTGTTGAAGAATTTGGGGTGGTTACAGAAGTTGGAGATTCAATTGCAAAAATCAATGGACTTCCGAAATGTGGGTCTATGGAAATGCTTCAGTTTGATACTCCCAATAAAGAGTCTGTTACCGGAATTGCTCTAAATTTAGAACAAGATACTATCGGTGCTATTTTACTGAGTCAATCTACATCTATAAAAGAAGGTGTTCATGTACGTCGTTTGGGGCGAGTACTTTCTGTTCCAGTCGGTGATGAATACATTGGACGTGTCGTGGATCCGTTAATGCAACCCATTGATGGAGCCGGTACTATTACAGAAAGCGCGGTGTATCCTGTTGAAAAAATTGCACCGGGTGTAATTACCCGCGAGCCGGTAAACGTACCATTACAAACAGGAATAAAATCAATTGATGCAATGATTCCGATTGGACGTGGTCAACGAGAATTAATTATCGGTGATCGTCAGACGGGCAAAACTTCAATTGCAATTGATACAATTCTAAATCAAAAAGGGAAGGGCGTGGTGTGTATATATGTCGCAATTGGTCAAAAAGAGTCGAGCGTATCTCGTATTGTAGATACACTTAAACAGAAAGGTGCGATGGAGTATACGACGGTTGTGGTTGCAGGAGCTTCCGATCCAGCATCATTTTTGTACATCGCTCCGTACTCCGGAACCGCACTTGCTGAATATTTTATGGATCAAGAGAAAGACGTACTTATTGTGTATGATGATCTTACTAAACAAGCCGTTGCATATCGCGAGGTTTCACTTTTACTACGACGTCCTCCAGGACGTGAAGCATATCCGGGTGATATTTTTTACGTTCATTCACGCCTTCTTGAACGTGCATGCCGAAGAAATAAAGAACACGGAGGCGGTTCTATTACCGCATTGCCGATTATTGAAACTCAGGCAGGGGACGTATCTGCATATATTCCCACAAATGTTATATCAATTACTGATGGACAGATTTTTCTTGAATCGAATTTATTTTATAAAGGCATTCGTCCTGCGATTAATCTCGGTCTATCGGTGTCTCGTGTTGGAGGAAGTGCACAGATTAAATCAATAAAAAAAGTTGCTGGGGCACTTAAACTTGCGATGGCACAATATCGTGAGCTTGAAGCATTCTCTCAGTTTTCTTCTGATCTCGATGCTGAAACAAGGCGTCACCTTGATCGCGGTTCACGCGCAATAGAGCTCATTAAACAAGCGCAATCTTCACCGATGCCAGTAGCGCTTCAGGTGGCTTCAATTTTTGCACTTAATAAAGGATTTTTTGATCCGATTTCTCTTGGGCTTGTGAAAGATTTTGAACAGAAGCTCCATGAATTTTTACAGGCGTCTAGGTCGGGAGTACTAGATGCGCTTACATCTGGATGGGATGTAGATATAGAAAAAAATCTGCACGATGCAGTGGTGGAATTTTTGCAGATATATGGCAATTCAAGCAAAAGTAATTAAGGGAAAAATTCGTGCGATTGGTAATGTTGGAAAAATTACCAAAGCAATGGAAAAAGTTTCTGCAGTAAAGATGCGTAAAGCTGTTTCTCGCGTGTTGGCATCTCGTCCGTATGTATTTGCGCTGTATGATATGCTCGGAACCCTTCTTTCACATACACATATTCGGCATCCATACTTTGTAAAAAAAACAGGAGGGAGGGTGCTTATTGTTGCGATGTCTTCAAATCGTGGTTTGTGTGGGAGTATTCATTCACATATCGCTCGAAGTGTTGAGCGATATGTTGCGCGTCATCCTCACACTGAGTTTGAACTTATTACGGTTGGGAAAAAAATGGAGAGACTACGCAACACATTAAAAATTCCACTTGTAGCGAGTTTTGTTGATATTCCTGATATTGTTGCTTCGTATCATGTGTTGCCGTTATTTTCTTACATAAAAGATTCTTTCGATCAAAAGAAATATACAAAAATTCTTGTTGCGCATACTCACTACACATCAGCGCTTTCTCATACGCCTGTTGTAAAACAATTTCTACCACTCGATGCACATGAAATTCAAGGAGTTGTTACGTCATTATATAAACGCATGCATACTGTAGAAAAAGTACGAGCACCTTCCCGTACATTTGAGCCCGGAGAAGAGACCGTGCTTAACTACGTGATACCAAATGTTCTTAAGACAAAATTATACAGTATGCTTCTTGAGGCCCGAGCTTGTGAGCACAGTGCAAGAATGCTTGCGATGAAGAATGCTTCAGATAATGCGAGTTCGATTATTGATGAATTGAAAGTTAGTTATAACAAAGCCCGACAAGATTCCATTACAAGAGAAATTTCAGAGATTGCAGCGGGATCAATGTAACAGAAAAAATATGAAAAAAAATATTGGACATATCACACAAATTATTGGACCCGTTGTTGACGTATATTTTGAAGGTGTAATACCTGCAATTCACAATGCACTTCATGTAAAGCATCCGTCGGGTAGTACGGTGGTACTTGAAGTTGCACAACATATTGGTAGTGGGGAAGTGCGCACGATTGCAATGCATTCTACTGATCAACTTGCTCGGGGTCAGGAAGTTGTTGATGTTGGTACTCAAATTACGGTACCCGTTGGTAAAGAGGTTCTCGGAAGAATGTTTGATGTGACGGGGACACCGATAGACGGCAAGAAAGATTCAGAGTGGATAGATAGAAACCCTATTCACCGTGAGTCACCCACATTTGAAGAGCAATCAGTACAGGGTACTATTTTAGAAACGGGCATTAAGGTTATTGACTTGCTCTGTCCTTTTCTTAAGGGTGGGAAAGTTGGTCTGTTTGGTGGTGCGGGGGTGGGTAAAACAGTGCTCATCCAAGAATTGATTCGAAATATTGCCGCAGAACACGGTGGGTATTCTATGTTTGCAGGAGTAGGAGAACGTACTCGTGAAGGAAATGATTTATACAGAGAAATGCAAGAAAGCGGGGTGCTTGATAAAACCGCACTTGTATTTGGACAAATGAATGAACCACCAGGTGCTCGTGCTCGTGTCGTACTTTCTGCGCTTACTATGGCAGAATATTTTCGTGATGTAGAAGGTCGGGATCTCTTATTATTCGTTGATAATATTTTCCGCTTCACACAAGCTGGTTCAGAGCTCTCTGCTCTTTTGGGGCGCATACCTTCTGCGGTGGGTTATCAACCAACACTCGCTACAGAAATGGGTCAGTTGCAAGAACGCATTACATCAACATCTAAAGGTTCTATTACATCAGTGCAAGCGGTGTATGTGCCGGCTGACGATCTTACAGATCCAGCTCCTGCAACAACATTTTCACATCTTGATTCTACCGTTGTGCTTTCGCGCGCTGTCTCTGAGCAGGGTATTTATCCAGCCGTTGACCCACTCGATTCAACCTCAACAGTTCTTGAACCACATGTGGTAGGTCTCGAACATTACGAAACAGCTCGAAAGGTGCAGCAGATTTTACAGCGCTATAAAGATTTGCAAGATATTATCGCTATTTTAGGTATGGACGAGCTGTCTGAAGACGACAAACAACTTGTAGTTCGTGCCCGAAAAATTCAACGTTTTCTTTCACAACCAATGCATGTTGCTGAAGCGTTTAATAACGTATCCGGAGCATATGTGCCGATTACAGAAACAGTTCGAGGATTTAAGGAAATTATTGAAGGAAAACACGATGATAAACCCGAGCAATCATTTTACATGAAGGGCGGAATTGATGAAGTAATGTAATTATGAATACGATCTCTCTACAACTTCTTACACCAAACCAAGAAATCGCAACACTCGACGCTTTTTCTGTTGAGTTGCCGACTCAAGTAGGACGTATTGGTATTCTTCCACACCATGAATCAATGGTAGGGCTACTTTCTCCTGGTGTTGTGTATATAAAAAGTGAAGGTAGGGAGGATCGTTTTATTGTAACGTCGGGTTTTTTTGAAATTAAGCCGACGAATGCAATTGTTATTTGCACTGACGACGTTGATATTTTTTCGGAACATTCCAAGGATGATATAGAGGCTGCAAAAAAGCGCGCGCAGGATGCAATGAATGAAGCTCGGAAAAATAATGATGTAGAATTCGCGCATCACGAACAAATGTTAGAACGTGAACTTACCAAACTTGCAGTTGTTGAAAAATATGTAGGGCATGTAAGCCGTATAAAAAACAGGGGATAGGTATACATATTGAGAATATATTTTCTATCAACTTTTTAGTCGACGTAATTGATGTGGTCGTAGAAAAAAATAAAGATGGAATATATTGGATTGATGTTGGATATGTAGCACAAACAACCACAACAAAAGTTGTATTAAGTTATAAACATGACCAATATGAATGGCTGTTAAAAGAAGAGTTTTTGAAAAGAGAATCTTCTCAAAAAATTAAACATTTCCTTATGAAGTTGTAGAGCTATTTTGGTAAAACGTCTGTTATCTTTTTTCCAAACACACCTCCAACAATGAGGGCAATAATAAACAGCACCAAGAACACAAAGAAAAGTATTTTTGCAATACCAAGCGCTGCTCCCGCTATAGAAGTGAACCCAAGGAGTCCCGCTATGAGTGCAATGACAAGAAATACAACACTCCATTTAATCATATATTTTTTTATTAATTAAAAATCTTATTATATAGTATACTATCTAGAATAGATAGTATGGATTATCATTAGTAGTACATATATGAATATACATTTACATATAAAAAAAATAACAATACTTTTGTCTTGCGCGGTGGTTGTTTTTATTGGAAGTTTTTTTAGTTCACAACAAGCAGTTGCGCAAACATCTTCAGCTGTGCAGTGTGATTTTTCTCGCGATCTTGAGATTGGTTCTATTGGTGAAGATGTTCGTTGCATACAGCAATTTTTAAACTCTCAGGGTTTTACAATTTCTCAGACAGGTCCAGGGTCTTCGGGTAATGAAACAACATTATTTGGTGGACTAACAAAAGATGCGATAGCGCGTTGGCAGGAAGCAATGGGTATTTCTCCAGCATCAGGAATGTTTGGCCCACTTTCTCGGGCAAAATTCTTAGAAAAACTTGCAGCGACACTTTCATCTCAAGTAGCTAGTTTAGGTTCTACTCCTTCTACGTCTGGTCTACCCCTAGTGTTTCCAAGTACACCAACTCCTACTCCTGTTGCAAGTGAAAGCCAGGCTGAAAAACAAGCTCGAAGTGCCGTAAAGGAAGCTTTGAATTTGATAGAAGAAGCTGAAGATTTAGCGGATGACGCTGAAACCGTAGAAGAAGAGGAAGACGCTCTTGATGAAATTGAAGACGCGAAAGATGATTTAATCAAAGCTCTTAAGGGCTTCAGTAATAAAGATTTTGATGAGATGAGGAGCCGTGCAGAAGATGCGGTTGAAACACTTGAAGACTTGATTAAAGATTTAGGTGGTGACGAGGACGATGCACAAGATGCTCTTGATGATGCGGAAGAAGCTATAGAAGATGCGAAAAACGAAATAGATGACGCTGATGACGACGATGAGGATGTGGATGAAGCAGAAGAAATTCTTGAGGAAGCAGAAGACACGCTTGATGATGCACAAGAGGCATTTGATGACGGTGATTTTGATGATGCTATAGAACTTGCGCAAGAAGCTGCAGAGTTGGCAGATGAGGCTGTAGGTGCAATTGGTAATTAAATGATCCCGTATACAATTCTTACAACTGAAGCACAGAAAGATTACGAACTCATAGATTCAGGTTCTTCAGAAAAACTTGAAAGGTATGGTAGTTTTTTGCTTGCTCGACCAGACCCACAAGCTTTGTGGAAGAAAATGAATTCTTTAGTATGGAAGGATGCACATGGGGTTTTTGTTCGAACTGCACAAAAAGTATCATGGCGTATGAAACCTGACGTTCCGGAAAGTTGGATAGTAGAACTTGGCAATAGAGGATTACGTTTTGTTATCTCTCCGACAGCATTTAAACACACAGGAGTATTCCCAGAGCAAGTAAGTAATTGGCAGTGGATGGCAGATCTTGTGGGGCACGCTTTGATGGGACCAAAAAAAAGGGGTAAAATTTCTGTTTTAAATCTATTTGCATATACTGGGGGTGCTTCGCTTGCATTATTAAAAGCCGGCGCATCAGTAGTTCATGTTGATGGATCTAAAAGTGCAATTGCGTGGGCGAAAGAAAATGCAGCAGCTTCCGGTCTTTCGGAAAAACCAATTCGCTATATTCTTGATGATGTGCGAAAGTTTGTGGCGCGTGAGATAAAGCGAGGAAACACATATGATGGCATTATTCTTGATCCGCCCGCTTTTGGTCATGGTGCAGGTAAAGAAATTTGGAAGATAGAGGAACATTTACCCGACTTGCTTTTAATGTGTAAAGAGCTTCTTTCAAAAGATCCGCTGTTTTTTTTGATGAATGGATATGCATCAGGGTATTCAGCTATTGCGTATGGGAATAATATTAAAGATCTCATTGAGCATTTTGGTGGCAGTCTTGAAATAGGGGAGCTTACTATTGCTGAATCAAAAAGTGATCGTCTTCTGCCATGTGGTATTTTTGCTCGCTGGAAGCACAACTCGCAACCATAATTCACGTAATGTTTTCGTTTATTTTGCTCTTTACCCCTGTGATATAATCAATATATGAATAAAAAGACTATTGGTATAGTGATTATAATTCTTTGTTTAATTTTTATTATATTTTTTCTTGTTTCAAAACGTAGTCAGCAAGAATTTCGTTCGACTGAAACAAACTCTTTATCCCAAGATGAATCTATCTTAATGACAGAAGAGGATTCTTTAGATTCATCAGATGCAGTGACACCCAACAAGCAAGGTTCTCCTGTAAAAACATCTGTTAGCGCAATAGGTGTTGTAGAAAGCACGTGTCCGCAGATAGAGAAAGAAAAAGTACAAAAAGGTGGGGTGAATTATAAAAAAGGGTCTCTCATTGTTTCTTTTCCGGCATCGACATCTTTTACACAAGCAGTTTCTATTATGGCTCAGTATGATATTTCACTTGCATCAGATACTGAGGCATCAGAAACATATGCAATGAGTAATTGGTTTATGGTTACGGTGCCATCTGGCAAGGAGTTTGATCTTAAGTGTGCGATCATGGTCGATACGCGTATAAAATATGTGACAATAAATCCCATTATCGAGCTTAATCAGTAGTATGGAAGGTGCTGTAAATGTATTAAACTATTACGTTGCTTTGACCGCTCATTACCTTGACTACTATTATTTTATTTCTACAATTAAACTTATGAAAATATTACGCTGTAGTGATGTAACAAGTGAATCGTGCGACTATGTCGCACAAGGGGATGATGTTGGTGATGTGAAGGATGATTTACTTGATCATTTTGCTCAAGAGCATCGGACACTGTGGGATATTACTCCAAAGTCCGAACGAGAAGATATGATTGAATCGATCGCTGACTTACTACAGGAGGCAGGGGAAGATACCCCGTAAGGTTTCATTTGTTTTTGTTTATATGAACTTTTTATATTCACGCCCCTTTTTTGTGCTATGTTGTACCTCGCTGTCTTTTTGTATCATATTCGGGTACTTAGTTTCTAATGATGTTTTTGTTTTTTTTGATAATAGTCTAGAGAGAATGGTTCGTGAGTTCCACACACCACTTCTAACAGAATTTTTTGTTTTAGCTACCTCCATAGCTACATCTTTTGTACTTTATATTTCTTATATTTTTTTAGCAGCTTTCTTTTTTTTTGCACGACGCATATCATATGCGGTTGCAATTGCATGCGCAGTGCTCCTTGGCTGGGTTTCGTTTGCTTTAATGAAAATTATCATTCAAGCAAGTCGTCCACTTGATCCACTCACTGCCAGTAGTGGTTTTTCATTTCCGAGTGGCCACGCCACAATCGCGACCATTATTTTTCTACTGCTTGCATATTTTTTGAAAGATATGATTAAAAGTGCATCATGGCGCAGACTATTTATTTGTGGTATGTGGTTTTTTGTGGCCATTGTGGCTTTTAGCAGACTTTATTTAGGTGTTCATTTTGCAACAGATGTGGTGGGGGGTTTCCTTTTAGGACTTAGTATTACGTGTTTATTCATACATTTCTTCGCGCATGATGGTTGTGGTAGAATACCGTAGGGGGAGGCAGGAAAACTGAGGGTGCGTAACAAGAATGTGTGTGCCCCGTTTTTGAGTGTGTAGAAAACAATTATTAATAAAAAATATAGATATGTTTACAAATGATCCGGTGATGGGGAAAAGAATGAATACATTACTGACTATCCTTGCAGTAGTGCTTATTGTGTTTTTGGGTGTGAAGACACTTGCGGTGTTAAAAAGTGACCATTACAACAAAGATGTGATGTCCAATACAATTTCAGTAGCGGGTGTGGGAGAAGTTGTTGCGGTGCCAGATATTGCATCCGTCTCTTTTGCAGTAGTAGAGCAGGCAAAAACAGTAGCTGGGGCGCAAAGTAATTCGACGGTAAAAATAAATATAACCATCGATGCGCTTCTGGCGCTTGGTATTGAAGAGCGAGATATTCAGACAACTAATTATAATGCGTATCCTCGATATGAATATTTCAACCAGACCTGTACACAATTTAGTTGTCCGCCAGAAGGTCGTCAAACAATTGTAGGCTATGAGGTACGTCAAAGTATTACAGTAAAAATTCGAGATATTGAAAAAGCTGGAGATGTATTATCAGCGGTTGGCGCATCGGGCGCTTCTGATATAAGCGGTCTTTCTTTTATGATTGATAATGAAGAGGAAAAGCTTCGAGAGGCGCGAAAGATTGCTATCGATGATGCGCGAGAGCAAGCAGAAATACTTGCGCGAGATTTGGATGTGAAGATAGTGGGGATTGTTGGTTTCAACGAATCAGGAAACTTCCCCGTACCGATGTACGCATTCAAGGATATGGCCGTAGGAATGGGTGGTTCAGCAGAATCATCTGTGCCACGTCTTCCAACGGGTGAAAACAAAATTGTATCAAGCGTAATGATTACGTACGAGATTAGGTAGGTAAAAATTACATAATATCCAATTATACAGACTCTTGACATATTACCCCTAAAGGGAGTAATATTGTTGCTATCAGCGCCCTCGGGCGTTTTTTAGTAGAAAAAAACTATGAAAATTATAAACTATATTAAGGATACAAAAGCAGAGTTGAAACATGTAAGTTGGCCTACAAAACGGCAAACGGTCATTTTTACCACGGTTGTTATTCTAATTTCTTTTGTCACAGCCGTATTTTTAGGTTTTTTTGATTATATCTTTACTCAAATTTTAGAAAAATTTGTTCTATAAAAAACTATGGCACGACAAAAAATAGAAGAGGGAAGAAATTGGTATGTGATTCATACATACGCTGGATATGAAAATGCAGTGATGCGAAATCTCAAACAACGCATAGAATCTCTTGGTATGGAAGACAAAATTTTCAACGTAATTGTTCCAACCGAAAAGAAAATTAAAATCAAGGGAGGTAAGCGAATAGAGGAGGAGGAAAAAATTTACCCGGGATATATTCTCGTAGACATGCTTGTAACTGATGATTCATGGTATGTGGTACGAAATACTCCCCGTGTTACAGGCTTCGTGGGTTCTGGTGTGTATCCTGTACCTATTGATAAAAAGGAAGTTGAGGATCTTTTTAAGCGAATGAATGCAGATACAGCAAAACATACTATCGATTTATCTAATGATGATTCAGTTAAAATTGTAGACGGTCCATTTAAAGACCTCGAAGGAAAAGTAAGCGCTGTAGACAATGAACGTGGTAAAGTAAAGGTGCTTGTGGCGATGTTTGGACGAGAAACTCCAGTCGAGCTCGATTTCTTGCAAGTAAAGAAGATTTAATGTAAGGTAATTCACACATATGGCAAAGAAAGTAACAAAAAAGTTAAAACTCGTTATCCCAGCAGGTAAGGCAAATCCGGCACCACCAGTGGGTCCGGCTCTTGGTCAGGCTGGAGTAAATATCGGTGAATTCGTAAAGCAGTTTAATGATGCTACAGGAAAGATGATGGGTGATGTTGTCCCAGTAGAAATTTTAGTATATGAGGACAGAACTTTTACGTTTGTACTCAAAACTCCTCCTGCTTCAAACCTCATTCTAAAAGCGGCCGGTGCAGACAAGGGATCAGGAACAAACAAGGCTAAGAAAGTGGGGAAAATAAACAAAGCACAACTTCGTGAGATTGCTACAAAAAAACTCGTTGACTTAAACGCCTATGGCGTAGAAGCAGCTATGAATATTATTGCGGGATCAGCTCGGTCTATTGGGGTTGAGGTTGTCGACTAAGTTTTTATGGGCTTCCTAACACAAAAAACCACCCCATTGGGTGGTTTTTTGTTTATTCTACTGTCCTCATGATAAGATAGTGGAGATATGAAGGAAATATTCCAGACAAAGAAGCTTGGTGCGCTGCCTTTTCAAACAATCTCTGAGCTTGTTTCTGGAGGGTTTATTATGGATGCTGTTCAATCAAATATAAGACCAGCATCACTTGATCTTTCTATTTCTGATGAAGTATATGTTGTTGATGGTATGTTTTTACCCAAGACAAAAGAATTAGTGGGTGATGTTCTCGCACAAATTCCAAAGAAAAAATATTCACTCGATAAGCCGCTTACATGTGGCAATATGTATATGGTTCGTCTTAATGAAAGACTTTCCTTACCCAAAACGGTGTACGCATATTGTAATCCAAAATCAACAAGTGGACGAATTGATGCGCACGTTCGACTTATTGCTGATGGTATGGCACGTTATGATTCTCTCCGCGCTGGTTTTGAAGGTGATTTGTGGGTTTCTATTATTCCTCGAACATTTCAAATTTTGCTACACAAAGGACTCTGTTTAAATCAACTACGTTTTTTTAATAGTGACACACGACTTAGTGATTTCGAGCTTGAAATTGCGATGAAAAAACACAAACTATTGTGGAGACAAAAAGAAAAGACTCCATATGAATATAGTGATATTAAAATTTATGATAATGATAATTCACTCATCCTTACTCTCGATCTTGAGAGTTCTATTCTAGGCTATGAAGGTATTTTTTCAAAAGAGGTTGTTGATTTATCAAAAATTGCTTTCTATAGTTCAAAGAAATTTTTTAAACCAGTTATACAAAAGAAAGAGCAATTACATTTAAAAAAAGGTTCTTTCTATATTCTTTCTACACATGAAGCGGTGCGTGTTCCGCCGAGTCTAGCCTGTGAGATGGTACCTATGGATGAGCGCAGTGGAGATTTTCGCTCACATTATGCGGGATTCATTGATCCAGGATGGGGGTGGGGGAAAACAGGAGAGGGCAAGGGACGGCCCCTTACACTCGAAGTACGGCCGTTTGAAGATTTGGTAGTACGTCAAGGTCAGCCGATTGGTAAGATAAAATTTGAACACATGGCGGATGTTCCTGAAGTTGTGTATGACGCAGTGTCTTCAAATTATGTGCATCAAGTGGGACCAAAATTAGCAAAGCATTTTAAATAGTAATTCTTCATGAAGACATTTATCTACGATGAGTTTAGTCCGCAAGATGTTGCAATGATGCAAGCACTTTATTCTCGAAGCGCAGCAAGCGTAGAGGAGCATGCGGGTAAGGTACGTCAAAGTGGGTCGGGTAAATTCATGGAGAAATATTATGTTGGATATGGTCATGCATCGATTGCAGATTGTGGTTCAACGACTATTTTTGTTGAGGGTGTAAGTATGCTTGTGGCAAAGGCAATTCAAGATTGGCCACTATACTCAGGCCAAGAGACAAGCTCTCGATATATTGATATGTCTAAACAGGGGATTATTGATCCTGTTGGTAGTAAAGCAAGTAAAGCTATTTTAAAAAAATGGATGGATTTTTATATCAATAAACAAGATGCCGTAGAAAAACATTTACGTGTAAAATATTCTCGCAAGGATGGAGAAGATGAAGGTGTATATACTCGGGCTATAAAAGCTCGAGTGTTCGATATACTTCGAGGTTTTTTACCTGCTGGAGTTACTACACAGCTTAGTTGGCATACAAATTTACGACAAGCTCATGATAAAATTTCTTTATTAGATCACCACCCTCTAAAAGAAGTCGCTTCGGTTTCTCGTAATATTCACACAAAACTTAAAGAAAAGTATCCAAATAGTTTTGGGCATACACTGTATGATATGCAAGAGGTGTATAGAAAATATATCGCAGAAAAATATACATATTTTATAAATAATAAAATAAAGAAGTTTACGATGAGCACAAATATTCGTTCTGCGGATATGAAGACGTATAAAGATGTGTTTGCAAAACGACCAATTAAAACAAATTTGCCACATTTTATTTCTGATGTAGGAAATGTAACATATGAATTTTTACTTGATTTTGGCTCCTTCCGTGATATCCAGCGTCATCGAAACGGTGTATGTCGTATGCCTCTTCTTACAACAAAACTCGGCTTTCAATCATGGTATTTGGATCAGTTACCAAAAGATGTGGTAAGTGAGGCAAAACAACTTATTAAGGAACAGATCAAAGCGATTGGTTTCCTCAGTGTTTCAAAAGAAGAGGCTCAATATTATGTAGCAATGGGATTTAATGTGGCATGCAGGGTGACATATGGTCTCCCTGCCGCAGTGTATACAATGGAACTTCGTTCAGGAAAGCTTGTTCATGCAACGCTTCGTGTTGTAGCCCATGAAATGTATCGAGCATTGAAAAAGAAATTTCCTTCGTTAACACTCCATGCAGATCTTGATCTAGATGATTGGGATATTCGTCGCGGCCTACAGGATATTAAAGAAAAAAAATAATATGAAAGACAAACAGATTGAAAAATTGATTAAAGCAGAAGTTAAGCGTCAGGGAAGTGTGGTTAATTTAATTGCTTCAGAAAATTATGTCTCTCAAGATGTGCTTGAGGCACTTGGTTCAGAACTTACTAATAAATATGCTGAGGGGTATCCTGGTAAACGGTATTATGGAGGACAAAAAGTGGTTGATGAAATAGAAGAAATTGCACGCGCGCGTGCAATTTCACTTTTTGGACTTTCATCAAAAAAGTGGCATGTGAATGTCCAACCCCTCTCTGGTTCTCCTGCAAACCTGGCAGTGTACAGTGCGCTTGTTTCTCCCCACGGTAAAATTATGGGGATGACGCTTGATAATGGGGGGCATCTTACCCATGGCCATAAAGTATCTATAACTGGAAAATTTTGGAATCAAATTCCATTTGGTGTAGATAAAAACACTGAAGTTATCGATTACGCCCACCTTAAAAAAATTGCCCTTGAACATAAACCGCATATTATCGTTGCAGGTTTTACTGCGTATCCACGTGTCGTTGATTTTAAAAAATTTAGGGAAATTGCTGATGTATGTGGTGCATATTTGATGGTAGATATGTCTCATGTTGCTGGACTTGTTGCTGGCGGTGTGTATCCAAGCCCATTTAAATATGCTGATGTAGTGACAACAACAGTGCATAAAACTCTTCGCGGCCCTCGCAGCGCAATGATTTTCGCAAAAAAAGATGCACGCGAACTCGATAAACTTATTGATAGAGCAGTTTTTCCTGGTATGCAAGGTGGTCCTCATATGAATCAAATTGCTGCGGTCGCTGTCGCTCTTAAAGAAGCAGATACTTCTGCATTTAAAAAATACACCACGCAGGTTGTAAAAAATGCACAGGCACTTGCGGGTGAACTTAAAAAATGTGGTTGGAAAATAATTTCTGGTGGCACAGATAGTCACCTTATTCTTGTAGATACATGGATGGATGGAAAAGGTTTACCTGGGAAAGATGCTGGTGAAAAACTTGAAAAAGCGGGGATTATTGTAAATAAAAATACTGTACCGTATGAAACACGTTCCCCGTTTGATCCATCAGGAATTCGTCTTGGTACTGCAGCAGAAACCACTCGTGGTAAAAAAGAAAAAGATATGATTAGTATTGCACGAAAAATTGATATTGTGCTTCGAAAGAAGTAGTGGCTACAAAAAAATTTTTAATTAAACACATACTATGGCGAAAGGAAAACTCATTGTGATCGACGGTATCGATGGATCGGGAAAGGCGACGCAAGTGGCATTGCTTAAAAAGCGTCTTGAGCAGGCCAAGATGAAAGTTAAGACGATAGATTTTCCTCGCTACCAGAACAATTTTTTCGGTGCACTTATCGGGCGGTATCTTTCAGGTGTATATGGGGATTTTATTTCAATGGATCCACGTGTTGCATCTGTACTCTATGCCGGCGATCGTTTTGAATCAAGCGAGCAGATTCGTGCATGGCTTAATGCAGGCTACACCGTAATAGCAGACAGATATGTAAGTGCGAATCAAATTCATCAGGGTGGAAAGATTGATAATTCTAAAAAAAGAAAAGAGTTTTTAGATTATTTAGATACCATGGAACATGGAGTGTTTAAAATTCCCCGGCCAAATCTTGTTGTGTATCTCGATGTTCCGTTTGAGGTAAGTCATAAATGGTTGAAGAATAAAATTTTAAAAAGAAAGAAAGGTTATTTAAAAGGTCGCAAAGATGTGGCCGAAGACAATTTAATCCATTTAAAAAATTCTAGAAACAGTGCGCTTGCACTTCAAAAACAGCATAAGAATTGGGAAAAAGTAGAATGTTGTAAGGGAATGGTTTGTATGTTGCCAGAACAAGTTCACGAGCACGTATTTTCTATTGTAAAAAAGAAATTTGGTATCAAGGGGTAAGGAATGGTAGTGTTATGTTATGTCGCTTGTGTTAAAAATCAAAAAAATGCATGAAGGTGCAGTAGTGCCTCAGTACGCGCACCATGGTGATGCAGCGCTTGATTTGTATTGCGTCGAATCGGTTACTATTGCGCCAATGGAGCGTATTGCTATTCCTACAGGAATTGCTATGGAAATTCCAGATGGATACGTGGGACTTATTTGGGATAAAAGCGGTCTTTCCATAAAACATGGACTAAAGACTCTTGGTGGGGTGGTTGATTCTACGTATCGTGGCGAGGTTCTTGTTGGGATGGTAAATCTTTCTAAAGAGCCGTACACATTTCAAGCGGGCAATAAAGTTGCGCAAATGATTATTCAGAAAAAAGAAACAGTCCTTGTGGAAGAGGTATTCGATCTTTCTGATACTCTGCGCGGTGAAGGGGGTTTTGGTAGCACAGGGAAATAGTATAAGGGAAATAGTATGAGAGGAATAATATAAAGGAAACAACATGCAGAATATAGAACAAATCATTAAAGAAGAGCTTTCAAAACTCGGGTTTGTGTCTGAGGAGGTTACTCTTACTCGACCAAAACACGCAGATCATGGCGACTACGCTTTTTTTGTAAAAGATGCGAGCATCGATCTAGCATCACTTGCACTTGAGAAAGTAAGTCATGAATATATCAAATCTTGTACCGTGCTCGGTAGATTTATAAACATACATCTTTCAGATACATTTCTAATTGAAACACTGAAAGAAACAGAAAAACAAGGGACTGAATTTGGAAAAAATAATGTACTCACCAATAAGCGAATCATTTTTGAATACACTGATCCAAATCCATTCAAGCAATTTCATATTGGGCATCTTATGAGTAATGCGATCGGTGAGACACTGTCTCGTCTAGCAGAATACGGTGGTGCGGAGGTAAAGCGTGCAAATTATCAGGGAGATGTTGGTCTTCATGTGGCTAAAGCTATATGGGGGATGCAGGAACTTTCAGGAGAAATGTCTAATCCAAAAGCGGAGCTTTCTCTCAAAGCTACATTTCTAGGAAAGGCATACACACACGGATCAAATAGCTATGAAGATGATGAAAGTGTAAAAAAAGAAATTGATGCATTGAATAAGAAAATTTTTGAAAAGTCTGATGAGAAAGTTCAAGGGCTCTATGAGTGGGGCAGGAAAGTGAGTTTGGATTATTTTGAAATTATGTATACAAAGCTCGGCACACGTTTTGATTATTATTTCTTTGAAAGTGAAACAGCCGGCCGAGGCACTCTTATGGTGGAGGAATTTTTAAAGAAAGGAATTTTTGAGAAAAGTGATGGGGCGGTGATATTTCGGGGGGAGCAGTATGGGCTGCATACACGTGTATTTATAACATCGCAAGGCCTTCCAACATATGAGACAAAAGAAATCGGCCTTAACCTAGAAAAGTTTGATAGGGGAAATTTTGATGAATCGGTTATTGTTACTGCAAGTGAACAAAACGACTATTTTTCTGTCGTCCTCAAGGCGCTTGAGTTTATAGATTCAAATGTTGCAAACAGAACTCGACACATCGGCCACGGTATGTTGCGTTTTGCATCTGGTAAAATGTCTTCTCGCAAGGGCAATGTTATTACAGGTGAATCGCTCATTGTTGATGTCGAAAAACTTGTGTATGAAAAAATAAAAGACAGAGAACTGTTGTCGGATAGGCAAAAGCAAGAAGTGGTGGAGCAAGTCGCCATTGGCGCTGTTAAGTATTCAATTCTTAAACAGTCTCCAGGTCGCGACATTGTGTTTGATATGGAGAAGTCGCTTTCATTTGAGGGGGATTCCGGTCCATATCTTCAGTACGCCCATGCGCGCGCATGTTCTGTTTTAGAGAAAGCACAAGAAGCGGGAATTGAAGCATCTTTTACCGCGCCAGAAGCATCGAGCACATTTGAGCGTTTACTTTCAATATTTCCAGATGTTGTAAAACGTGCAGAGCGCGAGCGTGCCCCACAACTCATTGTAACGTATCTTATAGACCTAGCGGGTATATTTAATAATTATTATGCACACAACCCCATTGTCGTTGAGGGTGAAGCTGTATCTGCATACAGAGTCGCTCTTACGAAGTCATTTAAAACGGTGATGAATAATGGACTGTATCTACTCGGTATTCAGGCTCCAGAGAGGATGTAGGGGGTACGTCTAAGTGTCTCCAAGCTATTGAACCATTACGTTGTTTTAGGTAAGGACATATGGCGGTTTAATTAATTGATAATCTTTTAAGATTTCATTCGGCGTCTTGCCGTTTAAACCACAATGTTCTAAATTGTTGTAATACATATTCTATCTTTCTAGTTTCTTTTGCAAGTTTCTAAATGTTTTGAATTTGTTTTGATCATAGAATTTCTCTTGATCTTCTCGGTGGCTTCTTCCAACTTTTCCATTCTGAGCTGGCTTGCCCGGATCAATCAAATAATGAGTGATCCCCTGCGAAGCACAAAATTGATCTAACACATGAATTGTCTTTACCGTCATGTCGCTCCTTTTTGTCATACGAGTATAGTAATTAGGGATGCGTCTTTGGTCTGGTTGATTTAGCTTCGAGACTAGTCTCTCCAAACTTCTTGTATGAAGCCATCCAACGCCCTAGGCTTCGCTTCCCATGTGGGCAAACCTTTGCCATATCCCTTAACCTAATTTCTTTCCTTGCCACAGGTAATACCCATCTTAATCACTCCTCTTTGATTGTTTTAGTTATATGTATTGCCATTCTCGGAGTTTATCCGAAAACCGCCATATGTGTGTGCACATTACCTTTATGGTTTGACAAGTATAAGATAGTTTGATATAATACCCCATAAAATTCTTTCCTCCCGCTACCCCTCACCAACGGAGGTGCGTCAATGCGTAATTTTTTAAAATTACAGGTCGTGCTAAACCCAACAACAGAAAGGCAGCTGCCGCATAAAATGATGGGGACGTACGTTGATTCTCCCGACGAAGTTTTCCCGGATGGGGACTCGGTGTGGACGAACCCGAAGGTTGATTGGTTTTGGATCATGCTCAGAGATAAGCACATCGGCGCTTACGCTGTTCAGCATGATGCGGGCGTTGCAGCAAAGTACACGGAGTGTAATTTGCTGGATTTGCTCGGAAGCGACTACCTCCTCACCATTGGGCTTCAGCCTTAATTTCGTGGGAAGGGTATTGTCACCGAGATCTTGTGTGCTGCAGTTGAGCTCGCGCGGTCTACTCCCCGAGCCACTAACATGGTTAGTACTGTTCGCAAGAGCAACAATGAATCCCGGAAACTTCACGATAAAAGTGGGTGGACCGCGCGAG
>Ga0163155_10002128_pt1 | contig 22642 bp, 15 predicted proteins | sample OliLakLV19SP4G1_FD_148611 | JGI IMG/M metagenome (GOLD analysis project Ga0163155, IMG submission 148611) | Freshwater microbial mat bacterial communities from Lake Vanda, McMurdo Dry Valleys, Antarctica - Oligotrophic Lake LV.19.SP4.G1 | ecosystem: Environmental > Aquatic > Freshwater > Lake >... | reverse complement strand
GCGATGTCCCCGCCCGCCACCGCGCGGGTGGCGGGCGGGGACATCGCGGACCTCGAGTCGGCCGGCCGGGCGCTGAGCGGTGCGCTGGACGCCGCGCCGGTGGGGCGACTGGCGTCCGGGGTGCCGAGGTCGATGGCCGACGCGCTGCTGCTGGTGGCGACGGCGGCCAGGTCGGCGGCACGGTCGGTGGCACCCGCCACGCCGGGTGAGTCCACGACGCGAGTGCAGGCGGCGCGGGCGACTCTGAGCGAACTCGAGGAGGTAGCGATCAGACTGACCGGCCACGAGGTCGCCCCAACCGCCGCGGATGCGGCCGGCGCGATCGACGGCTCGATGACGGGGGCCGCGGACACCGCCCGGACTGCCGCGGTGAACGACGAGCCTGCGTCGACGGCCGCCGACCAGTCCCGGCCGGGCGCCGACGTGCTCTGGGTCGAGGAGAGCGAGAGCCGCGGCCGCAGTCTGCACGGTGCACCGCTGAGCGTGGCGAGGATGCTCGCCGAGCGGGTGTTGAGCGACCGAACGGTGATCATGACGTCGGCGACCCTCGCACCCGGCGGCCGCTTCGACGTGCTGGCCAGGCGGGTCGGCCTGCCCGTAGGCGGTGAGGATGAGCGGCCCTGGGACAGTCTGGATGCCGGGAGTCCCTTCGACTACGGGCGCCAGGGGATCCTCTACATCGCCGCTCATCTGCCGCCGCCGGGGCGGGATGAGCATCCGCAGGTGCTGCATGCGGAGATCGAGGCGCTGGTCACCGCCGCCGGCGGAGCAACGCTGGGGTTGTTCTCCTCGCGTCGAGCCGCGGTTGCGGCGACGGAGATCCTTCGCAAGCGGACATCGATCCCCGTCCTCTGCCAGGGCGACGACACGGCCGCGGCCCTGGTCCGGCGATTCGCCAAGGACGACGCGACGTGCCTGTTCGGGACGCTTGGTCTGTGGCAGGGCGTGGACGTACCGGGGGCGGCGTGCCGACTGGTGCTCATCGACCGTATTCCCTTCCCACGACCGGACGACCCCTTGACCTCGGCACGCAGCGAGGCGGTCGACGCGGCGGGCGGCAGCGGCTTCGCCGCGATCTCGGTCAACCACGCCGCGACCCTGCTGGCGCAGGGTGCGGGGCGGCTGATTCGCCGGGTGGACGACCGCGGGGTCGTGGCCGTGCTCGACTCGCGGCTGCTGAGCAGGCGATACGGCGCGGTGCTGATCAGGGCGATGCCCCCGATGTGGCGCACGACTGACACCGGGGTCGTCACCGAAGCACTGCGCCGCCTGTCGGCAGGCGCGGTGGCCGGATGACGGAGGGGATCCATGAGCATTGGGACCCGGCTCCGGGCTATCTCAACGCTTCGACACTGGGTCTGCCGCCACGGGTGACCGTGGCCGCCCTTCATCGCGGCCTCGACGAGTGGCACCGGGGCGAGGCCACCGCGACCGGCTATGACGATCACGTCACCGCGGCGAGGGCGGCGTACGGTCACCTCTTGGGGGTCGATGTCGACCGTGTCGCCATCGGAGCACAGGTCTCGGCGCTGGTTGCGACCGCCGCCACCGCACTGCCCGCTTCCGCCAGGGTCATCGTTCCCGAAGGCGAGTTCACCTCGGTGACCGGGCCGTTCCAGGCTCGAACCCACCACGGCACCACGGTCGTCCCGGTCCCGTTGCGTGCACTGGCCGAGGCGGTAACGAAAGGTTGCGACGCCGTTGCGTTCTCGTTGGCGCAGTCCGCGACCGGCGAGCTCGTCGACGCGGCGGCGACCGTGGCGGCAGCACGAGCGGTCGATGCCCTGGTGATCTGCGATGCGACACAAGCAGTCGGATGGCTGCCGATTGACGCCAATCAGTTCGACATCACGGTGTGCGCCGCCTATAAGTGGCTGTGCAGCCCCCGCGGCAGCGCCTTCATGACTGTCACTCCCGACGTCGCCCAGCGGATGACCCCCATCCTGGCGGGTTGGTACGCGGGGGACGATCCTTGGACCAGCGTCTACTCCCACATTGACCTCGCGGCAACCGCGCGCCGTTTCGACACCTCCCCAGCGTGGTTGGCATGGCTCGGAACTCGCACCTCCCTCGAGCTGTTCGCCGCGGCCAATGCGGAGGATCTGCGTCACCACGGCTCGGATCTGGCCGACGCGTTACTGACCCGGCTGGACCTGGCACCCGCCGGGCGGCCTGTGCTGACCCTGGACGACCCGGACCAGGTCCTGGCTAGAGCCCTATACGAAGCCGGCGCTGCGGTGTCGGTCCGAGCCGGCCGAGTCCGGATCGGGTTCCATGTCTGGAACACCGCTGACGACGTGGAACTGCTCGCTAGCTGTCTCAGCGAACGCCGCACGCGACGGGTCAGAGCCGGCGCAGCACCGCCGTGACCCTGCCCAGGATGGTCGCGTCGTCACCCGCAATCGGCTCGAACGCGGGATTGTGCGGTATCAACCAGACGTGGCCGTCACGCCGCCGGTAGGTCTTGACGGTCGCCTCCCCGTCGATCATGGCGGCGACGATCTCGCCGTTCTCGGCCACGGCCTGCTGTCGGACGACGACCCAGTCGCCGTCACAGATAGCCGCGTCAATCATCGACTGACCCGCGACCTGCAACAGGAACAGGGTGCCGTCGCCGACGAGGGACCGAGGCAGGGGAAAGACCTCCTCCACAGATTCCTCCGCAAGTACCGGCACGCCGGCGGCGATGCGACCGACGAGCGGAACGTAGGAGGGCTCGGGCCGGGATGCGTACGCGGTGTCCTCGGGCGTGTGGGCATGCGACTGCGCAGCTGAAGGACCACGGCGTTTGCCAACACCCATCGGATTGGGGCTGACGATCTCGATCGCGCGTGGCCGATTCGGGTCCCGGCGCAACCAGCCCTTGCGTTCGAGGGCGGCGAGCTGGTGAGCGACGCTGCTCGGTGACGTCAGTCCGACCGATTCGCCGATCTCGCGCATGGAGGGTGGGTAACCCCGTCGTTCAACGGATTCCTTGATGGTCTCCAGCACGAGGCGCTGCCTGGCGGTCAGGCCATCAGGCTCGCGTGGTACATCCACCGGCAGCTCGACCACATCCGGCGCTGCCCTCAGTCGTTCGCTACGGATGTCGTGCCCCGCCCGGGGCGCATCGCCTCTGGGTCCGCTGGTCTGGGTCATGGTGCTGCCTCGTCTCCTGCCGTGGTGTGGGTCTCCGTCCGGGCAGGCGCAATGCTATCGGCCTCGAACGTTTGTATCAAACACCCGTACTAGCTGCCGTGTCGTGTCGCATCGACCGATCGAGCGAGTGGTTGTGTCCGACCCCTCCAGCACCATGACACGCCATACGGATCGTCTTCGATCATATGTGTCGAACGAACGTACTAGTATCGAACAGGCATTCTAGTGGAGCAGGAGACGACATGAACACACAGCAGGTTGCCAGGGCGGCCGTACCCATCGGCGCGCGTGGGCCGAAGCTGCGTCTCACCGCCAGGGGTCGCATGGTGAAGCGGTGCCTGGGTTGGGCGGGTGCGGCCGTCGCCTTCGTCATCGTGGCGGTGACGGCGGTACTCATCGTGTCTGCGGCGATCGCGCCGGGGGCGCAAGCAGGTGACGGATCAGCTGCGCCCGGGGAGCCGACGATCAGTGTCACGGTGGGACCGGGCGACACGCTGTGGTCGTTGGCGCGGCGCCATCAACCGAACAGCGACCCGCGACAGGTGGTGGCCGACATCGAGCGGCTCAACGGGCTGGAGCAAGGTTCGTTGCTGCCCCTGGGCGCTCGGCTGCGGTTGCCGATGGGGTGAGCGCCGGCGACGCGCCCAGTCACCCGTTTGCATCGCGCTTCTGGGGGCTGAGTGCTAGGCTCACCACAACATCTAGTACTTACACCGATGTGGTTCCCGCACATCTCGTTCTGTAGTCCAGGGCGATCAGCGACTTCGGAGGCTACATGCGTTGCCCGTTCTGCCGCGCCGAAGACTCGCGGGTAGTTGATTCACGGGTCGCTGAGGATGGGTCCGCGATTCGACGGCGACGCCAGTGTCAGGAATGCAGCCGCCGGTTCACAACCGTCGAGACGTCCAGCCTGGCAGTTGTCAAGCGTTCCGGCGTGGTGGAGCCGTTCAGTCGCTCAAAGATCATCATGGGGTTGCGGAAGGCCTGCCAGGGGCGGCCCGTGTCCGATGACAGCCTGGCCCTGCTGGCGCAGCACGTGGAGGAGCACATCCGGGCGACCGGTGTCGCCCAGATCGACGCGCACGAGGTCGGCATGTGCATTCTGGGGCCGCTTCGGGAGCTCGATGAGGTCGCCTACCTCAGGTTCGCCAGCGTGTACCGCGCTTTCGATTCCCTGGAGGACTTCGAGGCGGCGATCGCCGTGCTCCGGGCCGAGCGGGAGTTGTCGCTACGCCCAGAAGTGACATCTGTCTGAGTCCCGACAACACGGCGGGCGACCCCGTGGCGAGGCCGACCCCAACAGCACCGCCTTCAGTCGGTTTCGCCCAACACGTTCACAGTCACAGTCATCGCAGCTACCGGAATAGGGGAGTCACACCATGACCCAGACAACGTCACAGACCGCAGCGGCCAGGCGCGGCAGACGTGGCCTCACCATCGAACGGGTGTGGACGACGCCTGGCGTCCACCCCTATGACGAGGTGACGTGGCAGCGCCGTGACGTGGTCCAGACCAACTGGAAGACGGGGGAGACGATCTTCGAGCAGTCGGGAGTCGAGTTTCCGGATTCCTGGTCGGTGAACGCGTCCACGATCGTCACAACGAAGTACTTCCGGGGCGCGGTCGGGACCGACTCGCGGGAGTGGAGCCTGCGCCAGCTCATCGACCGGGTCGTGCGCACCTACACCCAGAGCGGCCGCGACCACGGGTACTTCGCCACCGAGTCCGACGCTGAGATGTTCGAGTACGAACTCACCTGGATGCTGCTGCACCAGGTATTCAGCTTCAACTCTCCGGTCTGGTTCAACGTCGGAACGGTCGCGCCGCAGCAGGTGTCCGCATGCTTCATCCTGGCCGTCGAGGACACGATGGAGTCGATCCTCAACTGGTACCGCGAAGAAGGAATGATCTTCAAGGGTGGTTCGGGGGCCGGCCTGAACCTGTCGCGCATCCGGTCCAGCAAGGAATTGCTTCGATCTGGAGGTACCGCCAGCGGCCCGGTGTCTTTCATGCGTGGCGCTGACGCCTCGGCCGGCACGATCAAGTCGGGCGGCGCAACCCGCCGAGCGGCGAAGATGGTGGTCCTGGATGTCGATCACCCAGACATCGAGGAGTTCGTCGAGACCAAGGCTCGCGAGGAGCGCAAGATCCGGGCGCTGCGCGACGCTGGCTTCGACATGGATCTCGGTGGTCGCGACATCTCCAGCGTGCAGTACCAGAACGCCAACAACTCCGTGCGCGTCACCGACGAGTTCATGCGGGCGGTCGACGCGGGTGGGGAGTTCGGGCTGCGGGCCCGTGGCACCGGCGAGGTCCTGGAGACCGTCGCTGCGCGGGCGCTGTGGCAGAAGATCGCCCATGCCGCGTGGGAGTGCGCCGACCCGGGCATTCAGTACGACGACACGATCAACGACTGGCACACCACACCCGAGACCGGCCGCATCACCGCCAGCAATCCATGCAGCGAGTACATGCACCTCGACAACTCCTCCTGCAACCTGGCCAGCCTCAACCTGATGTCGTTCCTGCACGGGGACGGCTCGTTCGATGCGGTCCGGTTCGCCCGCAGCGTCGAGCTGATCATCACGGCGATGGACATCTCGATCTGCTTCGCGGATTTCCCGACGGCGGCGATCACCGAGACCACCCGTGCCTTCCGTCAGCTCGGTATCGGCTACGCCAATCTCGGCGCGCTGCTCATGGCCTCCGGTCTGGCGTACGACTCCGAAGGGGGTCAGGCGCTGGCAGCGGCGATCACTAGCCTGATGACGGGTACGGCTTACAAGCGATCGGCCGAACTGGCCGGGGTCGTGGGCCCGTACGACGGCTATGCCCGCAACGCCGCGGCCCATACCCGGATCATGGGCAAGCACGCGGCCGCCAACGACGAGCTGGGCACGGTCGGCTCGCTCGACTCCGGCGTCAAGGACCTCGCGACCCAGATGTGGCGCGAGGGCAACACGATCGGTGAGAGCACAGGCTGGCGCAATGCCCAGGTCAGCCTGCTCGCCCCCACCGGCACCATCGGCTTCATGATGGACTGCGACACCACGGGCATCGAGCCGGACTTCAGCCTGGTCAAGTTCAAGAAGCTGGTCGGCGGCGGCTCGATGCAGATCGTCAACCAGACGATCCCGCGCGCGCTGCGGATGTTCGGCTACGCCGAGGAGACCGTCGAGGCCATCGTCGCCTACATCGCCGAGCATGGCCACGTCGTCGACGCCCCCGGTCTGCGGCCGGAGCACTACGCCGTCTTCGACTGCGCGGTCGGCAAGCGGTCCATCGCGCCGATGGGCCACGTCCGGATGATGGCGGCGGTCCAGCCGTTCCTGTCAGGGGCCATCTCCAAGACCGTCAACATGCCGGAGGAGGCCACGGTCGCCGATGTCGCGGAGGTCTACCACGAGGGCTGGCGCAAGGGCCTCAAGGCATTGGCGATCTATCGCGACAACTGCAAGGTCGGCCAGCCGCTGAGTTCCGGGTCGTCGACGCCCACCAACACCGCGGCCCACGGCTCGGCGACGCCGGAGGCGGCGACTGCGGGTGCGACAGCGCCTGCCGCCGCTGTCGCGGCGCCGGAGCCCAAGGTCCGGGTCGAGTACCGCCCGATCCGTAAGCGGCTGCCCAAGAAGCGGCCCGCCAGCACGACCAGCTTTACCGTCGGCGGTGCGCAGGGGTACATGATCTCCTCGTCGTACCCCGACGACGGCCTGGGTGAGCTGTTCCTCAAGATGGCCAAGCAGGGTTCGACGCTGGCTGGGATGATGGACGCCTTCTCCATCGCCGTATCGATCGGCCTGCAGTACGGGGTCCCACTGGAGACGTTCGTCGAGAAGTTCACCAACATGCGCTTCGAACCGGCCGGTCTGACTGACGACCCCGACGTCCGGATGAGCGCCTCGATCGTCGACTACGTGTTCCGGCGGCTGGCCCTGGACTACCTGCCGTACGACACCCGTGCGGCGATGAGCATCCACTCCGCCAGCGAGCGACAGCGGCAGCTGGAGACCGGCTCCTACCTCCCCGACGACGAGTCGAGCATCGACGGCGACCTGGGCGAGTCCCATCACACCGAGCCGGCCGAGCTGGCCCAGGCATCGGTGCAGCCCTCCGTCGGTGACACCAACGCCGTGGCACCGGCCGTGGTGGCATCGCCCGCCGCGCGGCCAGCGCCGGTCGAGGTCCACTCCTCGGCCGAGCTCATGGAAGCCATGCAGGGCCGCACCGCCGACTCGCCCATCTGCATGACGTGCGGGGTCAAGATGCGTCCCGCGGGCTCCTGCTACGTCTGCGAAGGCTGCGGCAGCACCTCCGGCTGCAGCTGACCACAGCACCGCCCCGCAGACCGGGCCCGGCATCCCTACCGGGGTGTCGGGCCCGCCTCATGGCACCCCGGCCGCCACGAAACGACGACTCGCGGCGACGGAGCGGGTCGTCCCCGACGGGGCGGGGGCGTTGATCGCGCCGCCGGTGCTGCCGGTGGTGGCTCGGGTTCCCCGTACGGGCTGTAGGAGTACTTCGGGACGAGGGTGCAGCAGCTAGACCTCAGCCGTTAGGACGTGGGCGCCGACCAGATTGGCCACGCCCGGCACTCGGCTGCGATCCGGTGCGACGGGCACGGCCACTGCCGCCCCCCGCACCACCGCGGCCGTAGTGAGGCCGCTCTGCCCGCTCGGGCTCACGGCGTGGTTCGGCGGTGATGATCACCGGCGTCCCGGACGACGCCAGCTCACGGACCGCTGCGTGGCGCGGGTCGACCACGACGGCCGTCGTACCGGTCTCCAGCCGACGGTGGATCGCCGCGATTCCCGACCGCTCCGACGGCAGGACCAGGGACAGCACCGTGCCGCGGGCGCCCGCCCGCGCCGTGCGGCCGCTGCGGTGCAGATAGTCCTTGTGGTCCGCCGGCGGGTCATAGTGCACCACGAGGTCGACGGCGTCGACGTGGATGCCGCGAGCGGCGACGTCCGTGGCCACCAGAACCGGAACCCGGCCCGCCGCGAACGCGTCGAGGGCGCGCTGCCGCTGGGACTGGCTGAGGTTGCCGTGGATCGCCCCGGCGGACAGCCCGCCGCGGGTGAGCCGCTTGGCCAGCCGGTCGGCGCCGTGCTTCGTCCGGACGAAGAACAGCGTGCGGCCTTGCCGGGCCGCGACCTCGGCCGCGACATCGGCCTTCGTCTCCGCATCCACCTCGAACGTCAGGTGGTCCATGCTGTCGATCCGAGCCGCCGGCGACGCCACGGCGTGCACGGCGGGGTCGACGAGGTACTTGGTGACCAGCGCGTCGACACCGCGGTCGAGGGTTGCCGAGAACAGCATGCGCTGCGTGCCGGGCTGCACCTGGTCGAGGATGCGGGTCACGGCCGGCATGAAGCCGAGGTCGGCCATGAAGTCGGCCTCGTCGAGAACTGTCACGTTGACCTCCCCCAGCGCGCACGAGCGCCTCGCGATGAGGTCCTCCAGGCGGCCAGGAGTCGCCACGACGACATCGGCGCCGCGATTCAGCGCGTCGACCTGGCGAGGGATGCTAGCGCCGCCGTAGACCGCGGTGACCGACCGGTTCAGGGTATGGGCCAACGGCGCCAGCGCGTCCTTGACCTGCTCGGCGAGCTCTCGGGTCGGGACCAGGATGAGGCCGAGGGGCCTGTTCGGGCGGGCCTTGGGGCCAGCCGCCAGGTTGGTCAGCATCGGGATCCCGAAGGCCAGGGTCTTTCCGGAGCCGGTCTGGGCGCGACCGAGAATGTCGTGACCCGCCAGTGCGTCGGGCAGCGAGCGTGCCTGAATCGGGCTCGGCACCGTGATGCCTCGTCGTTCGAGGGTAATGATCATCGGCTCGGCGAGGCCGAACCCACGAAACGATGGGGGAGTGGGCTGTGGGGCGGCGGCCGCCGCGTCCAGCGCCAGGTCAAGGGCCGACGGCTGGGGCACGCGGGGTGCGGATGCGCCGCTCGGGCGCCGACGGGGGCCGCCGGTGGGGCGACGCCGGGGACCGCCCGCCGATCGATTCGGGGCGCGGCCCGGCACAGACGTACTGAATGAGGACATGGTGATAGAGCTCCTTCGATGGGCCGCGTCGATCAGCGCACCACGAAGTTCCGCGATCACATCATTCGAGCGACCTCGCGGCGTTACGGCCGCGGGTGGGGGCGACCTTGGGGCCGCCGGACGTGGTCAGCCTAACTCATGAGTAGCCCGACCGCCTCTGCGCAGAGCCGGGGCGGCCGATTCGGGACACAGCGGCCTTGATGACGACTATGGTGATTCAGATCACAGTGGACCAAACTCCGGAGGCCAGGATGAGTGCAATTTTCGGGGAGACGTTGACCTTCCCGCATCGTGACGGGTCGATCGAACTCGTCGTCTCCGGCGATGAGTTCCATGCCCGCTACGAGACGGTGTCAGGGTTCACGGTGGTCAACGACACCGACGTCGGGCTGTGGTGCTATGCACTGCGCACCGAGGGGCGGCTGGTGTCCTCCGGTGTGCCGGTCGACAAGCCGCCGCCGCCGGGGCTGCGGCGGCATCTCAGGGAGTCCGCATCGGTGCGGGCGGAGGTCGCCGGTTCCCGGTACCGCACGCTACGTCCGCCGGCGGCACCGCACGCCGGCATGTCGCGAACGTTCGGCGCCAACCGTGGCCTGCTGACCGGTCGACGCGTCAGCCAGGGCGCGGTCAAGGGCCTCACGGTGCTCGTGGAATTCTCCGACGTGACCTCGACCGTCACGCCGGCAGATGTGACGGCCCTGCTGAATGCGCCTGGCTACAGCCGCAGCGGCAATCGTGGTTCGGTGCGCGACTACTACCTGGAAGCGTCCGCAGGCAAGCTCGACTACAGCAATGTCGTCGTCGGACCCGTGAGGCTGCCGCAGCCGCAGGCGTTCTACATCCAGAACTCGCTGGTCCCCGACGCGTTGACCGCGGCGGTCACGCAGTTTGGCGTCAACCTGGCCGACTTCGACTCCCTCGGCGAGCGGACCGTCGACGCCGTCAACTTCCTCTATGCTGGCCGGACCCTTTACCAGGGCGAGTTATGGCCCCACAACGCGCAGCGGGTGATGACGTTCGGTTCGATGCGGACGCGGTTCTACATGCTCACGAGCATGGGTCGTAACGCCGTCGACCTCAGCATCGGCACGTTCTGCCACGAGAGCGGGCACCTGCTGTGCCGCTTTCCCGACATCTACGACTACGGCGAGCGCGACGGCGACCTTGAGGAGAGCGCCGGCATCGGCTCGTTCTGCCTGATGGGCTCGGGCAACCACTTGGGCAGCGGCCGCTCGCCCGCCGCGGTGTGCGCGTACTTGCGGGACCTGGTGGGCTGGTGCGACGAGGTGATCGTGATCAACAGTCCGGGGCAGTACACCGCGGGTGCCGGTCAGCCCGCACGCCTGTTGAAGTTCGAGACCAACCGGCCGAACGAGTACTTCCTGGTGGAGAATCGCACCGCGACCGGCCGCGACACTGCGCTGCCCGCCAGCGGGCTGGCGGTGTACCACTGCGACACGCTCGGCTCCAACGAGTGGGAGGACGGCACGCGGGAGCGGCACTACCAGGTGTCGCTCCTGCAAGCGGACGGCCACCTCGACCTGGAGCACAACCGCAACCTCGGCGACGCCACCGATCTCTTCGTCGCCGGCTCCGGGATCGTGCTGTCCAGCACCACCACGCCGGCGAGCCGGCTGTGGGACGGTTCGGACTCCGGGCTGGTCCTGCGCGACGTCGGTGCCCCCGGTCCTCAGATCCAGTTCAGCACGGGCGCCGCCACGCCGAGCGGCTTCGGCTCCGAGGCCGATCTGCTCATCCCCGATGGTGACCCGGCCGGCGCGAGCAGCGAAGTCGAGGTCAGCGCGCAGGGCTTGCTCACCGGCCTCGCCGTGACCGTCGACATCCTGCACTCGACCGTCGGTGATCTGCGAGTGGTGCTCGTCGCTCCCGACGGTACGGCCGTCACGTTGCGGGACCGCACGGGCGGCACAGCCGACGACCTGCACGTCACCTATGACTCGGCGGCCGGTGCCGCAGTGCTGGCGCCGCTGCTGAACCGGCCGGTGACCGGGACGTGGACATTGCGCGTCGTGGACACGGCCGGCGGCAGCACCGGGCGCCTGGACAGATGGTGGCTGGAGGTGCGCGCCATGCCCGCGGAGCAGGTCATCGAACGGCGCTCCAGCCCCAATCTCGCGATTCCCGACAACAGAGCCGCCGGGGTGTCGGACTCGATCACGGTCAGCGAGGCGGGCACGGTGCTCGCCATCCGGGTCGAGGTCGACATCAGGCACACGTTCATCGGTGACCTGTCTGTCGACCTGGTCGCACCGTCCGGCGCGGCGGTGCCGCTGCATCAGCGCACCGGCGGGTCGCGGGACGACATCGTGGCGGCCTACGACGCGACCACGACCCCCGCTCTGGCGGCCCTGGTCGGCACTGCCGTGACGGGGACGTGGACGTTGCGGGTGCGCGACACCGCGCCCCGGGACATTGGTCGCCTCATGACGTGGGCGTTGTTCTTCACCCGGTGAGTCGGTCAGGCCTCCGGTTCGGTCCGGCCAGGTGGCTCAGTCCTGCCCGATCGCCCGCAGCAGGTCGGCGAACCACGTCACGGTCGGGTCGAACTCGCGCCCGCCCTTGATCCGCTCGAACTCGATGGCCCGAAGCCGCCCACCCCGCTCCTCGTCGTGCCCGATGACGCCGGCCTCACCTCGCAGGGCGCACTCGACGGCGAGGTCGGTGCAGGACTTGATCAGTCTCAGGTCGTCGACATTGGCGGCTGCCGATCGGGAGAAGTAGCCGGACTTCTGCACCATGGTCTTCTGGGCGTCGATCCGGGCCGCGAACTGCTTGGCGAACCAGCCACCCGGGTTGATCGTGTCGAGCTTGACGTGGCCGAAGGGGTCTCGCAGCACCTCCTCGCCGGCTCGCTCCAACTCCGAGACGATCGTCGACACCCCGGCACCCTCGGAGACGAAGAGGTTGACGCACCCGATCTCGTCCATCACCCGCCGCAGCCGGTCGGCTTCGGCGGTGACGTCGAACTCGCGCTCCGGCAGATAGACGCCGTGGACGTCCCAGCGCCGTGAGTCGTTGCCGAACCCGGGCAGGAAGGTCTGCCGGGACAACCACTCCCGGTACTTCCCGGCCGTCGCCGCCGTCAGCCATCCGCAGTTGCGTCCCATCACCTCGTGAACCAGCAGCATCCGAGGGTTGGACGAGTGCTCGGCAATGACGTTACGGGCGAACAGTGCGCCCTGTTCGGCGGCGGTCCACGCCCCGAGGCTCTGCCGGATCGGTACCACGTCGTTGTCAACCGTCTTCGGTAAGCCGACCACGGTCAGCTCGTAGCCGTTGGCGCCGAGGTAGGCGGCGAGGTCGGCGGCGGTCGTGTTGGTGTCGTCGCCGCCGATGGTGTGCAGTACGTCGATGCCGTCGGCAGTGAGCTGGGCAGCGGCGACGGCAAGGGCGTCCGCGCCCTCGCTGATCAGTCCGCGCTCGACGAGGTTCGCGGCGTTGGTCAGCTTGACGCGACTGTTGCCGATCGGGCTGCCGCCGAAGCGGTGCAGCAGGTGGGCGCCGGCCCGGACCTCGTCGGTCACCGGGATCGAGCGACCGGTCAACAGGCCGGCGTAGCCGTCGAGGTATCCGATGAGTTCGATCTCGGGAGCGATCTCGGTGTAGCGCTCGATCAGTCCGCCGACGGCCGAGGACAGGCACGGGGCGAGCCCACCGGCGGTCAGCATCGCCACCCTTCGGACCGGGCGCGGGGTGGGCGTGGGGAATGCGATGGTAGGCGTCTCGCTCACGTCGACCCACCCTATCGACCTGCCGGGGGCCGTGGACTGCGGTGGATCGGCTCGGAGTGCGATCCTGTGTGGACCCACCGCCGCCGCCCGACCCGCGGGCGTGGCACCCGGAAGGACCGGCATGTCGCTCTACACCCTCGACGCTTCGGACATTCCCAGGGGTCTGGTCCTGGTGCATCACCTCAGCGGCTTCGTCGATGCGGGCAACGCGGGCCGGCTGGCCACCGCGGCCATCCTGGAGGTGGCCGGTCCGGGCGCGCAGGTCGGCCGCTTCGATGCCGACGCGCTGCTCGACTACCGCGGGCGCCGGCCCGCGATGCAGTTCAACGTCGACCACTGGGAGGGCTACGACGACCCGGAGCTGGTCCTCGACCTGCTCAACGACCGCTCCGGCACCGCTTTTCTGTTCCTGCACGGCCTCGAGCCGGACTTTCGCTGGGAGGGCTTCACGACGGCGGTCCGCGAGATCGTCAGTGAACTCGACGTTCGGCTGGTGGTCGGCATGAACGCCATCCCGATGGGCGTGCCGCACACCCGGCCCTCGGGCGTGATCCTGCACGGCACCCGCTCGGAACTGGTCCGAGGGTCGAGATCGTGGGTCGGCCAGGTTCAGGTGCCGGGTCACGCCGCAGCGCTGTTGGAGTACCGCCTGGGTCAGTCGGGTCACGACGCGGTGACCTTCACGGTCACGGTGCCCCACTACATCGCGCAGAGCGACTACCCGGAGGCCGCGGCGGTCCTGGTCGAGAATGTGGCGGCCGCAGCCACGCTGCGGCTGGACACCGACGAGCTGCGGGCGGGGGCGGTCCGCACCCGCACCGAGATCGACACCGAGGTGGCCAAGTCGGGCGAGGTCGCTGCGGTCGTCACCCAGCTGGAGCGGCAGTACGACGCTGTCATTGCCGACCCCGAGCGGCTCAACGATCTGCCGACCGGTGACGAGCTGGGTGCCGAGCTGGAGCGTTTTCTGGCCGAGCAGGAACGGCCGGGTCAGATCTGAGCGGGCCTGCGACGTATCCACACCCGACGCCGACCTGCGGGTCCACAGCGGCGGGGTGAGCGCATAACACCGGCAGGGTGGTCCCGGGCAGCGTGGCCGCCATGCCAGATGCGACGACACGATCCCAACCAATCGGCCCGAGCAGTGGGCGACGGCCGACCGATACGGCTCAGACTCCGCCCGCCGCGCACACGCGGATCTCCCTGTCGGGCCCCGCTGACATCGTCGCGGCGATCCCCTATCTGCTGGGGCACGAACCGGCCGCGTCACTGGTCGGGATCGGCCTGCGTCACGGTGGGCGGCTGGGTGTCGTCACCCGGATCGATGTGCCCGACGAAGGGCTGATCACTGACCCGTCGTGGGCCATCGCCGACCGGCTGGTCGCCGCTCTCCTGACCGACGGCGACCAGAGCGTCGTCCTCGCGCTCTACGACGGCGCCGATCCTCCTGACCCGCTTGGTCACGCTGCCGCGGCCGTGCTCGCCGCCGTCGAGCGAGCCGCGCTCGCCGATGGCATCGAGATCGTCGACTTGCTGCACATCGGACCGAGCCGGTGGCGATCCCTGAAGTGTCTGGGGGAGACATGCTGTCCGGCCGAGGGCCTGGAGCTCGCCGAGGCGCGCAGCCGTCCGGTGGCCGTCGACTTCGTCGTGCGGGGCCGCAGCCCCGCACCTGACCGAATGGGGCTGGAACCGGTGCTGGCCAAGGCTCCGGCCAACGCCCGGCGATCCGCGCGGACCGCTGCCATGCGCTGGCGGCGGGGCGCCGGCGCCGCGGCAGGCGCCGCCGGCCGACGACGACTTCTGGCGGAGTGGGTCGCGATCGTCGACGGGTACCAGCGTGCCGGCGAGCTGCCATCCGCCAGCCGTACCGGGCGACTGGCCGCGGGCTGGACCGATGACATGAAGCTCCGCGACGCGTGCATGGTGGCCGTACTGCCGTCGGCGCACTTGGTGCCGGAGGCACTGGTGGCGGGGGGAGTCGGAGATCTGGAACCGGTCCTCCGGGATGCTTCGTGCGCTGGCGCGGTGGTCCGGGTAGCTCCAGTTCTGCGAACCATGGCGACGTACCTGAGCGGTGCGGATCTCGCCGCCGTGCTCGCGCTCCACGCCTGGTTGGCGTGGGTGTCCGGTGCGGGTGCCGCGGCCAACGACCTGCTGGCCCGCTGCCTTGCCGTGGCGCCCGGCCACCGGCTGGCGGTCCTCGTGGCGCAGCTGCTCGACCGAGCGGTCCCACCGGACTGGGCGGGCAGCGGCGTCAGTGAACAGTGATGTCAGTGCCGCCCTGATGAATGGCTCGCACGGCCGCAACCGTATCGGCCTGCGTCGCGGACTTGTCCGGCCGGTGCCGCAGCACGCGGGCGAACCGCAGCGCCAGGCCCGCCGGGTAACGGGGCGACGTCTGTACACCGTCGAAAGCGACCTCCACAATCAGCTCCGGCCGGACGTCGACCCGCCACTGGCCGCGGTCGACGGCCAGGTCGAGAAGTCGTTCGGTCTGCCAGGCGAGCATGGCGTCGGTGAGGCCCTTGAAGGTCTTGCCGAGCATGACGAAGCCGCCGGGGTCGCCGTAGCTGCCGTCGGCGTCGAGAGCGCCCAGGTGGAGATTGCTCAGCCAGCCACGGCGGCGCCCCGACCCCCACTCGACCGCGAGCACCACCAGATCGAGGGTCTCCCGGGGCTTGACCTTGATCCACGAGCTACCGCGTCGCCCGGAGGCGTACGCGGACCCGGCGGCTTTGACGACGACGCCCTCATGGCCGCGCGCCAATGCCGTACCGGCGAAGCCGGCAGCGGCGTCGCTGTTCGCGAGGCCGTCATCGCAACGCAGCTGAGGTGCGGTGACCACCGCTCCGGCCAGTGGACCCACCGCGGCAGCGGCGAGCAGGTCCGTGACCACGAGCCGATCCAGTTCCGCCCGGCGCTGCTGCAACGGCTCATCGAGCAGGTCGCGCTCACCGACGCCGAGGAGGTCGAACACGACGTAGGTCAGCGGGTCGGGACCGGTCGCTGCCTTCTTGGCCACGCGGGAGGCGGTCTGCTGGAAGGGTGCCGGCCGGGCGTCACCGGCGAGCACCAACAGTTCACCGTCGAGGATGCAGGGCTGCGCGAGGGCGCGCAGCGTGGCCACCACGGCGGGCGCGCGATCCGTGATCTCCTCCAGCGACCGGGTGAACAGCCGCACCTCACGGGTCGCCGACCCGGTCCCGGCCGGCAGGACGTGCGCCTGCACCCGGATACCGTCGAGTTTCCAGTCCACGTGCGCCGGCCCGGTACGTTCCAGCGCCTGCGCCACGCTCGGTGCGGAAGCGGCCAGCATCGGCGCCAGCGGCCGCCCCGGCCGCGCCGCGAAGTTCGCGAGGGCCGGCGGCCCATCGGCCAGGACCGCGACGGCGACATCGGTCAGGCTGCCCGCCATCGTCACCGCCCGGCGCAGTTCGGGGGCTGGTACCCCGGTTGCGGCGGCGAGTGCCTCGGTCAGCACCCCGGCGGCGGCGCCCTGCCGGACGTCCCCGGTCACCAGGCCGATCAGCAGATCCTGCTCGACGGTGGTGGCGGCCGCCAGCAGGTCCGTCCACGCCTGGGCCCGACGGCCCGCAGCACCAGGCCCCCGCTCTGACCCGGCCGCCTCGAACACCGCGTCGACCGCCATGACATCCAGGGTGGCCGTCGCGGCTGCGGGCGGTCGTTGCCCCGCCCCGACGTACCCGATCCCGGTCCGCCGCTGCCGCAACTGCCCGGCGAGGATGGGCACCACGATCGGCGCCTCGGCGGGGGCGAGCCGCCGCAGGACCTCGGCGATGATGGCTGTCTTCGCCAGCCGGGAACGCGTCTCGGCCAACCGCGACGACGCGATGGCGAGCTCAGCGAAGTGCACGACAATCCGAATGCTGAGACGTGCGTGACACCTGATGAGACACGATCTATCCTCCCACCAGGTCATGAGCACCAGCGACAAGCCCCGGCTTGCTGGTCGGCAACCCTCCTCCGCGGTGGGGTGCCCCGGATGGAGACCTGGTTGCCGTCGCACGACGGCAGCAAGCGCGGCCCTTCGGGGCCCTGGTCGACCGGAGGACCCCAGTGGGCGCATCAGCATTGATCGTGCCGTCTCCTCGGGCCCTGCGGATGAGCGCTGTCGCTGCACTCACCCCTTCAGCTGACCCCCAGGAGAACTGATGACGACAGGTTGGTCCTTCGAAACCCGCCAGATCCACGCCGGGGCTGCGCCCGACCCCACGACCGGTGCGCGCGCCCTACCCATCTACGCGACCACTGCCTATGCCTTCCGTGACACCGACCACGCCGCCAACCTCTTCGCGCTCAAAGAGTTCGGCAACATCTACACCCGGATCATGAATCCCACCCAGGACGCCGTCGAACAGCGGATCAACAGCCTGGAGGGCGGTGTCGGGGCGCTGCTGGTCTCCAGCGGCCAGGCCGCCGAGACCGTGGCCCTGCTCAACCTGGCCGAGGCCGGCGACCACATCGTCTCCAGCCCCAGCCTCTACGGGGGCACCTACAACCTGTTCCACTACACCTTCCCCAAGCTGGGGATCCAGGTGTCGTTCGTCGAGGACCCCGACGACCTGGACTCCTGGCGGGCCGCCGTGCGCCCCAACACCAAGGCGTTCTTCGGCGAGACGATCTCCAATCCCAAGCAGGACCTGCTCGACATCGAGGGCGTCGCTGCCGTCGCGCACGAGGTGGGGGTACCGCTGGTCGTCGACAACACCGTCGCCACGCCCTACCTCATCCGCCCGCTGGAGTGGGGGGCGGACGTCGTCGTGCACTCGGCGACGAAGTTCCTCGGCGGGCACGGCACGATCATCGGCGGCGTCATCGTCGACGGTGGCAGGTTCGACTTCGCCGCTGACCCTGCTCGCTATCCCAACTACAACACGGCCGATCAGAGCTACAACGGTCTGGTCTACGCCCGTGATCTCGGGGTCGGCAGCGCGCTGGGCGCCAACCTGGCGTTCATCCTCAAGGCCCGGGTCCAATTGCTGCGCGACCTCGGCACCGCGTTGAGCCCGTTCAACGCGTTTCTGCTGGTCCAGGGCATCGAGACGCTGAGTCTGCGGATGGAACGCCACGTCGCCAACGCCAAGCGCGTGGCGCAGTGGCTGGAGGGTCGCGACGAGGTGCTCAGCGTCGCCTACGCCGGGTTGCCGAGCAGCAAGTGGTACCCGCTGGCGCAGAAGTACGCACCGCTCGGCCCCGGCTCGGTGCTGGCCTTCGAGATCGCCGGCGGCCTGGCGGCGGGCAAGCGATTCGTCGAGGCCCTGGAACTGCACAGCCATGTCGCCAACATCGGCGATGTCCGCAGCCTGGTCATCCACCCGGCCTCGACCACTCACAGCCAGTTGACGCCGGACGAGCAGGCCACCGCTGGGGTCACCCCGGGACTGGTCCGGCTCTCAGTCGGCATCGAGGGCATCGACGACATCCTCGCCGACCTCGACGCGGGGTTCCGGGCGGCGAAGGAAGCCTGATGTGGGCGTGGCGGGACGGGGACCCGGCCGGTGACCGACGCTTCGCCGCCGTCGGTGACCTCACCCTGGACAGCGGTGCGGTCCTGCCGTCGGTGACGGTGGCCTACGAGACCGCGGGTGAGCTCTCGCCATCGCGGGACAACGCCGTCCTCGTCCTGCACGCCCTGACCGGCGACTCACACGTCAGCGGCCCGGCCGGCCCGGGCCACCCCACCCCGGGCTGGTGGGGAGGCCTGGTTGGACGGGGGGCTGCGCTGGACCCCTCTCGATGGTTCGTCGTCACCCCGAACGTCCTCGGGGGCTGTCAGGGCACCACCGGTCCCTCCTCGCCGGCCCCTGACGGCAGAGCCTGGGGCGGCAGGTTCCCACGGATCACGGTGCGGGACCAGGTTGCGGCCGAGGCGGCGCTCGCAGACGTCTTGGGCATCGACCACTGGGCGCTGGTCCTGGGCGGCTCGATGGGCGGCATGCGGGTGCTGGAGTGGATGGTCGGCCACCCCGACCGGGTCGCCCGCGCCGTGCCGCTGGCCACCACCGCGGCCGCATCGGCCGACCAGATCGCGTGGTGCGCACCCCAGCTGGCCGCGATCCGGTCGGACCCGCACTGGGCCGGCGGTGACTACTACGACGCCCCCGGCGATCGGTTGCCGACCACGGGTTTGGGTATCGCCAGACGAATCGCCCACGTCACCTATCGAAGCGGCGAGGATCTCGACGACCGGTTCGGCCGCAGCCCGCAGCCGGGTGAGGATCCGGCGACGGGTGGTCGATACGCCGTCGAGTCCTACCTCGACCACCAGGCGGGCAAGCTGGCGACCCGGTTCGACGCCGGCTCCTATGTGGTGCTGACCGAAGCCATGAACTCCCCACGATGTCGGCCGCGACCGGGGTGGCGTCGAGATGGCGCTCGGACTCGTCCAGGCCCACACCACCGTGATCGGCATCGACTCCGACCGCTTGTACCCCGTGCCGCAGTCCGAACGGATTGCGGCCGGGGTGCCCGGGGCTTCCGGCCCGGTCGTCGTGGCGTCACGGGCGGGCCACGACGGCTTCCTCACTGAGACCGCCGCCGTCGGGCGGGTCGTGACAGAGGCCTTGCGCTGCCGGCTCAGGCAAGCCGTCTGAACCGGCTTCGTGGTGGCAGTGCTCCCGACGAGGGGTTGGGGTAGGTTGATCGAATCGCGCGAACCGCACATCGGCGTGCGCATCGTGGCACTGTCGCAGGAGGTAGGGGTTGACCGTCGTCGTCGGATACATCCCGACCCGAGAGGGACGTGCGGCTCTTGACGCCGGGGTCGCCGAGGCAATCCTCCGCTCGCTCGACCTGGTGGTCGTCAGCAGCCGACAGGACCCCGGCTCGGCTGAGAAGACCGAAGCAGAGCGCGACCTCGCGGCCCACCTGACAAGGTTGACCACGGCGGGGTTGACGCATCAGATCCGACACCCGGAGCGACTCACCGATCCGGTGGAGGACCTGCTCCGGGTCGCCGAGGAGGTCTCGGCACATCTCATCGTCATCGGGCTGCGCCGCCGGTCACCGGTCGGAAAGCTCTTGCTGGGCTCCAATGCACAGAGCATCCTGCTCGACGCGACGTGCCCCGTCCTGGCAGTCAAAGCTGGTCCTGCATGACGAAACCGCCGTTGGACCTCCGTCGGAACTAGGCGAGGCATCACGAGCGTTGACGTTGATGTGACGGGCACACGACTGGCGCCGTAGACTTGGAGATCGCGGTCGCCTCTCGCCGACCCACCCGTGACTTCCACCCCCTGACGAAGGGCAGTGCGTGTCGTCTCAGCACCCACTCCGCACCGCCGGACTGCCGTCCGCCCGTTCCATCGCGGCAGGCAGGTCGGCTCCAGCCACCGTGACGGCCTCGGTCGACTCCGCTCCCGACTCTTCGTCGGACCCGGAGGCGGCCGACGTCAAGCGGCGCCGGCGCAAGACGCCAGCCTCGCCAGAGGCCGGCCCGACCCTCGTAGCCGTCCCCGACCAGTCGGAAGCTCCCGCAACGGCCAAGCCGAAGGCGCCGGCCGCCAAGGGTAAGGATGCGCCGGCCGCTAATGGCAAGGATGCGCCGGCCGCCAAGGGCAAGGATGCGCCGGCCGCCAAGGGCAAGGATGCGCCGGCTCGACGGTCACGGGCCAAGACGGTTGCCGCTCCCGTGCCGGCCGGCGCTGCGGCTGGCGCCGGGCCCGCCGACGGCTCAGTCGCTCCCGATCTCTCCCGGGTCGACCCGGACCTGGATCCCGCGGACCTGGATCCCGGCGACCTTGTCGATCCGGACCCGGTGGCGCTGGTCGAGGCCGAAGTCGTCGACCCAGACGTGCTGGTGGTCGCCCCGGGCGCGGATGCAACCGACAGCGTGGACGGCGCCGACAATGCCGTGCCCGTGGTGGTCGACGACGTGGTCAAGCCGCCGTTGGTCGAGAAGGCCGTCGTCGAGGAGGGCGAGGAGGACGCCTTCGTCATCACCGACCTTGACGACGACGATCCGGCACCCACCGTCATCCAGGCCGGCGCCACCGCCGACCCGGTCAAGGACTACCTCAAGCAGATCGGCAAGGTCGCACTGCTCAACGCCGAGCAGGAGGTCGAGCTCGCCAAGCGGATCGAGGCCGGCCTGTTCTCCGAGGAGCGGATGGCCAACGAGCCCGACCTCGAACCCAAGATCAAGCGCGAGTTGTGGTGGATCGCCGAGGACGGTCGCCGTGCCAAGAACCACCTGCTGGAGGCCAACCTCCGGCTGGTGGTCAGCCTGGCCAAGCGCTACACGGGCCGCGGCATGCTGTTCCTGGACCTCATCCAGGAGGGCAACCTCGGCCTGATCCGCGCGGTCGAGAAGTTCGACTACACCAAGGGCTACAAGTTCTCCACCTACGCCACGTGGTGGATCCGGCAGGCCATCACCCGCGCCATGGCCGACCAGGCGCGGACCATCAGGATCCCGGTGCACATGGTCGAGGTCATCAACAAACTCGCCCGGGTGCAACGGCAGATGCTGCAGGACCTCGGCCGGGAGCCCACGCCGGAAGAGCTGGCCGTCGAGCTGGACATGACGCCCGAGAAGGTCGTCGAGGTGCAGAAGTACGGCCGGGAGCCGATCTCGCTGCACACGCCGCTCGGCGAGGACGGCGACAGTGAGTTCGGCGACCTCATCGAGGACTCCGAGGCCGTGGTCCCCGCCGACGCCGTCAGTTTCACCCTCCTCCAGGAGCAACTGCACTCGGTCCTCGACACGCTGTCCGAACGCGAGGCCGGGGTGGTCAGCATGCGCTTCGGCCTCACCGATGGGCAGCCCAAGACCTTGGATGAGATCGGCAAGGTCTACGGGGTGACACGTGAGCGGATTCGGCAGATAGAGAGCAAGACGATGTCGAAGCTGCGCCACCCCAGCCGCTCGCAGGTCCTGCGCGACTACCTCGACTGATCCCGCGACGGGCCGGCGGTCGACGTGGGAGCGCCGGCGGGGGGGTACTACGAGGTAGCCGACGACGTCGAGGCCCCGTCGACAGTTCGCCGGGGCCGCCATGGCCGGGTCGTCGCTTCGTGCCTCGTGGTCGGTCTCCTGGTGACCGCCGTGCTCGCCCTGCGACAGCCCGACCGTCCCGCCGAAGCCGGCTCCGACGCCGGCGTGCCCGCCGTTCCACCGGGGGACTCCGGGCCCATCACCGTCAGTCTGCTCGGCTTCGCCGAGGCCCAACTCGGCCAGTGGGGGAGCGACTTCCGTCGTGCGGCGTGCGGCGGCCCGTGCCTCTTCAACGACCCGCTGTGGACCTCGTACACGGATTCCACCCACGGCTGTCAGCTGTACCGGTGGTCGAGGGATGACGCCACCACAGCCACCGTGTGGACCATTGATGCCCGGGTGGTCTCGGTCTCGGTCGCAGCCAACGGCGCCCCAGCGCGTATCGCGACGTGGCCAGGGGTGACATTTGGGGACACCCTGAGCAGCTCCGATGAGCGGTTGCAAGGCTGGGCCTGGGACGCGGCGGCGCCGGTCCCGATCGCCACGTTCGCCGCCGACGACCGGGTCACGACCTTGGCCGACACCGACGCCGACGGGCGGCTCGACTACGCAGGGATCGCCACGGTGCCGGGGCAGGCCTGTGAGATCGGGACAGACTCAGTGAGCCCCATCGACGGCAATGGGGCCGGGCCCGCGATCGATGGTGACTCGCTGCAGGCCGTCGAGATCGGAATGGAACCCCTGGAGG
>Ga0163155_10002127_pt1 | contig 22651 bp, 20 predicted proteins | sample OliLakLV19SP4G1_FD_148611 | JGI IMG/M metagenome (GOLD analysis project Ga0163155, IMG submission 148611) | Freshwater microbial mat bacterial communities from Lake Vanda, McMurdo Dry Valleys, Antarctica - Oligotrophic Lake LV.19.SP4.G1 | ecosystem: Environmental > Aquatic > Freshwater > Lake >... | reverse complement strand
ACCACAATGCCCAACATCTGATCGGTTTGGGCATTGACTTTCACACGCTGAATCCCACCTTTTGACTGAAACTCATCGCCATGCCCCACATGGGCAAACACGATCGTGGGCATACTGATGGCTAAACTGACTGCAAGAATAGAACTGACTAGCGGTAATGGTTTCATGGTATTTCCTCACAATAACTGCGGGGCTAAACGAAATGCTTCGACAGTCTGCCAAAGGACAGATGAAATCCAGGTGAAATGGCAACGGTTTCGGTAAAATCAATCACGAGCTTGATCTCCATAGACAATGCGAAATGCGAATTTTACTGGTAGAAGATGAAGCGGATTTGGGACTGGCAATCAAGCAAGTTCTGATCGGCGAAAAATATGTGGTGGATTGGGTCACCGATGGCGCTCAGGCATGGCACTGCCTGGAAAACCAGTGGACAGACTACACAGTGGCGATCGTCGATTGGCTGCTGCCCGAACTGTCTGGACTAGCGCTATGCCAGCAGCTCCGATCGCACCAAAATCCTCTGCCAGTGCTGATGCTCACGGCTTTGGGTCAGCCTGAAAATCGCGTGGCGGGGCTAGATGCCGGAGCCGATGATTATTTAGTCAAACCGTTTGTGATGGAAGAATTGTTGGCTCGACTGCGGGCACTTCAGCGGCGATCGCCTCAACTACAAGCCCCAGCGCTAACCGTTGCTGGGTTTACCCTTGATGCCGCAAACAATGCGCTACAGGTGAATTTGGACCCCTGTGCCCCCCAGATTATTCCGTTAACCAACAAAGAATTTCAGATGCTTATGTACCTGATGCAGAACCCCGATCGCATTATTTCCGGTAGCAAATTGCGCCATCAGCTTTGGGACATCGACGAAGAACCCATTAGCAACGTGGTTGCCGCCCAAATGCGCCTCCTCAGACGGAAGTTAGAAAATTATGGGTGTGCCTGCCCGATTGAAACCGTTCCTGGCAAAGGCTATCGTTTTAACTCCCAGCCTTTTTCTCAGCTATGAACGGCTACTCCCTGTTTCGGCGCAGTCGTCTACGGTTAGCCTTCTGGTATGCCGGAGTGATGGGTGTGATTTTGAGTGTTTCGGGCTTTGGCATCTATCGAGCCATGATGCAGTCAAACTGGGCAGCAATGGAGCGCGAAATTGAATCGATCGCAGGCACCCTACACGATAGCGTCGAACCGCTGCTGCCTGCTTCTGAAGCACCGACGGCTGTGCTGCAACAGATCTTTCCCGATCTTTGTTTAAGTGGACAACCCTGCAATCCAACTCCCACGCTCATTCAACGGCACACGATCGGCATCAGCGATCGCAGCACCTACTATATTCGGCTGTTCAATCATCAAGGCACCCTCCTGGCTTTTTCACCCAACCAGCCGCCATTGCTTTCCAAAACGCTAAACCGCGCTCCCTGGCAAACATTTCGCACCGCCAACGGCATTCGCTATCATCAATTCACCACGATTTTGCATAGTGCCAAGGATCATCATCAGGCAAATGAACCTAATGCTCACCCCTCCTGGGGCTATTTGCAGATTGGACGCACCTTAGAACCGTTTGATGCTGAACTCAGGCGCATTCAATGGATTCTGGCGATCGGCTTTCCCCTTTCCCTGCTTCTGGTCGCTGTTTCTAGCTGGTGGCTCTCAGGCTTGGCGATGCAGCCGATTTACCAGTCTTATCAGCAGCAGCAACAGTTCACCGCCAATGCTGCCCACGAACTGCGATCGCCCCTTGCTAGCCTTCTAGCAACCGTGGAAGCAATCCTACGCCTACCACAAGCGAGCCAGCAGGATATCTCAATGATGCTCCAGACGGTGGAGCGGCAGGGAAGACGGTTGAGCCATTTGATCACAGATCTCTTGTTTTTGAGCAGCCTTGAGCAACATTCACTAAAGCAACATTCAGGGGCAAAACCATTGCAGCCCTGTTGCTTAAACGATTTGGTGAGTGATTTGACTGAAGAATTTTTAGAGCTGGCGACAGCGGCTGACATTCACTTAACGAGCCAAATTTCTCACAGCGAGATTTATGTTCTGGGGCATGAATCACAACTCTATCGTCTAGTTTCTAATTTGATTGCCAATGCCATTCAATACACGCCTGCTGGAGGAAATGTGATCGTGAGCTTAGAATCCCACGATCGCACCGCATATGTGACAGTGAAAGATACAGGCATTGGCATTGCGCCCAGCGAACAGACCCGCATTTTCGATCGCTTCTATCGGGTCGAGAGCGATCGTTCTCGCAAAACAGGCGGCACAGGCTTAGGATTGGCAATTGCCCAGGCGATCGCTCACGTTCACGAAGGCAGCATCCAGGTTCAAAGCGAAATTGGTCAAGGTACTTCACTAACGCTTCAATTACCCCTAGCGCCCGGATTTGAGATACGGTAGTGACCTGCAATCGAGTTCGGGTTCAGTTGCAACTAATTCTGGTTTGAGCGGTTTTATGATGTCCACATTGCAAAAATGGTTGAAATCACACATTTGATGTGTTCAACAGGGCGACTTTCGCCTGGGACAACCTGGAGTTATAGCGCTGGAAATGGCTCGATTAATATGGGCAATTTCAATATTAGCTGTTAACTTGCGAAGAGGATTTTGAACGCTTAACTCAAATCATCGACATGGCTCCTTTTGATTCCTGCCGATTGTTCATAGTGCGATCGCATTATCATAAGAGTAGGTGTTGTCTCGTCTGCGATGCTCTTATGATTCTTTTGCAAAGTCGATTAAAACAACTCCAAGCAGCGCCGAAGCAAGCCAAGTGGTCAGCAGCGTGTATTTACGGGGTATTGGTTGGCATCTTGTGGGCTGGCGCGATCGCGCCTACCAGTGCTAACGCTCCAATAGTCAAAGATTGCGCTCCTGGCACATCTAGAAGCGGTGGCTTGGATACGATGGCTGAGGCTAACTGCAAACCACCTGCGGCTCAAGCTAATTCCTCTAGCGAAGCACCTTACACTATTTGGGTTCCAGGGCAGCCTGAGCGCACGCCAGCCAGTGAGTCTTATCCAGCGAATTGCCAGCCGTTGCCCTATGGAGTGGCTAGTGCAGACTGGCGATATTTTGCTGAACTCTATCGCTGTAAGTATGGAGACCACAATTAGAGCGATCGCACTGTGATCAGGCTAATCGTTCTGTCATGCCGCAATAAGTTTGCTTTTAATCTCTCTTCTACCGTTCTCTCTCAGATGAAATGAGTCAAGAACCCATTTCATCTGATTAGCTTCAAGATACAAGCTTGCTTCCAGCAGGATGGGCTAACTTTAGTTGCCCATCAGGTTAGGTAGAGCTTATGGATTGACGTGCAAATCGGTGACGGCACCTAGGCTGCTAGAAGAAACGAGCGTGGCATATTTTGCCAACACGCCAGAGGTATAGCGGGGTTGTGGTTTTTGCCATGCAGTGCGGCGCAGTTCCAACTCTTCATCCGACACATTCACCTGTAACAGTCGAGCAGGGGCATCGATGGTGATGGAGTCGTTTTCTTGCACCAAAGCGATCGCGCCTCCTACATACGCCTCCGGTGCCACATGACCTACGACCATGCCATAGGTGCCGCCTGAAAAGCGTCCATCGGTAATCAAGCCAACAGAATCGCCCAAACCCGCCCCAATAATTGCGGAGGTGGGAGCCAGCATTTCCCGCATTCCAGGTCCACCTTTAGGACCTTCATAGCGAATCACAATTACATCGCCCGCGACGATTTTACCTGCCAAAATTGCATCCAAACACGCCTCTTCCGAGTCAAATACCCGTGCAGGTCCAGTCAGTTGAGCTTTTTTGATGCCACTGATTTTGGCGACTGCGCCTTCGGTTGCCAGATTGCCCCTGAGGATAGCCAAATGTCCGGTGGCATACATGGGGTTGCTCCAGGGACGGATCACATCTTGGTCAAGGCTAGGTTCATCGGGCACCTGCTTCAGCCGCTCCGCGATCGTCTCTCCCGTAATCGTCAGGCAATTGCCATGCAGCACGCCGTGATTCAGCAGCATTTTCATTACTTGCGGAATGCCGCCTACCTTGTGCAAATCAGTGGCGACGTACCGACCAGAGGGTTTCAGATCGCACAACACCGGCACACGAGCGCGGATGGTTTCAAAATCATCCAGTTTGAGATCGACTCCGGCAGAGTGAGCGATCGCCAAAAAGTGCAGCACCGAATTCGTAGAGCCGCCCACCGCCATGACCACCGCGATCGCGTTCTCGATCGAGTGGCGAGTAATGATATCGCGGGGACGCAGGTTATGACGAATCGCTTCCACCAAAACTTTTCCCGCCAGCGCCGTATTCTCAGCCTTTTCAGCGTCTTCTGCTGACATAGTGGAAGAATACATTAGGCTCATGCCCATCGCTTCAAAGGCTGAAGACATCGTGTTTGCGGTATACATTCCGCCACAGGAACCCGCACCAGGGCAGGCATTCCGCTCTACTGCCATGAGCCGCACTTCGTCAATTCTGCCCGCGCTATATTGACCGACTGCCTCAAAAGAACTGACCACGGTTAGGTCTTCTCCTTCCAAATGCCCTGGCTTGATGGTGCCGCCGTAAACAAACAGCGCCGGAATATTCATTCGCGCCATGGCAATCATGGCACCGGGCATATTTTTGTCGCAGCCACCGATCGCCAATATGCCATCCATACTTTGAGCATTACAGGCAGTTTCAATCGAGTCGGCAATTACATCCCGCGACACGAGAGAATACTTCATTCCTTCAGTGCCCATCGAAATGCCATCGCTGACGGTAATCGTGCCGAAAATTTGGGGCATTCCGCCTGCCAACCGAATGCCTGCTTCTGCCTGCGCTGCCAGAGGCGCGATTCCCATATTGCAGGGGGTGATGGTGCTGTGGGCACTGGCAACGCCCACAATGGGCTTGGTGAAGTCGCCATCGCCAAATCCCACGGCTCGCAGCATAGCGCGGTTGGGCGATCGCTGCACACCCTCAGTCACAACCTTACTTCTCCAATTTTCAGTCATCTTGTTCTTCCACATTTTGATCGGCAGTGAGCTTTTCTAATTTTCGCAGGACACTTGCTGCGTTATAGTGTTTTCTGTTCGGAACCGATTTTTTTCTGAGCAGTCTAGATCAGCATAGAAGATTAGTTAAGAATCGTTCAATTTGTATGTGCTTTCGGAGGCACAGGGCGATCGCTCCAATCATCTACCGTAATGGGTTCAGTGAATATAAAGGAAAGCATGGTAAGTAGTCAGCGCGGTTCAGTCATTTCTCCAATTCGCAGTCGCAATCGGTTTCGTAAGCCTAGCAGCAAAGAACTCGATCTGCTGCTGCTTGCAGGATGCTCTTGTTTGATGACAATTTTGTATCATCCAGTGGCAGAAGCACTCCAAACGGCTCAAACCAGTGGATCGAGTGCCGCAATTTCAACCACAACCAGCAAAACCGCTGCTAGCACCATGAATAGCTTTCACCTAATTTCTCAGTCCTCCCGCGATGAAAATCAGGACGAGGAAGAAACTTAATTCTACTCTCTACTCTCTACTCCCCATCCCCCCTACTGGAGCCAACACAGGCGGCACTTCTGCCGACACGCTCCGAGTAGGCTGCTTGCCGCGTGGCGTAACAACCCAGTGGCTATGCCCATGCAAGTGGTCGTACAGCCCCACCACAGAAATCATATTCTTTAGGGTGGTATACAAAAAGATTAAAACGGCGTGCTGGGCGAAATAATAAATCGGGTAGCGGATATACGAAACTCGCATCGTCACGACCGTTTGATAAATGCCGCTAAAGAAGGTAATCATGGTGCAGAACCAAAGATAGGCATTATCAGACGGGGGCAGATAACCGTGGAACAAGAACAAGCTCAAAATCAGTGGCAGAATTTGTAGCGCCAGCAGGGAATAAACGACGCAGTAATAGAGCAAATAAGTCCAGTAGAATTTTTGCTTCAGGTTTAGGTGTTTAGATTTCCAAACGCGCCGCTGATACTTAAAGCTGACTTCTAACCAGCCCTGTGCCCACCGTTTGCGCTGAAACCAAAATGAGTTGAAATCAATTGGGGCAAGTTCGGTGGCAATAATGCTGCGATCGTGGAGAATACGATATCCGTTCAGCAAAGTCCGCAGCGTCGCATCAATATCCTCCGTCATCATCGTCGGGTTAAAGCGAATCCGTTTGAGTACGGCGGTTCGCCAGTAGCCATTGGAACCCCCAAAAATAGTGGAGTCGGTGAGAAATGATTTGGCAGGATGGCTTACCCCATAGAGCGATTCAAACTCAACAGCAATGTTTTGAGTTAACAGGTTATGCCCATGATTGCGAATGATGTTGCGCCCCTGCACTACGTCGTAGTCTCGCTCTAACCAACGCCATGCTCGCAAAAAGCAGTCTGGGGAAGGATGATGATCTGCATCCAAAATACAGGTCACCTCACCCGTCACAATTTTTAGAGCAGCATTCAAGTTTTCGGCTTTAGAGTTGCTGCCATCTACCCGTAATAAACGCAGTTCCGTATGAACTTGGGCAAACACGCTTAAGTCGTCTTCAATTGTCAAGTCTGTGGGAGTGTTGTATGCCAGGATGATTTCTAGCCCCGCCGCTGGGCGATAAACCGTGCTGAGAATTTGGCGCAACGTTTCTAGAATAATGTCTTGCTCGTTGGGCAAGTAGGCAACTACGATGATGGAGCAGCGCGGTAAAGGAGTGGTTGGGGTAGGGCGTTGAGAGCCTCTAATACCGAAGGCTGTTTTGATGGGACGGACGAGAGCATCCCAGCGATCGCTGGCAGGTTTATCAGTTTGAACGGCAAATCTCCGAAATAGAGAAGTAGAAGCCTCTAAAAGAATCATCAAGGAGCTAAACAGAAAAAAGGTGGCGATCGCCATGTGTATATTCACCAGTGGCAGCCCTCCTATCCGCAGACAAAGGTAAAAGAGGGTGGGAATTCCGATCATCAGGACATGGGTATAGATCAGCTTATGCAGATCGACTGACCACTTCTTCACGTACACCATCCTCCAATTATTAGAGTGAATTGTTGAGCCATCTGTGGACGCATTGGTAAACCTATTGCTAGACCTATTGCTAGACCTATTGCTAGAGAGTCCAAAATCAGTGCCATTGCTGGACTAACTGAGTATTTATGGCTTCTCATCATCGGAGGTATTTTCCGGCAGGTTCCAGGTCGGTTTCGTTTACCCACAGCGATCGCTGACCATCGCTCACCTGGCAAAGAAAAAACTCCTGCTCATCCAATAGCTTTTCTACCTTCAGCACAATCCACCCTGCCTCACTCCGATAGCACACCTCATCTCCCACTTGCGGCTCCTTAAAACGGCGCTGCAACGCAGGTGATTTTGTCAACACGTAGTCTAGATCTCGCAGCAAACCTAATACAATTCGTTGAATTAAAGGACTGATATAAACTATCAAAATTGCTAAAACAAGCGTAATGCCAATCATAATTGGCAGCATCACAGCATACCGCGTTGCATCTCCTTGGACGACCAATTGCAAGCTGCGATCGACCACCAAGCCATGCAATAAAAAGAATGTATAGGTATAGCCTCCCAGTGCAACAAAAAAGGCGGCTATTTGGCGCTGTCCTGCCAAAATCCGGCACATAACCATGCAGCCTAAACCCAATCCAACAGACAGCAGTAAATCTGCAAAAATCCATCCCCAAGTATAGAACTGGCAGATGAAACCGACGACATAAACCAGCGCACCAATCGTTAAGGCGCGGGGAGAACTCCAATAAACAGGTCCCTCATCCTTTATAGAGAGATCACCGACTGCCATGCCGATCGCAAAGGTGCCAAGCTTGGATAAAAATAGGGCAAAGGGTTGCCCGCCGACTTGAGTATCCCAAATCACATAAGTGGGGTGCCCTCCTAAGATGTAAATTGCGATCGCTCGATAGGCTATCGTCAGTAAAACACAGACCACAGCTAGATTTGCGGCTCCCCATCGCTGGAGTAACTGCCACAAAAATGGAAATAGTACAGAAAAACTTAAAATCAGCCAAACAAACCCCCAAGACCTGCTAGTTGCCATCAGCATTTCCCCGTTGTAGTCATACAGTAAGGGAAAACTAATGCCCGCAAAAACATCCCAAGGGTTGGGAAAAGCAGTCTTAGTCGCCATCGCGATCGCCCACATCACCGGAAAGGATAGCCACGCCACTGCCCAAAAAGGAAATAAAATTTGGATCAGTCGTCGCTTTAAGAAAATTCCGACGTTTAAAGGCTTGCCCTTGAGCGATAGCATCAAACTAAAGCCGCTGATCAGCACAAACACATCAATAAACTGAAACCCAAACCACGACGGTAAGCTCAAAAAATAAGGCAATGCTCCTTGTTTAGGAAAGGTACTCATTGCCGTTGCCAAATGGCGCAAATTACTATCTAATCCGGTTGGCTGAGGGGTATAGGCAGATCCCGTAAACCCCATTTGGGCGTAGTAAAGCAGTAGCATCACCACCGCTAGGATGCGAACTCCCTCTAACCAGGCGAGATGCTGCGATCGATCGATCCGTTGATTAATCATCTATATGCTGTCTCTTTTCTGCTGTTATGTGGGCAAAAGCCTTCACAGCGCAGTTTAAGCGGTTATTACGCATCATTGGATCAGTTAATTTATGGTTGTGATAGAAAGATTTGAATAGTGGCTAGCTTCCTTCAATAAAAACTAAAGAATTTCATCTTTCTTTATAGTTCATTCCTGCACTGCCGACATGACAAAAATAAATACTTAATTGGACAGGCGATATTGGACAGGCAGTGTCAGGGAGCTATTGAAACGGCTTTAAAGCGAAAACCGACCCGAAAGTGGCATTTTTGGCGTTGCTGAATGCAAGGATGATTTTTGACTGTAGGGATAGGTCTTGTGCCTACCCTGACAGAGATCGAGGGCAACCACAAGGGATTGCCCCTACGAATTTCATCCCCGAATTCAGCAATACCGCATTTTTACCTGCTATGGTTCGTCAAAAATATAGTTCATCAAAAAGTCAGCGATCGCTCCACTGTATCAATCCTCAAGTAGTAGGCTGGTGTAAAGCTAGTGGGAATTTTCAACTAACGCCATGGCTCGTAGTTTAAAATCGGAAGCCGAATTTTTTCTTCACCAGGGGTTGCAACTCAGCCAAGCGGGTGCCTATGAAGAGGCAACGATTAGCTTTGATCGAGCCTTACAGCTTTATCCGAGCTGGCATGAAACCTGCTATTTCAAAGGCATTGCCCTGTATGAATTGCAGCGATATACGGATGCAGCGGATTGCTTTCAGCAGGCACTTGATTTGAAGCCAAACTATCCAGAAGCTTTAAACAGCTACGGCATGACGTTGTTTAGTTTGGGTAGCTACGAAGCCGCGATCGCCAGTTATGACAAAGCCATTCAACTAAGCCCAGATTTCCATCAGGCTTGGTATAACCGAGGTAATGCGCTGGATAAATCGAACTCCTATGAAGCCGCGCTCAATAGCTTTGATCAGGCGCTGAAGTTAGAGCCAGAATATTCTCGGTCTTGGTATAATCGAGCGATTATGCTTTACAAACAGGGAAAATATGAAGCAGCGATCGCCAGCTACGATAAAGCGATCGAGTTTCGCCCCCACTATTCCAATGCCTGGTATAACCGCGCAAACATTCTCAATCGGCTGAAGCGCTATGCCGAAGCTTTGCAGAGCTATGACCGAGTGCTGACGATCAAATCAGACTGGTATGCCGCCTACTATAACCACGGCAATGTATTACATAAGCTGAAACGACATGAGGAAGCCGTTACTAGCTATGATAGTGCCCTAGAAATCAAGCCCAATTTCTATGAAGCCTGGTATAACCGGGGCAATGCGCTAGATGCTCTGGGACGCTATGATGACGCGATCGCCAGCTATCATAAAGCCGTAACTCTCAAACCCGACTTGCGCGAAGGCTGGTATAACTGGGGCAGCACCCTCCACAAAGCCGGACGATATGAAGCGGCGATCGACAGCTATGACAAAGCGATCGCCCTAGATGCTAAATTTGCGAGGGTGTGGCACAGTCGTGGGGTTGCCTTTCGCAAGTTGGGTAGATATGCCGAAGCGATTACGAGCTACGACAAAGCCGTACAGCATAATCCAAACTTATATGAATCTTGGTATGGACGGGGCGTTACCTTGGGGCACTTAGGACGGAATGAAGCCGCTGTTTCTAGCTACGATCGCGCCCTAGCGATTAATCCTGCTTTTTATCCTGCCTGGTATAGTCGTGGGGTTGCCCTCAGCCACATTGGGGATTATCAAACTGCTATTACTAGCTACGATCGCGCCCTAGAAATTCGACCCAATTTCCCCCCGGCTTTGCGTCGTCGCAATTTGGCGCTCGATCCCAACAGTCCTTCCATACTTGCGCCTGACCTAGATAGCGATGATGATTTTAATGAGCCAGTATTGGCTGAGGATATGATTGAAGAATCTTTAAATTCTTGAATTTTTCCTTTCGCTAAGAAACTGCCAGTTGGGACTTTTGCTCGTTTGAATGCAGGCAAGATGGCAAGGGACTGTCCAAACAGGTTGCGATCGCCCACAGCAATTCTGATTCTGGCAGAGTGACAGTTTTATCTTGCAGCGCGATCGTGCTACACGCACTCACTACCGTTTGCTTCAGTTTGGGAGACAGCATACTCATCCGTTCTAGGCTGCTTTTCAGGTGGCTAAAATTGCCGTTAGGTGCCGTAGTGGGCAGTTCCCGCGTGCTGGCTCCGGGTAGCTGATAGACCCCCGATCGAAAGGCAAAGGCAACCGTATCCGGCTCAGTATGCCCAACTCGTGCCATCGCTGCCAAAACCATTAGACAGTCTTGCCAAACGGGATCTAAAGTATCGACTGCGGCGATCGCAGGTTGCGCTACACGAGGCTGCAATCGATGCCGTAGCACGGTATAAATCACAAATTCGGTGAGTGACCAGCGTTTGTCAGCCGTTGCCAATCCCTGAAGCACTTTGAACAACTGCTGCAATTGGCTAGCAGGAGCTTGCTGCAAAACAGGAATTACCGAATTTAGCAGAGGTAAGCGCAAGCGAGGATTGGATGTATCCAAGATTTTACCGCTCTCTAGAGTGAGATTTGCGAGGGAAATCGGCACAGTTTGCTGTAGCCATGCTTCTTGCTGAACGCGAACGGAAGGATTTTGGCAATCAAGCATAAGGCTCTGGGCGATCGCGATCGCGCCTTCCAAGGTTTCAGTTGCCTGTTGCAAGCTTTCTGGCAATTGGGCAACGTGCGTATTCGCTACTGTAGTGGAGGAGAGAGATGTTAAGGGCGGCAAACTGGAAGACTTTAAAGCAGCGGCTGAATTTGAAGCGATCGACGAAGTAGAGTTGTTGGAGGCGAAACCCATCACGGCTACCTGTGGCGATTGTGTGGGTGACGCGGGAACAGTGGCGATCGCATTGCCCACCACTGCCTCAGCAGGCACCTGTCGTGCACCAATACTTAATCGCTGCAAACGTTGCCGGGTGGGGGGATGGGTCGAAAACCAATCGGCACTCAGCCAGTTTGTATTCGACTCACCAAAAAAGAGATGGCTCATTGCCGCTGCCTGAGGCGCTGATACCCTCGCGTGATTTGCGTGAGATTCAATTTTTTGTAAAGCGCTAGCCAGCCCATCGGGGTTGCGGGTAAACTGCACGGCGGAAGCATCCGCCAAAAACTCGCGCTGCCGCGACACGGCACTTTGCAAAATCCGCCCAAAGAAATATCCCACTCCACCAATCGCCATCAAAGCAATGCCGAACGCAATAATCGCAAAAAAAGACGATCCTGAATCAGACTCTTTTTCAGATTTAGATTCAGAACTGATTGAGATTTCAGGAGAATACCGAACGACAAAACGACCCAAAATATGAATCAGCAAAATGCCATGCAGCAAGCCAATCAGCTTCATGTTTAGCCGCATATCACCATTCAAAATGTGGCTAAACTCATGCCCAATTACGCCCTGTAATTCATCTCGGTTGAGTGCCTCTAAACAGCCACGAGTCACGCCGATCGCCGCTTTTTGGGGTGAATTGCCAGCCGCAAACGCATTAATGCTGGTTTCTCGATCAAGCACAAACACTTGAGGAGCCGGAATACCAGACGCGATCGCCATTTCCGCCACAATATTTAGCAACTGCTTTTCTTGAACTGTCGCCTGTTCTGGCTCAACCAAGCGCCCACCAAGCTCCTCTGCCACCGCCGCCCCGCCTCGCCTCAACTTGATTAGCTTAAACAAGGTTCCACTCCCAATCGCCAGCAATGTTGGCACCGCCACGCTTAGAAACATGTTTAAACTCAGCAAGCTCACATTTGCCTTCAAGATAAGCCGACAGATGAGCCATAGGGCGAGATAAATAGCACTAACAATACAAACCAAAGACAGCAGATATAGCCACCCCAGCCGACGTGTATTTTGGTGGGCACGGTCTTGATGCTCAAAGAAGTTCATGAGTCAGTACTAGGTGTCAGGTATTAGGAAAGGGCGAATGACGAAGGGCGAGTGGCAAGTGCCATTCTTAGAACGAGACTCGTGGAGCGACTTTCATTTCTGGCGTGGCTTCTTCTAGCAAGTTTGCCGTTTGAAAGTTGAACGAACCCGCGATCAAGTTACTCGGAAACACTTCACGCTTGGTGTTATAAACGGTGACTGCATCATTGAAGGCTTGGCGAGCAAAGGCGACTCGGTTCTCGGTGGAGGTTAGCTCTTCCATGACCCGCGCCATATTTTGGTCGGCTTTTAAATCTGGGTAGGCTTCTGATAAAACGAGCAACCGATCCAAACTTCCCGTAAGTACCGCTTCAGCCGATTCTAGTTGCTGCATCGCTTGTGGATCGCCGGGATTGCGGGCAGCGCGACTGTTGGCACTCATGGCGGCATTTCTGGCAGTGATGACCGCTTCTAGGGTTTCTCGTTCGTGCTTCATGTACCCTTTAGCCGTTTCTACCAAGTTGGGAATTAAATCGTAACGACGTTGAAGCTGAACATCAATCTGGCTATAGGCATTTTTGAAGCGATTTCGCAGTGTTATCAAGCTGTTGTAGGCGTTCATGATAATAACGCCAGCAATCAGCACGAGCATGACAAGAAAAATGAGGAATCCCATAATCTGTTCTGTTTGAAGGTTAAGGTGAACTTGGAGCGTCAAGATTGCTGTTAGTGTTCCCAACCTGAACTGGCTCTACCTAAATCATCAACAGTTTTCAGATTAATTCCGGTTACTGATTTAGATTGCCGATTAGCCTTCACCTCAACCCGTTGCACCTCGTCGTACCATCCTCAACTCTCCACATGCGATCGCTTGTTTCATTACCACTGACACACAGCACAACTTCACGATTACGCTGAAGAATTGGTAGTGTGATCGCTAAGTCTATGGAGTTTCAGTGTCAATGCCTTCCCACATTTGAGAAAGCGAAATCCTTTGCCCTGACGTTGCCTCTTGCAAAGCTCTGCGTAAACTTGCTTTAATATCTTCAACAGAGGTATCGTCGGGATCTTGTTCTACCTGCTCCATAGGATCTTGCTATAGCACTACGAGGTTGTATCAGGACGTATAGTTAAGATTGTAAAGAATATCTATGGAAGCCTATGCCAGCCCCCTACAGTGATGACCTACGTCAAAAAGCGATTGAGGCAGTGCAACGCGGAGACCGCAAAACTGATGTCAGCCGGATGTTGAACATTAGCCGCAACACCTTAGACCTGTGGATCAAACGAGCAGAGCAACAAGGAGCGTATGGAGCCATTCGTAACTATCAGCAAGGCTGTAGACATAAAATCACTGACTGGAAAAGGTTCCGGGAGTTTATTGGAGCGCATGGCGGGAAAACTCAAACCCAACTGGCAAAACTCTGGGGAGAAGGTGTCACGCAACAAAACATCAGTGATGCGTTGCAAAAGATTGGAGTCAGTCGAAAAAAAAGACTTATGGGTATCAAGAACGTGATCACCTCAAGCGCCAAGAGTTTCAGGAGCGATTGAAGACCAAAACAGCGGCTCAGATGGTGTATGTCGTGCGCCTTTGGCGGGGCGAAGCCCTAGAAGCGGGCATTGATAATCGAGACGAGTATGCCTATGGCTACTGTGAGATTGGGAAACGTTTCCACGCCCTTAAGTCGGGCAAACGAACCGAAAGAGTCAGTTGGATTGCGGCGCTCAAGCAAGGGCATATCTTTGCCCCAATGACCTTTATCGGCTGCTGCAACCGCGATTTGTTTGAGGTGTGGTTAGAGGAGTGTCTGTTGCCGCAGTTGCAACCAGGGGATGCCATCGTCATCGATAATGCCAGTTTCCATCACGCTCAGTCCATTGAGGATATCGTAGCCGCAGCAGGATGTGAGTTATGGTATCTGCCTCCCTATTCTCCAGACTTCAACCCGATTGAGCATTGGTGGTTTATGTTCAAAAACTGGATGAGACAACGGTGGCAGGACTTTGATAGCTTCCGTGAGTGTGTCGATGCCGCATTCCATCAGTGTCTTAACGTATTTGCGTAGTGCTATACCAACGCTTTCTTGAGTTCGATTTTGCAGCAAGTGAATGTTTTATGCCTCAAAATGAGCTATCTCATAGAAACTTCTCTTTCAATCTAGCAAAGTAAGAATAACAGCCCAATAGGAGGTCAGCCATGACTCAAAAAACCTTAAATCTGAACTCAGCACCAGGGCATCAAGTCCTCGCTGTTGCTGGAAAGAAAATCCTCCGACCAGGAGGTAGAGCGGCAACCCAACAGCTTTTGGAATGGGCAAACTTCAAATCGGGTGAAACAGTGCTGGAATTGGCGGCAAGTTTTGGGGAAAGCGCGATCGCGTTGGCAAAACAGTTCGGAGTGCGCGTCGTTGGCGTGGAAAAGAATCCGGATAGTGTGGTTCGCGCTCGTGCCAACATTCAAGCCGCTGGAGTTGCAGATCTTGTCGAAGTGATTGAAGGCGATATCTTTCAACTAGATGCTATTTCAGAGCAGTTTGATTATGTTTTAGCTGAAGCTATTCTGACGATGCAATCGCCGTCAGGTAAAGCGAAACTGTTACGCAGTATTCACGATCGCTTAAAACCCAGAGGTCGATTTCTATCTCACGAACTGCTAGTGATTGGCGATCGTGAAACTGAAATCCATCAATCCCTAGCGCAATCGATTCGAGTGAATTCAACCCCTTTGACCGAAGCTCACTGGATCGAAGCTTGCGACACCGCAGAGCTTTCAGTATTGCAACATCAGGCGGGTGTAATGGGACTGCTAAATCCCGCCCAAATTATTGAAGACGAGGGTTTGGGCAATGCGGCAAAATTCTTTTGGAAAGTACTGACTCAGGCTCAATTACGCCAGCGAATTTTATCCATGCGGCAAGTGTTTCAACAGTACAAATCAGAGTTAGGCTACATCGTTCTTATTGCACAACGTCCATAGCAATCATTCATAGCAAACATTCATAGGAAAAGATCATGACGACAACTTCTACAACTGCTACAAATCCTGCTTCGTTCACCGCTCAACTCAAAGAGTGGATCGACTACAGCAAGCCGGGTGTAACTCGAAAAGCGATCGTCAAAGATGCCCAACCTCCGATCGCGCTGATGTGTCTCACAGCGGGAACCGAACTATCTGAACATACTGCTCCTCGAATCGTTACATTGATGGTGATCGAAGGACGCGGAACGTTCACATTAGAAGGGCGCGAAATCGTAATGGAACCGGGCGTATTTATCTATATGCCAGCCCATAAACCTCACGCGCTCCGAGCAGAAGAAAATCTGGCATTTCTGCATCTATAAATCGATCGAGCCTTGAGCAATCTTGTTTAGGGCTTGTCCATCGATCACGGTGACTTTGCCGCCTCGACGGTAAGATACGATCGCATGAAGTTGCTTAAACAATCGAACAGATTCTTCGTAGGTAATGCCAATTCTGCGAGCGATGTAATAGTGAGACTGTAGATCAAGGCAAACTTCGGGCTGAGTGATATCAATCTGTTGCTCGATCGCAGTTTCTTGAATCAACCGAGCTAACCGGACGATCGCACGTTCCGAGACTAATCCATGCACCGTTTCATGAAGCTGTTGCAATCGGTGATTTAACACTGCCATCATTTTGAGCGCAATTTCTGGGTTTGCCTGAATTGCATTGAGCAACGCTTCTCGTTTCACGTTTAGTACTTGCGCTGAACCTTCTGCGATCACCATTGCCGGCGCGATCGAGTCACCAAACAAAGCAGGAGCCGCAAAAATCTCTCCGACATTCAAAGTGCGAAGAATGGTTTCTTTCCCCGTCGTTGCTGTTTTGACAACGCGCAACCGCCCCTGAGCGACGGCATACAATGTCGCAGGCAAGCGATCGCCCTCCTGCATGATCGTTTCCTCTGATTGATACTCCCGAATCTCGCTGTCAGGCTGCAATAAAGCCATCTGTTCTGGCTTAAGATCGGCAAAGATCGAAATGCTAGTAAGTTGCTCGATCGTCGCTTTCATTCTTTATCCTGTCATTGAATTGCATCGCTGCTCAAGAGATCAATTCCGCTTCATCCAGAGATTGTACAATGTCAAACTCAACCGCTTCGTCTGCTCAACCCGTTCGCCTATCCGCTTCGCAGCGCTGGTATAATCCCACGTTCTCGCCAGAACACGGTGTTTATGTGGTGCTGTGCGTCTCTTTTCTAACAGGTGCAGCGGCAGCGCAAGATTGGACTTGGGCAACAACCCTAGCATTGATTTGTGCGTTTTGTGGATTTCAGGCAGAACATCCCTGGATACTGCAAATTAAACAACGGAAAAGCTTAAAAGTACGCTTTGTTGTATGGGGAAGCCTTTATTCAATTGCAGCACTATCGATCGCTGCGTGGCTGTTCCTCAAAGCTCCATTGCTGCTGTGGATTTATGCAGGCGCGATCGTAGCCTTGATCGTTGATGCGATTTCGGTGTGGCATCGAGAACAGAAATCTATCTTCAACGAAATTGTTACTTTTGCAGCGGTGTGTCTGTCGGCTCCGTTTGCTTTCATTGCAACCACTGGAACCTTTTCTTTTACGATCGTTGGATTGTGGCTTTTAAATACCTTGTTCTTCTCTAGTACGATCTTTAATATCAAGTTCCGCAAGTCGAAAACACCGTCAGTTGTTCCTAGCATTCTGTATCACGCAATCGCGACTTTGATCATCGTTGCGCTGTGGTATTTCGCCTGGTTGACTACGTTTACGGTTGCGGCATTTGGGGTTGCACTGGTCAAATTAGCGATCGTGCTCACCCGGCAAGATTGGTATCGCACCACTCCAATTCAGTCGATCGCGGCACTTGAAACTGGCGCATCATTTCTATTTTCGCTCATTGCATCACTTTCTTTATTACCTGCTCATTTGCCACTTTGAGAACATTTATGCCGTTGGCAAAAAATGCTGGAGCGTTTGCTCATGATATGCCTTTTAGCAAATTTCTTAGAAGCACTGCTCAACACCTTTTATCGAGGTCGTAATCGCGTTTTTGCCCGATTCTTTATTTTAGAAACCATTGCTCATGTGCCTTATTTTTCTGGTAGTGCCGTTATGTAAAGGATAGAAGAAAATAAGCTGTCTGCGCCTGTTGCAGGTTTTCTCGAATCTTCTGATTGTAGTGATGAATCAAGTTCCAGATGGCACCTATGTGATGTGATTCTCTAACTTCTTTAAGAACGATAAACTTTGTCGGACTAACCGTGAAATTCGTTGCCGTAGAGTGTTATTCAACCGCTCAATATAGCGGGTTAAACCCTAATCCTTATCGACTGCAAAATGTCGTTTGCTCGGCAGGACACAAGCACCAGAGCACTCCACTGAGTGAGCAGTCCGTTCAAGCTGACTGCGCCAATCACAGAGACATTTTTTCCTCTACGATTGGGGCGTTCCCCATAGACTCGCTTCCCTTGTAGCGATCACGCACATCTGCGGATGAAAGAGAGATTCACCCCTGATTCATCCAAAAAGACGAGATTTTCGGGAGGAATCCCTTTCAAGAGGTGCCAGTATTCAAATCGGGCAAGTTGAACCTCGTCGGTTCCTTTTTTCGAGGGGTGAAGACTTTTTCAAAAAGGTTAGGTTGAGCTTTAGCCGCAGCATCCGATCAGCAGTGGCGATGCCAATGAAGACTCCCGTTTTCTGGTAAAGGCGTTCCCGCAGTTCAGCTAGCGTGGCATCGGGTTGCGCTTCGACTAGTTGTTGCAGGACTTCGAGCTGTTCGACATTGAGCTTGGGTGGGGTCTGTTCAATTCGGAGTTTAGGCGCGATGGTTCCTAATTCACGGTATTGTTTGAGTAAATTGTGGACAAAACTTGAGGTGACTCCAAAGTTTTTAGCTAGTAGAGTAAAAACTTAGTTTTGCAACATCTGATGCCAGCAAAAGCATAGTAGTCAATCGGCATTTTGAATAATACGTTGCAGAACTTTCAGTTCAGTCTACTAGCTGACGTTGTCAAATGTCACCAGACTCATAAGCATCGACAATTTTCTGGCGCAAGTCTAGAGAGTAAGGCTTCATATCCCTTATTAACCATCGATAGAGTTCTGGTTTTAACTGTACTACACTAGATTAATAACTGCTATATTGACCTTTCGTAAGGGCAACTAAGCCACCTCAAAATATAAGTTCAATACGATTACAAAAGTCCACTATTTAAGTTGCTTACCTGTTAAAACAAAACAAGCGCTTACATATTTATAACTGTAAGCGCTTGCCTTGATTCATCACGGTTCAATGTAAATCGGTGAATTATTTGAGTGCGTCTTTTACGTTGTCTTTTGTATCTTCCATGGTTTCACGAGCTTCGCCTTCAGCCTTCTTTGCTTTGCCTTTGGCTTCGGCTTCTTTATCGCCTGCTAGGTTTCCTGCGCCTTCTTGAACGGTGCCCTCAACTTTCTTGGCGGCTGCTTTTGCTTTATCTTCTAAAGACATTGTTTTTCTCCAAAAATGAAATTTTTAATATTGATTGTCAATTGAATAAGCAACTCAGTTGACTAACTACACTGTAACGAAGCACACATAAATGCTCCTCTATCGACAGAGATATTTTGCTGTTAAAAAGTGGGGTGCAATAGGCCAGAGTGCAATTGTTATTAAATGACGCTATTTAATCAAGAAATATCGTCCGTTTCTTTGCAAATGCTCAAAACGAACGATATATATCAACACAAGATTGAGGAGTTGAATTACGCGATCGCAATTCCTAGGGCTGAACTGTAGTAGTAGTAGTGCGAGGACGACGAGCACCTGAAGAAGCACCTAGCATAGCAGCAACCAGACCTAATAGAGAACCGAGAACGAATGACCAGCCAAGCTTTGCGGCATTGCCGGCAATCTCGTTCGCTTGTTGAGCGGTGACATTTGGAACATTTGCAGGATTCGCATTTGGAACTCCCACACCGCTTTGTTGTGCTTGATTGATGATTGATCCAGCATTAGACGCTACCACCCCAAAAGCACCTGAAACGCCACTAGAAAGCAACCAAGCGCTAATCGCCAAAGTTGTTGCCCACAAAATAGCGCCGTTTAGCAACGCTGTGTTCTTGTTCATTGCTCCGCAAGAACGAGTAGTAACCCATCCGCCAATAAAAAGCGAAATGAATAGACTGATAATTGACCAAATTCCTACAGCAGCACCAACATTGTCTGCATTAGAGCGAGGTGCATCTGAACCCGCAATACCCGTCAGCCCAATTGCGGCACCCAAGGCACTTAGAACCAATTGAGTACTCAAGGCAATCACTAATCCAGCGAGAATAGGACCCCAACGAACGCGATCGTGATACTCGGTCGTCGCAAGCATAGCAGGGCGCTCAGCCATGTAATCAACGGGGCGGTTTACGGTTTGGTCGATGGGTCGGTCAGTGTATGACATAGCTTAATTAAACTCCAGAAAAACAATACGGACAATTCATACCAAGTATTTCAAATAAGCGCTGAAAGACATTCAGTGATGACTTTTGCAGTCGCTTTAGAAATGGTCTTTGTATTGTTTATACGGGAAAAACTACAAAACTTTCTCTATCGGAAGGAGTGATATTCCTTAGTTGGTTATTGACTCAATCGTTTAGCCAATAACTTGGCATCAGATCTGAGCAACATTTTATCTATGCGTGAACTAAAACAGGCACCCGTTTATAAGCTGGAGTGCCCGATCGCGTCTCTATTTCTGGGTGAAAAATCACATTGACTTCAGGATAGAACATCAACGCCGATCCTTGACGAATCGATCCATAAATCACTTCAACCTGCTCTAGTTTGCCCACATTGCCTTGCACCGTCACTCGCTGATGGGCGTGCAATCCAGCTTGCTCTGCATCAGTTCTATTCATCAATATGCAGTTGCGATGAGGCATTCCTCGATATTTGTCATCGATTTTGTAAACCACCGTATTGTGTTGAGAATAACTGCGCCCTGTCATTAGAGCAACCACGATTCCCTGAGTAGATTCAGGTACGCCAAAATCCTTTAGTTCTGGCAAAGACAGGATTGGCAAGGGAGTCGTGAACATCGTTGCTTTGCCGGAAGGTGTTGGAAAGTGCGGCTCTGTAATGATCCGTCCACCAATGGTAAATTCTTCGTTTGTTTCATCGATCGCCGCCATCTTTTCAAAGCCAGGAATCGTTTGGGCAATCAGTTGTCGCACATACTTTGTGTCTTGCAACCTGCGCCAATCAACGGGATAGGTGCCATGAATCCGATGTGCCAGTTCGGTTAGAAACATCACTTCAGGAATCAAATCAGCATCTTTGAGATGGGTTTCACCCGGATCATTCAAGCGCACAAAATTGTTACCCGATTCAACCGTTGTTTTATGAGGATTCTCAAATCGATTGAGGACTGGAATCACAATCGTGTTGACCTTTGCTAATCCGTGAAAATGCCCTAGGTTTGGCTTTGTCGCCACGTAGATGATGGTTTCGATGTTTCCCAGTGCTCGTCTGGCTTGAGTTGAGTCTGGGTTTGCCCCATACAAGTTGCCGCCTAAGCAAATGAGTGTATCGACCTTGCCAGCATCCGCCGCCTCAATCAGCGATCGCGTGTCATATCCTTTCACTGCACTCAGCGATCGTCCCAATAGCGCTTCTAGCGTTTGCTGAATCTCTTTTTTGAGATCTACCGTCACTCCCATTGACCCAAATCCCTGCACGTTGGAATGTCCGCGCACAGGCATTACGCCTGCACCTTCCTTGCCTACATTGCCAGATAGCAGAGCCGTATTTGCAATGCTGTAGACGTTGTCTACACTATTTTTCTGCTGCGTAATGCCCATCGCCCAGCCAAACACCACGCCTTTAGAAGTGCCGATGATGGTTGCCGCTGCCTCAATTTCTGGTCGAGACACTCCACAGGTTTCTGTAATAGTTTCCCAAGGAGTTGATCTTGCCTGCTCAATCACGGCTTCCCAGCCCTCTGTATGGTTGCGGAGATAGTTTTCTTGAGCGAATCCTTGCTCGATTAGAGACTTTTGAATGCCCACAAACAGCGCCGTATCGCTACCGGGAATCGGTTGTAGATATAGAGATGCAATCTCAGAACCAGGGATTAATGACTTGACTGGAAATGCTGGAGAGCCAAACTTGACTAAGCCAATTTCCATGATTGGATTAATCACAATCACTTTGCCGCCGCGATCGCGCAACTTAATCAACTCATTCATCAAACGCGGCTGATTATAAGACGGGTTTGAACCCGCTAGCACCACGCAATCAGCCTTTTTCAGATTCTCTAGACTAACAATTGAAGTGCGAGTGCCAAACATCTTATTCAACCCTGTAGTCGAAGGCGCATGGCACAGGTCAGAACAGTCTGCCAAATTATTAGAGCCTAAAGTCCGCATCATCAGTTGGAGCAGGAACGCCGCCTCATTAGAGGAACGCCCCGAACTGTAAGATGCTACGCGCTCAGGCGACTTGCGGAACGCTGCTTCGGCTATTTGATAGATTTCTTCCCACGAAATTCGTTCATAGTAAGATGTTTTTTCGCGCAAAATCATCGGATACCCTAAACGCCCCAATTGATCCGCTTCCATAGAAGTCAACCGCTGAAGCTGATCTACACTGCGTTGCTCAAACACCTGCATCGGGACAGGCGGCTTGATCTCTGCCGAAATCGCTTCCACGCTCTTCATGCAGCGCTGGAGCTTTTCACCTTCTTCATTGGTAAAGCCGCCTTTTTGCCCACCCGTTCCCCAAGAGCAGGACAGACAAGCACTCTTATGCAGCAGCGTTTTCCAAAGTTTGGGACCTTCGGCTGAAAGGGTATGTTCCGCCCAGTATTCAATGACTGGCAAACCACCCCCGATCGCTGGAGTCTCCTCATTTCTGTTATTAAACGGTGGGACAGGCTGAACATTCTGCTGCGTAGAATCCATGCGTTTACCTCAATAGAAAGGTGATTTTTGGCGTATCAGTCCGTCATAAGGCGGATCTTATAAGGATTGGGTTAAACTCGCAGTCATCCTTTAGGACAGTCTTTATGGTTTTTAAGGAAGACCAAATGGATTTGGAACTTTGTCCTTTGCACTCCGCACTTCCTCTTAACCCTCTAGCAAACTAGAGACTCTAAGATAAAAGTGAGAAGTGAGCGAGGAGCTTGGAGAATGATAACGCTTGCACCCGAAAAGACACTGCAAATTGGCGAAGTTGCTGCCCTCAGCGAACTACCG
>Ga0163155_10002122_pt1 | contig 22692 bp, 23 predicted proteins | sample OliLakLV19SP4G1_FD_148611 | JGI IMG/M metagenome (GOLD analysis project Ga0163155, IMG submission 148611) | Freshwater microbial mat bacterial communities from Lake Vanda, McMurdo Dry Valleys, Antarctica - Oligotrophic Lake LV.19.SP4.G1 | ecosystem: Environmental > Aquatic > Freshwater > Lake >... | reverse complement strand
TCCCACTTGGATGCCAACGCAGCGTTGGCATCCAAGTGGGACGAGCGCGTGCAGAAGAACTGCCAGGACGATTATCTGAAGTACTGCTCGGCCGAACCAATCGGCAGCACGACCATGCGTCGCTGCATGGAGGCCAACGGCAAAAAGCTGTCGAAGACATGCGTTAACACGCTGGTCGACGCTGGCGAAATCCCGCGCAACCTGCGGCGCTGATCTTGCGCCTCAGTTGAACGAGACACGACGTGAATATCGGCCGACGGGAAATCGGGATCCTCTGACCGGCAACCGGGGGATCGCCCGGCCGGGAGTTCGGCGGCGCATTGCAGCGCGGCACAAACTCCCGGCCCAGGATCATGGCGGCGGCCCAGAGCGAGGACGCTGCTCCTACAGGTTCCGGTGGTCGGAACATCTGCGGACCGGCATCGACGCGCAGAACGGGCGCCAGCGGAAGGCAGGAGATAGACGCTGCGCAACGGAAATCAAGCCCTGTCCGCGCCGCAGTGTGAAAAATTTATGACGAGACCGCCAATGACCGATCCGTCAGCCACGCCAGCCGCAGTATCTGATCAGGGACCAGCCCAGGAAACTGAGGTGCTGTTCTACCATTTGGAACGCCAGCCGCTCGAAGCCGTCATTCCAACGCTTCTGGAAAAGACGCTGGAACGTGGCTGGCGCGCGGTCGTTCAAGTTGGTTTGGACGAACGGCTCGACGCGCTCGACGAAGCATTGTGGACCTATCGGCCTGATAGCTTCCTGCCGCATGGGCGGGCGAGTGACGGTCACCCCGAGCATCAGCCAATCCTGCTGACGACCGGCAATGAAACGCAGAACGGGGCCGGCGTGCGGTTTCTTGTCGAAGGTGCTGAGACGACGTCGTTCACAGGTTTCGTCCGCATCGTCATCCTGTTCGACGGCAACGACCCGGATGCGCTCCAAAAGGCGCGATCACAATGGAAAGCAGCCAAAGCGGCAGGCGCTCCGGCAACGTATTGGCAGCAGAGCGAAACCGGCCGTTGGCAAAAGAAGGCATGACGGCCGCGGGACGCCATAAACGGTTCGGGGCCGACCCGGTTTTTCCGAGTTCAGCCCCGTTCACTCCCCAGACTTGGACATTTTTGTAAATCGCTCGCGCAGCCCTTACGCAGCAGCGGGCCGACCATGCGAGAGGCAACCGCCTGTGTCAAGAAACCGCTAGCCCGTTACCGACCAATTTTTGTCGTCGATCACCGCCAAATGGGCTTGACGGCGCCGATTGCGCACCGACCAACGCCCGGCCATGCCGTAGGCCGCGTCAAATCCTGATTGCCGTCCCAACGGTGCCTGAAACGTCGACTTTGACAGCCTCAAGGCGGCAGCTAGGAGCGCAAAACGATGGCAGCACGCAAGACACGGCCCGAGACACGGTCCACAAGCCCGTCGAAGGTCAGCACCCAACCACGCAAACTGGCTCAGCGATTGGCCGTGCTGTGCGGGCTGGCAACAATCGTCGTCGCTCTACCCCTGCTGACGCCTGCGCTCAACGGCTTGAAGCCGGGCGGTATGCCGCTTGGCTACGCCATTGTCGCGCATGGCATTCCGCTCATGCTAGCGATCTGGCTTGCCGTCATCGCTTGGACGTCCCGCAATGGCCGATGACCCGTCACAACGCAGCGGCACGACCTCAGTGAGTCGAATAGTCCCGTTCGGCACCCCGTGGTCAGGAGCGGCTATTTGGGTCGCTGCTGTGACTGCGGTATTCGCGCAAGGCTTCGACGGTCTCGCCATAGCGGTCGGCATCTCAGGCGCGTTGTTCCTGACCGCGCTGTTCCAGGCGCGTCGAACGGGTCACCCGAACGCGTCGAACGCAAACAGTCCGAGGTTCACGCCTGAACTCGGCACCACATCCCGCCTCGCGCTTGCGCTCGCGCTCGCGGCCTTGATCGCGGCAGAACTGCAGATCGCCGCAACCGGCATCGACGTCCTCTTCGCGCACAATACGCCGATAACCCCGATGCTCGCCGTGTCCGTCAGCACGTCGGCGAACGTGTCGGCCGGTTTGATCGCAGCAACATTGGCCGCCGTGATTGCGGCTGTGGCACTTGCCCTCGCCCCTCCTCGAACCACCCGAGCCATCACCATTAGCGTCGTCGCGGCCATCGTGATCGTCGTCGCCGGGTGCTTGGCGGCGGTCGTCTGGCGCGATGGCATCACCGCGCTCGTATCGCTACCAGCCGTCACCGAAATTACGAGCATCGAAGCGCGTTTGCTCGAAAAACGGCTCGCCGATCCGGCCACACTTCGCGCCCACACGGTGCCGTTCCTGAAAACCGACGCGGTCAACTTCGTCGCGCTGGCTGTCCTGATCGCTGTCGGATTGGCAGCGTTGACTGCAGCCTTCGCCGGCCCTGGCTTCACGGGGCCGATTACAACCCGATCGTCGGCAATTGTTGCGCTACTGCTTGTCGCCGCGCTGCCAGCCATCGCCAGCTCCGGCAAGCGCGACCTGATGGCAACGGTCGACAGCGGCATCACAGTAAACGCTCCGCCAGCGTGGCTGACCAGCCAAGTCGCGGCTGGTACAGTCGAATTGTGCGGAAAGCCCATTCCGCGCACCGGCAAAGTGACAGACGCCTGTGGCAAAGGCTTCGGCCGCGACGGACGCATCCGCTGGCAAGACATCTCGTTTGAGCGCGCCGGAGCGCCGTACGCCGCGATCAGTGCATCGACCCCCTCGACCGGCATCGCTGTGGCGTTGACCGGCCTCGTCCTGGCGATTGCCACGTTTGGCGCAGCCCTGGTTGGCGGAGCCCTGGTCAGCCTCGGCGCTGGCGCCATGACCTCGGCGACTTTGCCAGGCGCCAGCGGTGCCGCCCCGTCGAACGCCGACACGTCGGCCGCCCCCACGATGACACGCGCACTTGCTGTGATCCTCATAGGGTCGGCCATCGCCGCGTCCGGGCTCGCCGACGTCGGTGCGCTTGTGGCATTGGCTGCCGGGATAGCTGCGGTTGCAATGCTCCCGCCCATGCTCGTCACCATCGTCAAACCCCGCGCCGCGCAATCAGCCAGCGCCATGCTGACGGTCTCGGCGAGCGTGATGCTCGGCGTCGTCCTCGTCGTCGTTTTGGCGCTCGCCCCGAAGCTCGTGCCATACACGGCGTTCGAGTGGAGCGGCGCGGCAAAGTCGGCGCCGCCTGCCCTAACGCGCCGCCTCACAACACTGGCGACGCAGACTGCCGCTGCGACAAGCCCGGCCCAGCGCACAGCGGCTGAGGCGCAAGCGCGCCGCATCATCGAAGACCGCATCACGTGGCTCGGGTTGAAGCCCGCAGCCTCCGGACTGATCGGCCTGATGGCCGCACTTCTGATCGGCGTTTTCGGAGTTTTGTTGAACGCACGCCGTTAATCATATCGAAAGCTTAAGGTTTCGATCTCGTTAAAACTCGTGCCACGAATGCTGGCCGCGCTCCTTACGAGGGTTTTGTCGCGTGGCACGTTTTACGTCGGCATTAGAGTGGAGTCCGTCCATGCCATGTTTGAAATCGGCGCTGAAGCGCGCAATGCGATCATTCGGCCTAGCCATTTGTCTGGTCCTGTTTGCTGCCCCGGTCCAGATCACGTCCGCCAACGCCGACACCATACCATTCTGGGAAGAGCAGCCGAGTTTGACCGGTAAGGCGCCGCGCGCCGCCAAGCGATTGCGTGCAGCAGCAGCGTCCGAAGCCGGTGCGGCTCGGCCGACGAAACGCCGAGCCAAGCGTTAGGCTTCGCGCGGCCCCATCGAGGACTATGACGTCCGGCCAAGGCGCAGCCTGTCGGGTGGCGTTTCCTGGAACGCGCCGAGTGGCTGCCTCAACGGCACACTTCGTTCCGTGGTTGCCGATATTGCCTCGAGTTTCGGTAGCGTCCGCGTCAACTCGACGTGCCGCAGCCACAGCCGCAACGCCCGCGTTGGTGGGGCACGTCGGTCCCATCACCTGACAGGCGATGCGGTCGACTTCCGTGTCTCGGGCAACGTTCGCGGCGCGCTGGCCTATCTCCGCAGTCACGGCTCGATCGGCGGCGTCAAGCATTATGGCGGGGGGCTGATCCACGCCGACACTGGACCAAGGCGCAGATGGTGATGCGCGAACTGGGACGGCTCACCGCGCGGCTCACAGGCCACCACGCATCGCCGGTGGCCAGATTACGGTACCGCCGTTATTGCCAACGCGTCAGGCCGGCCCTTCATGGTCACGACACTGCGGTCGGTTCGGAGCGGATCGGGCCGCGAACCGTCTGGCCGCGAAGGCAAGATCGGCCCGGCAGTGAGGGCCATGTCGATACCGTTGGTCACGAGATCGAAGGTCCCCTTTAGGCTGACGAACTCGTCGCCAGCCGTGACATCGACCTTGTCGGCAATGACGAGACCGCTGTTGAGCTTTGCGCCCAGCGTAACAGGCGCCACCGTCAGGCCCGCGCCGCACACGTCCCCAGCGGTCCGGTCGCCAACGGGCCGAGTTGGTTTGGCAGCAAGCGCCAGCGAGCGGTGATTGCACGCGATCACACCGCCTTCGGGCATGGCGACGTCGACCTTGCCAGCCATGCGGCTCAAAAGGTCGATCCCCGATGTCCCGCTGGATGTCAGATTGAACACCACCTTGCCTTTGGCGCGAGCGAGTGCCACGCCCGCCAAAACTTGCGAAACCAGCGAGAGGTCGGCGTCTTCCAGGCGCCCGCGCAGCACGTAGTTCGGGTAGGATGCCGACCCGCTGCTACCGAATTCGAACACCGCCCGCGCTCCGCCGTCGAGCAGCATTTCAGCGACGTTGAAAACCAGTTGTCCGGCCTGGATCGTCAAGCTCGCCGCGCTCTGGCCTGCTTCGAACGATCCGATCTGAACTTGCTCTGCCGACAACCGGAGGTCGGCGTCGACGTGACCGAGCATCGGCCAGCGAACGTCTGGAGCTGCGGCCAGCGCTGCCAAAATCGTTCGAGGCATTGGCGGTGGCTGGGATGGCGCGGGCGGCTTGACCGCCTGCGATATCTCCCTCGCCACAGGGCCGGCAGTCTGTGAGGCATCCAAAGCCTGAGCAACAGCCGCAGCCGTCGTCACCGTTCCGTTTGTTGCCAGTCCCGCAGCCGCAGCCGTCGCCGACACAATGGGCGCCGCAGTAAAATAGGGCCGCAGATCGAATGCACCGAACGCCAGTGTACCTGCGATCTTTGCGCGTTCGGGATCGAGCGTCAGGGACAGCGACCCGGTCGCCTCGTTGCCGTCGAGCCGATAACGACCCCGCGTCATATCGAGCGTCGGGCCGCTCCAATCGAGCGTCCCTCGGGCAACGAAATCTCTAAAGCCCGCACCACTTGGCCACATGTGCCCGAAAGATCGGGCCAGCGCCCGAACGTTTGGCACCGAAAGTTCGACGTTTGCCGCAGACAGCGCCACGCCGCGCGCAAGGTCGAGTTGCCCATCGATCACGGCTTGGAACAAGCTGCTCTCGACCTTGCCCTTGATCGGCACGCGCGACGACCACCGGCGTTCGACCCGCGCGCCAACAACCAGGTCGAAACGGACCAATTCTCCGTGAAACAGGGTGCTGCCTTTGAGGGTGGCGACCGTCCTGCGCTTGATGCCGATCTCGGCTTCGAAGCCCGTCAGCGTGAACGATCGCCCACCTCCAAGACCGAATACGATGACGCCGTCGCGCACCACGAGCGTTTCAAAATCACCGCCTAGCAGCGCCGCGACCAATGGCGATGGGTCGGAGCCAAAACGTCCGATCGCGTCGAGCAACCCAGCCAAATCTGGATCGGCCGCTTTGGAGTCGCCGCCGGACATGTCGATGACGAACACGGGTGAACGCAGTGCCATTCGGGCACTTCCGCCCTTGACCAGGGCCGCCAGAGCCTCGCCGGTGCGCGCCCTGCCGGTCATGGATGGCGGTAGCGACACGGTTCCAGAGGTCAATTTGACGTTCGGCCGTTCGAGGATCACGGCCGTCTGGTTAATCAAAATGGTATCTTCTGACGGCCGCAGCACGTGCGCTGGCCGGAAGATGCTGTCGTCGAGCAACAGCGGCGCGAACAGGACCAGCCCAACGCAGGCGAGCAATACGGCCGAACGCACGGGGCGGGTGAAAATACGCCGACGGAGGCCAGCCGTGCGGCGGCCAGCAACCACGTGAAGCGCCTTCATCCGTCGCATCCGTCGTCTGGACGGCGGGATGGTCCGGTCGCTGTAATTCAGATCGATTTCGCGCTCCACACCGTTGACCTTTTAGAATTTCGGTCGCGCACTTCGACTGCTGGTCTGTCCCGGACACGTGATTCCTGTCGGGCATCCGACAGCGTTCGTAAACCCACAAAACACATATCCCACTGCAGATCATACGGGATAGTGCTAGCGCATTTAACCTCCGTCCAGCGTCGTGAACGTCGTTGCTGGAGGCGGTTTCTAGACGCCGTTCAAGATTCGTACGCTTGCCAGTAGCACCATGCTGGTCGATTGGTGGACACACAATCTGCACAACGGACACGTGAGTATGCCCCAAGACTTGGTGACGAGACCGCACGGCGAAGCTTTGAGACAACCGCTCGTCATCGGCGGCATGTCGATCGCTCCGGGCGAGAAGCGCCTGATCGACTTACCCGTGTCGCGACTGTCCAACCATACGCCGGTCTCACTTCCCGTCCAGGTCCTCCACGGTTCCCGCCCCGGTCCGACGATGTTCATCACGGCGGCCATTCACGGCGATGAATTGAACGGTGTCGAGATCATCCGCCGCGTCCTCAGGCTATTATCTCCCGGCAATCTCGCCGGCACCTTGTTGTGCGTGCCGATCGTGAACGCCTACGGTTTCATCGGCCGCTCGCGGTACCTGCCTGACCGCCGCGATCTCAACCGTTCGTTCCCCGGCTCTGCGAACGGTTCGCTGGCCGGACGTATCGCCAACCTGCTGCTCACCGAGGTCGTGCAGCGCTCGCAGCTTGGCATCGACCTGCACACTGCAGCCATTCACCGCGTCAACCTCCCCCAGATCCGCTGCGAATACGTCAAACATGAAAGGCTCAGGCAGCTGAGCGCCGCGTTTGGTGCACCGGTCGTCGTCGACAGCCCGGAACGCTCGGGTTCGCTGCGCAAGTCAGCTGCCGAAATGGGCGTCGATGTCCTCGTCTACGAGGGTGGCGAGGGCCTGCGTTTTGACGATTTCGCAATCGAGGCCGGTGTCAACGGTATCGCCGGTGTCATGCTCGATATCGGTATGTTGGAGCTTCCCGACGGCGGTGAGCCGTTGCCGAAGTCCCCCGGCTCGGGGCCGTTCTTCGCCAATGCCTCGAAATGGGTACGCGCGCCAGAAGGCGGCATTTTGCGCACAACGAAGCGCATTGGTGCCGCCGTTTGCGAAGGCGAGGTCATCGGCCACATCGCCAATCCCTACGAGGACGTGGATGTCGCCGTGCACGCGCCGCGCCGAGGCATCCTGATCGGCCGCACGACCCTGCCGATCGTCAATCTCGGCGACGCGCTATTCCATATTGCGTGGTCGGCCGAACACGAGACGCGATCGGCCCGTGACGCGCCAAAGTCGCAAGAGGCCGCCGAGCCGATCATGGACGAAGACGAAATTCTCTAAGGGAGCGCTGCGTTTGGAGGCCGATCCCAACATAAATGCCAGGCCGTTTCCGCAATCGCCAGCGGGTGGCCCGACAGATCAACCTGCATCGTCGCGAGACGCATCGCCCGACCTTTCACAAGATCCGTCGCCAGAACTGACGGTTGTCATCCCCGTGTACAACGAGGAACGCGGCCTGCCGCTCTTGCTCGCCAGGCTCGTGCCGGTGCTCGCAGCAACCAAACTGACGTTCGAGATCATCTTCGTCGACGACGGCTCGCACGATCGCACCCTCGACACCATCCGTGCATCGAACCGCACCGACCCGCGCCTGAAAGCCATCGCGCTGAGCCGCAACTTCGGCAAAGAGATCGCCGTCACGGCTGGACTGCGAGCCGCGAGCGGCGACGCGACCATCCTGATGGACGCCGACCTTCAGCACCCCCCCGAAATCATCCCGCAACTGATCGACGGCTGGCGGCGGGGCAACGACATCGTCTATGGCGCGCGCGTCGACCGCAATCACGACGGCCCGTTACGCCGGGCGTTCTCCGTCGCGTTCTACACCGCGTTTCGCTACCTGTCGGGCACTGCCCTCCATGAAGGTGGCGGTGATTTCCGGCTGTTTTCGCGGCGCGCGCTCGACGCCTTCAACACGCTTGGCGAACGGGCGCGCTTCAACAAGGGTCTGTTTGCCTGGATCGGTTACAAGGTCGAGGCCGTGCCCTTCGACGTCGCCGAACGCGCCGATGGCGGCACGACGCGCTGGAGCTTCCGTCGCCTGCTGCACTTCGCGTTCGATGCGCTGGCCTCGTTTACGACGCTGCCGTTGCGCGTGTGGTCGGTTCTCGGCCTCGCCGTCTCGCTGTTCGCATTCCTCTACATCCTGGCGTTTCTCGGCAAGACGCTGTTGTTTGGCAACGATCAGGCTGGCTTCCCGACCCTGATCGTGTCGATCATGTTCTTCGCCGGTGTCCAACTGATCTCGCTGGGCGTGATCGGGGAATACCTTGGCCGGATCTACGAGGAAGTGAAGGGCCGCCCGCTGTACCTCGTCGCCGAACAGATCGGACACGTGCATCGCAACACTGCAGCGCCCCAAACCCCGCCGCGCTACAATGAGCCGCTATGACAGCCAGTATCGTCCTTTGCGCCGATGATTACGCCATGACCGCCGGCATCTCCCGTTCGATCCTTGATCTGGCCGCAGATCGCAAGCTGTCGGCAACCAGCGCGATGGTGACATCTCTGCATTGGGCAAAGGCTGCTGGCGACATCGCAAAACATCGCGCGCAGATCGCCATCGGGCTCCATCTCAACCTGACGCTCGGTCATCCATTAGGCGCCATGCCGAGCCTCGCGCCCACTGGCACCCTGCCATCGATTGGCGATGTCACCGCCAAGGCCATCGGCGGCAAGCTCGACCGCGCCGAGATCGAAGCCGAGATCGACCGCCAATGCGCCGCCTTCGAGGACGCGCTCGGTTTCCCGCCTGACCATATCGACGGCCACCAGCATGTCCATGCCCTGCCGATCGTGCGTGACGCGTTCCTCGCAGTCCTGAAATCCCGTTACCCCGGGTCACAAAAACCACTGATCCGCAATCCCGCAGATCATCTGCGCCGCATCGTTGCGCGCGGCCGCGCTGTGCCAAAAGCACTGACCTTGGCGTGGCTCGCCCGTGGGTTTGGCACGGCGGTTCGCACCGCTGGGTTTCCGGTTAACGATGGATTTGCCGGCGTTACGGGCTTTAAGGCGGATACGGCGTCGGCCGATTTCGCCGCAGCGGTCGCGAAGCCGGGTCCGCGCCATATGGTCATGTGCCATCCAGGCTATGTCGACGACGAATTGCGCCGCATTGACCCCGTAACCGACCGTCGCAAATCCGAGCACGACACGCTGGCCGGAGGTGGCTTTCCAGCCCCCCTCTGGCATCCCTCCCGCAGCGTTGATGGCCCACCGGTCGATTGGCCACGGGAGTGGATCGGCAACGGCACGGCATAAGGCCCGGTATAAGGAACAGCAGGTCGTATGGATCGTCAGCGGCGTAGCACAGGAAACGGCACACCATGGCGGGCGACGTCGATCCACAATCCCCGACGAACGCCCATTCGAACAGCGCCGATCCGAGCGACGCCAGCACCACCGGCAGCCACATCGGCGGCGGATTGCTCCGTCACAGCGCCGGGTTCCTCGCCTCCGGCATCATCTCGTTGCTGGTCGACATGGGCGTCACATCACTGATGATGCGCGGTTTCGGCCTGTCTCCGTTCACTGCCCGCGTTGCTGGCATTGGCGTTGCCATGGTCGCCGCCTGGCAAAGCCACCGCCATCTGACGTTCGCCGTCGCAACGCCCTCGACATTGACCGAATTCCTCAAGTTTGCGGCGGTCGCCTCGACGTCGGTCGTGGTCAACTATCTGCTCTACGCGCTCGTCCTGGTGCTCAATCCCAACATGGCACCCGAACTCGCCCTGGTGATTTCCTCGCTCGGCTCGATGTTCGTCACCTATTTCGGAATGCGCTTTGGCGTGTTCCGTCGTTGAATGTGACACCAGCCCAGCCTAACCAGCCGAACGTGGCTCAATCCACGATACCGAATACCAGCTATTCATCTCTCCATCCGTTGAGTTGCACGTGACACCCACGCCAGCCGATCGTCCGCTCCTGTCCGCCATCGCGCTGACGAAGCATTACGGCCGCCGCGTCGGCTGCGAGGGCGTATCGCTCGACGTCCATGAAGGTGAAGTTCTCGCGGTCGTGGGCGAATCCGGTTCCGGCAAATCGACCCTCCTTTCGCTGCTATCTGGCCGCATCGCGCCAACCTCTGGCTCGGCCAGCTACCGCATGCGCGATGGCTGCACCCGCGATCTGGCGACCCTGTCGGAGGCCGAGCGCCGTCTCCTCCAGCGCACCGACTGGGGTTACGTCCACCAGGACGCGGCAGCGGGCCTCAGGATGGGCGTGTCGGCCGGCGGCAACGTCGGCGAACGGCTGATGGCCGTCGGCTGGCGCAACTACGGCGCGATCCGCCAGGAGGCATCGGGTTGGCTCGACCGGATCGAAATCGACCCCGGCCGGATCGACGACAGCCCGCACGCGTTCTCCGGCGGCATGCGCCAGCGCCTGCAGATCGCCAAGAACCTCGTGACACGGCCGCGCCTCGTATTCTTGGACGAACCGACCGGCGGCCTCGATGTGTCGGTCCAGGCCCGCCTGCTCGACCTCGTGCGCGGTCTGGTGACGGACTTGGGATTGGCCGCCGTCCTCGTCACCCACGACCTCGCCGTCGCCCGCCTGCTGTCACATCGGATGATCGTCATGAAAGGTGGCCACGTCATCGAAACCGGGCTCACCGACCAAGTGTTGGAAGACCCGCATGAAGCCTACACGCAGTTGCTCGTATCGTCCGTTCTGCAGGTCTGACCCATGCCCGTAAAACACCCAGCCGATCCGCAGTCCGATCACCCGCCCCACCTGTCACTGTCGGGCGTATCGAAGACATTCACGCTCCATCTCAAGGGCGGCATCGTGTTGCCGGTGGTGCACGGCGTCACGTTCGACGTCGGTCCCGGCGAATGCGTGGTCCTCGATGGACCCTCGGGCGCTGGCAAATCGTCGATCCTCAAGATGATCTACGGCAGCTACCGGGCCGACAGCGGCTCGATCCTCGTTCGCACTGCTGATGATCGCAAAACCGGTGATCGCGACAAGAGCCACTCGGCTCAAATCGACATCGTCACCGCCGATCCGCGCCGCATTCTCGCCTTGCGGGCATCGACGCTGGGCTACGTCAGCCAGTTTCTGCGCGCAATCCCGCGCGTCTCGGCACGCGATCTGGTGGCAGCCGCAGTCCGCGAAGGCGCCGCCATATCGCGTGCCGAAACGCGCGACGACGACCGGGGACACGAGCAGGCGCAAGAGCTAGCCCGCGCGCTCCTCCTCCGTCTCAATCTGCCCGAGCGTCTGCATGATCTCCCACCAGCCACGTTCTCGGGTGGCGAACAAGCCCGCGTCAACATCGCCCGTGGGTTCGCGTCGCGCCGCCCGATCCTGTTGCTCGACGAGCCGACCGCCTCGCTCGACGCGAGCAACCGCGATGTGGTCGAGGCGCTGATTGCCGAACGCCGCAATGATGGCGCTGCCATCGTTGGCATCTTCCACGATCGCGAGGTGCGCGAGCGTGTGGCCACCCGATTGGTCGACGTCACGCGTTTTGCCGCCGCCGCCACGGCTGCGGCGTGACGGCATGCACCGCGACAAGATCCCGCCCTAAACAGCGACGCCGCCAACGACGCAGTCCGCGATCCAAAGCGCGACTTGTCATCGCGTCCTTTCCGCTGTCATCACAGTTTTGCAAATTGTCCCGTAGACCACCACCGACATGACCATCGAAATTTTTGAAAACGCCCTGATCGTCCGCGAGGATGCCATCCACCACGGGTGGGTTGCTGTCAGCGACGGGCGGATCGCCGAAATCGGCGAGGGCCGTGCGCCCGAACGCGGCCACGATCTCGCCGGCGACTATCTGATGCCGGGTCTGGTCGAGTTGCACACCGACCACATCGAAAGCCACGCACTGCCCCGCCCTCGCGTCAACTGGCACACGCTGGCCGCTGTCGTCGCCTACGACGCCCAGATTGCGGCGTCGGGCATCACAACGGTTTTCGACAGCCTGCGTGTCGGCTCCGACCCAGACGGCGGGATGACCGGCCCCGGCCCCGTCGCGCTGGCTGATGCCGTCGCCACCGCGCGGGCAGAGGGGTTGCTGCGCGCCGAGCACCGGACGCATTTGCGCTGCGAGGTGTGCGCCGCCGATGCGTTGACGGCAACCGAGGCCTTTCTCGCCAAGCATCCCGTCCACCTGATGTCGCTGATGGACCATACGCCCGGCGACCGGCAATTCCGCGACATCTCCAAGTGGAAGATCTACTTCGGCGGAAAGGGCGGCCTGTCCGAGCCCGAACTCCAAACGCTGATCACGACCCGAAAAGCGTTCCACGCCGAGAACCACGACCGCCATCGCGCGGCTCTTGTCAACATCGCGCGGGACCGGTCGATCGTCATCGCGAGCCACGACGACACCACGCTTGAACATGTGGCCGAAGCACGGCGCGACGGCATTGCGATCGCCGAATTCCCAACGACGGTCGAAGCAGCGCGGGCGTCGCACGAAGCTGGCATGGATGTGATGATGGGCGCACCCAACGTTGTCCGTGGCGGCTCGCATTCGGGCAATGTCGCCGCCGAAGCGCTCGCCCGCGACGGCCTGCTCGACATCCTCTCGTCGGACTATGTGCCAGCTAGCCTGCTGATGGGCGCCTTCGAACTCCACCGGCTGATCGAAGGCTACAGCTTGGCCCGCGCGATCCGCCTCGTGTCGCGCCAGCCAGCGCTCGCAGCCGGTCTGCCCGACAGGGGGGCCATCGAGGTTGGTCTGCGCGCCGACCTGATCCACGTTCACAAAGTCGGGGAGCTGCCGGTCGTGCGCTCCGTGTGGCGCGACGGCAAGCGTGTCTCCTGATCACGACAGCCCCGCAGACGCCCCCCGTTCGGGCCAATGCAGCCCGCTCGGCCCCGGTCGCGTTGTTTTGATCGTTGGACCGAGCGGCTCGGGCAAGGACACGTTGCTGCGCTTGGCGCGGGCATCGCTGGCCGCACAAGAAACCGTGGTCTTCGCCCCGCGCGATGTGACACGACCGACCGGAACCGCCGAAGAGTTCGCGGTGACACCGGCAAATTTTGACGCAACAGAAGCAACCGGCGGCTATGCCCTGACGTGGCGCGCCCACGGCCTCGCCTACGGCATCCGCGCGGCGATCGACCGCGACGTGCTTGCTGGCAGCACGGTCGTGCTCAACGCGTCACGCACGGTGCTAGCCCGAGCTCGGCAGCGCTATGCCAATGTCGCCGTCGTTTTGATCGACGCCCCTGCCGACGTGCGCGCCGCACGCCTTGCCGCACGCGGCCGCGAACAGGCCACGGGTATGGCGGACCGCATCGCTCGGGTTCCAGGCGCCTTCGTCACCAGTGATGCCGACGTCGTGATCCATAACACCGGCGATCCCGACGACGGCGCTGCCCGTCTGATCCGCGCGATCCTCGCACTTCCCTCGACCGGCGGCAGCGGCTAACATTCTGCTAACCCTGGTGCTTTATTCCTAGGTACCGATCCGGCATCGCGGGAGAGCCGATGGCACGCATGCTCGAGTTCCAGTTTGGCGGACAAACGTTCCGCTGCGGCATCGACAAGGTCGACCGCGAGGCGCTGTATGGCCGCGTCGACGTCGAAACCTACGACCGCGCGGGCTCGCGCTGCGAGGTCGCCACGCTGGCCTCCGACGGCCGCACGTTGATCACCAGTGGTGGCACCGGCCTTGGCTACATGACCGGTGAGGGCCGCTGGATCGAACGAGCCGAGTTGTCGCCAGTCGACAGCGCCGGCCGTCGCCTCAACACGATAGCCTCGAGCTTCGACCACCCGCTCGAACTCGAGCTGCGCACCACGCCTGAGCGCTTCCTCGACCATTCCATTCGCTCGACCTACCTACTGGTGCCCGACGACGGTGGAATGCCCGCCGCGTTCGCGTCCGAACTCGATGGCGGCGCGATATTCAAATTCGACTTCAGCTATCGCGGCGGGGTCAACGCCGACCCGGCCTTCATCCTAAAAGGCGCCGACGGCGCGGTGTGGATGCTGGTCGGAGCCGAAAACAGCATAAACTTCCTCGGCTTCACCGAAGCCAAGGCTTTAGATACTGACGCCGATGAGACACCGGCTGGCGACGACCTCGACTTCGAGATGATGTGAGCGGAGACCGGCAATGCCCAACATCAACTTGAAGGATGGCCGCAATCGCGATGCCCGCGTCCGTGCCGAGAGCGTGGGCGAACGCGCCACCGTGCGTTATGTCGACCAAGCCGGGCAGGACGTGCGCATGAAAAAGGTGCTGCGCGCCACAGCCGAGCACAGCTACGACAGGCTGAAATCAGCTGCCAGCGGAGATGACGAAGCGCTCGCTGCCAACCTTGTCACGGCCGACACCGACGTCGACCTCGAACGTATCGGCATGTTCCTGACCGGCGCCAGCCGCGTGTTCGTCAACCGCGCCGGCGAGATCGTCACCCACATCACTGAAACCGAGGTTGTGCGCGCGCCATCGGGCGAAGAGAAAGAGCGCCGTCCGCGCAAACGGCCAGAACCCAACACCGACGGCGACCTGCCAGTCAGCTGGACTGGCCGCCTGATCAAAAAAGACGAGGCGCTGCGCCGCTTCGTTTTCTCGTCCAAGTTGCAGATCGTCCACGTCAACGGCCTGACCTATGACTTCCTCTACAGCATGGCCAAAGAACTGCACGAGGCCGGCAGCCTGATGCTGCTCGGCGCTGGCAAGTCCGGTAAAGATCCGCTGATCTTCACCCGCCATGCGACGCCCCATCGCGGCTTTCTCGAGGGCCGGACCAACGGCGACACGTACGTGCTGCTGTTGCATCTCTCCAAAATGGAGCTCAAAGCCCCCGTTGCCGTCGAGCCGGTTGTCGCAGCCCACGCTGCCGCAACTGCTGCGCAAATCGCGCCAAACGCCGTTCCGGCAGCCGTTACGCCAATTATGCCGCCAGTTACCGAGCACCCAGCCGCGCCTCCTGCCATCGTCCCACCAGCAGCAGAACCCGTTCCACTGGCTGCAACGCAAGCCCCAGCTCAGAGCCGTAGCCGTCGGCCAACGGTCCGCGATATCACAAGCGCCACGTCCGCTGAACCAGCCATTCCCGCAAACGCCAAGCCCGAGATCGCAGCCGTGACGGAAGGCGCAAAAACGGCCAGAGCCCGGGCTTCACGGCCGAAAGCAAAAACGCCGCCAGCAGAGGCGACGGGACCAGCCGCGATGGCAGCGGACCAAGCGACCCCGGAAGCCACCGCGCCCGCCGCACCGGCCCGCAAGCGCAGCCCGAAGCCCAGCGCCCCTCAATAAACCGCCGTAAACGCCGGAAGATCCACCCTGTGGCGATCGCAGCCATGCCGCCCGGCTGATGGATCGGCTATTCGACTTTGCAGCACGGTCGGCTCCGGCTGGGCGCACGCGGGGGGACGTATGGAAACCTGGAAAGTCGTCGTCCTCGGTTTGGTCGAGGGCATCACAGAATTTCTGCCAGTCTCATCGACTGGCCACCTTATTCTGATTGGCCACTTTCTCGGGTTCGACTCGCCGGGCAAAACGTTCGAGGTGCTGATCCAGCTCGGCGCGATCCTGGCGATCGTCACCGTCTATGCGGCCAAGATTTGGCGCATTGCATTCGATCTGCCATCAGACGCACGCACCCGGCGGTTCGTGCTCGGCATCATCGTCGCCTTTCTGCCAGCTGCAATGCTTGGCGCCCTGCTCCACAAGCAAATCAAAGGCTTGTTCGAGTTCCCAGCCCTCGTATGCGTCACGCTTATTATTGGCGGGATCATCCTCCTCATCGTCGACCGCATGGCAACCCGGCCGCGCTACGACGACGTGATGGACTACCCCGTCCCGTTGGCCCTCAAAATCGGCCTCTGCCAGTGCCTGGCGCTGATCCCGGGCGTGTCGCGGTCCGGTGCGACGATCGTCGGCGCGATGTTGATGGGCACCGATAAACGGTCGGCGGCCGAGTTTTCGTTCTTCCTGGCGATGCCAACGATGGCTGGTGCCTTTGCCTATGATCTTTATAAAAACTACGCAACGCTCTCGCCCGACAATGTCCAGGCGATCGTGATCGGCTTCAGCGTTTCGTTTGTCGCCGGAGTGATCGTCGTCCGCTATCTGCTCGACTTCATCAGCCGCAACGGCTTTGCATTCTTTGCATGGTGGCGGATTATCGTCGGTGGCGCCGGTCTCGGCGCGCTCTATGTTCTGGGATGAGCCAAGTTCTGGGATGAGCAAGCTCGTTGGGATGGCGGCGGAACCGACCACGCAGTTCCGCCGCCAGTCGAAGCATCAGTGCACGCTGGCGATCAGCAGCTCGTCGCCAATCGCGTGCCCTACGGCGGCTTGCATCGTGTCCGTCAGCGCGATCGGCGTACCGTCGGCGCTATGGAGCGCGAACAAGCTGATACCGTCTGGCAGGCCTTCCACATTCGGATAGGCCTTCTGCGCTTCATCGCTCGACAAGATTTTGATGTAGGCGACCTCGCCAGCACCAAGCCGAGCCAGATCCGCATCGCTCATCGCGATCCCGGAATTTGGCTTAGACAGTCCAACCAGTTGAGCCATGACGCTCCTCCTTGAGTGAGACAGGGCGACAATCGCGACGTCGACACAAAACGTACATCTTATACGTTGGGACTGAGTCTCCAGTTTATCCGCTAGCTTGGCACAACGGTGCTGAACCAGAGGTGAAACTGTCTCGCGCGAGTCGAGGGACAGCAAAAGTCGTAAGCTAGAGCCTGTCCGATTTAGATGGAAGCAGGCGCGCCGCCGCGCCGCTCCGCATCTCAATCGGTAAACAGGCTCTAAAATTATATGCTTAGAGCAGGCTTCACGGTTTAGATGGAGCGGATCGGCGAGCCCGATCCGATTCCATCTAAACCGATCCTGCTCTAACCGTTGCCGATCGTTATCGTTCGGACGAGCTTTGCGGGCTGCAGTCGGACGAGGTCGATGGCCAGAAGCCCGTTGGCAAGGTCGGCGCCTTTGACCTCGAGACCATCGGCCAGCACGAACGTTCGGCTGAATTGCCGGGCAGCGATTCCGCGATGGATGTAATCGCGCGGCTGGTCGTCGCGCTGTTTGCCGCGGATCGTCAGCTGCTTGTCCTCGAGCTGAATATCGAGGTCGTCGCGCGCAAATCCAGCAACCGCGAGCGTGATACGAAGCAGTTCGTGCCCGTCAGGGCGCTGAATCCGCTCGATGTTATATGGCGGGTAACCATCCGCGCCGCCCTTGCCTGTGCGGTCGATCAGACGTTCGAGTTCCTCGAACCCGAGCAAAAGCGGACTGGTTGGCAGCAACCGGTTCATTTCGCGGTCCTCCCTAGAAGCGACCTCGTGAGCGGGCCCGGAACGGCACCCGTCATCGAAATATGGCCGTTGCACGTGCAAATTCAAGCCGCACGCGTTTCCCCGACGCACCGCAAGTTCCAATGAACCAAACGCTGTTTTATCCGATCACGGAAACGGGAGGTTTGGCTCACGAAAAAGCTATTGGCCCGTGTTGAGCCACTACTATAGTTCACCTTCATCGGAGCGCTGCTCTGAAAGACCTCAGCCTCAAACAGGAGACGATGACATGAAAATCTGGAACAAGCCGCAGGTTCGCGAGCAGGCCGTTGGCATGGAAGTCACCGCCTATCTCCCGGCTGACATCGACCTGATCTAAGGTCGCTCGCGGTTCCCCCGAACCGTCGAGTTGTCAATTGAATGGCACTGGGCTCGCGCCCGGTGCCATTTTCTTTTTATACGCCGGAAATACCGCGTTAGACGCCGGAACACCGTGCCGACCGCGACCGTTGGATCCAACAGCGGGCCGCCAAGCGTCGCCAGTCGCCCACGGCGAAAACCGCCGTTACGCCCCGTCTGCGGCCGCCAGCTCGAGCCATTGATCTTCCGCCGCCGTCAGCTTGGCCTGTGCCGCGCCGAGCTTTTGTGTCAGCGCGGCGTAACCTTTGGCATCGCGCACAGCCAATCCATTGTCCGACAGAGCAGCCGATAGTGTTGCAATCTCGGCCTCCAAAGCCGCGATCGACGTTGGCAGCGTGTCTAGCGCATGCCGTTCCTTGAACGACAATTTACGCTTCGGCGCCGATGCCACCGCCACCGTTTGGCCGCCGCCGCTGTCCGAACGCCCGCCCACATCGGCGTATGCCCCTGATGCCTCGGTCTTGGCTCCGCCACCGCGCTCGACGCTGAGGTCGCGCCCGTCGCGTTGCACCAGCATATCGCGATAGCCGCCGGGATATTCGCTCCACTGCCCTTCGCCTTCAGGCACGATGACCGACGTCACCACCCGGTCGAGGAAGTCGCGGTCGTGGCTGATCAAAATGACGGTTCCCGGGTAGGACGCCAGATGCTCCTGCAGCAGGTCGAGCGTTTCGAGATCGAGGTCGTTGGTCGGCTCGTCGAGGACCAGCACGTTCGACGGCTTCGACAAGGCCCGCGCCAACATCAGCCGACCACGCTCACCGCCCGACAACGCCTTGACCGGCGAGCGCACCTGATCGGCCGTGAACAGGAAATCGCGCATGTAACTTGTGACGTGGCGCGCCTCCCCGCCGACGATCACCTGGTCGCCCTTACCACCCGTGATCGCATGGCCGACCGTCCATTCCGGATCGAGTTCTTCGCGCCGCTGGTCGAGTGTCACCACTGCCAAGTTTGTGCCGTGCTTGACTGTCCCCTGGTCAGGTACGATCTGCGCGGTCAGCAGGTTGAGCAATGTCGTCTTGCCCGCCCCGTTCGGACCGACGATCCCCAACTTGTCGCCGCGCATCAGCCGCAAGTTGAGACCCTCGACGATCGGCCGCCCGTCGAATGATTTCGACAGCCCTTCAGCCTCGATCACCATCCGCCCCGAGCCTTGCGCCTCCGAACCGGTGAGCTTGACATTGCCCTGCACACGGATGCGATTGGCCCGCTCCGCGCGCAGCTGGTCGAGTTCGGCGACCCGGCGGACGTTTCGTTTCCGCCGCCCCGAGACGCCGCCGTGCATCCACTGGTTCTCGCGCTCGATCTTGCGGTCGAGCTTGTGCCAGTTGGTTTCCTCGTCCGAGAGCAGCGCGTCCCGCCACGCCTCGAACGCGCCGAATCCTTCCGGATTGCGTCGCGCCATACCTCGGTCGAGCCACACCGTCGTCCGCGACAGCGTTTCGAGAAACCGCCGATCGTGGCTGATCAGGACAAGCGCGGATCGCAACCCGACAAGCTCCTTCTCGAGCCACTCGATCATCGCCACGTCGAGATGGTTGGTCGGCTCGTCCAGCAGCAGCACATCGGGTCGTGGCGCCAGCGCGCGCGCAATCGCAACCCGGCGCGCCTCTCCACCCGACAATTGATCGAGCCTGAGGTCGCCCGTCAGCCCGACATCGGCCAGCGCCTGATACGCCCGGTAGTGGTCGTCCGTTGGCGACAACCCGGCTTCGACGAAGTCGAGCGCTGTTTCGGCATCGCCAAAATCCGGCTCTTGCGGCAGATAACGCACGACCGCGTTGGGATGCACGAACCGGTCGCCGCTGTCCGGCTCGACCAGCCCGGCGGCGATTTTCAACAACGTCGACTTGCCCGAGCCATTGCGCCCCACAAGGCACACCCGTTCACCGGGGTGGACGGTCAGCTCTGCGCCAGCCAGCAGCGGATTTCCGCCAAATGTCAGGTGGATGTCTTTGAGCGTCAATAGCGGCGGGGCCATCGGGGACGAACATCTCTCATCGTGTGAAGCAACCGGCATGTCACGTTGGCGTTGCCAGTCGCTGGAACTATAGGCGGGCTACACGCTCGCGTACGCCGTGCATATAGTCGCCACCGCCCTCCTCACACCAGCGCTACGACAATGCCCGACCCGATCCATAAAAGCGCCGATGATCTCGCCCAACACGCCGTGCCGATGCCGGTCGTCATCCGCGCAGCGACCGCCGCCGATCTCGCGGCGATCACCGCAATTTACCGCCGCGAGGTCCTCGGCGGAACCGCAACCTATGAGATCGACCCGCCCGGCGAGGACGAAATGGCAACGCGCCACGCGGCGGTGATCGCGGCCGGCCTGCCGTGGCTCGTGGCCGTCGACACCAAAAACGCCGACCATATTGCCGACACCAACATCACAGCGGCCGTGCTCGGCTACGCCTACGCCACGCCGTTCCGCGCGCGCGCTGCCTACAAATGGACGGTGGAGAATTCGGTCTACGTTGCCGACGCCGCACAAGGCCGTGGCGTCGGCCGCGCTTTGCTCGACCGGCTGGTCGCTGACGTCACGGCGCGTGGCTACCGCCGGATGATTGCGGTGATCGGCGATAACGCCAACGTGGCCTCGATCCGCCTCCACGCCGCCGCAGGGTTCGAGCCCGTCGGCACCTATCCCGGCATCGCCTTCAAGCATGGCCGCTGGCTCGACAGCGTCCACATGCAGCGCGCCCTCGGCGACGGCACATCGACGCCGCCAGCCTAACGCGAAGCTGGTGGAAGTGCGTACACGTACGAATGTGCGGGACCCAATCCCCCATCCGCCACCAAAGCGGCCGAAAATCCGCCTTGCAACCCGGGACCGGCTCTAGTACGCCCCCGCTTTCTCAATTCAAGGCCCGCGATCGAGTTCGGGCCTGCTGCGCGTGGTAAACGCGATCGAGGGACGATGGGAGACGTCAAGCTAGAGCAGCCGGCGGTGGTCGGCATCATAATGGGCAGTCAGTCGGACTGGACCACGATGCACCACGCCGCCGATGTGCTCGATGAACTGGGCATCCCGTTCGAAACCCGCATCATCTCGGCACATCGCACACCCGACCGAATGTTCGCCTACGCCAAGGCCGCTCGCGGCCGTGGGATCAAAGTCATCATTGCCGGTGCTGGCGGTGCTGCCCATCTCCCCGGCATGACGGCCTCGCTGACCACGCTGCCGGTCTTGGGCGTTCCCGTCCACACCCAGGCCATGTCGGGGATCGATAGCCTCTATTCCATCGTTCAGATGCCTGCGGGCATACCGGTCGGCACGCTGGCCATCGGCAGAGCCGGTTCGACCAACGCCGGGCTACTCGCCGCTAGCATCCTTGCACTTGCAGACCCCGCTCTGACCCAGCGCCTCGACGCTTGGCGGGCAGACAAGTCCGATGCCGTCACTGAGGAACCGCGCACCGAGCCTTCAAAGCCAGAGGGCGCTTAAGCCGTGGCGGCGCCCACCTCGCCCCGCGACGTTGGCTCGCCCCGCGACGTTGGCTCCCGCGACGTTGGACCATCCGGCGCGGCGGTAATGCGCATCGCACCGTTGGAACCCGGTGCCACGATCGGCATTCTCGGCTCCGGCCAACTCGGACGCATGCTGGCGCTCGCCGCCGCCCGGCTTGGCCTAAAATGCCACATCTATGCCGACGCCTCCGGCCCCGCGTTCGATGTCGCCAGCGCCCACACCATCGCTGCCTACGACGATGAAGCAGCCCTCGCAGCGTTCGCTTCCTCGATCGACGCGGCGACGTTCGAATTCGAAAACATCCCTGTCGCGACGGTCGAATTCCTCGCAGCCCGCATCCCGGTTCGCCCCGGCGCCAAGGCCCTGGCCGTCACGCAGGACCGTCTGACGGAAAAGCAACTCGCCCTCGACCTTGGCGCCATGACCCCTGACTTCGCTGCGGTCGACAGCCTCGCCGCGTTATCCCAGAGGGCAAGCGACATCGGGTTACCAGCCGTCCTCAAGACCCGCCGCTTCGGCTATGACGGCAAAGGCCAAGCCAAATTGCTCGCGGCCGACGGCGTCGAAGCCGCCTGGACCGCCATTGCAGGCCAACCAGCAATCCTCGAAACGTTCATCAGCTTCGAGGCAGAAGTTTCTGTCGTGGCCGTGCGCGGTCACGACGGCGCGTTCGCCGCCTACGACGTTGTCCTCAACGACCACCGCAATCACATACTCCACACATCGACTGTGCCGGCGATGGTCTCGGCCGAGACCGAACGCCAGGCCGTCGACACCGCGCGCGCCATCGCCGACGCGCTTGATTATGTTGGCGTTCTCGCGGTCGAATACTTCGTTCTTACCACTGCCGGGCGCGAGGTCCTCTACGTCAACGAGATTGCCCCCCGCGTCCACAATTCCGGCCACTGGACGATCGACGCCTGCACCGTCAGCCAATTTGAAAACCACATGCGCGCTGTGGCCGGATGGCCGCTCGGTTCGACCGTTCGCCACAGCAATGCAGTGATGACCAACCTGATCGGCAGCGACCATGCGGGCTATTTGGACCTCGCCGTCGAAACCGGCGCCTGCCTCCACCTCTATGGCAAGGGCGAAGCCCGCTCGGGCCGTAAGATGGGTCACGTGACGCGACTATCGCCGATATCCGATCGGCCGCCGCCAACCCGCTGACCCCGACGCGCTGACCCCGACGCGCTGACCCCGACGCGCTGACCCCGACGCGCTGACCCCGACCCGCTTCGCCGCAACCAAACGGC
>Ga0163155_10002111_pt1 | contig 22758 bp, 15 predicted proteins | sample OliLakLV19SP4G1_FD_148611 | JGI IMG/M metagenome (GOLD analysis project Ga0163155, IMG submission 148611) | Freshwater microbial mat bacterial communities from Lake Vanda, McMurdo Dry Valleys, Antarctica - Oligotrophic Lake LV.19.SP4.G1 | ecosystem: Environmental > Aquatic > Freshwater > Lake >... | reverse complement strand
ACATGGGCATCTTCTGCATGGCGCTGGCAATCGGTCCGTTTAGCAAAGGACGCAAAGCGTTTCTTTTCATCAGCGGTTCGTTGATGGTGTTTGCCATGATGTTTTCCGGCACACGAACGGCTTTCGTGCTGCTGCCCGCTGCGTTTGTATTCTTCACTGTTCTTACGCTCAATCGTTTAGTGATTTTTTCATTGATTGTGTTCATGATGTTCGGCAGCGTATTGATGATTATTCCAACAAGCAACTCAACATTATATCGTTTGCAATCAGCGTTCAAGCCGCAGAAAGACGCTTCCATGAATACGCGCCTTACAAACCAGAAAAAAATTCAGCCTTTTATCTGGTCGCATCCGATTGGCGGTGGATTGGGCAGCACGGGGTTTTTCGGAAAGCGGTTTAGCCCGGGTTCTATGCTGGCTGAGTTCCCGCCTGACAGCGGTTTCGTGCGCGTTGCCGTTGAGTTGGGCTGGATTGGATTATTTATTTATTGCAGCCTTCTGTTTGTGATATTGCGAACGGGAATAACAAACTATGTAAATTCCCGTAATGAGAAGATTCGGGCGTATTACCTCGCCTTTCTTGTAATGATATTCGCCATGATTGTTTCTAACTACCCACAGGATTCGCTGTCACAATTACCGACCAGCATTATATTCTATTTGGCATTGGCGGCATTGGTGCGCCTGAAAGAATTTGATAAAGTAGCGGGGCAAAATCAGAAAAAATGATTTTTAACAATATACTGAGTGTGCCGGGTTGGGTGAATGAAATCCTTTCAAAGTATGATTCCTCGAAAGTTACCCCGAAATCATTGCAAGAGTTAAAATTTGCGCTCGGCAAGTTTCGGTGCGAAAACCCTGAAGTGTCAATTGTAATTCCTGCCTACAATGAGGAAAAAGACATTTTAAGAATGCTCGCTTCGTTCGCAAGAATGAAAACCGATTACAAAACCGAGTTGATTGTTGTAAATAATAATTCAAAAGACAGGACAAAAGAAATTTTGGAAAATCTTGGCGTAAACGTGATTGACGAAATGCGGCAGGGCATCAGCTACACGCGCCAGACAGGACTGGAACAGGCAAAAGGAAAATATTTGCTCAATGCCGATGGCGACTCGCTCTATCCTGACGGATGGATTAATTGTTATGTGGAGACTTTGAAAAATGAAAAAGTAACGTGCGTATATGGCACGTATTCCTTTTTCCCCAGTGCAACCATTTCGCGCTTTGAACTGGCATTGTATGAAGCTGCTGCCAGATTGCCGCTCGTATTGCGCAAAAAAAAGATGAACTTCTTCAACGTGTATGGCTTCAACTTCGCCTTCAGGCGCGATGACGGATTGCGCGCGGGCGGATTCAATACGCAGCGCCAGCGCTGGTCTGACGGGTGGATGGCAATGATGCTTTCACAGTCAGGTGAAGTTGTGCATACTCCCGATGTGCGCGCCCGCGTATGGACGAGCGACAGGCGCATCGTGATTGATGGTGGCATTATTGCCGCTGTGAAGAAAAGGTTGAAAAAAGAAACAAACCGTTACACGGAAACTCCCGATTTTCACGGGGAAATTGAAAACTATAAACAAGTCATTAAAAAAGCATAGCAATGAAAAATTTTACATCTACTTGCATCCTGTTGTTGTGCAGCATTGCACTCTTCGCGCAAAAAATTGATTACAACACCGTAATTATTGACAAGTCGGCAGACTCAACCGTGCTCAACGCCATGGGACTTTCGCCTTATGAAGAAAAGCTCGTGCAGCTTGCCTGGCAGAATTATCCATCCAGCGAAATCTATACCAGTAAGGTGCGTATTGCCGAAAAGAAAATCAGCCTTGAACGCTTTTCATGGACGGATGATGTGAAAGCATCTTTCAACTTCAACCAGCGGAATATCCAGCAGGGCTTAAGTTCCAACCCGGATGAAGTAGGAAATAACTTCTTCCCCTGGTACAACTTTGGAATTGGCGTAACTGTAGGTTCATTTGTACAAACGCCAATCAGAACTTCCATTGCAAAAGAAGAATTAGACATTGCAAATGCTTCACTGAATCAACATAAACTTTCTATTCGCGCGGAAGTATTAAAGCGCTATAAAAATCATCAGTTGATGCTTGAGCTTTTAAAAATCAGAACGCAGGCGGTGGAAGATGCTTACTCTACGCACCTGCTCATCACGCGTGACTTTGAAAAAGGCGCAGGAACGCTTGAGGAGTTCATCAAATCAGCCGCAGCCTATAATGCCGCCACCGAAGCAAAACTGATAGCCGAGAAAAACGTCCAGGAATCTAAGATTACACTCGAAGAAATGATTGGGATAAAGGTGGAAGAAGTAGGGAAGTAAATCCTTCGTACTCTTACAAAGTTTATTCCTCAACTCTGGCGCAAGAATGACGTGCTGCTTTGAGCGGTGGCTTCTTGTGTCTTTTCTTTGCTCAATAAAAATTACTGCACCACAACCTTTCTCACCGCACTCTCTCCATTCTCTAATTCCACTCTTACAAAATAAAGCCCTCCTGCAAGAGACGATATGCTGATTTCTGTATGGGTAGTGTTTAGGATTTCTTTACCGCTGATGTCAGAAATGGAAATATTGCGTATTGAGTAGCGAGTAGCGGGTAATGAAACATGAATAGTTTCATTTGCAGGATTCGGGTAGATAAAAATGTCATTCAGTATTGCTTGTACAGTGTTCATCCCTATTATGGGTGTCGTGATGTGAATTTGACGCAACATAATGTTTTCCGAAACTCCTGCCTTCACAATAAGCGTAACGATATACTTTCCTGTGTCCGCATAGCTATGCGCAGGGTTAAGCAAACCGCTGCCATTTCCATCTCCAAAGTACCATTGAGAAGTACAGTAATCTTCACTCAGGTTCATGAAACTAACAGTGAACGAATCTATGCTGAAAGTAAAAGCTGCGTTAATATCAGAGCTGCTTACATAGCCGCAACTATCGGAAATGTTTACCTGTTGCTGTACGGTGCCTAACGAGTTGCCCGCGCGTACGATGAGCGTGATAGTGTATGAGCCGGGCGTGGTATATCTATGCGTTGCATTTTTTTGATACACACTGTCCCCATCTCCGAAATACCACAAAGCAGTACAATACTCTGTACTTTGATTTGAAAATAATACAGTCTTGTTGAGCGTGTCTAAGCTATAAGCAAATGCAGCATTGATGTTTTGATTTTCCAAATACCCGCAACTATCTACTTTTAAAATGAACATGTCGTTGCCGGTAGTGTGGCTGGGAACACCGGGACACGCAATGATGTAACCCGTTAATGCGATGTCTCCTTCGAGTGTGATGGTCATGCCTTCTACATAATTATCGCTGTTGTAAGTGAAGTTGGGGGGATAGTAACTGTGCTGCCGCTCCCATATCAGCTTACCCTGCTCATCTAACTTTACAAGCCAGACATAATACACCAAATCAGGCTCTCTTTTACCTCCTGCTGCGATGAAGTTGCCATCAGGCAACTGATGAATCATTTTGAAAACATGATTGTAATTCAGGCTTCCGTATTCTTTTGTCCAGAGCGTATCTCCATTGGCGTTGGTTTTGAGCATCAGGGCGCTGTAGTTGCCGGAAGCAAGTTCCGTATTGCCGACTAAAACATATCCGCTGTCTCTGGTTGTAATGTTATAACCGAAATTCTGATTCAACGGCTTGTCATAGATTTTTTCCCATTGAAGATTTCCCGCGCTGTCAGTTTTGATGAGAAACCAATCTTCGTTTGGCGGAACGGATATTCTTCCACTAAGCACATACCCACCGTCAAAGGTTTTGCTGATGTTGTCGGAACGGTATCCTGTCTGGCTATCACCGTAATCTTGATGCCAAATCACGTTGCCAGCACTATCGGTTTTCACTATAAACGCCTTGGCATTTAACCTCCGAATCTGGCAGATTTTTAACCACTGCTTTTGCTATAAAGCCCAATGAAATCAATACTTGTTAATGTTTTTGAGGGACGACTAGATAATCAATGTTTTCTCTTTCTGGCAATAGCGAAAACTCTCAAGCAACATGTCCCGATAGATTTTTCTTGTAAAGACGTCTATCCATCCAACTGTTGCAAACGTCACAAAATAAACACCTTCAGGATTGTTGATTTTTATTTCGCGGCTCATGGACGCTTGTTTTGGCTACTGCCAAAGATAAAGCCACAGGCTTTTTGAAGCAAACCTGCAAGGGAAACCTTTGCAGGAACGTGGGGGGGCTTCCTGAGCTAAAATATCGTGCGCCTAAAGCCTGGAAGCTATGGACAAGTGAAGACTATAACATGGGAATATTTAATGCGCTGTCGGTCGCATTGACACATGCCTATCTTAATGATTAACTGCCAAAGGAATCTGCTATGAATGCTTTAAAAAACATCATCCGTGTAAAAGCCCAACATATTGAACCAACTATTAAAAAGTATCAAGGGAAAGGGAATGCCCAACTATTTGCCTTGCTGAAAAAAGCTGGATATAACTATACGCCCTATATTTTCAATGATGGTCGGATTTTATTGGCGCTGCCGTATAACACTTGCGCGTTTTTATATCCGAATGAAAAAGTTGTAATTGAGTTTTTGCGCTTGAATGCACAATGAAGATTATGGCAGAAATGGGGAGGAAATCATTTGTGCAATCGCAACAACAGTCAGCCCTCTACTGGCACAAGAATGACGCACTGCTTTGAGCGGTTGCCTTCTTGTGCCTTTTCAATTCTGAAAGATTCCATCCTCATACGCGGGCTTTGTAAACGTAATCATCTTGCAATTAACTTTCCCTTACCCAACACCGCCTTTTGCGTTGTTACCTGATAAAAATAAATACCTGAAGAATAATGCCCACGCTCAATATAAAACTCACAATACCCATACTGATTTAATGAGTAGTTGTTTGCTTGCATCAACCTGCCTGAAACATCAAACAATTGAAACTCAATTTTTTCATTGGCAAATTCTGCGCTGTTTGCTTTGATGCTGATGAGGGCTTCAGTAGTGAAGGGATTGGGATAGGTTATGATTGTTGCGGATGATTTTGTTGGTTGAATTTCGCTGACACCAACACCTAAGTCAAGCCCACAGCTATCTGGATCTAAACAGCCATTGCTATCAAGTTTAACGAGCCACGGATGAGGCCAAAAAACATGAGAAGCAGCACTTGTTGACCTCCAGGCCTGACCAGTTATTATAAATCCTCCATCACTTGTTTGCTGAAAGTCGCCATCAAATGAGGTTCTAAAGCTAAACAGAGTATCATCTGTAGTGCCAGGCCCTTCATAGAACCTTTCCCACAGAACCTCTCCGCTTGAATTTAATTTAGCTATCCAGCTTCGCACTCCATCAATGCCTCCAATATCGTGTTGTCCAATTGCAACTATGCTGCCATCATCCAGTTCTCTCAACTGGTAAATAATTCTTTCTCTTTTGTGGTTAAAGAATGTCCGCCAAACAACATTGCCATCTTCATCAAGTTTCAACACTAAAGCTGTATACTCTACCGGGGTGTAAACAGAAGTATCTAAACTTCCCCATCCAATATATCCGCCATCGTTGGCAAGTGTGATGCATCTAAGACGGTCATCAAGGGCAGTACCGTATGTTTTGTCCCATTCTTCACTTCCAGAGCTATCAGTTTTAATCAACCATAAATCATGTTCACCATGTCCATAGGTTCTGCTTATTCCGCTCATTATGTATCCTCCATCAGAGGTTTGATGGATTTTTCTTCCGCTGTCGTTATCCCCGCCCCCATAGAATTTATCCCATTGTTTATTCCCGTTACTATCGGCTTTTAGCACATAATAATTAGCCCATGTTGTTGAGGTAAATGATTCCCCAATTATGATATACCCTTTATCGCTGGTCAACGAGCCGTGCAAGCAATTTTGAGTGCCTCCACGAGGGTATTTCTTCATCCACAAAAGATTTGCGAATGTATCAAATTTTGCAAAATAAAAATCTTGCTCATTCGTGATAGTATCTAATTCAGTGCCGCACAGTAAGTACCCATCCTCAATAGCAGCTAATGACCCATACAGGCCTATCGAATATGCTTTGCCCGGTTGATTATATATTTTCTCCCAAATCAGGTTCCCATAGAGGTCTGTCTTGTGAAATATAATTCCTGAGCGAAATGCATCTGTGCCATTGTATTCGCTTCGTCCCCAGGAAGCTATCAGGTAGCCATTGGGCAATTCTAAAACTCCTGTAGGCCAGCAACCATATAATTTAAAAACTATCGGCTTTTGAAAAGTAACCTGAGAAAAAGCACAATAGTGAAAATACAGTAATAATACTATACACTTAAGGTAACGCATCATCTCACCTTTACTATTTTATCTTTCTTTTTCACTTCTCCGTTAGCGGAGACTTTATAGAGGTAGATACCTGGGGCGTTCAGAAATTGTAACGCTATTTGATTTGTTCCCTCGCCAAGAGTGAATCGTTTTTCTTCCTTTCCATATATTGAATAAATAATGAGTTCTCCTTTTTCATCTGTACCAAGCGTTACAAATCCAAACATCTCTCCGGCAATCAAAGTTGGTATGAGTTGATAGATATTCGATTGGGAAATTGGCGGTTCTTGACTTTGGACTTGTTCTTCGTTTTCGCTTAAGCCTCTTTTTGGGCTGCTTTCTTCTTTATCCTCATAAGGATATGGATAAATGGTGTCGTTGATGAATTCAAGAATAGATTTTGCTTCTATTGCGGCTACAGATGTGTCATTGAAGGCAATTTCTTCTAAATCTGCAACCGATGTAGAATCTAAATCAAAATATGAAAGAGTATCTTCAAAAAGGTTAAGTTGAATTGCTCGCAATTCAAGTAATTTTTTCTCTTCCTTGAAATAAACTTTAACACTGTCAAACACTACCTTTGATTCGGAATATTCGCCATCGCCAAGATAAAGGTCTCCGAGCAACATACGCAAGGTCGCCTCTTTTTCATTTGCCAGCGAATCCTTGATTTCCTCCACGCTATAGTTAGTGTCAATGGATGCGTAATAGAGCATGTCAATGTAATTAAGTCCCTTCTTCAATTTGAAAACATCCAAGGAATCAATGATTTCTTTTCTTGCAGAGGAGCTATCCTGATATTGTATGAGCTTCTCCAATGAATCCGCATTAATAGGAGGATTAGCTTCCTTGATAGCCTCCCATATCAGGTTAGAGTGAGGCGCATTTTCTATAAGCAGATGGCTGCGCTTGTTTCCGTTAAACTCGTTTCCCCCATGGCGCAAGCATGATGCAAAGCATACTGGCGCAAAGCGTCCGCTTGTGCCAATCATCCTTGAGCGTCCGCTCACTTGATAACCCCCTATCATTTTTACCTTTACTCTAAATTACTGCTATGGGCCGGAAATACAAATTCAGGGACAATAGCCAACTTTATTTTGTCAGTTTCGCCACGGTGAACTGGATTGATGTATTCATCCGTAATGAATACAAAGAAGTTATGCTCGACAGCCTTCGGTTTTGCCAATTGAAGAAAGACCTTGAGTTATATGCATGGTGCATTATGACGAGCCATGTTCATCTGATAATAGGGAGTCGCGGTACTCCGATGGAATATATCCTGCGTGATTTCAAAAGTTTCACATCAACAACCTGAAAGAAAGTGATTTCGGAAAATCCAACTGAAAGCCGCAGGGAGTGGATGCTCTGGATGTTTGAACGAGCAGGAAAATATAATCCTAACAATAAAGGCTGGTCCCGAATTCTCGGGAGCAACAGCATAATCATCCGATAGAATTATTTGACCGGAAAATCATGGAACAGAAATTAGATAATGTGCATAAAATCCTGTTTCGGCAGGATTTGTCAGCAGCCCGACTGATTGGATTTACAGCAGCGCAAGGGATTATGCCAGAGAGAAGGGATTGCTTGATATTATCCTGTTGGAGTGAAATTATTTGAAGGAAAAGTTGAGGTAGGAACATAGCGGACGCTCAAGGATGAAAGGCACAAGCGGACGCTTTGGGCCAGACATAATAGACTTCTTCGGAAAATATCTTTTGACTAAACTTCAAAGGAAGCGTAACGCGCGTTTTGCACCACCTCACCCCCGCCCCCTCTCTATTTGGAGAGGGGAGTCCAAACTACATCACAAACAAAATAGGCTTTCTCTAAAACAGAATTACATTTTCCGAAGATGTCTATTGCTTGCGCCAGTGTCGGGATTTATCAACGTACCCGCAACAATCTGAAATAGCTAAAGGAAAGTGTGAAAACCCTTCCTGCGCATTGCATGAAATACCCGGAAATAATTTCTTGCATTCCCTTTCCTTTTTAGATACATTGACCAATTAATTACTGATTAAAATTAACTTCCCATCGTGAATAGAAGATTTATACATTCCCTTCGTTTGCCCGCCTTTTTCCTCACCTGTGTGTTCGCAGTTGGAATTTCTCTAAGCGCAGTTGCCTGTGTGCTGCCCGTTCCTTCTGTTTCTTCATCGGGTCCTCTCACGTTTTGCTCCGGGCAATCCGTGACGCTCACCTCCAGTTCGGGCGCGGGGTATTCTTACAAATGGTATCGCAACAACAACGTAATTGGGGGCGCGACAAACTCAACATATATTGTCACGCAATCGGGAAGCTATGAGGTGGAGGTAACATTAGATACGTGCGAAGAAACATCAAACGCGGTTGTTATCACGGTGAATACCTCGCCCAACGGAACGCTCACCGCTGACCAAACTATTTGCTCGGGAACACAGATAACGCTGATTGCAAGTGGAGGCAGCGATTACAACTGGAGCGCGCCTGGCGCAAGTTTCAACGCGCTCACCGTTAGCCCCGGCAGCACTACTACCTATTCAGTAACCATCACCAACAGCGCTGGCTGCACCGTAACGAAAAGTTCAACCATTACAGTAAAGCCACAGCCGCAGGCTACCATTTCAGTGGCGGGTTCGCCCACGCTATGCAGCGGACAGAGCGTAAATCTGAATGCGAGCGGTGGCGCGGGTTATACGTTTCAATGGTGCCTGAACTCTCAGCCGATTCAGGGGGCAACCAATCAAACTTACACGGCAAGCGCATCAGGCAATTATCAGGTAATCACGATGCTGAACGGATGCTCGCGTGAATCAACCCCGACAGTCATCACCGTAAATCCGCTCCCTGTGCCGACCATCACGCCTGACCAAACAACTTGTTCGGGAGATACCGTTACCCTGCAAGCCACAGGCGGCACGGGCTATCAATGGAGCGGTGGCGGTCCGGCAACTGCAACTTACACAACCGCGCCCACCAGCAACCGCACTTATACGGTAACGGTGACAAACTCTTTCGGCTGCACACAAACGGCAACGACAATCATTACCGTGAAGCCCCGCCCGAATGCGAACATTTCCCTGTCGGGTTCTTCGACTTTGTGTTCAGGGCAAAGCGTGAACATAAATGCAAGCACCGGGACAAACTATTCGTATGTGTGGTATAAAAACAACGCGGTAATCAACGGGCAAATGAACGCAACGCTTATTGTGAATTCATCGGGCAACTACAAAGTTGTTGTTACCCTTGATGGTTGCTCAAAAACATCCGCGCAGCAAACCATCACCGTGAATCCGTTGCCGACTCCTGTGGTATCAGCCGATGCCACGATTTGCGCGGGCGATTCGATTACGTTGCAGGCATCGGGAGGAACAGGCTATCAATGGAGTTCAGGCGGTCCGGCAACAGCTACCTATAAAGTTGCGCCAACTTCCACGAAAAATTACACGGTAACTGTTACCAATTCTTTCAACTGCACGGCATCGGAGGATGTCACAATCACCGTTACCCAACTGCCGCAGGCATGGATAAGCGCAGCAGGCTCAACCGTGCTTTGCAGCGGAGAAACGCTCACGTTAAGCACTGCAAATACAGCGGGATATAGTCAGCAATGGCACAGAAATGGAGCCGCGATAAACAATGCAAATTCAAGCGCTTATATGGTTTCACTTGCGGGAAATTATTATGTGGCAAATACAGCAAACGGATGCACTGCAACATCAAGCACGATTGCCATTTCGGTGAATCCTTTACCTGTGGTTTCAGTGAGCAATGACACTACAATTTGTTCAGGCGATACAATTACTTTACATGCTTCTGGCGGAACAACTTACAACTGGAATACAGGATTCAGCGGTGCGGATTATCCCGTTACATCCACCTCAACACGAACATACATCGTTACGATTTCTGACGTGAATACCTGCGCGGTGGCAAAGAGCATCATCGTTACGACCATTGCTTTACCTAATGCTTCGGTTTCGCTTTCCGATCCCTCAACTTTTTGCGCTGACCGCACAATAACGCTGACAGCAAGTTCAGGAACAGGCTATTCTTATGAATGGACAAAAAACAGTCAAGTCATCTCAGGCGCGACATCGAATGTATTAGTGGCATCGCAAACCGGAACCTATCAGGTGGAAGTGACAGCCAACGGATGCAGTAAAAAATCTAACGCAACAGGCGTAACGGTGAATCCGCTTCCAGTTGCGTCAGCAAGTAATGACGGAACGATTTGCTCGGGTGATACTGTGGAGATTTCTGCATCAGGAGGCACTTCGTATCAGTGGTTTAACGGGAGTACGAATTCTACCATCTCTGTTTCACCTACCAACACAACAACTTATGGTGTTACTGTTTCAAATACTTTCGGATGTACTGCATCGGAAAGTGTTATCGTAAGCACGATTGCGCGACCGACAGCAAGCATCACTCCTGCGGGTTCAATTGCAATTTGCAGCGGGCAAACGACAACGCTTACCGCAAGTTCCGGCACGGGATATTCTTATCAATGGTTTGAAGGAACAAGTCTTCTGAATGGATTTACAAACCAAGTTTTAAGTCCTTCGCAGTCAGGAAATTATAGCGTTATTGTCACGGCTAACGGTTGCCCGAAAAAATCAAATACTGTTGCGCTTGCAGTAAATCCTTTGCCCATTGTTTCATTGAGTAATGACACCACGATTTGTTCGGGAAATTCCGTGATGCTCACCGCCAGTGGAGGAGCAACTTACAAGTGGAGCACAGGCTCGGTGAACCAATCTATCAGTGCTTCACCTCCAACAAGCACAACCTATAATGTGACGGTTACTTCCGCGCAAAACTGCGCATCAACCGGAAGCTTGTTTGTAACTGTTATTCCTACACCCAGCGCGAATATCACGCTGTCAGGTTCTGCTACAATCTGCCAGAATGATACCGTGACTTTAAGTGCAAGCATCGGAGCCGCATATTTTTATCAGTGGAAAAAAGACGGCAACGATATGACGGGTGAAACAAGTTCGACATACCATGCAACAACTGCCGGTTCGTATGCTGCGCTGGTGACTGCGTTGGGCTGTCCGAAAACATCAACAGCGGTGAACGTGGTGGTGAATCCCCTGCCGGTTGCTGCGGCAAGCAATGACACGACCATTTGCCAGGGCGCAACGGTTGACCTCATGGCTTTCGGAGGAACTTCCTATCGCTGGAGCAATGGGCGATTCAGCCAAACTAACAGCGTGAATCCAAACGCAACGGCTTTTTATTCCGTCACCGTGACCGATGCCAACGGCTGCACAGCTTATGAAGATGTGAACGTAAACGTGCTTCCCCTGCCGAATGCAAACCTCTCTTCTTCTGGTAATTCAAACCTGTGTTCAGGACAATCAGTAACGCTCACAGTGAGTAGCGCAACGAATTATTCCTATCAATGGAAAAAAGACGGCTTCCTGATTGGCGGAGAAATAAATTCAACCTACAGCGCAACGCAAACAGGCGCATATAGCGCAGAAGTAACCTTGAACGGTTGTTCAAAATCATCAAATACAATTCAGGTAAATGTGAATCAATCCTTAGAAGCGACTGCGAGCAATGACACCACGATTTGCTCGGGCGATACGATTTCGCTTTTTGCATCTGGCGGTGCAACTTACGCATGGAGCACGGGAGAAACTACATCCAATATTCTTGTAGCCCCGACAAGTAATAAAACTTACAGCGTTACCGTGAGCAATGGCACCACCTGCACCGATGTGGAAACGATTGTTGTTACGGTGAAGCCCAGACCAAACGCGTTCATCAATGTTTCCGGTGGCGCAACAAGCATCTGCGAAGGACAGGTTGCTACATTAAATGCGAACACAGGCGCGGGATTAAGCTATCAGTGGTATAAAGATGCGCTTGCAATCGTTGGCGCGGATTCTGCAAAATATCTCACCGGTGATGCGGGCAGTTATGTTGTTGAGGTAACGCTCAACGGATGCAACCGCTTTTCATCTCCCAAAGAGATTACTGTGAATCCGGTGCCTGTTGTTTTCTTGAGCAACGATACGACAGTATGTTCGGAATTATCCATTACGCTTGTTGTATCGGGCGGTGTCAGCTACGTATGGAATACGTTTGCTACTGATTCGGTCTATAAAATCACAACTGCAACTACCAAAACTTATTCGGTAACAGCTACTAATTCTTTTGGATGCAAGGCTTCTGATGCTGTAACAATAACTACGTTGTCGTTGCCAACAAATGTCACGATTAGCACAAACAGTTCAACAACTATCTGCCAAGGAAAAACGGTGACGCTCCATGTCGGGAACACGAATGGTACTGAGTTTCAATGGCAAAATGATGGAAACGCTATTCCAAATGCGACCGAATCTTCTTATGATGCAGCCGAAAATGGAGCCTATACCATCTTTGTAACCGGCAACGGATGCAGCAAAACATCACCTGCGCAAATTGTAACGGTGAAGCCCACGCCCGACACGCCTGAAATTATCAAAGTAGGAGAAGACTCTTTGAAGTGCTCCGTTGCCGGAAGCAATTATAGATGGTTTCGAGATGGAGTGACATTTAACGTGGGAAATCAACAAGTGAAGATTACCAAATCAGGCGCATACACCGTTTATGTAAGCGAAAACAATTGCCCTTCGGATACTTCTGCTCCTTATTATTTCTATTTCACGGGTGTTGAAGCAGGAACAGAATCTGAGCTTTCTATTTATCCGAATCCAAATGAAGGCAAGTTCACGCTCAAGTTGCCAAAAAATATTTCACCTGAAAACACTCCTATTCAAATTTTTAACACAATAGGGGAGCAGGTGTGGCAAATAGAAAAGAATATGTTCAGCAAACATTCTATCGTCATTGATTTATCCAACCTGCCGCAAGGCGTTTACTATTTACATGCCGAAGGCGAGGTGAAGAAGGTGATTATTGCAGGGCGCTAAACAGCGTAATTATTTTTGAATACTTCCCAGAGACGCCTCCTGAAAAGTGCGATTTTTATTCCTGAAAGATTTAACTCTTTGGGTTATGATCCCGAGTCTTATAAAAGCAGGAGGATACAATCTTCCATTTCAGCATCCCGTAAATACGTGTTAACTTGTTGCTGTGAAACGCATAGCACAAATTGAAAACACGCCATTCAAAGAAGATGTCTTTGATATTATCGGGCAAATTGTCATTATCCTTAGCCCCCAAGGAATACTCCAACTCATCAATAAAAAAGGATGCGACATCCTTGGCGTGAAAAGAAAACAAGCGCTGAATAAAGACTGGTTCAAATTTTTTATTGCATCAGAAGAAAGGAATTTAATGCGCAAGCTTTTTATCGAAGCATTAAAAAAGAAAAAGTTAAATGATGTTTTTGAAAACCAAGTGCTCGCAAGCAACGGAAAAGCGCACAGCATTCTATGGCATCCTGTATTTTTGGAAGATGGAGACAGGCTGACCGGCTTGCTTTGCTCTGGCGAAGATGTTACCGAACAACGCGAAGCAGAGAATAAAATGCGGAAGAGCGAAGAAAATTACCGCACCTTAGTAAACAACATCTCGCAGATTGTATTTGATGTTTCTTTCAAAGAAGAAGATTTAAAAAAATCTCACTCTGTTAAAGTGCTCCCGACATTTGTGAGCGGGAGCGTATTTGACCTCACCGGCTATTCGGATGACGTATTTAGAAAAGGAGAAATTACCTATCAGGCTCAAATACATCCTGATGACCGCGAAGAAGCGCTCTCGGAATTCTGGAAAATGATTGAGGATAAACAGACGGTTACGCGCGCCTATAGATTTCGGCACAGAGGAGGAAAATACAAATGGTTTGAAGACAACCTGATTCCGCGTTTGGACAGCGAGGGCAAAGTGACAGGTTGGTTTGGAATGATATCGGAGATAACTGAGCGCAAGTTTTTTGAAACGGCAATTAAAGACTACGAAAAATTTTTTCACCTCTCCTTAGACCTGTTTTGCATTGCAGGCACGGATGGATATTTCAAAAAAATCAATCCAAGTTTTGAACGTGTGCTTGGCTATTCTGAGGAGGAATTTTTGGGCAATGCATTCTTTGATTTCGTACATCCTGATGATTTGGAAAAAACACGCAAGGAACTTATGAATTTGAGCGAAGGTAAAATGACGGTGAGCTTTGAAAACAGATACAGGTGTAAAGACGGAAATTATAAATGGCTTTCATGGAATGCATCGCCTGCGGTAAATCGCAATCTTGTATTTGCAGTGGCGCGTGATATTACAGAGAAGAAAACAGACGAAGATAAAATCAGGCGCAGTGAAGCATTTCTGAATTCTGTTGTGGAAAATATTCCCAGCATGATATTCGTGAAGGACGCGCATGACCTGAAGTTTGTTCGCTTCAACAAAGCTGGAGAAGAGTTGCTTGGGTTTAAACGCGGAGAAATGTTAGGCAAAAATGATTATGATTTTTTTTCGAAAAAAGAAGCAGATTTCTTTACGAAGAAAGACAGAGAAGTAATAAAGAAAAAGAATTTAATGAATATAAAAGGGGAGGAGATTAAAACCCGAAAAAATGGAGTGCGCGTATTGCACACAAAAAAAATTCCCCTTTACGATGCCGCAGGTAAACCCGAATACCTGCTCGGCATTTCAGAAGATATAACTGAAGCCATCAGGGTGCAGGAAAATTTGCAAAAAAGTGAAGAAAAATATCGTGAAATTGTTCATCTCATTCAGGAAGGAATCTGGATGATTGATGCAGATTACAACACCACGTTTGCGAATAACGAGATGGCGAAAATGCTGAAGTATTCTCCGGAAGAAATGCTGGGAAAAAGCTTCTTCGATTTTATGGATAAGGAAGGCGTTACCATTTCAAAACAAAATCAGGTAAAACGTAAAAAGGGAATTTATGGAACGCATGATTTTAAATTCAAAACGAAAGACGGGCAGGATCGCTGGACTATCTTGAATTTTAATCCGATGAAAGATGCGGCAGGGAAAAATATAGGCGCGATAGCTGCCGTGGTGGATGTGACAGAAAGAAGAAAGCAGGAAGAACTCATAAAAGAGAATGAACAAAAACTGAAGGAAGCGCAAAAGATTGCCAGCGTGGGAAGTTGGGAATTTGATGTGATTACTTCTACGGTAACATGGTCGGATGAAACCTACCGCATTTTTAAATTGGATCCTAAAAATACCGTCATTACGCGCGAGTTGTTTCGTTCTTATGTGCATCCTGATGACAGAGATGTGTTGACAGCAAGCGTAGATGCCGCCTTGCAAAAAGGAAAACCTTACGAAATTGAATTGCGGCTTTTATTATGGGATGGCACCATTCGTTATACATCTAACAGGGGCAGGGCGGTTGAGAAGGGAGGAAAAGTGCTGAAACTTGTAGGCACAACAATGGATGTTACGGAGAAAAAACTCGCGGAAACAAGGGAGATGAAAGCGCTGGTAACGGGTCAGGATATAGAAAGACGCAGAATTGCGGAAGATTTGCATGACAGTCTTGGTCAAAAGCTTTCCGGCATAAAAATGATGAGTGAAAACTTTGCGAAGGATAAGGAGTTGACAAAGTTGAAATTAATGTTGGATGAAGTAATTGATGAAGTGCGGTTCATTTCGCATAACCTGATGCCCTCTATTCTGGAGGATTTTGGCTTAAAGAACGCCTTGCGCGATATGTGCTATAAATTGAAGCGCGCAAACGGAACCCATGTCAACTTCAGTTCTTATGGAGTAAGGCAAAAGCTGGAGAAGTCCGTTGAGTTTGGCATGTATCGCATCGCGCAGGAATTGCTGACAAACGCATTGAAACATGCCAGCGCGGGAGAAATCAATATTCAACTTTTTAAGCGCGACAAAAAACTCATTTTAACGCTGGAAGATGACGGCAAGGGATTCAATACCCGCAAAACAAATTTTGAAAATACGTTTGGGTTGAATAGTATTACATCAAGGACGAAAGCAATGAACGGCATTTTTACGATTGATTCACAGCCGGGCAAAGGAACCGTTGCTTCCATTGAAATACCTTTAACAGCATGAGCGACCTGAAAATTCTTATTGCGGACGATCATCCATTTTTCCGGGATGGCATTCACCAACTGCTTGTTGGGCAGAGCGGCATCGGGGAAATTGGTGAAGCGGCAAATGGCAGGGATGTGCTGCAACAACTCTCTAAGAAATTTTATGATTTGGTGATTATGGACATCAAGATGCCGCAGATGTCAGGAATCGAAGCCACCAGAGAAATTCATAAAAAATATCCCGCAATAAAAGTGCTGGCGATTTCCATGTTTGATGAGCAGCCCTATATTGTGAAAATGCTGAAGGCGGGCGCTAAGGGATACTTATTGAAAAATTCGACTAAAGATGAACTGCTGAAGGCTATCTCACAGATAATGATGGGGGAAAATTATTTCAGCAAAGAAGTTTCTGACATTATGGTTTCGCAAATCGTTTCAGGAAAGCCGGTTGAGAATGGCTATGATGACGAGCCGGAACTGACGCTTACGAAACGCGAGATAGAAATAATAAAAATGATAGCCGCAGAACTAACGAATGTTGATATCGGGGAAAGCCTGAACATCAGCCCCCGCACCGTTGACACCCACCGCAGAAACCTGCTGCAAAAATTAAAAGTAAGAAATACCGCTGGTCTTGTGAAGTATGCTATAAAGAACGAACTTTTAGACCAATAGGTTAGTCCCTTTATTTTTCCTGAGATGACAAATGAATCCATTGATGCAGCAACTCTTTTTGAGCAAACTCAACTATTCAAAATTTCAGATTTCAAGAACGAAAATTTCAAGATAGACGGAACAAATACGGATAGCGTATTGATACTTTCTCCTTCCTTTTCGTCCGTTTTGCCTGCTGAAGAACGCGCAATGCTGAGTAAAATGCTCAACGCGCTAAAGCTGAATATAGAAAATGTTGCATTGTGTGCCGCAGCGAAACCGCCTCCTTTTCATTTTCTTAAAAGTAAAATCGCTTTTACCAAGTTGCTTGTATTTGGAATTGAGCCGCAGAGTATTGGCATGAATATCAATGCGGAAGTGAACCGCGTGATTAATTTCAGGAACACTAAAATAGTTTTCAGCGAAACCTTGTCAACCCTCATTGGAAACGAGAAGTCTAAAGGAATGCTTTGGAAAGCGCTCAAAGAAATGTTTGAGATAAACTGATATGTACAAGGGAGAGTTGGTATTCGCCACGAATAATAAACACAAAATGGAGGAGGCAAAGCACATTTTGTCTTTTGATATTATGTTGTTGAGTCTTCAGGATGTCGGCTGTTTTACTGAACTGCCGGAAACGCATGAAACATTGCATGAAAATGCCTTGGAGAAAGCGGGATTTCTTTATCAGCATTACAAACAAAATTGTTTTTCCGATGATACCGGTCTCGAGGTGGAATCATTAAATGGAGCGCCTGGTGTATATTCAGCGCGCTTTGCTGGCGCAGGAAAAAGTTATCGTGATAATTACGAACTGTTGCTGAACAAGATGCAAGGCTATACCAATAGAAAAGCGCGATTCAGAACCGTTGTAGCTCTTATTCTTGAAGGCAAAGAATACTTGTTTGAGGGCGCGATTAACGGACTGATTTTAGAAAATCCTACAGGCGAACAAGGATTCGGCTACGACCCCGTTTTTCAGCCGGAGGGATATAGCAAATCGTTTGCTGAAATGAGCCTTGAGGAGAAAAATCAAATCAGCCACAGAAAAATAGCAATGAAAAAATTGGCTGACTTTCTGAATGCTTTGTAAACCTAAACAGTCATTTTAAAGTGGGGCATACTGTCATACTTTGAATGGATGACAACCTCCACTTCAGATTTGCCTTTGAAAACAGTTCTTGCGCAATTCAATGCTTCATTTGGGCACGCAAATGCTCCGTAGTTTGCTGATTTCTCATAATCATTTACAAGCAGCCATTCCCCTTTGAAAGGATAGATATGCAATTTTAATTTCCCTGAATTGTGTAAAGATTTTTCCATACGAAGCAATTTTTTTGATGAACTTAAACATACGCTCAATTGGGTATCAGCAACGTATTAAAACCGAACGAGCAAGTCAATTTTTTTTAGGTTTGAACTTCAAAATATTTTTCATGTACGTGCCGAATCAATTTAAAATGCAGGACAGGCAGGAAACTGTTGACTTCATGCGCAGGTTTAGTTTCGGATTAATGATAACGGTGAATAACAACGAGCCGCAGGGCATTCATCTTCCGTTTGTAATTAATGAAGTAAATGGCAGCATCCTTTTGTCTTCACATTGCGCCAGAGCTAATCCCAATTGGAAGGATATTGATGAGCGCAAAATACTTGTGGTATTTAATGAGCCACATGCATATATTTCCCCAAAACACTACGAGAAAGAACTTAATGTTCCCACCTGGAATTATCTTGCTGTTCATGCCTATGGAAGCGGGCGTATTATTCAGGAAGATGCGAACGCGCTTTGTTTGCTTGAATCAATGATTGATAGTTATGATGCAGGTTACAAAACTCAATGGGAGAAACTCCCGATGGATTATAAACTGAAAATGATAAAAGGAATCGTTGCTTTTGAGATTGAAGTAACTGAATTAATCGGGAAGAAGAAACTCAGTCAAAACAAAACTGAGAAGGAGAGAAATAATATCATCTCTGCGTTTGAAGGCAGCGTGTCTGAAAATGAAAGATTGATTGCAGGATATATGAAACAAGCATGAATTGCTATCGCGCTACTATCACATCATCAACGAACACATCATTCCCGTAATCATACACAAGCATGTAATATCCCGCAGGCAAATTTTTGATGCGGATGAATTTTTTATTCTCAATGGATGTGGGAAACATTTTTCCTGATTGGTCCATGAGGAAAACCCTGTCGGATACTTGCGGCTGATATTTTTCGCAAAAATCAAAATAGACTTTATCACTTGCCGGGTTGGGATAAATTTTCTCAATCACGCACTCCTGCCCTGCAAGCGGATTAATAGAAGCGTAGGGGCTGGTGGAATGGTGAATCTTCATACAACTTACATCTACGTTGTCTTCGTCCACGATGCACAGTACAACAGAATCTTTATGATAAATCTGAATAGTACCAAAACCGCTCATAAAATTTTTATTTTGCACTCCTTGCCCGCCTCCATTCCACAGTGAGTCAATTGCGCTTCCCAAGTTCAGCGATTGCATTATGGAGTCAATATAGTAGGTGAGTTCAGGTCCGATGCTTGCTACGGGTCCGGTGTTTAATTCAGGCAAGCCCGCATTGCGTCCGTCATCCATCACATTGGTGTGCATGTGCCCGCTCAACACAATTACATCCTTGATGCTCGCTGAATCTAAAAAATAAATCAACCCATCTTGTTCTCGCGGGTAGCCTGTCCAGTTTGCAGTAATGGCGTGCGCAAGACGAAAGCCCGAGCCTGTTTCGCTGCCGATGCCAAACACAAGATTTTGAAAGAACATTGCGAATTGCAGAATCTTCCTGAATTTTTTATTGAACATTACACCGCTCACAATAAATTTCCAATCGGCTGTTGAATTTCGCAAACCGTTTTTCAGCCATTGAAATTGCTCTGCGCCCAGCAGAGTTTGTCCCTGCTTGGGGTTGAATGTCCATTTGTTGCGGAGCGCATCATACGTGTAAGTTGAATCTTGCCCGTTGCCGCAGTTGCGCACGTCCACAAAAAATATTTCCGCGTTTCCATAGCGGTAACTGTGATACATGCCTGCTGAATCGTTTGCAAGGTTCCAATGCGGAAAGTATTCTTCATAACCCTGCATCATATTCAAGAACGCCTGTTCGGAAACGGGGTATGCATCCACATAGTTTGTCACCACGCTATCGGTGTCAACAACAGTCCGCACCGACACAATGTTTGTTCGCTGCCCGATGCCGTCATGATTATCCACTACATAATCGAAAACAGAGGAACGTAGCACCGGAGGCATTTTTAATTCCGAATATTTTTTGCGGTAAGAGAGTTGCACTTTTGCCCAATCCAATTCATACTCACCGGGAATTTGATAATCAGGATACGTCCAATCGCCCGTGTGAAATATCAAATCAGCATTTCGGGTTTGCAAAGCAGGAAATGTATTGTAGGTGCCGTATTCCTGACAACTCAATACAGCCCAGATGTAATTCCCCGGCTCGCCTTCATTCGGAAATGTTTTGAAAAAACCGCTCACTGTGTCTGCGATCCCGTTTACGGTTATCCTGTAATAATAAGTAGTGAATGCGTCTAATCCGCTCAATTCAGTTATCACGGAAGAATCGCGTTCTGCAATTGTCGTATCGGAGAAAAGAAGCGTGTTTGAAAAATTCGGATTGTCGGAAAGCTCGATGAGCACGGGAGAGGCTTGCGTTGTGCGCACATACATGCGAGCTGAGTTTGGAGTAACTCCGCCCACAACAGGACCATGCGTGATTTGCTGCGCAAATGAAAATGTTGTGCTTGAAATGAAAAACAACAGTGCGAAAAAAATCCGGTAGTTCATTTTTATTGGGTTAAAATTTGGAGGATAGTTGTTTTCAATCGGCACATCAGCAAATTAATTCACGACTCTGAATTCAGTTCTCCTGTTTTGCTCTCTGCTTTCTTCTGTGTCGTTTGATGCGATGGGTTGTGATTCTCCAAAGCCTTTGTAAGATAACCGGCTTTTCTCAATGCCTTTGCTGATGAGCGATTCATACACTGTTTTCGCGCGCTGCTCTGAAAGTTGCAGGTTAATTTCCGGTTTGCCCACATTGTCCGTGTGCCCTTCGATTTCAATTTTTACCGCAGGATTTTCTTTCAGGAATTGCAGGAGGATTTTCAATTCAACAGATGACTCTTGCTTCAGTTGCGCAGAGTTGGTTTCAAAGAAAATATTTCTCAGCACGGTTTTCTCTCCTGTTTTTATTTTGTTTAAAGCTGCATCCAGTTTAAAGTGCTCACCACGCTTGATACTGTCAAGTGAAAAGTTTTGCGAAAAGAATAAGTAGCCTTCTTTTGAAATGTTCATCGCGTAATCTTTCCCGGTTTCCAAGCAGAGTAAATATTCACCGGTGCTGATGTCTGCAAGCGTGCTGTTCACCGGCTTGCCGCTTTTCAAATCAATGAATTCTATTTCTGCTGACAGTTTCTTCTTACTCTCTGCATCTGAAATATTTCCCCGCACGGATGTCACAATTTCGGGGGCAAATACAGGAAGCAATTTAAAAGAGTAGATGTCATAATTCCGTTGTGTGAGTTCGCCTGCATTAAAACGGTCGGAAGCAAAATAGCCTGTTGCGCCATCAAGCGAAACGTACATGCCTTCTTCCTCTTCGAAAGAATTAATCGGTAAGCCCATATTTACCGGTTTCTGCCACTTTCCTGTTGAATCTTTTTTCGACATGAAAACATCTGCACTGCCAAAACCGGGATGGCCATTGGAAGAAAAATAGAGCGTGTGATTGTCAGGATGAATGAACGGACGCTGCTCATCAAAAGGTGTGTTAATCGCATCGCCAAGATTTTCGGGTTTGCCCCAAGAGCCGTCCGGTTGCAGGTTGCTCACCCATAAATCAAGCATTCCTATTCCTTCTTTTCTTGCGCTTACAAAATAAATTGATCTTCCATCACCGGAAATGCAAGGTTGCGTTTCTTTGCTCGTAGTATTGAAATTCATTCCCAGATTTTTTGCGGTCATCCATATTTCGCCCATGCGGTCAGCCATCCAGATGTCGCAGCCTCCAAAACCTTTGTTGGCTTCGCAGATGGTGAAAAAAAGTTTTCTGCCATCGGGCGAAATAGTTGATGCTGCTTCATTGGATAATGTATTGATGTTTTCTCCAGCGCTCACCGCAACGCCCCAATCACTGCCCGTCTGTTTGCTCACGAAAATATCTTCATTGATGAAATTGTTATTCGTGACATGGCGCGTGAAATAAAGTTGGCTGCCGTCAGCCGTGATGGTGGGAAAATATTCACGTGCGGCAGTATTTACATTTGTATTGAGCCGTTCAATTTTTATATCGGTTGTATCATGAAGTTTTTCAAAATAGGATTTAGCGAAGACTAAATTCCGCTCCAATATTTTTCCTTCTTCTGTTGTGTTTCCTCCTTTCAATGCTACCCATTGCTTGTAGGAATCAAGCCCGGTTGGTTTTCCAATTGCAAGCGACACTTTTGCCAACTCATAAAATGCGCTGACGACAGGTTTCGGCTCTGCTTTGGTCAATTCAACCAGAGGCTGATAGGCTTTTTCATATTGCCGCGTTTGCATGTAGATATAGGTGAGCTTTTGCAGTGCGGAAACATATTTTGGCTCTGCTTTGATAGCTTCAAGAAATGCAGTTTCTGCTTCGGGAAACCTGTTCCAATTCAAATGTTCATTTCCTTCAGCATAATATTTCAAAGCTTTTTTTGAAATATCAGTTTGGCTGTGGGTAGGGGAGGAGCAGGACGTAAAAGCGAGGATGAAAAATAAAAGCAGCGCTTCACCAAAAGATTGCCTCACCCCTTGCCCCTCTCCTTTGGAGAGG
>Ga0163155_10002098_pt1 | contig 22826 bp, 40 predicted proteins | sample OliLakLV19SP4G1_FD_148611 | JGI IMG/M metagenome (GOLD analysis project Ga0163155, IMG submission 148611) | Freshwater microbial mat bacterial communities from Lake Vanda, McMurdo Dry Valleys, Antarctica - Oligotrophic Lake LV.19.SP4.G1 | ecosystem: Environmental > Aquatic > Freshwater > Lake >... | reverse complement strand
GCGCAAGGCAAAGAAGGACAAAGACGAGAAAAAAGAGGGTCCTATAAGGCCCGAACGTCACAGACCACGAAACGGAAAAGTTAAGTGGCAAGGTGACGATTATGACTACCAAGAGGAATATGGAGAAGACTAGGTGATTCAACTCACTTAAGGTATTGAGACCTCTGGAATACTTAAGTGGCTAAATCGCAAGGTTGGACCTAGACTAACTAGAGATGTTAGTAATTATGCCAAAGGTCGCTTTCGTGCCTGGCTTCGAACTGAACCACCTCTATCTTCTACTCAGTCATTTCGCCCTGGAGTTCCAATATCAGACGAAGTTTGGAATAGACTCCAAGAAATCATTAATTGGAAGTTTGACTATTACCTAGTCACATTCTCTGGCGACGAAAATCCAATTGGTATTACTCCACACAGAGATGCATCCTATGCTGACTATGAAGCCATGGGATTAAATGTCTCTGGAACGTGTAAGTTTTCCTATTGGAACGACCGTAATTCTTTTGGATATAGTCTTGCTACGGACAAGTATCCATTTCCAGGCCCGCCGAGTGACATAATAACTCTAGTTCCAGGAGACCTAGTTAGATTTAACTGCAAGAACGTTCATTCAGCAGAACCATCATCTGATAGGTGGAATATGAACTTTTGGAAGAAAAAGAAATGAAGCTATTCTCTTACAAAGGCGACTGTATTATGCTGCTCGTTGAAGCTTTTAATCGCGGCCATGCCTGTGAGCAAATTGCTAAGTTTCTAAAAAAGGAAAACAATGGGCGTCCACTCAATGACAGCCATCCAGTTGAAGAAGTAGTATTAGGTCAGAACAAGAAGGGTGCTATACATTTGTTGGACGACCCTACCGCCGGACTTTAATCACTTGACCCTTTCCACCATCGGGGCTCGCTCAGTTTACTGGCGAGCCTCCTGTGCTTTAAGAGAGGCTCTTATGGACCATCTAAGCAGCAGAAGCACGCCACGGGAGCGGCTGGCGCATATAAATAATTGTTACGCCTGTTCCGACGACAGAAGTGGTTGGTGCATTGTCTACTTACGCATGACCGGATTTAAAGGTCCGCATTATGCGAGTATTCCGAATTGGGAGCCAATAAATTTTACCACTTGCAAAGTTTAATTTTCCGCCTCTTATACTGTATAGTGAGCGATGTTGATGATTTAAGAAGGAAAACAGCCGTGAGTAATCCGAAAAATATCCAGCCGAATACTCTAGTCCATATAATCCGGGGCGGCAAAAATAACCCTTTCGGCGTAGATACTTACGTATACTGCACTAAGGCAGTCCATATGGACGGTGGAGATTGCGGCGGTAAGACAGTTAGAGAATTTGGCAAAGAATTTAGCAGTGAATACTGCACCACTGTAGGCGTTGCTAACATCAATAAGATGCATGATAACGAACTACAAACTATACGGGAGAAGCGCGAGAACCTTATTGTAGTACTAGGAGACGCGAGTGCCACTAACGTTTGATGACTATGTTGGTAATGAAGATGCTAAAAGGAAAATGAAGCTACTGTTTTCGCCAGGAAAGGATAGGTTTGCGCGAGTCGCAGACCTGGCGATTTTGGGCGCGAGCGGCAACGGCAAAACTACAATAGTCGAGTCGGCTGCGAACTATATCGGTCGCAAGTTTCATAAATTCAACTCTACTGCTATCAAGTCTCCGTTTGCTATACGGAGTATTATTTCGGAGCCGCCATCCGAAGGTCTAGTTGTCCTCTTTGATGAATGCCATCAGCTACCTAAAAAGATTCAAGATAGTCTGCTTAATGCCCTTGAGAGCGGCAAGGATGGAAAGAGAGTTCTAACTACCTCGGTCAAAGAGACCGTAATGAATGACTATCTAGTGGAGAATGTATCGTTCGCTTTCGCAACTACTCATAGTAGTTATTTGCGTCAGTCGCTCCTGACTCGTCTGCATAAAATTGAGATTCACGAATACTCTCAGGCAGAGCGCGAACAAATGGCACTTAAATACATGAAGCGCCACTATAATCTGGAGCCTGAAGTTGTTGACGCAGAAGCTATTAGAGACATAGCCTTCCGCTCCAGGTGTGGTAGAGACGTAGTGAATAACTGCGATACTATCTATTTGGTTATGAAGGATATGAAGACTGACAAGCTTACACCCCTTGTTGTTAAGGACTCATTTAAAATCATTGGGGTGGATGAGTTTGGCCTTACTCGCACTGATAGGAAGTTGCTGGATTTCCTTTCTATAAACAATACGTTTGTTGGCCTCGAAACACTTGAGGCGGCAATGGAAATGCCTAAAAATGACATAAAGAGCAATATTGAGCCATACCTATTGCGTCAGGGTTATATGCTGAGACAGTCTAGCGGTCGTATTATAACTGACAAGGGTAAGTTGGCTCTGGCGCTCTACAAATCCAATAGGAAAGGAGTTTAGCATGGCAGGAAGTCTACTACCACAATACGACGGTATGATAAGAAGTATAGCCAAAAGGTATATCTTCGAGTCGCCGCGTTTTACTATTGAAGACCTAATGGACGAAGGTAGGTGCGCTGCTATTAAGGCTATAAAAGAGCGCCCGCAGAATACTCTTTACAAGGAATCAACTTGGGTTTGGAATGCTATCCGAACTGCTATCATGACATTTATCCGTCAGAACAAATATGACGTTCATGTTAGCGAACAGCAGCAAAAGGAAAGTTGGAGGGAGAAAGAGAAGGCGGATGACTTGAATAGACACGCAATGGCCATCCGAATTGATGCTATCCCTCAGAACTTTGATGATAGTGACCAGTATGACATTATCGCCAGTGGTGAGCCGCCGCCTCTAGAGAAGCTTATTAGTGAAGAGAACATTTCTATACTCTACGAGGAACTAAACGCCCTCCCTGAGCGCGAGAAAAATATCATCCAGGCCATTTATATTAATGGCAGTAAGCTGCGAGAAGTGGCCGAAGTTGAGGGCATAACAACCCAGCGTGTAGACCAGATAAGAAATAGGGCCTTTACCAAGCTACAGAAATTGGTGAAGAAGCGTTATGCAAACGAGCTTGTTTGATTCTACGGAGCCGCTTCGTTCACGCATTCTAATAGGCATGGCGCAAGTCTATCAAAGACAGGATACGTCATGTGGCATAGCTATGCTACTACCAAGAATTGAGGACTTCTCACTCATTCATGAGGACGCCTATCAGATTTGTGTTGCTAGGGCAGAGTATATTAGGGACGAGTTGCTGGAAAACAAAAAGGAGATGGACAACATATTACTCTTCCTAAACAGTTATTTGAAAGAAGCTAAGGAAAAGCGGATTTGTGGCTAGAGTTTTGAGGATTGAAAATTGCATTGATTGTCCACATCACAGAGTAGAAAGCGACCCGGATTATTCGGACTCTTTCTGTAGTGATGACGTTAAGGTTGTCTGTGGTAAGGTTGAAAAAACATAACTGTGGCCTGTAGACCATACAGGACAAGGCACGAATCAGAGATACCTACATGGTGTCCACTAGAACAGGAGAATAGATAATGGGTAAGCAAGCTAAGCCGAAGCCGGCGAATCAAAAGGGAACTCAGAAGAAGCATAATCCTCTGACCCGTGGTATTAACACCAAAAAGCCACTCCTTCTTTGGGATTGGAGCATTTTGTATGATGCTATTGAGGAGGATTTGCCCGGTGGTCAGCAAGTTACTCGCCTTCATCCTAAAAAGGAAGAAGAGCTAAAGAACCGTCTTCATCCTCCTTATGATGACCTCTTGCTTGATTGGGAAACTGAGATGCAGCATTATGCAATTCAAAACCAGGCTAAAATCGAGCGTGAACGTCTTTCTTCTGGCGCCACTCGCTATAGTGTGTATAAAGAGTATGAGGGTGCTGGCACCCAAATTATTCGTAAGGTCATACTAGTTGTTGAGTCGCCGCGGTCTGCCGTTAGCTATGCTAAGAAGAGCAGAAAGAACAAGAAGAAGGCTAAGGAAGAGGTTGCGGCACCTACTCCGGCCTAAACAGGAGTAGGAAGATGGAAATAGTTGTAATGATTCTAACCTGGCTTTCGCCAGTTATCGTAGCAGTCCTTACTATCGTAGCTACGGCTTTTGCTAAGAAAGCCTTGGATAAGATGGGCGTTGAGAGAACTGCTAAGACTGATGAGTTGGTAACTAGCCTAGTTGGAAACGCAATCCTGACAGCAGAGCGCGTTGCGCAACTAAAGCTAAAAGAGCACGGACTGAAGCTTGCCGGTTCAGATAAGAAGGCTGAAGCCGTCAAAATTGTTCTAGACCAACTTGAGGCTTCTGGTATCAAAGACGTTGCAAGGAAGGTTATCGAGAATAGAATCGAGGCCATGTTGCAGCTAACTGACCCAAAAGCGCCAGTAGCTTCTCAGACAGTTTAAATGCCGCGCTTGGTCAGATTGACGTAAGAAAACTGACCGAGTCCGTTATGCTCTTGGCCGATGAGAAGCTTGACCTATCTAATAAACTTGACAATGATTTGTTTAACCACATAACTTATGTGAGCAATCAGTCTCTACTCCTTCTTAAGCGAGAAGGTGCAGAAAAGGATACGTTTGTTAAGATAGGCAAGCTGTCTCTACGTCTATCATTGGTTTTGCAGGCTTATGATGCGAAGCGTCGCGAACCTTCTATAGAACAGGCATTGGGAATTATCGCAGATATGCGAAGTATATTTACTGGTGCAGCATGAGTTCAAATGAGATATTCTACTCTGTAATTGCGGGCCTCGCGGCACTGCATATTTTTTTGTTTTTATTTTTAATACTTTAGGAGAAATAATGCCTAGTAAGGTAGATGTAAGAAACAACCTAGCGATTCAGCTTCTTCCGGTTGTTCTTGGCGGCGCTCTTCAGAACGAGACTCTAACTGATGCTTTGGAAGATAGAGCAGTCAAGGCAGCTTTTTCTATCGCTGATAAGGTGCTAGATAAGCTAGACGCCTCGATTGAGACCGTTAAGAGACCGGGGCTAATCACTCCGTGAAATTAATTTATCTGGCCCTATTCGTCATCTTCTTTTCAGGATGTGGCATTATTTCTCCCGGCTTCGTTCGGGAGGATGCTCAGCCGGTTGAAGCACGCGCCGATAATAGCACTGTCGTCGGTGTAGACGGTCCTACTGGTGGTCACTTCAATGAAGATGGCGAATGGGTGCCAGATAATCCCGACATACCATCTACATACAAAATACCAGATGTGGGCGCCGGTTTTATTGTAGACGTAAATAGTTTGGACATCTCACCATCTTTGCAAGTAGAGCTATGTGAAGTCAATACTCATCTTGATTACATAGGAACACTTAAGCTGGACCTTGGCGTAGCTTACCAACGTGGCTTTGTTTACTTAGGTAGGTTGTGGACCAATATATTTGAAATTTCGACAGGACTCTTTATAGGGTGGAACTTTGAGGATGAGGACTTGAGCTACGGTGTCGGCGCGACAATTATCAGATTTTAAGGAGAATAAATGGCGAATCTTGCTGATGAGGCAATGGAATGCGGTTGCTTTACTGCATTAGCAATTTTAATTCTACTTATTATTATATGCAGCAGTGGCGTTAATAGCTCTACTAGAAAAGAGCAGGAAAACTTTGTAAGAACACAATACGCCTCCTATTTGATTAAAAAGGACGAAGTTACGACGCTAGACCTCCCTATAGAATTTATAGGTAAAATCAATACTACTAACGTAACTATCTCGCTTAATCCAGAGACTAAGGATACTTTCAAAATCACCGGGACCGGCATGGAGATTGCTAAAATAATCCATGGTCTATACAAGAGTTACCTAGACTAATGCCAATTTATGAAGAAGATGAGTTTGACGAAATGTTAGACGAGAAACAGATGGAAAAAGATAGAAGGGCGCAAGCTGAAAAAAGCAAGCGCGAAAAGAAGCAGACTGACGACTGGATTAAATGGGTCGAAGAATCATGGAGAGGAAACTAATGGCTAAAAAAGAAAGCGCCGAGAAAATCAAGCCGATAGTTTACGAAATGATTGTAGGGGCCATGTTTAACAACAAAGAAAGTGTCCGCGACCAAAAAATGATGCGCGTCTGTGGCGAAGTCACGGCTTCCAATTTTATGCCTAACGGCCAGGGTTTTTGTGCGCCTCTTGTGTATGACGCCGTGCGGAAGAGTTTCGCCATCGGTGACCGCATCCGCATCACGCACTTCTGTAAGAATAAAGATATAAAAAATACTGACGAGAGCATCAACTTCGTCGCGTCCGGCGCAAAGTATGAAGTATGGGACGATACAAGTGAAGGCTGGACCTGTGTTTACGACAAATTTGAGAGAGACGGACAGAAGGGGACTTGAAAAACAGTCTCCGTCGCCTATAATCACTCCATGAGGCAAGAGACTGAGGAGGACAGAGACGCCTGCGGTTTTTAAGTTTTCCAATGGGGACGACATAGTTTCGACTGGGTAGGAGAAATACTGCGTGCAAGCCGTGGTGATAAAGGCCACGTTAAACCTTATCAAAAAGTTTAAATGCTAAGAAGACCGTTGTTTCTCGCCGCGTAAGTGGCCCACGCGCATCCCGTGCGACTCGCAAGAGTCTCGTTGCCGCTCTCTAATAGCGTTAAATTAGAGCCTTTGTAGGAGTGGAAAACCTTCTGGTTGTCATATTTCTGGTAATGACAACTATCGGGATACTAGAATGATTCGTCTACTTAAAGAAGTAGAATAGGCTGAGGAAGCCGAAAACATCCTCTAAGCTTGTGAATGAATAGAGTATAGTAAACTATTTCAACACGCGGGTGCGATTCCCGCCGTCTCCATCTGAGTGGTGAGCCATATGGTGAGGCAGCAGCCTGCAAAGCTGAATAACAGGGTTCGATTCCCTGACCGCTCTTTTAACTTAGTAAATAAGGAGATAAATTGGAAATACTGAAACACCCCGCTACGCGTCTCAGAGAAGAGCTAGGGCTAACGAAGAATTCAACTATTCTAACGGATGGCTTTAGGCGGAAGTGCTGGGAAATGCTCAGAGTAATGGAACTCTCTGGCGGCATTGGACTAGCAGCTAATCAAGTCGATTGGGACGAAAGAGTCTTTGTGATGAAGAACAAAGATGGCTTGCGCCGAGTCGTTATTAATCCTCAGTGGACTCCTATTACGAAGGTGATGCATACTCCTCCTGAGGGGTGTCTGTCATTCCCTGACGAAATTCGCTACATTGAGAGACATAAAGACATCCGCCTTTTATATTGGGACTTGACTGGTTCTATGAGACATGAGATATTTAGTGGGTTGGATGCCCAGGTTATTCAACACGAGACTGAACATCTCGATGGAATATTGTTTATAGACCACCATACTGAAACTGTTACCAGGAGAAATTCGAAATGAAGCTTAATGACGTTTTTACCGTTGACCAGGCCACCATTGATGAGCTTAAGTTAACTCGTAATATCAAGAAAGTTGAACAGCCTGTGGTTGCTGGTCAGCAGTATAGAATCTCGCAGCCACCAAATAGTGTCGAAGTCCGCGCGTCGGTTATCGTTGATGGCAAGCCTCAGAAGGGCCGCCCTCGTCGCTTTCCTACTGCAGTTGTTGCCCGTCTAATGGGCGTTCCTGTGCCCGCTGATGCCCCTACCACTGACGATGAGTCCGTTGTTACTGAAGCTCTAACTACGTCAGAAGCTCTAGAACCAGAAGCTCCCGCAGTTTGCTCCAAGACTCCCGAGGAGCAAGAGAAGAGCGCAGTAGAGCTAACCAGGGCGCTTGGCCTAGACGATGGTAAAGATAGCGACTGGTAAAGAGACACTTCGTTAAAGTGGGCGCCCATCCAGTCATTTAACCGTGGCTGGATGGGTTCTTTTATTTTACTTAATAGGTGAGAAATGTCAGTAGAGTATTTAAGACATGCTCGCTTCGAACAAATGAAGCGTGACTGGAGTGGTTGTTTTAAATGTCCACTCTCTACTCTACGGAAAAAAGTAGTAATGGGCAGCGGGGCTTATAACGCCCCAATAATGTTAATTGGCGAGTCTCCTGGAGTGCAGGAGGACGAAGAGGGCATTCCGTTTGTATCTAGTGGGCAGGCTGGCGAATTGTTGAATAAAATCCTCGCCTCAGTTGGCTTAAGTCGGGACGATTTGTGGATAACTAATGTTTGTTTGTGCCGGCCAAAATCTACCGAAGAAGGTAGAGATAATCGCGCGCCTTCTGTAGAAGAGATATCGTCCTGTAGACCACGACTTATAGAAGAGATAGACATAGTAAAGCCTAAAATAATTGTTCTATCAGGGAACACGCCTCTATTTTGGGCAACAGGTCTGAAGGGTATTAAGAAGCATAGGGGAAGGCTTAGTTACACGATTAAGACTCCTACCTATGAAGTAAAGGATGTATTTGCGACCTACCACCCCGCCGCTCTATTTCACGGGTCACACGACGATATTGTCGAGAAAAAGTGGGCCGTCTTTAGGGATTGGCAACTGATAAAAGAGGCTAGTCTTGACCACAAAAGCTCGCAGCAAAACCAAGTCTAATGATAAAAGAAGAATCCCCCTAGTTCCTTCAACAATAAACCAAAGGTATTACGTAGAGTCTATTCGAGACAATGACATCACTGTATGTAGAGGTTTGGCCGGAACTGGTAAGACTCTAATCGCTATTCATGCTGCTATTGATTTGTATGAGAAACAGGAATATGAAAAAATCTTTATCGTTCGTCCAGCAATTGAGGCTTGCGGTGAAAAAATAGGATTTCTACCGGGTGGTATTGGGGATAAGATGAAGCCCCTTGTAGCTCCAATCTACGATAACCTCCGCGTATTCATTAAGGACGAGGGTTTCATTTCCGCTCTCACGGTTGGCGAGCCTTCTGTGATTGAGGTTATCCCTATGGCCTTCTTGAGAGGTAGAACGCTCAATAATTGTGTTGTCATTCTGGACGAAGCGCAGAACACTACGCCAGCCCAAATGAAACTATTCCTAACTCGTATAGGACATAACTGCAAAGTTATTATTGAGGGTGACTCAACCCAAAGCGACCTTGATTTCCGCAATGGTCTAGATGATATCATTGATAAGGGAATTGGCGCTGTTGAAGGCGTAGGAACTGTTGAGCTAGGCGAGAGTGACATTGCTCGTTCTAAGCTTGTGGGCAGAATTCTACGAATGTATGGAAAGTAGCTATCCACTAATACAGTCCATAGCACTTCTGTATGTGATAATGTTTTGTTTTGATACATTAAAACTATACTACAACAGGGGCGATTAAACATGGACAACCTTGGCGATAGGATGAAAGGTTACGAATCCGCCTGGGCTCAAGTATTACCAGAGAGAACTCCGGTTATAGTAAGAGTAGACGGCAAGGCTTTCCATACCTCAACTAGAGGGCTGTCTAAGCCGGTAGACATTCGCATAGCAAACGCCATGAAGGCAACTGCTGTCGGACTACTTAATAGTATGCAAAATGCCGTGTTCGCATATCAGCAGAGCGACGAAATAAGTATTTTGATGACGAACTATAGTGGCGAATATACTCAAAGTTGGTATGGAAATAAGATACAGAAAATAGTCTCTGTATCGGCGGCCCTGGCCACTAGGACTTTTAACGACGCGGTTAACCTAGACAAAGAGCTTGAGGTTCGCAACTGGCTATTTGATGCCCGCGCCTTCTCACTACCAAGTGAGGAAGTTAGGAACTATTTCGTTTGGCGTCAGGTGGACGCAAAGCGTAATAGCGTTAGTGGTTTGGCCCACTGCTATTTCTCACAGAAAGAACTACAGGGCAAGCCTACTAAAGAAATGATTGAGATGCTTGAGGATGCTAGAGTCTATTGGGATGCCGCTCATTCCCATTATCGTCTTGGTGTCGTTATTACTAAGGGCGAAGATAGGCACTTGCACATCCATGGCGTGACGCCGAATTTTGTTACCGAAAAAAGTTTTTTCGAAGCCTTGGTAAATCCTGCAAGCGAAACTCAGTAAGTGCAAGAACTTACGATTCTTTAAATTTACCCTTGAAACTTAATGCACTTCATCCTATAATCACCTTCGTTGAGACATCCTCTTCGGTGGTGTATAATGAAGTTAAGAACTTAAGTTTTTTTGGTCCTGTGACGAAATTGGCAGACGTAACCGTCTCAAAAACGGTATTTTGTGGGTTCAAATCCCACCAGGACCATGTAGTAATTTGGAAGCGTGGCGGAATTGGCAGACGCAGCGAACTTAAAATCCGCTCCATTGTGGGTTCGACTCCCACCGCTTTCATTTGTTTTAATTGGGTTCTTGGTATAATGGTAGCACATGAAGCTCTTAACTTCGAGACGAGGGTTCGATTCCCTCAGGACCCATGGGATAGCTAGTGTAATTGATATTTGCTAGTATCTTCAAACGCCTCTATTGATAATTTGACGTATTTCTTGGCCTATTAGCGTAACGGTAGCGCACCGGACTGAAAATCCGAGGGCAGTGGTTCGATTCCACTATAGGCCATCGGTGGGTTTCTAAGTTCCCATTTTAAAAATAAACTTAGTGGTGGAGGCAAAGATACTCATATCTGCGCCCTGACAGGGAGGAAAGACTCTAATTAAATGGGCTTTTGGTGATAAAAGGAGCACATCGCACTTGCAATGCGAAGGCAGCGGAGCGTTACCGCTAAGGTCCATCGGTAATAGTTTAATTGATAGAATGGCCGGGAAATAAACCGGACGGTGTGGGTTTGAATCCCTTTTGCTGAGTTTCTTTTAGGCGGGCAGTGGACGCACGGCACGCGGGCTGTGAAATGTGGGCGCAAATCCCTTTAATAAATGCTTCTTATCGCGTATTAGTTTAACGACAGAACACCATCATTTATAACTAGGGTGGAGACGACTGTTCAACTCAGTCATACGCAAATTGCTTCAATTCCCGAGGGTAGGCTAATGTAAACCGCACCCCAATGATGGGTGAGTCACTGGACGAGTGAGCGCCAGACTCTCGGACTAGTTACTGTACTTTACCAAGTGATTAATTCCTCTGCCGTTCGTCCAATGGTTAGGACGCAACTCTTATAAGGATGATACGAAGGTTCGATTCCTTCACGGCGGATTTAAGAAATTAAGTAAACTTAATGCTTCATAGGGAGAAAATGAAAGAACTTATAGGTAAAATCACTTCTACTGGAGCCTGGCTACTTGCGGCCGGGAAGCAATGCGAAAAAATATCCGCATGGCCCAAGGTAGACCCGTCTCGCGTCGCGGCCTTGGACGAATTCGCCAATAGTTTGGAGCGCGCAGGAATTAAGCTGGTCGAGTTGGCCGAAGAAATAAGGAGCAAGAAGAGTGATTAAGAAGTTCTTCAGTTGCTTGGTTTGGGCTGGTCTACTAGCGGTAGTTGGATTTGCGGCTATACTAGCCTCCCCTTTCTTCTTTATCTATTCGCTCTTCAAAGAACCAATGACCCTAGAAGACATTGAGAATCTAAGGAAGAAAATAGAAAGAATGGCAAACCCCGATAATAATGAAAAGTGGTTCAATAATCACAAGGATATGTATGACGATTAACGCTAAGCTTGCTTAGCTCTCTTTGGAAGTCATCCGGCTAGATGAGGAGCCAGTCTTGAAAACTGGCGGGCCGAAAGGTCTTGTGAGTGCGAGTCTCACGACTTCCGTTTCTTTTTTTTGGAATACAAACCGGACAGGCGACGCCGGGCTTGTTTGCTAAACAATGCGCTCCCGCAAGGGAGGGTGGTTTGATGACGCTATTTATACTGGCTGCTAACTAGTGCTTTCTTTTGGGGCTATCGTCCAACTGGATAGGACATGAGTCTACGAAACTCAAAATGACAGTTCGAATCTGTCTAGCCTCATTTTGCTCCATTCTGCTATGTAGTAGGCAACTAGGTTTTCACCCTGGAAAACTCAGTGCAAATCTGAGATGGAGTATTTTATAGGGGATTAGCGAAGTGGTATCGCGCTCGGTTTGGGACCGAGAGGTCGGGGGTTCAAATCCCCCATCCCCTAATAACAAAATGACTAACCATCATTAATAGGTCTAAACCAACCTATGTCATCCTAAGCCTGGTAAGCTAAAAGTAAGAGAGTAACAATCTGACGTGGTTGTCAGACCTAGTTTCTCTTACTGGTTACATATTCCTCGGGTAGAGGTGTTACTTGGAAGCATGGGCCATTTGGAGTGGCGCGGTTGCGGGTTCGAATCCCGCCTACCCGATAGTTTTTGTTTACAAAAACACTTGGCTGTGTAGCTCAGATGGCATGAGCGACGCTCATTTGGAGCGGAGGACGTTGGAGTAATGACCAGCCGCAGCCGCCAAAATAAAGGAAGCCAATTGATAAAAATAATCTGCTGGCTACTAGGTTGCTTGGTAAATAAAGAGCGTTGGCCATCCGAGTGGAATGGCGCGGGATATTGCGAAAGATGTGGAGAAATTGTTCTATGAAGATTCTCTTTGTAGGTTCGAATAACTATCCTAAGGGCGGGGCCGCCGATATTGCCGCCACAGACGTTAAAATGAAGAGCTTACAAGAATTACTTGACGCGCACAGCGAAGGTAATGACTGGTGGCATGTGTGGGATACAACTACACGTTCTACTATTAAGGAGGGTAAGTTTGAAAAAACAAACAATGACCCATGCACTTATCCAGATAAATGTCCTTATTGTTAATCATAAGGGTCCTTAGTTCAGTGGTAGAACTGTGAGCTTTTAACTCATTAACGAGTGTTCGATTCACTCAGGACCTATTTCCCGGTCTATCGTCCAATGGTTAAGACGAGAGCCTGATAAGCTTTAAACCCAGGTTCGATTCCTGGTAGACCGAAACTTCAGATATTTCTAGAGGTATCTGGAATAGATAGTATGTGTAAATTTGAGTCTCTACGCTACGGAATAGCTAACCTGGCGCGGCGAAGTTATATATACTGTCGAACAAATAATTAAGCCCTAGTGTTATGTGCCGGGTAAGAAAACTACATAATATGAAGCCATCTCACAGAGAACTGGATTGGGCTTAATTTCTGGCCGATTGTTGTAATGGTAGCGAGATACGTTTACACCGTATAAGCGGGGGTTCGATTCCCTCATTGGCCAAATAGGGAGAGTAAAATGGAACCAGGAGCTATTGGAATCATGATAATTTTTGGAGTAATAGCCATCTGTATTATTTTGCGCGACCCATGTTAATAATTGGTATGTGGTTAGGAATCTTCACAATAGCTCTTTGTGTATACGTTTCATGTAAGTAACCCGAGTTGGTGTATTGGCTGCATTCATGACTGTGAATCATGAGGGGAACAGGTTCGAATCCTGCACTCGGGATAAGGGAGATACAGAATGAGTGATAGTGAAGGAAATTGGATTTTTGCTCTTAGCCTAATGATTGGTATGTTTTTTGGTTTCTTTATTGGTGGATTCACTGAAGAAGTTATGTGGAAAAGTAAAATTAGAGAAGGTAAGGGACCAATGATGATTGAAGCCGTTCAACTAGAAGACAGAGCTAGAGAATTAAGAAGACAGTAATGTCTTAACCGCCAAATGAAAATGGTTTTCCTCCTGGCTGTAAACCGGGCTCGTAGTCGGTTCGATTCCGACATGGCGGATAGGAGAAAAAGAAATGGAAGATTTAGTTTTTAGACTGCGTAATAGAGCAGAGATTCGTCGACAAATACCAACACGTAAGAGTGTTCAAGAAGGAAAGCCCGACAGGATTGCGGACCTTTTAGAAGAAGCGGCGGATGAAATAGAAAGATATAGGAGACTAGAACGTAATAGTTTTATGAGAGACGTTTTATAAGGGGTCGTAGCTCAATAGGAGAGCAATGCGCTGGCAGGGCATAGATTGTGGGTGCAAGTCCCATCGACTCCATCGTCGCGGTAAAGTCAAAGAGTAAGACACTGGCCTCATAAGCCTGGGAATTGGGTGCGACTCCCAATACCGCTATTGTTTCTTGGATGTTATGACTCCAAGATGGCAGGAAGATTAATTACCTTCCTGAGCTTTGTAGTGTAAGGGAAGCACGCCGGCATTCAAAAGCCGGAGGTAAGGGTTCGTAACCCTTTAGAGCGTTTCAAAAGTAACTTAATAGGAGAAAATAATGTATAAGCTTCTAGGCGTTTTCTTGGCGGCAGTTTTAATGTTTACTGGCGCGGCCGGCTGTAGTAAGAGCAGGAGGACAGTAAATAATGTCGCCCCTGTTTCCACCTACTCAGTGGTTTACGTAGACACGTTCAGTGCGCAGGATAGATTGGAACTCACTAATTCTATCGCAGCCATTCTTTCAGCTATTAAGGCAGACAATCCTTCTGTTGTGTTTAATATCACACTAAACATCACCAAATTGAAGATTAACAATCACCCAAAGGGCAATAATATACTAACAAGTTCTGGTTCCTACAATGAGTGTCCTGATTTGTATGAGCGACTATGCTCCCTTCTTCTGTCATCTCACGACCCAAAAACCACCAACCGCGGTCGACAAATCGCTGCGGAAAACAGAAGAAGAAACGGACACTAAATACCATCCTGCGGGATGGTAGCGCAGCGGAAGGCGAATCTTCCGCAAAGTAGAGGCGTGCATCGGATGCCGAATGGTTTCCAAAACTATTCGTGTAGGTTCAACTCCTACCGCCTCTGTATAAGTTAGGTAGTCGAATCGGCTTCGTTCTACTCGCGTGAGCGGACGATAGAAGAACTCCATGCACGGTAACGTATATGGGAAGCTGGCTGACCGACATTGATTTCTAGAATCAACCAATGAAACAAATTACCTAACTTAGAACTACGGTCCCGTAGCATAACTGGCAACTGCGTCGCGCTTAGAACGCGAAGATTGTGAGTTCGAATCTCACCGGGGCTATATGAAAATGACATCAAATGAACGAAAAAGAATCCGCCAACTTTGGGTTTACTTAGGTTGGGAGGAAGAAGGAAACGAAGAGTTTCCATGGCGCTGTAAAAGGTGTCAGCAGCCACGCTCATTCACGCTATGTGATAGATGTGGCAAATGCGAAAGTTGCTTTAGTTGTCGTCCAACAGAACTTACTAGTGAGGAATTACATGGCCAGGATAACTAGAGAAATCGTTCAATGTCCTCAATGCATCTCTAAGTGCATAAACCACAAGGTATATCAGTCGACTCGCGTAATGGATTATTCTACGGGCCGCGCAATGAGGTATTTTAGGTGCGGGCCAGTTAATAAGGACCGACCACACATCGAACATGAATGGCCAGTTGAAGACGTTCGCCCTGGTGACGATATGAGGTATGTAGAATTGGGAGACGAGAATCCTCTAGACCCTCAAACTCGCTATGGACACAAACCCATTGTTAGTAGATGGAAAGGTGTTAAGTCATGAGTATACAGACTAAATTCAGGGGCCATGACGACGATAATGAAGAAGGGGACGACGACGAGGAAGCCCAGGAATATAAGGATAAGCAGGACATTGAAGACGAGCTAGCTATGAAGCGCGGTATGGCCTGTAGTATAGTAGAGTCTTTGGCCGCGTCCGACTTCATTAAAACTCAGACCGGAAAGAATATCTTAACCATTGGCAATACTATGGCTCTTATTGCTGTGGCTGCGGTAGACAAGATTTATCAAGAGATTAAGTAGAACGAACTAACGTTCGTCACGCCCTCATGGTGAAACGGATATCACGACAATCTTCTAAATTGTAGTTCTAGGTTCAATTCCTAGTGGGGGTATAAATGATTTTCCTGACTCAGTATACAGTAACAGACTGGCGTGGTAACGAAGTCACTATGGCAGGCGAAAACATAGAAGCTGAAAGCTGGAAGAAGGCCGAAGCGTCTTTTAGAGAGCCGCTAGAAAGAGTTATTGGTAGTTTAGTTTGTATCATAGGTGGGTAGGCTAATTGGGTAAGCTCGGAGGCTGTTAACCTCTCTTGTTGCAGGTTCGACCCCTGCCCCACCTGTATTCCTTGTTAGTTCAATGGTAGAATGGGATGCTGTTAACATCACGACGGGGGTTCGATTCCCTCACTTGGAGTATTTTGGAGGAAAGAATGAAGCTAGACATCACAATTTGTGACTATTGCAAATCGCGCATAGATGGCCAGAGAACTGTTCCATTTAGTATTTCACTTGCACACGAACAATGTCCAGACACTTAGAATGCAGACATTTGTGTTAAGTGCGCCTCAGACTTTCTAAAGAAGCTTCGCGCAGCACCGGAAGTCTCAATAGGGGCTAAGCCAGAAGTTCACTATAGAACTATAACTAAGCCAGGCGAACCTATCGAAACACCTTACATGGGAGCGTTTGGAAACCACTAATGATTGTAGCTCTAATGTTCCTAATGTTCTTCTATACAATCGGCTTGGCTATCACCTTCAATCACTTGCCAAGCTCGAAGGCCGAAGACCTTTGCGGTGTTGGTGTAGTTGGTATGATAATGTCATTCATGTGTCACATTGCAGTGCTAGGTATGCTCCTCACTACGGTTTATGCCGCACCGAACTTAGAAAGTCCGATATTAAAACCAAACGTTGAACAAAGATAGTTTTAAGCTCTCGTAGGCTAACTGGACAAACCGGCGCTTTCCTAAAGCGTCTTTGTGGGTTCGAATCCCGCCGAGAGTATGGAGTTAGATATGATGCCATATGGTGTTAGAAAATATGACCAAGGTTGTTGTCCTGGTCATGACAAGGTTTCAGGCCAAGGACCATACAGAAATAAAAGAGCGCGCCAGCGCCACGCAAAAAAGCGTGCAAGGCGAGAAGGTAAAACATACGAAGTATTTTAAGCTCCTAGAGTCTGCCGGCATGACATTGCGTTCTCAGCGCAAAAGACCGAGTTCAATTCTCGGTAGGAGTATGGAGGTTTAAATGGACAAGTTTGAACTAATTGAAGACCGTGGCGATGCTGTCGTTTTAAAGTGTAACGAATGCGAAGAAGTATTCTACTCTTCACCTTGCGGCGAAGATAATGTAGAGTGGGACAAGGAAAAGAGCTGTTTAGTTTCAGTTTGTCCAAATGGTTGTAGTAACGCCCCTGGAGTTCGTAGTGAATAGCTTTCTTGGTATGAAAGATGGGCGGGAGCGTAACCCGACAGAGGCATTTTGTTTTCTTTCCTCTATTAGCTCAATGGAAGAGTGACCGCCTGTCTAGCGGAGGACACGAGTTCAATTCTCGTATAGAGGGTAAGCCGCAGTAGCTCAATTGGCTAGAGCACCCGTCTTGTAAGCGGAAGGTTGTGAGTTCGAATCCCACCTGCGGCATCTTTAATACTTTATAGAAGGAAATACGTCAAATGGATGAAAGAGCGCGGCTCCGTACAAGGGAGTGGAGAGGTTACGGAGAACCAGTAGAGCAGAGCGCCGCAATAATGGATGGAATAAGAGAGGGCACGCTGGACTACAAAATGGTCCAGCTTGCTGCGTTTTTGGGGCACGAAGCTTCCCGCTTAGTAGCGTATGACACTAAGCCATCTGGAATCGTCATTAGTAGTAAACTACTGCGCAACAGCGATATGGGCGAGCTAGCTACTGGTATCGGATACTTCGGTAGCAAAGCTATAAGTGTTTTTAATCTCGGCCTGGCCCGCATGGCATTTGCTGAGAGAAATTGTCGCCACGAGTCAACTAGACGTGGCGTAACTACAGAATATTTTACCTATAAAGAAACAAACGTGGTTTACCTTCCAACCTGGATAGGTGTGAATACATACTTCAATGAGACTTATGGCAATAACGTAACCGAAAGAATTGAATCCCTTGGAGATAGAGGAGTGCCGGCGTCTACTTGGTATGAAGTGGCATCGAGGGCAGCGTTTGGTAATAAAGATGCTATTAAGGAACTAAAGGCTATGCCCACCGACCCATATCAGAATGCAGGAAGAGGCAGGAGTTACAATATCCTAATCCCAAAGATAGTATTGAACTTAGTTCATGAAGGTCTAACGAATGAGCGTAGTAGAGCTAAGGTTCTAAAATTCTGCAACGGGTTCTATGACGACCAGGTTATACTTAAGTATACATCTGAACAAGTCTTACCATGGGCATTAGGAGAATTTTATGAAGGCTTCACTACTCCTGCATTTGCTTCTTTTGCTCCTTTTGTTTCTACCATCGATGAGTTTAGGGCAAGACGAACCGATAGAACCTCAGGAACCACAACAGCTTAATTTCGTCATTCCTCCTGAGCCTGGACAAATAGGTAAAAATATCCACTTTGTAGTTGATTTTAGTGGCAGTATGGACCGCGGAAAATTAGCCGCTGCTATACAACAAACTATCGACATAGCAAGTCAGAGCGTTGACGAAATAAATATTAAAGTTACGGCATTCGCTCACAATAGAGCTACGTGGGAGGGGATAGAAAATAAAAAGCAGCCTGGCTGGACTGCTCTACCATCCAAAGAAGCAATAGAAGCACTGACCGAGTGGTGCTATTCTCTTCAACTTATCACTCACTCTACTTATGTTGGCGACCCCGTTAGAAATGCTCTAACCGAAGACATAGAAAATATGACAGTGATTGTCATAAGCGATATGTGCTTTGATGACCCAAGTGACCTAAATGGATGGATAGTGGCCGAACAAGGCAGGAGAATTCACAAGGCTACGCTTGGCTTTATAGGTATTAGTCCTGGTTTAGCATATGCCCTTAGTATTGCCAATAGATGTAAAGAATGGGGTGCGTGGAATGCAAACTTGGGAGTGCCAAGCCATCAATCTGCGCTACAAAATTTCCTTGGTCAGCACGGATATTAATAAAGGGACTTGAAAAGTTCTTTTTACCGCCTATAATCTCCTTGTGACGCTCGGCAAACTCTCACTTTTGGTGGTGTTAAATGACTTCTTCAATCGTCGAAAAAATTGAAGAGGCCAACGCCAAATTAAAAGAGGTTGGCGAGAAGTTGAAGGCTTACAAGAGCGCCTTAGGTCAGGCAGCTAGCGTATTCGAAGAATTGGCTTCCTCTTGTGCTCTTGTGATTGCTCAGCCATACATCGAAGTGGACACTAGAGATATTGATGGTTAGCACGTAGACCGAGCCTGATTTATCGGGCACCGTCAACCTGCTGCCCGCCTTTTGGTGTATTCGTTCTTATACGCAGAATTGGTATAATGGTATTATGCCTGGCTTCCAACCAGACGACGCGGGTTCGATTCCCGCATTCTGCTTGTTCTATAGTGTAACGGTAACATAGCTGACTCTGAATCAGTTGTTGATGGTTCGAATCCATCTAGAACAATGGAGATTCGTATAATGGTATTACTCGTGGCTTTGAACCACAGAAAGAGGGTTCGATTCCTTCATCTCCAATATTCCACCGATTAGTTTATTACGTAACGAACTAGTCTTTATTATTATCGGGTAACACGCGTGGAATGGGCCGGACTCCTCTCCGAATAAGAGCTTTGGAATATGACCAAAAAGAGTTCAATGCGGGATTGATGTAGTGGTAGCCTACGACTTTGCCGAAGTTGATGTGCGGGTTCGATTCCCGCATCCCGCTTAGAGGTGAAATGTGCCAGAGATTCCAGACGAAGAACTGTTACCAGAGTTTGTGTGTGGCGAATGTAAAGAAGAGATTAGTGATGACTTTGTATTCTACATTACATTCGAAAAAGACGACGAGGAGTTTGTGGTCAATTTTTGCGAGCCCTGCTCAGTCAACTTAATGAAAGGCCCAACACGTCGTGGCTAAAATAAACATATGCGATTTGTGCAAACAGCCGGGGGAAACCAACCACCGGCTGAATCTATTTTTAAAGGACGGCAAGAAGAAACTAGAAAAGAAAGAAGCGGAGATTTGCGCCAAGTGCAGAAGTCGTCTTGAATCAGCTATAGATTCAAATTCTCCTCTATCTCTTTCTTCTGTCGATGTAACAAAACAAAACGTTCCAGTTGCTTACATAGCTCAGCCAAATACTCTCACTCCAGAAGAGGTTGGTAACGGAGCTTTTAAGGTCCCATCTCAGATGACATATGCCATAGCGCGCAAGCTCAATAAAGAAACTGCCAAGGCAGAAGCCGGCGATTGTAAGCACGAAGAGAAGAGCATGGAAGATAACGGAGTTGTTTGCAGGAAATGCAAGAGACCAGTGGAGGACTAAATGGCCGCAGCTTTTGAAGAACCGGAAGCCGAGGAGCTTACGGAAGAACAGAAGAAAGAAATCAGGAAGGTTATTAAGAGGCTTCAGGCTATCCTTCCTATGCTTCGCGCTCCAATGGACCCAAACGTCTATCCTCTAATTGACGTATCCATCAATATGTTGGAAATCCAAAGTGACCTAGGTATTCATCACGTATACGACGACGGTATTATGGAAGACGCCGAAGCCACAGATGAGGATGTCAAGAAGGCCGTCAAGATAGTTAAGGACGAAACTAAACCTAATAAAAAGCAGCCGCTTATCCCCAGCTCTGGCATTCCATCGCCAGAAGATTTGGAGGATTGGTTCGGCAAAGAAGGGCCAGACATTGAATGAGAGTTTTGGTTCTAAACTCCTCTTGGTATCCAATAGCGCAGTGTGACTGGCAACACGCATTTAAGCTAATCTTCCAAGGAAAAGCTAAGGCAGTTGAATACTATGAGGACAAGTGGATAAAAACTCCAAATGAAGAGTATCAAATGCCGGCGGTTATCCATCTAGTTGGCTTCGGAAGCGTTCCTCGTCGTCGCGTCGGTTATAGCAAGCAGGTTGTATTTGAAAGAGACAAATATACCTGTCAATATTGCGGCAAGAAGGTAAATAAGAGCGGCCCAAGCTCTACACATGACACCGCCACCATTGACCACGTAGTGCCGAGAGCAAGCGGCGGAAAAACTACCTTCGAAAACACCTTAACTGCCTGTGTAACCTGTAACACTAAGAAGGCAAATAATAGCGTTGAACAAATGGGCTTCAAACCCCTGTCTGTTCCAAAGAGACCTTCCAACATGAACCCTCTAGCTGGTCGCATACAGAAAGTAGAAAAAGAATGGCAGAATTACCTAGTGAACTAGATGATACCGCTGAGCTAATGGATAGCAAAGTATCGGCCACTATTAGCATTAGAGTATTTGACAATGGTTATGTGGACTTCGATTTAATAAACAAAGATGAGGTTGATGGTGTAAATCCAGTCACTATCCTTGGTGCTCTAGATTTGGTCAAGTATAGCATTACTGTTGGCACAGTAAAAGAGCTTGGTCGTATAACTAAAGTTATTGGAGAAAAGCGTGAAAAGATTCGGGCACAACATGCGAATAGCTCTATCATTACTGATGAACTTATCCTCCCAGCAGGCGGTCATAAAGACTCAGCTTGAAGAACAGAGTTTAGTCATTTTAGTAATCTCTCGTCTCTTCAAGGATAAGGGAATTAAGTGGCACACCAAGTGCATCAATAGAACTAATGTATTTCGTCCTGCTGACTTGGTAGTATCTGAAATTACTGGCAGTGACACAAGAGCGTATTTTGACAGGAAGCATATGTGTCCATTTATGACAACTAATGGATGTTCGATAATAGAGAGGGGTTTGACACTTCCTGCTGCTTGTGCTAAAAGAATCATTGTTGAAAATCCCGAGTTGGAGCCGTTGGCCAAACCTCTTGGCAGGGCGGCGCGATACATCTCTCAAATGGTTAAATTGTTAGGAGATAGAAAATGAGTCTACAAACAGACCCCGTTGAATTGGCCCGCGCCAATATTCGGGTGGCACTTGCTCCGTTCTTTGTTGGAAATAAGAAGACTGCCGCAACACAGGCTACTAAGCTAGAAGTAGCCGTATCAGCTTGCTTGGCCGGAGTTCAATCACTTATTAGAGTGGAGCCAGTTAAGCGCCCAAATAATGGCGCCACAGTTATGACCGAAAGTGCTTCTATGAAGCGCGGCGATGGCATCTTCCCTTCCAAGCCAAGGACTCTATAATGGCCGACGAAGCAGCAGAAGCCTCTCAACCACTAGGTCAAATAGAGCGTATTCTAATAGAGAACTTAACGCTTGCAGAACGTAATGCCGAACTTGAGGCCGAGAATAATAAGTTCAAGCTAATAGAAAGACGTAATGCTCTCCGCAACCATCTAGTTGCTAAGTTTAAAATTGACCTAAACCTCAATGACTTTACAGTCGACCCTCGCGCGGGAACTGTTAAAATCAAGCCTAAAAATGCCAGCTAGATTCCCATATTGCGATTGGGACGAATGCAAGAACCAAAATAGAGAAACCTCCTTTGTAGTTAGAGATACGTCTGGCGTAAGAGGATTTTGCGAGCACCATTGGGGCGAAATAAACAATCTAATTGGTGTTCGTATAACTCGCTGTGCGCGTAGAGGATGGGGTTGTTGGAGAAATCATGGAGCAGACTTTTACAAAGACGAGCGTAGCGACTACAGTATAAAGCACGATAATAAATATTGGGAGCTTTGTAGTGTTCATATGGACTTGTATAGAAAACAGGTTCCTCTCTGGATAATCTGATTAGAGGTCACTATGCGTAAGTGGTTTACTTCCTTAGGCTTCGCCGCATTTATTTTTTTCGCCTCTCTGAGCGTCGGTTTTTCTCAGACAGCCGCGGAAATTAATATTAAAGAAGAAGTAGCACCTAGCGTTAGACTAACAACCCATTGGTGCTTTGTAGTAGATAACTCACATAGCATGAGGGGCGTTTCTGATAAAGCCCTAGAAGGATTTCTTGAAGCCACTAGGCAACCAACAGACCAACTAGAGTTTGCAATCTATGCCTTCAGTGACAGGAGTATGGAACGCTTTCTAGATTGGCAATGGGCTACAGAAGAGAGTTTTGCCGCCGCAGCCACTTGGATTAATACTCACGAACATCCAGACATACTATCGTATGGCGCAGTAGCAATCAGAGAAGCTATTAAACAAGAAAGGGACGAACTAA
>Ga0163155_10002093_pt1 | contig 22866 bp, 16 predicted proteins | sample OliLakLV19SP4G1_FD_148611 | JGI IMG/M metagenome (GOLD analysis project Ga0163155, IMG submission 148611) | Freshwater microbial mat bacterial communities from Lake Vanda, McMurdo Dry Valleys, Antarctica - Oligotrophic Lake LV.19.SP4.G1 | ecosystem: Environmental > Aquatic > Freshwater > Lake >... | reverse complement strand
GCGCCACGTTCCCCGCCCCCTTGGCCGATCCCACCTCCGCCCGCCACGCCTGATGCTCGGCATGCCGTGGGTGTCCCGCCTCGGGCGCCCCGAACATCCCCGTCGATCGATTGAAGAACACCGTCGACTCCAGCGTCGTCGTCCGGTCCGTAGGATCAACCATCCGAGAGCCCACGATCCCGATGGTCGGGTCCGTCTGCGCCGCCGCCACCAACTTCTCCAGGCAGTCGGCCGCCGGCTCCGCATCGTCATCGATCAGCCACACGAACTCCAACGGCTCGGCCCGCGCCAGGCGCGGGTCCTCGGGCACCATGCTCTCGGCACGATGGGCCGCGATCATCCGCTCGACGATCAGGAACCCGGTGTTGAACCCGCCGCACCCGCCCAGGTTGTTCTGGTTGCGCACCAGCACCAGAGACCGCCACCCGCCCGCGTTGCCCCCCGTCGTGCCCTTGCCCAGCGCAAAGCCCGGCCGGTCCGAACTCGTCGCCGTGTTCTGCATCGCCCGCTCGGGTCGCCACACGCTCAGGACGTGCTCCGCGGTGCCGTCGGTCGAGGCGTTGTCCACCACGACCACATCCAGGCGGCTGGCCGGATACGTCTGCCCCGCGATCGCGCGCAGGCATCTCTCCATCTCCGCCTTGCGGTTCCACGTCACCACCACCGCGGCCACGCGCGCCACGGCCGCGTTCGCCCGACGCACGGATTCAACAGGCGGATTGGCGGCGTCCATGCTCAGCAGTGCAGTCCTGGTCCGGAAATCCCACGGGTCGCGCCCTGCTGACCGTCCATGCGGGCACGGGTTACGATGCCCCCGGCGTGCCGACCCTCCGAAGTGGCACGATCGTACGTCGCCCGACGCCCGCCTACGCGATGCCCGCCCCAACCATCAACCCCATCCCCGCCGTCGTCACGCAGGCGCGCCCGCCCGGATCGGGAGCGCTCACGCTCCTGTTCTTCCTGACGCTGGCCGCACTCGCCGTCGCCCTGTACGCCGCCCGAGCGCAGTTTCCAGGCCCAACCTCCGGTGAGTTCTGGAGCGACGCCAACGTCATCAACGGTTGCCGGGGCTACGACCAGGTCGGCTTCACCGCCACATGGGGCCTCCCCCGCATCCAACTCGCCGCGCCACCTGACGATACCAAGGCCCTGTACCTGTCCTATCCCCCTGGCCCGTACTGGTTCTCCTACGCAGCCTGGAGCGCAGGGCAAGCGATCGGCCTGGACCCCATCCTCTCGGCCCGCCTCTTCGCCCAGACCTGTGGACTGGCGTCGGGCCTGCTCCTGTTCCTCGTCTGCTCCCGCCTGGCCCGAAGCCAGGCCATCGGCGCGCTCGCGGGCCTTTTCTACATCCTCTCCCCGGCGTTTCTCTCCTACTCCGCCGCCCTGCACCACATGGCCTACAGCCCCATGCTCCTGCTGGGCGCGATGCGGGCCTGGCTCGCATTCGAAGATGGCCTCGCCCCGCGCCGTTGGGCGTGGCTCGCCCTCACCGCCCTGCTCTTCGCCGCAGACTGCTGGACCAATCTCGAGCACATGTTCTTCTTCGCGCTCTTCGTCGGCGTGCGGGCCGCCTTCCACTTCCGCTGGCCCGTCGTCCTGGGCGCCGCGCTGGTCGGCCCCCTCCCCGTCCCCATGATGGCCCTGCGCGTCCTCCACAACGCCCAGGTTCTGGGCGGCTGGGACGCCGCCCTGGCCAAGTTCAGGTCCAGAGCCTCGAGCCGATCCTCCGGCGGCCGCGCGGGCGTCGACCTCCCCGAACTGCTCCTCTCCTGGCTCGCCCGCCTGGATTGGCCCGTCGCCGGGCGCACCCCCGGCAGCGTCGCCTGGAATCAGGAGTTCGTGTATCCCGCGCTCAACCCGTGGGTGGTCGCTGGCGTCGGGATCCTGCTCCTCACGCTCATTCTCCACCGCCGCGTCCGCCGACGCCCACCCGAGCGCCTGCCCCTGTCACTCATTGACCCGGCCTTCGTCACCCTCCCTCCCCTCGCCGGCACTGCCTCCGCAAAGCCCGCCCGACTCCTCTTCTGGGACCTCCCCCCCGCCAGCCCCATCGCGCGTGGCCTGGCTGGCGGCCTCCTCCTGCTCGCCGGAGGCCTCACCTGGTTCCTCGTCATGACCCAGCACACACAGCCCCACAGGTTCATCGTGCTGCTGCTCATGCCGGGCCTCGCCCTGCTCCTGGGCACCCTCAGCGGGTGGGTCATCGACTCGGCCCGCACCTGCACCCGAGGCCTCACCGGCCCGCTCCCCGTGTGGATCCGCCTTCGCGCCTGGACCGTCTCGGCCCTCTTCCTCGCCGTGTTCGCCGCCCAGGCCCGGCGCGCCGACGTGCTCAACCAACTCGCGCCCCTCGATCCGGCGACCCGCCATCGGGTCAAGTCGCGCGTCGAGTCCAACGCCCGTGTGGTCAACCTCGGCGACGCACTCCAGCACTCCGGCGTGGCGCGGGTGTACATGTACGACGGCGCCAACATGATGCCCTGGCGGGCCGCCTCCATCGCCCTGCCCTTCCTCTACGCCCGCATCGAGATGCCCCACGCCCTCGACCCCGCCGACGCCGTCTACGCCGAGGCCTGGGACAAATCCGAGATCGACGCCTGCCTCGACGCCATCGACCGGTTCGGTCTGCCCGACGTCGCTGGCACCATCGAGGACCGCACCCTCATCTTCCGCAGCCCCACGGGTCGAAGTGGGCTGGAAGCCAACCTCGACGTGCGGCTCGTGGCCGCCTCCCCACCCGCGGGCACCGCACGTGAGCCTGCCGCGCACGACGCCAACCCCGCACCGCTCCCGCCCCATCCGCCCGCTGCCGCCCCGACCCTCCGCACGATCCGTTGGTCGCCCACCATGGTCAGCGACCACATGGCCCTGCTCCTGCTCGTCAGCGGCGATCTGGGCCAGAACGGCGGCGCGGGCCACCTGGATCGCTTCACCTTCTCCCTCCGCGTCCGCACGCCCCAAGGATTGGTCGTTCACGAGTCAAGAACCCGCCTCCGCCCGGTGCCGATCCGCGATGAGGGCCGCGCCCTCGTCGTGCTCCTCGTGCCGTCCTCGGTCATGACTCCCGACACCACCGCCGATCTGGCGATCTGGGACCGCCAGGCCCGTGCGCCGGTCCTGTTTCGGGCACCCCACCTGCCGCCCTTCGCACCCGACCAATCCGGGCGACGCCTGACCTGGCCCACCCACCCCTCGCCGCCGCCGTGATTCGCAAGCCCACGCTCGCCCCCGACTTGCCATTCCGCGCTCCAGCGACCATCGTGCTGGCGTGCCGCCCTTCCAACGCACTCGCGAGCCGGACCGCCTCGGCCACCGCTTCCGGTTCGTTGTCCGCCTCCGCGACGCCGACGGAAAGGTTCGCGGCGAGCAGGAATCCCGTCTTGCCTGGGCTCTCGTGCGTCGAGAGGGCGTCGCCCTGCTCGCGATCGAGTTCCCGGAGGTGGCGTTGAACGCCGCCGCCATCGCGGAACGGCGCATCTGGGATCGTCGACAACGCCGTGCCTTCACGCTCGAAACCAGCGTGGCACCGGGTCTGGGGGCCTCTGCCGATGGTCACGCGCTGCGGTGGAACCCCGCGATTGCGGACCCTCGGTCGCGGCCAGCGGGCGCGCAACTGCGTACAAAGCCCTCCCGGAATCTCACGCACATTCTCGTACCTTCCCAAAATGGCGTTGACGCAGACCCAACTTTCTGTAGCATGGTCCTGGGGTTGTTGCGCTTCGGAGGGGACGTGCCTGGGGGGTACGCCCTGGTGGCCGCCGTTCGCGGCCTCGCGGAGACGCAACCTTTAGGGGTTCGACATGAAGACTGGACTTCTCTCGCTTGCGCTCGTGGCGCTCGCGCCGGCCATGGCCTGCGCTCAGAACTGGTCCGATAACTTCGACAGCTACCCGGTCGGCACCCTCAATGGGCCGGGCGGGTGGAGGGGCTGGGACAACGTGGCCTCGGCCGCCGGCACCGTGACCACCGCTCAGGCCCGCAGCGCGCCCAAGTCCTTCGAGATCGGCGCAACCGCCGATGCCATCCGCGTCTGGAACCCGCCCATCACCACCGGCAAGTGGCAGGTCGACGCCTGGGTCTTCATCCCCGCCGGCTGGGCTGGCACCACCTACTTCCTCATGCAGAACACTTACGTCGACTTCGGCCCCTACGGCTGGAGCGTCCAGCTCGAGTTCAACTCCATCACCGGCCAGATCCACGACTTCGACGACGTGCTCGTGGGCCGCACCTTCTCGCCCCAGTCGTACGTCACCAATGCGTGGTCCAAGATCGAAGTCGACTTTGACCTGGGCGCCAACACCATGGAGGCCCGCTACAACGGTGCCGTCGTCTCCAACGGCATCTACGGCATCCGTCTGGCCGACCCCATCCAGTTCCAGTGCTTCGACCTTTACGCCTCCAACTCCACCTCCGTCTTCTATGACGACATGTCCCTGACCAAGGTCGTCAACTGCATTCCCGACCTGACCACCACCGCCATCCCGGGCTCGCCCGGCTACGGCGTCCCGAACGGCATCGTCAACAACGACGACTTCTTCTACTTCCTGAGCCAGTTCGCCGCCGGCAACCTCGCCGTCGCCGACCTGACCACGACCGCCATCCCGGGCTCCCCCGGCTACGGCGTCCCGAACGGCGTCCTCAACAACGACGACTTCTTCTACTTCCTGAGCCAGTTCGCCGCCGGCTGCTAAGACCGCAACGCGGGCCCTGCCCGCACGCCGACCGACAGGTCGGCCTCCTCTCGTCCACCTCACCCAGGGGGCGGGCCTTCGGGTTCGCCCTCTCTTTTTTTTTGAAGCGACGCAGAAACGAACACACCAACAGATGGAGAAGCCGACGGCGTGCTGGTGGCGTTGCGCAGCTTCCGCCCACCTCACGCCCCACTCGCCCTACTCCGGAATCTCCACCATCCGGCTGGGCTGCAGGCGCGATTCCGCCACCCCTGGCACCGTCTCACGGATCGCCTGACCGTTGAACAGGTTGTGCGGGTACGCCTCCCACGCCCGCCGCAACGCGGGGCTCTGGAAGCCCGGCATGCCGATCGGATCAAAGTCGACCTGCCCAAACACCCCGACCGTGACCGTCGAGCGCTCCCGCCCGTGGTAGTAGAACGCCTCTTCGCCTCGCGCACGCATCTCGGCGACCGCCCGCTCCGCGCTGGCGCGGAACTCGGCCAGATCCTGGGCCGACGCCGCCCGCCCGTCGGCCCGCCCATAAATCCCGATCTGCAGCGTGTACAGCGCATCAGGCCCGTGCGACGTGCTGACGCCCGCGAGGTCCCACTCCGAGTTTCGCCCGGTTGTCGTGGGCTCCAGAATCGGCGGAGCCAGCATCGCCCCGGCGTACGGGCGGGTGCCGTCGACCACCGTGCCCCGCAGGCGGGCCAGGTCGGACTGGGCCTTCGGGTCATCCGCCCCGTCATACACGCCATACGCGACCACCAGCCCCGTGCCGCGCCGCTCGAGGCGGGCCTCGGTCAGGCCTCCGACGGAGCGGATCCAGTCGAGGCTCTCCTGAGCGCGAGCCCGGGCGGCCGGCTCGTACACCCCCAGCACGATGCTCCAGGTCGCCCACGGGGCGGCCGGCGTCGCGCCGTCGGCGCCACCAAGGGCGTCGGAGCCGAAGAGCGTTTCCCCTTCAGACCGGGTCCGCTCGCGATCGGCCTGCGACTGGCCGCCGCTCTCGCAGGCGGCGAGCCCCCCCAGCCCGGTCAGCACACAGGCGCAGGCCACGAGCCGAGCGCAGAACTTGCCCGCGCGAAACCCGAAGAACTGGGGAGTTTGTGGATAACCGGGCACGCGGCGGCCTCGCTGGGTGGGAGTTTGTGGGCATCCTGACACAATCCAGATATCGGTCTCCGGAAGGGGATGGTCGGGCGACGGATTTTCTCTGCGTCCGTCGCTGAGTTATTATGATAACTTCATGCGGGGCATCAAGTTCGCTTTATTTCGGATAGTTTGCTCTGTATTGCAGAGGTCAAGCGGGTCGCTCCGATATCTTCGTGCATGAAGGGTGGGTCGGTTCGCGAGAACTGACCGGCGAACCTGGTGCCGAGAGCCTCGAAAACTTGAGTTTTTCACCCGTCGATTTGCAAGGCGGCGAGGCCCGGACAACCCGGGGTGAGTCCAACGCGCAAGGCGTACACCATAGGAGCACACCAAGGAAGGAGCGGCGATCAGCATGAGCGACGTGTCTGCATTGAACGGGCTTGGGACGGCAGCGGTTGGACGCAGCGAGCCGAGCGCTCGGACCATCCGCCCCGTGGAAGTGGCGGCGGTGCGACGAGACGCCGACCGCGTGGAGGTCTCGCGCGAAGCCCGCGAGGCCGGTCCTCGGGTCGAGGGCGTCCGGCGCGACCTGGTCGAGCGCGTCAAGCGCGAGATCGCGGCCGAGACCTACGACACCGACGAGCGGCTCGACCTGGCGGTCGAAGCGATGGTCGTCAGGACGAAACAGGATCGGAGTTGAGGCTGGAGCCCGGCGGTCGGCGATGAGGCCGACGCCGGCGGGCGGCATGGAGTGCCGTCAACGACAATCGCGGATCCAGGGGACCACCGCCCCCTGAGGCCGATTTGCATCTCACAGGTTCCATGCCAGGCCCCGGCGCCCATCGCCGGGGCTTGGTGCGTTGTGGATGGCACGGAGCGACGAAGACACGACGTGGCAGAGGGGCACGCCGCAGGGTCACGCCGCCGAATGGGAGTTCGCGTCAGGGCAGCGTCACGCAGGTCTGCCCGGGTGTAAACTCCGAGTCCCACACCGGCCCGGGCGTGGATTCGGCAGTCGAGTCGATCACGAGCGCGGTCATGCACGCGCCTTCGGCGCCAAGACCTTCGCGGGCATCCCCACGACCACCGAGCCGTCGGCCACGTTGTGGAGCACCAACGCCCCGGCCCCGACCACGCAGCGGTCGCCGATCCAGACGCCCGGCAGCACGCTGGAGCCCAGGCCAATCAGCGTGTCGTACCCGACCCGGGCCGCCCCGCCCAGCACGGTGCCGGGAGCGATGTGCGAGTTCTCGCCGATGTCGCAGTCGTGCTCGACGATGGAGCCCGAGTTGATGATGCAGTGGTCGCCGATGCGTGCCCGGCTGTGCAGGATCGCGCCCGGACCCACGTACACCCCCTTGCCCAGGAGAGCCGACGGCGAGACGATGGCGCGGGGGTGGATCACGGTGGCGGCCCGATCGGCGATTTCTTTGAAGCGGGAGAGAACGACTCGGCGCGCCACCACGTCGCCGATGCCGAGGATCCACGGTCGCTCGGCGGCCCGGATCGGGCCAAGCCAGGGCATCGAGTGGTCGCCCCGGCACGCGGCTGGCGGGTCGGCCCGGTCGTCCATGACGCCGGCCAGGGCGATGGCGGCCAGCGCGGCGGCCTCACCGACGACCAGCCCGGTGAGGCCGCCGCCGATGATGACCAGTCCGTTGGGGTCGATGGTGTGCAGGCCGCCCATGGGGGGACGATAGCGCGAGTGGGCGGGAGCGGTGGGCGGGAAGCACGCGGGGATGGACGCCGGACCTTCGCGGGGCCTCAGGCCCACCGTCCCCAGCGCTTGGGTGTGTCCGGCGAGAGGGGTCACGCGGGCTTGATCGCCCGATGCAGCCAGCAGATGCCCATGGTCAGGGGGCGGACGGTCGCGTCATGGAAACCGGTTCGCTGGGCCTGGGCTCGCAACTGCTCGGCGTCCATGAATGATCCGACGGACTTGGGGAGATAGCGGTACGCCCCGGAGCGGTCGCGGGCGAGCAGGGTGGCGGTCCACGGCATGATGTGACCCGCGTACACGTTGTTGAACCAGCGGACGATCGGGTTGCGCGGGCGGTGGAACTCGAGGATGACCAGGCGACCGCCGGGGCGGAGGACGCGGCAAAACTCCGCCAGGGCGCGGGCCGGGTCCTGGACGTTGCGGATGCCGAAGGCGATGGTCAGGGCGTCGAATGAGGCATCGGGCAACGGCAGCGCCATCGCGTCGCCCTCGATGTAGCGGATGCGGGCCAACGCGGCGTCTCGGCCCCGTTTGATCTCGGCGATGTCGAGCATCCCACGCGTGAAGTCGAGCCCGGTGACGGTGGCGGCCTGGGTCCGGCGCGCGAGCGCCTGGGTCAGGTCGCCGGTGCCACAGGCAACGTCCAGCACGTCCTGGCCAGCCTGAACGTCCGCGGCCTTGACGGCGGCCCGGCGCCAAGCCTGGTCGCGCCACAGCGAATGCACGCGGTTGTTCAGGTCGTACGACGGCGCGATGGCCGCGAACATGGAGCGGACGCGGGCGGGTTTGTCGGCCTGGGCATGGGGGGCGCCCAGCTCGCGCGCGGTCCAGGCGGGCGCGGTAGGCTGGGGGGGAGCGGTCTCTTGCACGCCCGATGGTATGAGCGAACAATCGACCGGTCGGATCGTCGGCGGGCTGCGTGCCGCCACGCCCCGTTCTCTGGAGGGATTTCCATGCGCATCAAGGCGTTGCTCGCGTCGGTTGGCTGTGCCGGTCTGGCCCTCGTGCAGGGGGGGTGCGGCGTCACGCTGCTCTCGCTGCAGGAGGAGGTCGCGCTGGGGTCGGAGGCGGCCCCGCAACTGACCCAGGAGTACGGGGGCGCCCTCACCCAGGGCGGGCTGCACAACTCGCTGGATCGCGTCGGTCGCAGCATGACCGACACGCTCGAGCCCGACTTCCGCGACATGCCCTGGGAGTTCACGCTGCTCAACTCGCCGGTGATCAACGCCTTCGCGCTCCCTGGCGGCAAGGTGTTTGTCAGCCGGGCCCTGATCGAGCGGATGACCAATGAGGCCCAGCTCGCCGGCGTGGTGGGGCACGAGATCGGGCACGTCACGGCCCGGCACGGCAACCAGAAGATCTCCGCGAGCATCATTGCCCAGGGCGTGGTCATCGGGGCGGCGGCGGCGGCCAGCGGCAGTGACAGCGAGCTGATCCAGGCGGGCGTGCCCCTGCTGGTGTCGAGCACCTCGGGCGTGTTCATGCTCAAGTATGGGCGCGGGCAGGAACTCGAGAGCGACCGGCTTGGCATCGAGTACATGACGCGGGTGGGCTACAACCCGATCGGCATGCGGCAGGTCATGGACATCCTGGCCGAGGCCTCCGCGGGCAACGAGGCGCCCGAGTTCTTCTCGACCCACCCGCATCCGGAGTCGCGCATCGCGCAGATCGACGGGCTGCTCGAGGGCGAGTATGCCCACACGCAGTTCAACACGGAGTACGGCGTGTTCGAGCCGCGGTTTGAGAGCGACTTCACCAGGCCGCTGGCGGCTATCCCGCAGCCGCAGGCGATGAGGCTGAACCTGCTGGTGCCCGAGACGTGGTGCGCGACCTGCGCGGACATGGGCGAGGTGGCGGTGAAGGCGAAGAAGTAGGGGCATCCCGCCATCCTGCCGCGGTTCTCCGGAAGCGATCAGGCGTGAGAACCAGGTGGGGTGCGCACGCCCCCGCATGGGCGTTCGGGCGCGCCGGGGCGCAAGGGGTAGATCGTGCGGGGGGGTGGGCACCCCGCCTCGTTCGGAGGCACCAGCCGGTCAGGGCCGCGGCTGGTGGCACGGGTCCGGCGTGTACTCAGGCGTAGAGCCGATGCACGGCAAGCCCTTGTCGCTCGTAGACCCCGCGCCGCGCCCACACGGCTCCCTCATGCAGTGACGTGCTGATGAGCACGTCTGTGGGTGAACGTGTGGAGGCTGACTCCGGGGCGAGGATGGGGAGGTTGGCCAGCGTCTGGCCGTGCGTCTGGCGGTCGTCATCGGTGAAACCGACGATGGTGGCCGGGCCAGCCAGCAGTTGGGGCAGCAGGGTTCGTGTGTGCAGGCCCGTGGCGTGGACGATGATGCGCCGACCGGTGAGCCGTTCGAGAACGCGGGCGAGCCGTTGCGGGGCGTCCAGCGGGATCGAGCCGCCAAGGTCGGAGAACCAGACGGGCCGATCGGCGGGCCACGCGGCGGGAGGCTGGCCGGCGGCGCGATCGAGCAGGGTCGCCACGACGCCGGCGTGTTCTTCGAGGCGGTACCCTTCGCGGGCCGACGCCCACGCGGCCCGCGACATGGCCGCGGCATCGGACGCGAGGAACCGCGCGACCTCGTTTGCCAGCGCGACGCCGACGGCGTGTTCGTCGGCTTCGGGGGCCACGTCAGCGATCAGGCCGGTGACGCCGGGGGTGATGGCTTGCAGCGCGCCGGACTCGACGCGGGCGACCAGGGGGACGCAGCCAGCCGCGAGGGCTTCGAGCATGGAGACGCTGAGGCCCTCGAAGCGGGAGGGAAGGATAAAGGCGTCGTGATCTTCCAGGGCCTCGCGGACTTGGGATGGCGAGGCCGGGCCTTTGCGGTGTATCGGGAGAGGGCAGTCACCACGAAGGCACAGAGGGCACGGACGCAGGCGGGTTTCGGAGGCAGAGGCAGAGGCAGAGGCAGAGGCAGAGGCGGGGGCGGGGGAAGTGTCCGCTGGCGGAGAGTGAGCGACTGAAGGGGTTTGTCCTTGTTGCCGCACCACCGCGTGCGTTCTCCCCTCCGGTTCCTGCCTTTGTCGGTGCTGTCTGTGCCTCTGTGGTGAACGCCCGTCTTCGAGCAACCGATCCAGGTCCGACGCCGCCGGACCGTCGCCCAGAATCGTGAGCTCGTGGTCGATGCCCATGTCCAGCAGAGCCCGGCTCATGTGGGGCAGCGCCAAGATCCGCTTCTGGTGGTGGTCGAGCCGTCCCGTGTAGAGCAGACGCACCGGGCGGCTGCGCCCTCCTGACATCAGCGGCGTGCGGCGCGGCGGGGCGTCGGCGACCTCCACGCCGTACGCGATCGGCGTGATCTCCCGCCACGGCATCAGCGTGCGGAGCCGCGACGTGATGTGGTCTGACACGCCGACGAGGGCCGCGAGCGCGGGCTCATAGTGCGCCAGCACACGCCGGTCGTACTCGATGTCGTTGTGCTGCCAGCCGATCAGGCGCGCCAGCGCAGGTTCGCGCCGTGCGGCTTCCAGACACACCGCGTAGCAGTTGGCGTGCAGGTTTGGGCTGAGAATGACGGGCCGCGACGAGCCGGCGACGCGGTGCAGGTCGCGGATCGCGCCCAGGTACGCCGTGATCCAGGGTTCCCAAGGATGAGCCGTGTCCGGGCCGACACACCGCTCATCCCGACCCTCTGCCCATTCCGCAGCGCTCGAGTCGGGCGACCGGGGGAGATCTTCGTGTGATCCGAGGTGCGACAGGTCGTACACCCGGACACCTGGGTGAAGGCGGATGTCCAGTGGTGCGTGCCCCGCGGGCGGCGAGTGGACGATCAGACCCACCGCCCGCCCCGCCTCAGCCAGCGCCGACACCAGCCGGGCCGCCCATGTCGCCACCCCGCTGACGATGAGGTTCGAAGGCAGCGCGATGAGCAGGGGGGCGGGCACGCCTCCATCGTCGGACGGGCGACCGGGCGGGCTGGAATGAAGGACTCCTGGCTGCCGCCCGGGGCTGGAACCAGCCATAGGCCGACTTTCACCCGCCCGCCGACTACCCTTCCCCCATGACCACGATCCTGCGGGGGACGATCCAGAAGGAACTCCCCGACCTGATCCGCATCCGGCGTGACCTGCACCAGTACCCCGAACTCTCCTGGAAGGAGACCCGGACCAGCGGTCTGGTCGCCGCCGAGCTGGGCAAACTCGGGCTGAAGGTGCGCACGGGTTTGGCCCGAGGGACCGGCGTGGTGGCGCACCTGCCCCCCGCCCGCAATGGCTCGCCGGTGCTCGGCCCAACGCAAACCGTTGCGCTGCGGGCAGATATGGACGCCCTGCCGATCTTGGAAGCCACCGGCAAGCCTTACGCCAGCCGATCCGCGAACGCCATGCACGCCTGCGGGCACGACGGGCACACCGCCATCCTTCTCGGCGTCGCACGCACGCTCGCAACAACCCCCGATCGACCCAACGGCGTCACCTTCCTCTTTCAGCCCGCCGAGGAGAGTGGCGGGGGGGGCGAGCAGATGGTCCTCGACGGTGCGCTCCTCGGAGAAGCGCCCGGGTCCGACCCGGGGGGGCCCGGGCGCTCCCGCCCCGTCGGAGGCGTTGGGCCCAAGGTCGACCGCATCTTCGGGCTCCACGGCTGGCCCAGCATGACCCTGGGAACCGTCGGCACCCGTCCCGGCCCGCTCCTGGCCTCCACCGACGACTTCGTTGTGACGATCCGAGGCATCGGCGGGCACGCGGCCTTCTTCCACGTCGCCCGTGACCCCATCCAGGCCACCGCACAGGTGATCGTCGCTCTCCAGACCCTTGCCAGCCGGGGGATCGACGCCCGCGAGCCCGTCGTCTGCTCGGTCTGCCAGGTCAACGCCGGGTCGGCCAACAACATCATCCCCGAGACCTGCCTGTTCACCGGCACGGTCCGCACGCTGAGCCCCCAAATCCGAGCATCGGCCAAGGACCTGTTCTTTCGGATCGTCGAGGCCACCGCGACCGCCCACGGGTGCAAGGCCGAGATCGACTGGCAGCCGGGGTATCCGGTGACCGCCAATGACCACGGGGCGACGGAGCGTTTCTTTTCGGTCGCGCGCGATGCCCTGGGCCCGGAGCGTGTGGCCATGCTGCCCAGCGCCTTCATGGGCGGTGAAGACTTCTCCTACTACGCCCAGCATGTGCCCGCGTGCTTCTTCTGCCTGGGGCTCACCCCCGCGGGCCAGCAGCCGTCGGCCCAGCTGCACCAGCCCGGCTTCGACTTCAATGATGACGCGATCGCCACCGGCGTGGAAGTGATGTGCCGGCTCGCACTCCAGGAGTGAGAAGTTCTCGTTCGGTGTGACGTGTCGAGTGTCCGCCCCCCGGGCGAAGAGGGGTCTTGGTTCTCGGGTAGGTTCCTGGTTCTTCCCACCATATGTGCCCCAACGCCGCGGACTGGTCGCACCCTTCGGAGTCCCATGCACGAACTCCTCAACACCCTGGCCGACTGGAAGCCCTTCCGGGCCGTGGTTCTCGGCGACTTCATGCTCGATCAACTTGTCTACGGCGACGCCGAGCGACTGTCCGCCGATGCCCCGGTCCCCGTGCTGCATGTGCGCCGAACCGAGGATCGCCCAGGCGGGGCGGCCAATGTCGCGCTCGATCTGGTCGCGCTGGGCGCCAGCGTGGCGGCCATCGGGGTGACCGGGGCCGACGCTGACGCGGCCAACCTGCGATCGGCCCTCGACAAGCAACGTATCGACACCGGCGGGCTGGTGTCCGATCCGTCCAGGCCCACGACCGTCAAGCGCAGCCTGATCGGTCTGGCCCAGACCCGCCATCCCCAGAAGATGTTCCGCGTCGACTACGAGTCCCGCGAGCCGCTGGCGCCCGCGATCGCCGATGCCCTTCTGGAGCAACTCCGCGGCGGGCTGCGGTCCGCGGACGTCCTGTGCATCGAGGACTACAACAAGGGCGTGTGTACGCAGGATGTCTGCCGCCGCGCCATCGCGATGGCCCGCGACGCGGGCGTGCCTGTGTTCGTCGACCCGGCGGCGATTCCGGACTACTCGCGGTATCGGGGAGCCACGGCGATCACGCCCAACCGCGTCGAGGCCGAACGGGCCACCGGCATCCCGACGCACCACGCCGCCGACGCTGGGCACAATGCGCTGCTGGCCCGCCGCCTGATGGACACACTGGAGCTCGAGGCCGCGGTGCTGACCCTCGACCGCCATGGCGCGCTGCTCCTGGAGCGGGGCAAGGCCCCGCTGGCGGTCCCGACCGTGGCCCGAGAGGTGTACGACGTGACCGGCGCGGGCGACATGTTCCTGGCCGCCCTCGCCGCCGGGCGGGCCAACGGCATGGCGTGGCCCGATGCGGTTCGCCTGGCCAACACCGCCGCGGGGCTGGAGGTGGAAGTCTTCGGCGTCGTCCCGATCCCGCTCGAAAAGATCCACCACCAGTTGCTCATCGAGCACGCGGGGGATGACCGGGGCCTGCGGTCGATGGATCGCCTGCTGGTCGAGGTGCGGGCCAGACGCGCGTCGGGCGAGAGGATCGTGTTCACCAACGGGTGCTTCGACGTGCTGCACGCCGGGCATGTGTCGCTGCTGGAGTCGGCCCGGGCCCAGGGCGATTTTCTGGTGGTCGGGCTCAACGACGACGCCTCGATCCGCCGGCTCAAGGGCGAGGGCCGGCCCGTGAACACGCTGGGCGACCGGGCGCGGGTGGTTGCCTCGCTCTCCTGCGTGGGGGCGGTCGTGGCGTTCGCCCAGGACACGCCAATCGAGCTGATCGAGGCGATCGTTCCCGACGTGCTGGTGAAGGGCGCGGACTGGGCGGGCAAGGCAGTGGTGGGGCAGCCGCGGGTCGAGGCGGCGGGGGGAAAGGTGGTTCTGATCGAGCTGGTGGCGGGGCTGTCGACGACGCGGACGCTCGAGAAGTTGCGGGGAACGCCGAAGCGCTGATCCCCTCACCCGCGCGCGGGGGAGGCGTCCAACGAGGCTCGGCGAGTTTGATGAAGGGGGTGGCCTGGTTGTCGGCAGTCCAACTGCCCCCACCGGTCGCTTCGCCAAGCCTCGCGACCACCTCCCCCGCACGCGGGGGAGCAGACAGCAGAACCCGCGCGTGATCTGTCGGCTTCACCCCGCCGGGCGTTGTCCACCGATACAGTGGTGCGGCGACCGGCCGGAGGCCGGCGTTTGCAGACTCAGCCAGGTCGGAGACCGCCTTATGCCGCTTCCCTCGCAGTCGCCCCGCCAGATGCAAGGCGGGCGGAGCATGATGTCACGCCGCAAGCGCAAGAGCCCTGGGCCGATCGCGGTCGCGGCGGTGGTGGGGCTGTGCGGCCTGGCCCTGGCGTACGTCGTCATCAGGCCCATGCTGGCGGGCCCGAGCCGGGCCGACGCCGCTCCGAGCGAACGCACGCCGACGGGCGCAAACGGCACCAACCCTGGCGCGACGCCCGAGGCGGGCAACCCCTCCACAGTTCGCGAGCCGGTGGCCGGAACTCCCAACACGCTCCGCCAGAACTCGGCCCCTCCACCCGCGCCGTCGCTCGAGAACCTGGTGGATGATGCACGGCGCGATGGCCGACTGGCGTCGAGCACCCCCGCCCGCCAGGGCACCGGGCAGACCAACGGCGGGGGAACGCCCACGCGCGGGCCGATGACCCCGGCGCCGAACGGGACCGACGCGCGCGGCGTCGGCCCGGCCCCCGTGTTCGCCGACTCGGTCGCCACCGCGCTCCGGGCCGCCGAGGGCGAGCAGGCCGCCAATCGCCCCGTGGTGGCCCGCGAGATCCTGCTGCGGGCGCTCTCGCGCGATCCGGTGGCCGACCTGGATCGCTCGCGCCTGCGTGAGGCGATCTCACGCCTCAACGACGAGATCATCTTCTCGCCCAAGGTCTACTCCGACGATCCGTTCTCGCTGACGTACACCGTGCAGGGCGGCGACAGCCTGTCGCGCATCGCGTCTCGCCAGGGGCTTGGCGTGGATTGGCGCCTGGTCCAGCGCGTGAACCGCATGACCAGCCAGACCATCCGGGTCGGGCAGAACCTGAAACTGGTCCGCGGGCCGTTCCACGCGGTGGTTGACAAGAGCGACTACCGGCTCGATCTCTACGCCGGGGCGCCCGACGCCCGGGACGAGTGGGTGTACATCCGCTCGTTCACGGTGGGCCTGGGCGAGGGCGACGGCACGCCGCTGGGCGAGTTTACGGTCAAACGCAACTCCCGCCTCATCAACCCGCACTGGGTCAACCCACGCACGGGCGAGCGCTTCGACGCCGACGACCCCCTCAACCCGATCGGCGAGCGGTGGGTCGGCTTCCGGGGCCTCGGGCAGTACGAGGTCATCGAGGGAATCGGCCTGCACGGGACCATCCAACCCGAGTCCATCGGCCAGCAGGAATCTATGGGCTGCATTCGCATGTTGTCGGGCGATGTCGAGCTGGTCTACGAACTCATGGCCGAGGAGATCAGCAGGATCATCATCGAGCCGTGAGGCGGGGAAGGGGCACGCATCGCGGCGTCTGTCTCTCTCTGTGCCCGCGGTATCCCCGTGGTGCGTCCGACCATCGATCAGTTGAGGGCCCATAACCCCCGCGAGCGAGCCTTCAACCGGGCCGAGCAGGCGCCGCCAACACGTTTACCGCCCCTCGCCGGAAACCCGCTTGCGTGGGCGGGGCGTGCGAGTATCCTGTGGTGCGGCTTCGCCTTCTCATGGAGGTTTGGGTCCAGTTCGGATTGAGAGAGATGGTGTTCACATCGCGGCGCGGCGGCGCACGCCCTGGGAGTTGCCCTTGGCGCGGCGTCGTTGTCTGTTCATGGGCCGCGACGGTGAATCGGAGCGGTGTTTGCGAGGCGGGAACCGCTCGCTGACATCCCCGTAGGTCCAGAGTCGCAAGCTGAGGCGCAGAGCGGAGTTGGAGCGCGCCTGATTCGAGGGATCAGCACACACCGGGCTGGGGGCGTTGCCCCAGGGCCTTCGTCGGGAATCGTGGGGTTTGGCGGGCCACGCTTGGGGTGAGCGGGCTCCTCGCACGGGGGATCTCAACCCTTCTCGGGGTTGGAAGGAGACTTGCATGTTCGGACTCGCACTTGCGCTTTCTCTGGCCGCGGGCCAGGCGACGGAACTGACCAGCCAACTGTCCACTCAGGCCTGCTCGCAATCGGTGGAGCAGACCTGCTCACTGAGCGACGAGGCCAGGCTGGCCGCGCTCGAGCGGATCGAGTACCAGACCTTCATGGCCCTGCCGGCCGAGCACCAGCGGCTGATCATCGCCAACGTCCAGTCCGGCGAGCTCGAGCAAGAGGTGATGGCCGAGCTGCCCGACTGGCTGACCGCCCGGTTCGACCCGAACTCACAGTTTCAGCACGACCTCAAGCACGGCGGCGAGCCGGGCGACTACTCCGTCGTCGCCAGCCTGATCTCGCGCGAAGCGTTCGAGGCGATGCCCAACTTCCACCAACGCGCGCTGGTCGGCGTCTACCAGAAGACGCTCGAGTCGGGACAGGCCGTCGCGGCCCTCTGCTTCGCCCCCGGCACGCCGCCGGAGGTCGTCAACGCCTTCTCGCTCGCCAGCGGAGCGGGCTCGCCCGACTTCCAGCTCACCGGCCGCTGGTCCAGCACCGCCAGCGGCACCTCCAACACCCAAGGCCTCCCCACGGTTCTCACCTGGTCGATCGTCCCCGATGGCACCTTCGTCAATGGAAGCATCGTCGGGCTGAATATCTCGGGGGGCAGCGCCCTCCGCGCGTTCCTCAACGGAATCTACGGCAGCCAGCCCGTCTGGCAGCCCCTCTATCAACAGGTCTTCGATCGCTGGGCCGAGCTCGGCGGCCTCTCCTACATCTACGAACCCAATGACGACGGCGTCCAGCTCAACGGCGCTCTCGGCTCGCTGGGCGTCCGCGGCGACCTCCGCATGGCCGGCCTCACCATCGACGGAAACTCCGGCATCCTCGCCTACAACAACTTCCCCAACGACGGCGACATGGTCATCGACACCGGTGACAACTTCTACTCCATCATCACCAGCAACTCCCTCCGACTCCGCAACATCCTCGCCCACGAGCACGGGCACGGCCAAGGCCTCCTCCACGTCTGCCCCGCCAACCAGACCAAGCTCATGGAGCCCTTCATCTCCACCGCCTACAACGGCCCCCAGCTCGATGACACCCTGGCCACCCAGCGCCACTACGGCGACAACGACGAGAACAACGACACCGCCCCCACCGCCACCAACCTCGGGACGCTCAACCTGGGCAGCTCCATCAACCGCCCCACAATCTCCATCGACGACAACCTCGACATCGACTTCTACGCCATCAACATGACCCAGGCGGGCCAGATCACCGCCACCATGACCCCCACCGGCACGACCTATGCCAGCGGGGGGCAAACTCAGGCGTGCGACACCGGCGGCGCGTTCAACGCGCTCGCCGTCGCCAACCTCGAGATCGCCATCCTGGCCACCAACGGCACGACCGTGCTCGCCTCGGCCAGCGCGAACCCCGCTGGCGTGGCCGATGCCGCGGTGGTCGAGGTGCTCGCCGCCGGAACCTATTACGTCCGTATCCGCCAGACCTCGTCGGTGGACAACATTCAGGGCTACACCCTCAACGTCGCCGCTGCCGTGCCCCCGTTCCCCGGCATCATCATCACGCTGCCATCCGGCACGCCGGCCCAGCTCGACCCCGGCGTGGCCGAGTCCTTCCCCGTCACCATCGACCCACGAACTGAGTCGATCGTCGGCACGCCCCAGCTCTTCTATCGCACCGCGCCCGGAGCGTTCACCGGCGTCAACCTGACCAACAACGGCGGCACCTCGTGGACCGCCACCATCCCCGGGCTCAACTGCGCGGCCGTTCCCCAGTTCTATGTCTCGGCCATCGGCAGCATCACGGGCCAGAATACTTCGCCGCCCAGCGCGCCCACCGCCGTCTACTCCGCCTACATCGGCACAATCGTCACGCCGTTCGCTGACAACTTCCAGACCAACCTGGGTTGGGTTGTCACCAACGACGCCGGCCTCACCGACGGTCCTTGGACACGTGGTGTGCCGGTCAACGGCCTCCGCGGCGACCCGCCGACCGATGGCGATGGCTCCGGCGCTTGCTACGTCACCGACAACGTCGCCGGAAACTCCGACGTCGACGGCGGCACCACGCTGGGCGTCACCACCGTTACCTCCCCACCCATCAACGTCCCCGCCGGCTCCACCATCTCCTTCCGCTACTGGCTCAATGACTTCACCGGCGGCGCGCTCACCGCGCAGGACTACTTCCGCTGCGACGTCGCCACCGACGCCGCCGGCACCAACTGGGTCAACATCCTCGACGTGCGCTCGGCCTCCGCCTCGTGGCGCGACTTCTCCGGCCCAGTCCCCGCCAGCACCACCTTCCGCGTCCGTTTCGCAGCCTCTGACCTGGGCACGCAGAACGTCGTCGAGTCCGGCGTCGACGGCGTCGTCATCAACGCTCTGCTCTGCACCAACCCGCCCGCCTGCCGACCCGACCTCACCACCGGCGCCGTCCCGGGACAGCCCGGCTACGGCATCCCCAACGGCACCCTCAACAACGACGACTTCTTCTACTACCTCTCACAGTTCGCCGCCGGCAACATCGCCATCGCCGACCTCACCACCGGCGCCGTCCCCGGACAGCCCGGCTACGGCGTGCCCAACGGCATCATCAACAACGACGACTTCTTCTTCTACCTGTCGATCTTCTCCGCTGGATGCTGAGACCGCCCTGAGCGCGAGCTCAGGAATGCGACCAAGCGACCAAGCGACGAACTGACGAGATCGTGATCCTGAAGGGGACGGGCTTTCCAGCCCGTCCCCTTTTCATTCGCCCCTCGGTCCGCCAAGGCCATCGGGCCAACACCGAGGCGAGGGGCGCGAGCCCTCGCATGGATGACCCCGTGCGCAATGCTTCCCGAGATGATGCGGCGGGAGCGGGCCTCGCTGGCCGTGCCTGCGGGGGCTCGCGCCGCCCGCCGCGTCGCCAAAGGGTGGGTCGGCGGCTTTGTCGCCCGCCATGCGACAGGTTGCCGATGAAACCGGCGTGCCCAAGCCGCGCTCCAGCACCTCTGGCGAGTCCACCCGCGCCGCGTCCGCGCCGATCGCCGGCAACACCAAGCGCTCACGCCGCGATGTGGCCCGCCCCACTGGCGCGCCGCCGCTCGACAAGCCAGCGATCGCTCCCCGGCTGGCCGACGCCCTGGGTGACTACCTCATGCACCTGCGCGTCGAGCGTGGCCTGGCCCGTGCCACCCTCGAGGCGTACACCCGCGACCTGACCGACCTGCTCGCCGCGATGACGGCGGCCGGGGCCGCGCTGCCCGCCGACATCACCGAGCGCCATCTGGTCGGGCACTTCCAGTCCCTGCACGCCCAGCGTCACCTGTCCGGCGCGTCGGTCACCCGCCACCTGGCTTCCACGCGCGTCTTCTTCCGCTGGATGCGCGCCATGAGCCTGGTCGAGCGCGATGGGTCGCAGATTCTCGAACGCCCAACCAAGTGGACGCGCCTGCCCGACGTGCTCTCGCCACGCCAGATGAAGGCGCTGGTCGAGGCGCCCCGATCAATGCAAGCCGATGATGCGGCCAACCCCGACGCGGCCCCTGTCTGGATCCGCGATCGCGCGGTGCTCGAACTCATGTACGCCTCGGGCCTGCGCGCCAGCGAGGTCGGCGCCGTCGGCCTGGCGGACTACGACCCCGTCGCCGGCAGCATCCGCGTCCGCGGCAAGGGCTCCAAGGAGCGCGTTGTGCCTGTGGGCGTGCCCGCCCAGGCCTGGCTCGCACGCTATCTCAAGGAGTGCCGTCCCAATCTGGAAGCCCCCGCGGGCGTGCCCACGCTCGAAACCAAGGGCCGCATCTTTCTTACCCCGCGTGCCACCCCGCTGGACCGCATGAGTGTCTGGCGCCTCGTCAAGAAATGGGCCAACGCCGCGGGCATCGCCGACGCGCACCCACACACGCTCCGTCACTCCTTCGCCACCCACCTACTGAGCGGCGGGGCCGACCTCCGCATCGTCCAGGACCTGCTGGGGCACGCCGACATCGGCACGACGCAGGTCTATACCCATGTCGACGCGGCCCGCCTCAAGAGCGTCCACGACAGGTGCCATCCCAGGCGGTGAACGTCTCAACGGAACCGCTCGCGCGCCCGGTTCCGTTGAGACACAGCCTCCCGTTACGCGGGCGCCATCGCCGCCAGATCCCGCCAAAACCCGGGATACGTCTTGCCCACGCACCCCGGGTCGTTGATGAGCACGTTGGGCCTCCGCAGCCCCAGCAGCGCCAGCGACATCGCCATGCGATGGTCCCGGTAGGTTTCGAACCGCACGGGCGCGACATCAGGGCGACAGTCCACACCCTCCGCCGGCGGCGTGATCGTCAGCGTGTCCACATCATCCGGGTGCTCGAACACCTCAACGCCGATCTTCGCCAGCTCGGTCCGCAGCGCGGCCACGCGGTCCGATTCCTTCACCCGCAGCGTCCGAACACCGCGGATCACCGAGTGCCCCTTGGCGAAGCAGCACGCGATCGCCAGGCTCATCACCGCGTCGGGCATATCCCGCATGTCGGCCAGCACGGGCGACAGACGCTCCGGGCCACGCACCGCGATCGACGCCGCCCGCGGCGAGGCGTCCAGCAGCGACGGCTCGCCAGTCGCCACCTGCACGCTCGCGCCCATCCGCCCCAGCATGTGGGGATACGCCGCGTCGCCTTGCAGCATCGAATCTGACAATCCCTCAACGCGGACACGCCCTCCGGGCAGGATGGCCGCGGCGGTCCAGAAGTAGGTTGCCCCGGACGCGTCGGGCTCGATGCGATAGTCGAACGCGCGCAGGCCGCGCGGGCGGGGGGAGACGGGTTTGGGAGCGTCGACGGACGCGAAACTCGGAATGGGGCCCGGACTCACCCGAATGACCGACAGGTCGCCCGTGGCCTTCACCTGGGCCCCGAGCCGGTCCAGCAGCGCGAGAGTCATCCGCACGTACGAACTGCTCGTCACATCGCCCGTCAGCCGCAGCGTCAGCCCGTGCGGGAGCCAAGGCCCGATCAGCAGCAGGGCCGAGATGAACTGGCTCGACTGCGTCGGGCCCAGCACGATCGTGCTCGCCGTCGGAGATCGCCCATCGGGCCCGACGGGGGGCGGCGGCGTGATCCGCAGCGGCGGGCAGTCCGGGGTGCCGATCCACTCGACCACGCCCCCCAGGTCCTTCAGCGCCACCGCCAGCTCGCCGATCGGACGCTGCCGCATCCGCGGATCGCCGTCGATCGTGATCGGGCCGGTTGAGAGCAACGACGCCGCCGCCAGGAACCGCGTGGCTGTCCCCGCGTTGCCGAGATCAAGCGTGACGCCGGTGGGCGGCACCGCCCATCGTCCATCGACGCCCGTGATCGAAAGGTCGCCCTCCGTCGTCGTGACGATCGCCCCCAGGGCGCGGACCGCCGTGATCATCCGCTGCGCATCGTCGGCATCCAGCAAGGGCCGCCGGATCGTCGACGTGCCCCGCGCCAGCGACGCCAGCAGCACCGCGCGATTGGTCAGGCTCTTGGACCCCGGCGGCGTCACGGCCACATCGATCCGCCGCCAGCGGGCGGGGGCGATCGGATCGATCGGCAGCGGGTCGGGCAGCGTCATGGACGCGGGACGATAGAGGGGCAATCAGGAGCGGGCGGTGCAAGCCCCCGCACGCTCAGCCCTCGGCCGGGATCACCCCATCATCGTTCGTGCGGGGCTCGCCCTGCCCGCCTCCTGCCTCCGCTCACGGTGGCAGGTCACTCCGCGCTCTCGATCCCGCCCGCCCTGAACACCGCCACGATGTCATCGATCGGGATCACGAACAGCCGATTGTCCCCTTCCAGGTCCACCGGAATCCCGTTGCGCGGATTGAACAGCACCCGGTCATACTGCTTGATCGGGTAGTTCTCGTCGCGCTTGATGAACTCCGACACCGCCACGATCCGACCCGTTAGCGTCGGGATCTCAATCTTGTCCGGCAGATGGATCCCCGTCCGGGTCGTCTTCTTGTCCTCGTCTTTGCGGATCAGCACGCGCTTGCCGATCGGTTCGACAGTCTCAAGGGCGGCGGCGGCTCGCGGACGGCGTGCGGGGGTGGACATCGGGGAAGTCTAGGAACAGAGGAACACAGGAAGCGACCGAGCGACCGAGCGACCCAGCGACCAAGGGCGGAGCACGCGATTCTCATGTCAGTGGCCTCTTTACCCGATGTGGACTAGGCTTCCGGCGACTCCCATGTCCCACCCACGCCTGTCAGCCCGTGCCATCCGAATTCTCTCGCCCCGCGTGGGCTGAGGGCGGCTGTCGGCGCACGCCGAGCGGGCTGGACTCAACTCCATGTCGGGGCAGAAGGGCGACGGCGTGATGCACGCTGGCGTTGCTGTGATCTCAGGCCGTTCGCAAAGTCCCCACCC
>Ga0163155_10002092_pt1 | contig 22867 bp, 17 predicted proteins | sample OliLakLV19SP4G1_FD_148611 | JGI IMG/M metagenome (GOLD analysis project Ga0163155, IMG submission 148611) | Freshwater microbial mat bacterial communities from Lake Vanda, McMurdo Dry Valleys, Antarctica - Oligotrophic Lake LV.19.SP4.G1 | ecosystem: Environmental > Aquatic > Freshwater > Lake >... | reverse complement strand
CGTTATGCCGCAAACCCAAAGTGATACAAAGAGGAGTAGACATAAGCTGTTACTCATTTGAATTTCTCGACCGAATCCCTTGCAGCATAAGGTCTGGCGCACAAATAGTGCGATTTAAATGTCGAACAGCTTACATCAACTGTGCAAAAACACATCATGAAGACTCTAAAACAAGTTACTTTCCTTGCAGGAATTGTTGCAGCTAGCCAACTTTTGTTAAATTATCCAGCGTTTGCTCAACAGGCTTGCGTTATGACAAGTGCAGGGCAAAAAGTATGTGGAACCTTGATACCAGATGACTCTAAACCACGAGCAAACGCTGCAATTGTAGGAAAGTGGCAATCAGACTACGGTCTAGTAATCTTCAAGCCAGACTTGACAGATTATTGGTATCAAGGCGGCAGTGTTGGGCAGATCAAAGATTGGACTTACGATCCCAAAACCACCAAACTCATGTTTCACTACTACCAACCTTGGAATAATATGTATGGCACTGCCAAAATGACGCTCTTAGAGGATAGCAGGAGGCTGACAGGGACTTGGACACAACAAAGTGAGTCTGGTGCACCAGGTGGTTCTGGCGGATGGACAATGACACGCGATTCCTCTCAATAGTCCATACGTAATCGTTCAAATTTTGAATTTGCTCGAAATCAAATGAGCAGGTATCATCGTACAATTTTCCCATGTACGACGATACCTGCCGATTTCTTGCTGAAAACTTCTCTACTGATTTCGCCAGTTGGCTACTGGGAAAACCTGTCACCCTGACAGAACTCCAACCCTCTGAACTCTCCCTTGACCCAATTCGAGCCGATGCCCTGATTTTACTGGAATCGGACGAATCCGTTTTACATATCGAGTTTCAAACGCTCCCTAAGAATAATATCCCATTCCGCGTTTTGGATTACCGTGTGCGAATGTATCGAAAAGATCCAGCTAAACCAATGCGGCAAGTCGTGATTTACCTGAAGCAAACTGGATCGGAGTTGGTCTATCAAACCAGTTTTACGATGGAACGCACACGCCATGAGTTTGATGTCATCCGATTGTGGGAGCAGCCTGCATCACTCTTCCTGCAATATCCGGGGCTGATTCCCTTTGCGGTTTTGGGTCAGAGTGCGGATGCAGAGGAAACACTGCGTCAAGCGGCTCAACGTGTAGATCAGATTGCAGATCCTCAAACGCAAGCGAATCTGATGGCAGCATCAGGGATTTTAGCTGGGTTAAAATTAGAGGATGAGGTTGTCTATCGCATATTACGGAGAGACATTATGCAAGAATCCACCGTTTATCGTTCGATTCAGAAAGAAGCTCAAGAAGAAAATACGCGGGAGATCGCGCTCAACTTGCTAAGAGATGGTTTTCCTGTAGAAGCCGTAGCCCGTGGAACCAAGTTATCGATCGAGGAAGTCCAACAACTTCAGCAGCAGATAAATGAGTCTGCACAAAACTAAACCTGAATCTGTGCGCGGGAAGTCGCTTGTAGAGAAGCGGCATAACAACCCCAATGCAGCGGACGTACAGAATCTTCGCGCTTCGTTTCAGTCATCTCTGTCGCCGCTGATTGGGAACGTTATGCGGCTTTTGACTTGACGAGGAGACGGGTTATTGAGGAATCTTGATACAGAGTACTTAGAGGCTTTTCATCGGATGCGCGATCGCCCTTGGTCAATCTACTACGTTAAACACATAACTTCTATCCTGATAGAGTTGCAATTATTTGAAGACTATTCATATGTTCACGATCGATTTTTCCACTGTAATAAAAGATATTTAAAGACTACAAATACTGGATCAACAAAACTACAAATACTGGATCAACATCAATTCAAGCTGAACGATATCGAGTGGTTTGCTGAGGTAATTGGTAGCACCTTGAGCTAAAAAGTTTTCGCGATCGCCTGCCATTGCCATTGCGGTCACCAGGACAACGGGAAGATCCTGTAGGTCGGGTTCATTCCGCAACTGCTTCAGCAAATCTAGCCCAGAGAGCGTTTGAGATAATTGCACATCCATCAAGATCAAATTAGGGCTAGAGGATCGCACTCGTATAAGAAAATCTTCACCATTGCAAAGCGCTTCCACCTGATAGCCGATCGCTTTTAGGTAATCTTGCAGCAATGTGGCGCTGACCAGATCATCTTCAACCAGCAAAATCTTTCTAGGTGACTGTTGAGGTTGAGCGCTTTGGGGATTGGCGGAAAAAGGCTGCGATCGCGTAGGGGATTCCATAGCTACATCCGGCAAAAACAGGGTAAATTCGCTGCCTGTTCCCAGCACCGACGACACCGTGATATCGCCGCCGTGCAGCCGTGCCAACTTGCGCGTGAGTGCCAGTCCTAACCCGGTTCCAGGGTAGCGTCGGGTCAGTTGACCGTCGAGTTGACTAAACGGCTGAAACAGGAGATTTAGCTTGTCGGCAGGAATGCCAATGCCCGTATCGGCAACGGCAAATGAAATTCCCTGCGGCTCTTTACGAACCGTTAAAAAAACGGTTCCAGCGGGAGTAAACTTGACTGCGTTGGATAATAGGTTGAGCAACATTTGCTTGAGTCGCCGCTCATCGGCAGTGCAAAATTTAGCGTCAGCATCCAATCGGCTAATTAACTCTAATCCTTGTAGGGTTGCTTGTTCTCGCATCATTGCAAGGCAGTAGTCACAGAGATCATGAGCCGCTACAACAGTTGGCACTAGCGTTTCTCGTCCGGCTTCAACCTTTGCCAAATCTAGAATGTCATTGATTAACATCAGCAAATGTTCGCCGCTGCTGTGAATGTGGTTGATATATTCAAGCTGTTTAGCGCTGAGGCTGCCGAAAATTTCTCGCTGCAACACTTGAGATAAGCCCAACACTGCATTGAGTGGAGTGCGGAGTTCGTGACTCATGGTTGTCAAAAATTCGGTTTTAGCGCGATTTGCCGCCTCGGAAATTAGCTTTTCTTGTTCTAGTTCTTGAGTCCGCTGTTGAACGAGTTGCTCTAGATATTCATAGCTTTGAGCGTTGTAGAGGGCGATCGCAGTTTGGGCGGCAATGCGTTGCAAAAACTGCACTTCCTCAGCGGTAAAGGTGCGGTAGCAGGTTGTGGTGTGCAAGCTCAGCGCCCCAAACAGCTTTTCATGAATGAAGATCGGCGCACACAATACTGATAGTGTTTGCCCGTCATTGACCTGAAGTTGTCGCCCTGGTGTGGCTATCAATTGAGCCATGTCGAAGACATAGAAGGTGCGACCTTGATTAAACTCTGAGTCGGGGTCTGCTAGGTCAGTCCAGTCTGAAGCCGAAAATGTTTGGTTGATTAAAGACGGAATTGAGGGATTGGCAAGCCATTCATTACGGACACTAATCTCTTCGTTGATGGTGAACATCAATACGCGATCGACTCTAAAGCTTTCGCCCGTGCGATCGACAATTTCTTGCAAAATATGGTCAGGGTCTAGGCTGGAGTTAATTGCTTGCCCCAATTGGTTAAGCACCTGTTCTCGCTGTGCTTGGTGCTGCAACTGACTGAAGAGTTGGGCTTGCTGAATGGCGATCGCCACTTGCACCGCTAGTTTTTGCACCAAATCGATTTCAAAGGCTTGCCACTGGCGAATAGCACCACAGTGATGCACGGCTAGAACGCCCCAAAGTTGGTCACCTTGCAAAAGCGGAACGACTAGCTTAGATTTCACCTGGATCTGCTGCATAAAAGCCAGATAGTCTGGGGGCAAATGCTGCTGGGTAATATCATTCACAACATAGGTTTGCCCCTGTTCATAACGGGCGTTCTCATCTCGATACCAGATTTGATGCGAGTCGCACGTCCTGCTGAGTGCCCATTCGGGGGCTACTGAACCGGCGACCAAAACCCCATGATGGGCATCAAAGCGATAAACCAAAACGCGATCGGTGTGCAAAAACTGCCGAATTTCATCTACGGTGCGATGCAAAATTTCTTCTAGATCTAACGATTGGCGAATTCGGAGGGCGATCGCCCCTAGCAGATGATCGCGATCGGCTTGCTGCTGCAATTGTTGCTCTGCCTGTTTGCGTTGGGTAATATCAGAATCGGTTCCTTCGTAGTAAAGGAGTTCTCCAGTGACACCATAGACACAGTGAGCATTTTCTGAAATCCAAATAATGCTGCCATCGCGACGATAGACCTGGGACTCAAACCCAGAAATTGATCCTTGCTGCTGCATGATCGCTAAAAACTGAGTCCGTCGATCAGGATCAACATAAAGCTGATGCTCAATGCTCGTTAATTGGGTCATTAACTCCTCTGGCGATGTGTACCCATAAAGATTAGCAAGGGCATGATTCGCGCTAAGGTAATGCCCATTCGGCGAAGTTTGAAAAATTCCTTCCGTGGCATTTTCAAAGATGCTGCGATACTTCGCTTGAGACCGCAAAACAGCAGCCTGATGAGCTAATGCAGCTTGGTTTTGCTTGCGATCGGTGATATCGACTGAAATACCGACAAAACCAATCGGGCGATCGCAATCGTCTCGCAGCACCGTGTTTTTCACCTCAGCCCAAAATTGAGAACCATCCTTGCGATGAAGAATTAGTTCCCCTTCCCATAATTCTGACTCAAACACCTGACTGATCATTTGGCGGGCGATCGCTTGTCCCTTTGCCTGATCCTGCATAGGCTTTAACACAGCCAGAATCTCTTTTCCCAAAACCTCTGCTGCCTGCCATTGATAAAGCTTTTCAGCATAAAAATTCCAATGGGTAATGCAGCCTTGCAAATCGGTGACAATAATTGCATTGCAAACTTGCTTGAGCAGAGAAGCTTGAAAGCTAAGCTGATCAAATTGCGTTTGCTGTTGCTGCTGAATCGTTTTTAAATGTGCTTGAAGGTGACGACGCTCAGCTTCCGCAGACAAAAGTATTTGCTGCAATTGATCAAATGCATCATCATCGCGGCAATATTGGCGCAGGTCGGAGATGGAACTCAAACCCCTATCCTTGCCATCAAAGTTTTCTATGTTTTCACAGCTTTTCACGATGCAAAATTAATTCCATACTGTGTTTAACCTAAAAAGAAAACTCAACAAATTTGCTTAAAGCGCTATAAGTTAAATCGGCTCTGAATTGTACTAGCTGACGTAATGACTTTAGTTGCCCATTAGGTCAGTTAGCAACGCTGTTCATTTTAAGAGTGCCCAAATCTAGGCTGATCTTAAAGAGAAACCTGGTGAATATTTGTTTGAGAGAAGACACTGAGAGTATGACATCTTAAAACAAACCTCATTCATTCCCATGCCTCAAGTTTCTTTCGATGAATTGACGACCCAAGTTTCCTTTGGTTCGCATTTAGCTAGTTTCCCCACGGATACGGTGCCCGCTTTGGCGGCTCATCCTCAGCAGGCGGCACTAATTTTTACTGCAAAACAACGCAGTTTTGATAAGCCGCTGATTTTGATGGTGGCGACTGTGACGGATATTTGGGATTATGTAGACGGAACTGAGGCAGAGCGCTATCAGTGGGAATTGATTGTCAATCAGCATCTTCCAGGGGCGTTGACATTGGTGCTACCTGCTAGCGATCGCGTACCCGCTATCATGAGGTCTCAGAACCGTTCAACCATTGGCATTCGTGTCCCTAATCATGCGATCGCCCAGGCAATTCTGGCTCAAACCGGTGCCCTCGCAACTACTAGCGCAAATCTTTCTGGGCAGCCACCGCTGCAAGCAATGACCGACATCGAAGCCCAATTTCCGACGGTGCTAACCCTGTCACCCGATGCGATTCAGCAGATTGCAGGAATGCAGCCGCCTATTGTTTCAGGCAGTCCATCTTCAAGCAGTCCATCTTCAAGCAGTCCATCTTCAAACATTCCATCTTCGGGTATTCCATCTTCAAGCATTCCATCTTCAAGCATTCCATCTTCAAGCATTCCATCTTCAAACATTCCATCTTCGGGTATTCCATCTTCAAGCATTCCATCTTCAAGCATTCCATCTTCAGGCAGTCCATCTTCAAGCAGTCCATCTTCAAGCAGTCCATCTTCAAGCATTCCATCTTCAAACATTCCATCTTCGGGGATTCCATCTACCGTTATTCGCTGGCATGGCACTGGCTGGGAGATTTTGCGACAGGGAGCTGTTGACTTGCACAGCAGTAACTACAAAGATTAGGACATGGGCGTGGACGCTGTAAGCTCTTTCATACCTGTCCCCTATTCCCTGTTCCCTGTCCCCTATTCCCTGTCCCCTATTCCCTATTCCCTGTTCCCTATCACCTGCCACATCAGGTCATAACGAGAGAAAATTTGATGAATTTAGGATGGCTAATGATTGGAATTTTGGGTGGTTTGGTGGTGGGCTGGCAAATCCGCCGTCCGTCCCCGCCTAAATCAGAAACGACCGCATCAACTGACCTGAGTAATCAAAACGTATCCTTTATTCAAGAAGATACTTATCAAGAAGACACTCAGTCGCTGCAATCGCTCCAACTGGCATATCATATGGCGGCAGAGATGAGCCGCTTAAAGGGAGGTTTTTTGGCGCGAACTTCGCATGAACTGCGATCGCCCATGAGCGGGTTGATTGGTATGCAGCAGTTGATTTTGGCAGACTTGTGCGATAGCCCAGCAGAGGAACGAGACTTTCTTACTCAGGCAAATGCAGCGGCATTACGCATGGTAAAGGTGCTGGATGATGTGATTGATATTGCCAAAGTGGAACATGGCACCAGCGAACTCGCTATTCAACCGATACAACTCAATATGCTGCTGCTCAATCTATATACTGCGACCCATTTACAAGCGCAAAATCGCAACTTGCAGTTATATATTCCGGCGGTGAATGAAGCGATTTATGTGATGGCTGATCCTCGTCGGTTGCAGCAGGCATTGATTCACTTGGTGGATGGCGCGATCGCAAATTCAGAGGATGGCAGCATCACAGTGTTTCTGGGTGCAGTGGATTCAGCCTCGATCCAGCTTTGGATTGACCAGCCGCTACCAGCCAATGTGTGGAATCAACCGCTAGAATTTCTTCCGCCTGCGATCGCACCACTGGAGTTAGGGTTGAAGAATGCCTTAAAGAAAGGTGCGATCGTGCAGCAGGCGACTACGCCGTTTCCGTCGCTTAGCTTTATCCGATTGTTAACTCAAAAACTATTGGTTTCCATAGGTGGAAGCTTGGAGATTCTTTCTTGGCAAGAGTCAGTGTCGCTGAATCAAACCCGAATTCAATGTACGATTCCTTTGGTAATTGCATAGACAAATATACACAGACAAATATACATAGACAAATAAAAACGGGAATGATACCCATCATCCCCGTTTGTCTACTTACTGAGAGTTTCGAGATTACATCACTGGAATGTACTGCTCTTTCTCAGGTATATCTGTATACTCAGCCACGATTTGCCGGAACTCGTCGCCATCAATGGTTTCTTTTTCGATTAATAAATCCACTAGGCGATCGACGACCACGCGATTTTCTCGCACAATTCGACGAGCATCGTTGTAGCAATGCTCCACAATGGAACGCACTTGAGCGTCAATCCGAGACGAAATTTCTTCGGAATATTCCGATCGCGTCATCAAATCTCGACCCAAAAACACCTCGCCAGACTGGCTTTCCAGGGAAAGAGGACCCAAATCAGACATGCCATAACGGGTAACCATTTGGCGCGCCATGGAACTAACCTGCTGCAAATCGTTGCCTGCGCCTGTGGTCACTTCGGCATCGCCAAACACCACTTCCTCAGCCGCACGACCGCCCAAGGCTCCAGTGATTCGCGCCAAAATTTGCGATCTCGAAATCAAGCTTTGTTCATCACTGGGCGAGAACCAGGTCAACCCACGCGCCTGACCACGGGGAACTAGAGTGACTTTTTGTACTGGGTCATGACCTTTCACCAGAGTGCCAATGATCGCATGACCAATTTCGTGGTAGCCAATCAGTCGTTTGCTCTTGCCATCGGTTAGTGGAGTGCCTTCCATGCCTGCAATTACGCGATCGATCGCAGCATCAATCTCCGACATGGTGACGGCATCTTTACGGCGACGAGCGGTGAGGATAGCGGCTTCATTCAACAGGTTTGCCAAGTCAGCCCCAGAGAAACCCGGAGTGCGACGGGCGATCACATCCAAAGAAACATCATCTGCTATTTTCTTGTCACGAGCGTGAACCTGTAGTACCTCTAACCGTCCCTTGATATCCGGCACATCGACTTCAATTTGGCGGTCAAATCGCCCTGGGCGAAGCAATGCGGAATCTAGTACATCGGGGCGGTTAGTTGCCGCGATGATGATCACCCCGGTGTTGCCCTCAAACCCATCCATTTCGGTGAGTAGCTGGTTGAGGGTTTGCTCGCGTTCATCGTTGCCACCGCCAATGCCTGCACCCCGCTGCCGACCAACTGCGTCAATTTCATCAATGAATACGATGCAGGGAGCATTTTCTTTCGCTTTCTTAAACAAATCGCGGACACGAGAGGCACCCACGCCCACAAACATTTCTACAAACTCCGAGCCAGAGATGCTGAAGAACGGAACTCCTGCTTCACCCGCGATCGCTTTTGCAAGTAACGTTTTACCCGTGCCAGGAGGACCGACTAGCAGCACACCCTTAGGGATCTTCGCGCCTACTGCGGTGAAACGCTCTGGCTTTTTGAGGAATGTAACAACCTCTTGCAGTTCTTCTTTCGCTTCTTCAATCCCAGCCACATCATCAAACATGACTCCAGTTTTAGCATCCATTTGAAAACGAGCCTTCGACTTACCAAAGCTCATTGCCTGTCCAGGACCACCGGGCACATTGCCTGAGCGGCGAAATAAGAAAAACAAGCCCCCAATCAGCAGCACTGGGAAAATTAAATTGCCCAACAAGCTCCAAACGGCACTGCCATCGTTGCGAGTAGGGTGAACATCCAAATTAATGTTTTCTTTTCTTAAGCGAGAAATTAATTCGGGCGAGTTTCCAGGCAAATCGACCCGTAGCCGTTGAACCCGGTTATCTAGCTCTGAATCGACCGCTTCCACGATCGCCGTGCGACCTTCATCGTATAAGTCAACGCTCACAACCCGTGATGCATCCAGATATTCCAGAAAACGTCCATAGGTCATCCGGGTACTTGCTGCATTCTTGCTGTTGACGTTTGCCGTAGGAGTAACAAATGAACTCTGCCACAAGAAAAAGCCAATTACCAAAGCTGGCAATGCCCACAGTAAAGCCGTTCTCCAAGAAAATTTCATAAATCGCGCCCTTTAACTACAGCCGTAACTAACCACCTAATAACAGCACATCTATGCCTTCACTAACCCGACAGCACCCATGCTTTTAACTCGCTCTACCGTTGCTAGCAATGTCTATTACTAGAATTGCTTAATCAACAATCAGTAGATGAATCTGTTACCGTTGAACTCGAATTGTTAACTAAATTTAACTTATTTTTCATCCAATCAACAACCACACCTTACTTCTTTAGGGCAGTCGCTGTCCTGCTTTTTACCGCTCGTGCTGCATTGTAGACCGATTGCCGCTTTAAGGTTTCATTGGCAAACTCAGCTTCAATTTCTCAGGAAGCATGATAGTGGAATACGCAGAGTTCGGAGCGCAAAAATTCATCTTCGCTTCTCCACTTGTGGCTTGGGGTTCAAAATTATTGTTGATACACGATGAAGCCCGCGATCGCGTCTAGTAATGCTTCTGGTTCATCGACTCGAATGCTGTGCCCACTGTTTTCAAAAATTCGCAGATCCGCGTTAGGAATGAGTTGGGCGATTTCCTCTGAAAATTCGGGGTGACAGATCCAGTCATGTCGTCCCGCAATCACCAGCGTTGGAGCGGTAATCCGATGCAGTTGATCGCGGATATCGTAGGTTCGCAACCAGCCGCCAAATGCCACATTGATCGCATCGGCGGAGAGAATGGCGCGGTGTAAGTTGGGTTGAGCAGCGGCGGGGTTGTAGGTGATGGAATAAAGGGGTGCCATGATGCGGAAGTATTCTTGTAGATGTGCCTCATCCCGAAAGGTGCCGTTCCAGAGATGCTCGGCGGTCGCCTGTTGTGATGCCGTCCCGTTCTTCGCTAGAGTCGCCTGCGCCCGCTGCAAAAATCGCGAATCTGCCACGGTCACGATCGCCATCAGATGCGACACGTTTGCTGGATAGCGGCTGGCATAGGTGAGTGCCACCATGCCGCCATAGGATGCGCCAATCACAACGATTTTGCCTAGACCCAAGTGCTGGCGCAGCGCTTCCATGTCTTCCACGTTGTTGTCGAGCGTGTAGGTGGCTGGGTTGCCGCGCTGCGATCGCCCCTGCCCCCGATGGTCAAAATACACAAGCTGCATTTTTTGACTGAGCGGTGTGAAAGTGGGCTTAAACGAGGTGTGGTCGGCTCCGGGTCCACCATGCACTACAAAGGCGATCGGCTTCTCCCTCATGCGATCGCCATCGGGCACCAATCCCGCACCTTCCACATCAAAATAAATTTCTGTATCTCGAATCTTTGCCCGCATTAATAAACCGCACTCCTGCTTTGTCTTTTTTATAAGGGCTTTTTGCTAAGATAAGCGCTAACGCGTTGGGTTAGTGTGCCTTAAAGTGTAGGCATTGATCAAAGTCCATTTTAAAAAGCTGCCCTATGCAGTCGCTAGGTAACGCTGTCTCACCAAATTTTGCAGGTTCTGTTACGTCTAATTGAACTCAGCCCTAGTTCTTCCTAGAATCCATGAATTCAGCGTCAGAAATGTCTCTACATGAGTTGGCATTGCAAGATGAGTTTTCTCCGCCTGCACTTCAGCTTAGCCCCACTTCGTTTAAGTCCATTAGTGACTCCATAATCAATCTACTAGTTGAGCAAAAAATTCCAGCCTTGGTATGGGCAAAACTTCCTAAAGGAGAGACGTGGCACACAGCGCTTGAGCAATATGCCCATCTAGAAGGAATTTCTAAAACAATTTACAGTTTTGCCCATCGACGAGAGGAGCTTGAACCGATCAGAGCTTCTCATCCAGATTCTCCAACTACTACTCGATTCAGCTTGCTACCTGATATTTCGGCGATGACTAATATTGCTGAGCGGGTAAGCACGATGCCAATTTTTCCGGTGCAGTTGGCTCCAGAAAATGCGTTGCGGCGAGAGTATTTCTTAATGATCTGGTCGGCGCAGTTTCCTATCGCGCTGTTTGCTCGTCGCTCTCAGTCTGCTCAATCCTCTAAGATTGCCGATCTTGCCGCTTTAGATACAATCAGCAGCTACGGGCAGGTTTCTCAGCTATTAGACACGGGCGATCGCAAACAGATGCTTTTGGCACGATGCTCATGGGATGCAACGTTAATTAAACGTGCCTTGCATAGGCTTGAACAAATGCTTGCTTGTCTAATGGCTGATAAATTGGCGCTGCATCCTGATGAATTAGCAACCTTGCAAACGTTTACTGCTGACTTAGTGACCCATTGGACAAATCAACGGCTAGCCTTGACTTCTAACGAATTAAATTTAAGGGTAATAGAGCAATTATTTGGTCAAACTTTGCAGCAACAAGAAGACCTTTGGCAACGGAATAATACCTATCGCAAACAGGCAGAAGGGGCAGATTCACTGCGGTTACAAAATGAGGAGTTGTTGGATACGTTGCGGTTAAAAGATGAATTCCTCAATACAGTAGGGCAGGAATTGCGAACCCCGTTAACGACGATCAAAACGGCGCTGTCGCTATTAGCGTCGCCCACAATTAAGCTGCCTCAGCGCCAGCGGTATATGGAGTTGATTGCGAAGGAGTGCGATCGCCAAAGTTCTTTAATCACCAGCCTGCTAAATCTAGTTGATCTCGATCAGGTGGTCGATCAATCGGCGCTGCCAGCATTACGGTTAAGCGATGTCGTTCCGGGTGTCGTCACGACCTATCAGCCTGTCGCAGAGGAAAAAGGAATTCAGCTAGTCTACACAGTGCCAGAAGATCTCTTGCCAGTTGCCTGCATGAGTAATTGGCTGAAGCAAATTGTGATTAATCTCCTGCACAATGCGATTAAATTCACTCCGACTGGAGGGCAGGTATCGGTTCGTGCGAAACAACAAGGAGACTATGTGCAGCTAGAAATTCGGGATACGGGTGTGGGGATTGCACCTAGCGAAGTCCCTAAAATTTTCGATCGCTTTTATCGGGTTCGCCAATCTGCCGATGACTCTAGCGGCGCTGGATTAGGGCTAACGATTGTGCAGCAATTACTGTTGCACTGCGGCGGATCGATTTCAGTTAAAAGCAGAGTCGGGGAAGGCTCCACATTCAATGTGCTGCTGCCTGTCTATAAATCTTCGGCTGATCTGGGTTTGTAACTCTTGGTTTATGATTCAGCCGCTACAGAATCTTGTGTAAGGGCGTAGCATTCGGCAGTCGATCTCCGATTGAATCGTTAAAATGATGCCCGAATGCTACGCCCCTACGGAAATCTGGACATCAACAAAAATTTATAGGTGGCTAAAACTTTGTGTTTCCGAAGAAATTACAAAGTTTGTCCGGTTTTCGATAAATTCAGACTATCAATACTGGAGATGACTGCTGTTTCTCCGATGTAGCTATTTTTTAAAACCTTGATTAGACTAAATGGCGTATACCAATATGAACTTGAATAGTTCTTTAAAGACGCGAATTACATCATTTTCGGCGTGACGTATGGTCGTGACCATCGGCAGAGAAATTATTGCGAAAATTCCTGTTAAACGGCTGTAAGATGCGGTACGACTTGTTTCATTCGCCTCAAGCTATTGCCTCAACCTTAACGTTTGCCTCAATAGGTTTTATACATTTCACATGAAGTCAGTGTTTGATTCTTCTTTCCAACGTCAAATCTCGCGACGCGCATTACTAAAACTGGCTGGCGTTAGCACCTTTGGCGGGTTTGTGGGCTATTCTCGATTTTCTAAACCACAGCCGAGTGTGTTTCAACCCGCGATTCTTTCTTTACCTTACCGGATCAATAAACCAAAAAGCGTGATTGTGGTAGGCGGCGGGTTGGCTGGGCTTGCGGCTGCTCACGAGTTAAGCCAACGCGGTTTTCAGGTGACAGTGCTGGAGCGATCGCCCCAGTTAGGCGGCAAAGTTGCCAGTTGGCAAATTAACGTCAACGGTGAACCGATGATGATGGAACATGGATTTCACGGCTTTTTTCCGCAATATTACAATCTCTGGAGTTTGATAGAAGAGATCAAAATTCGCGATAATTTTAAGTCGCTCGACTATTACTCGGTGGTTTATAAGGGCGATCGCTATCAGCCAGAAGTGTTTCGCCCCAGTCATTCTGCCTTTCCTTGGAATATTGTTGATTTGGCAATATCTTCCACTAATCGGTTGCGCTGGGGCTTAAACCTGACTAGCCCTCAACATTGGCAAGTCTTTCGCGAAATCACAGGGTTCAATTCGGCTCATAGCTACGAGCGTTTAGATAATATGTCGGTTACAGAATGGGTCAACAAGGGCATTCCCCGTGGATTGTATGATCTATATTTTTTGCCGTTTGCTAAATCTAGCCTCAACTCGCCGGATATGCTAAGTGCTGGGGAACTGATGCAATTCTTCCACTTCTATTTCTTTGGCAATCCAGAGGGCTTGGCGTTTAACGGCACAAAGCAAGACATGGGGCGCAGCTTGGTAGACCCGATCGCGCAGTCAATTGTGAACCAAGGCGGCAAGATTTTGACCGAGGTTTCCGTCAGCAATATTCATTGGAACCAGGGCAAAATTGAATCGCTCACCTATCAAAAGGGCAATGAAGCCGCGACCATTCCTTTTTGGGTGAAAGCAAACCCAGCTTTAGATGCTGCAAGTCAAAGCGAACTGGCGTTTTATGGAGCGGGCGATCGCGTGTATGCCATCAACGCTGCTAAAAAAGCGGCGATTTCGCTCACCTGCACACATCAGGGCTGCACCGTTCATCCCCAAGATAACGGCGAATTTCACTGCCCTTGCCACGGTGCCGTGTTTGATCAAAACGGTAAAGTCGTTAGTGGACCTGCCCAACGAGATTTACCGCAGTTCACAGTAATGGGCAAAGCAGAAGACACGGTTCAGCTTGTAGCGGTAGAAACTGCCGCACCCGAATCGAATCCCCCGGAAACCTTGCAGGCTGACTATTACGTGATCGCCGCAGATATTCCGGGCGTGCAAAATCTTTTTTCTGGGATGACGGGCGAGGTTCACGCCCAAGTGAAACAACAGGTGAAACAGCTTGCCGTTGCCGACCCATTCGCCGTCTGTCGCCTTTGGTTCGATCGCGACTTTGACTGGGATCAAAGCTGGTTCACGTCGCTTTCTGGCTATCGCCTCACCGACAGCATCACACTTTACCATCGGATTCAAGATGACTACATTGCTTGGGCAGAGAAAACTGGCGGTAGCGTCGTAGAACTCCATGCTTACTGCTACAAGGAAAAAGAATTTCCCACGCAAGCAGACTTGCTCAGCACGTTTGAGCAGGAGCTATACGAAATCGTGCCCGATCTAAAAAATGCCGTGATGCTGCATCGCGAATTGGTGAATCAGAAGAACTTTGCCGGATTTCCACCAGGCAGCTATCGCGATCGCCCCTCTAACCAAACTGCTGCCGCCAACCTCCTGTTTGCGGGAGACTGGGTAAAAATGCCCTTCCCCTGCGGATTAATGGAGCGCGCCGTTAGCAGCGGTTTACTTGCCAGCAACGCCATTTTGGAGCAAGAAGGCTTGCAGGGTCGCACGTTGCTCACGGTCAAACCCAAGGGAATGCTGTCTTTCTTGGCGTAAAGAGAAAAATCTTTGCATGATGAAGTAGGTAATTTTTTTAGGTAATTTTTCTTGGGAGGATTGCGGCGAACCATTGCTCCACGCGATCGCCCATTGCTTCAAGAGAATAATCTTGTTCAGCAGATTCGCGACAGGTGCGGCGATCGATCTGGTCAATTTTGGCGATCGCGTCAACCAATCCCTTGACGCGATCGGGCGGCACCAACCAGCCTGTTTTGCCATGTTGAACAATTTCCGCAGGACCACCGCGATCGTAGGCAATCACTGGAACGCCACAGGCAAGCGCTTCGATCGCCACATTGCCAAAGGCTTCCACCCAACGTGGAGTCATCAGCAGCGCCCGACAGTTGCCCAATTCTTGCTGCAACTCCGCTGTCGATAAAAATCCTTCATAGGTCACAGGCGCATCGGGATACTGGTCGCAAATGTCTTGCCAGTAGGCAACATCCTGCAACAAGCCCCAAACTTTCAGGGGAATTCCGGTCGCTTGTGCAGCAATCACGGCATCTTCTAAGCCTTTTTCGGGAGCAAGCCGACCGACCCACGCCAGCGCATTCTCAGGCTCAGCACAAAACTGGTATTGAGATAGATCAAAGCCATTGCCTACCACACGACAGCGATCGCCGAACTCAAAGGTGGCTGCTTGGGCGCGGCTGTGGAGGGCGATCGTGCCAGGAAAATCAGTGGCAATCTGCCCAATGATTTGATCCGTCGCATCGGTTAGAGAACCCATGCTGACTAGATGAGCGATCGGTGTTTGAAAAAACGGAGTCAGGTAAAAGGGCAGCCAGTCATAGGCAAAGTTAAGAATCAGGTCGTAGTTTGCTTGCACCTGTCGAGCATAGCTCCACATATTTGCCAAGACCGACTCCGGCGGCATCGCTACCCAAGCATCACGCCCTTCACTCTGTGCCGTACTTTGCAGCCGACCCGGAATTTCAATTACCGGAAAGCCTCGCAGAATCGAGCCTGCTGGAGCAACGATCTCGATCGTGTGATTGCGATCGCGCAATGCTTGAGCAATATTTTTCAGCGTCAGTTCCACGCCGCCGCCCATCCCAGAACCCAACGGACCCACCGAGGTCGAGAGAAACAGCAGCTTTAAAGGCGAAACAGAATCCATCATGGCGTGTCTAGTCCTGCTCTGCTATTGGCACAGGCAGTTGAGCGGATTCTGGAATCGGGGGAGTCGCCGGTTGATCGAGTTGCAATACTTCCGATATGGGAACTTGCCGCATGGTTTGAAATTTCTCAGCCAGCACATCGCGCTGATTAATCAGATAAATGCTGACCAGCGTTAGCCCAACGCCTATCCACTGAATTTGGCTTAGCATTTCACCCAGAAACAGATTACCAAAGAAGAGCGCAAACACAGGCGTGAGAAAGGTTAAAGAACTGAGGCTAGTCAGACTACCGCTAGCGGCAAAGTAGAAAAATAACCCATAGGCGATCGCGCTACCAAAGATAGTGGAGTAGCCCATTGCCAGCCAGTTCGCCGCATCTAGATGAACAAATTGCTCTGTTTCAAACCGAGCCGAGAGAGCAAACAGCGGCAATCCACCCACAATCATGTGCCAACCCGTTGCCGCGATCGGATCAGCATAACGACTCACATATCGCATCAGCACCGTTCCCACCGCCATCGACAACGATGCCAATAGCATCAACCACTGCCCATTCTGAAACAAATCATTGACTAGATCGATTCCCAACTGAGTGCTGCTTACCGATACCTGACCCTGAAGCAAACTTGCAATCCACTCATCGGGCAACCCCAAAAGGCTAATCCCCGCAATGCCAAAGCCTAGCCCCAGCAAACCCCACAGCCCAATCGTTTCGCCAAACAACAGCCACGCCATCAGCGCTACAGCTAACGGTTGGGAATCGATCATCACCGAGCCTAACCCTGCCCCAGTTCTGACTAAGCCTTCCGCCAAAAAACCCTGAAACATCGCGCCATCAATCAAGGCAAAGAGCGCAATCCATAGCCAAGCCTGCCAGCCTTTGGGCTGCGGCTTGCCGCTAATCATTGCCGTTGCCAACACCAAAAAACCCGCTGGAACCAGTCGCACTGCTGCCATAAATAGCGGAGTCGTGTTTGGCATCACTCCTTTCATCGCAACCATCGCCGTTCCCCAAAAGAAAAAAGGAGCAATCAGCAGCAATGGATACAATGGGAGTTTAGTCTTAGCAGACTCGGTGTTCATGAGTTTAGTTTGCTGGAAAGTGGACAGGCAGAAATGGTTATTCAAAAAAATCAGCCTTAGTTTAGACGGCTTACTGGTGGCAACCTATCTATCACTCATCTAATCGTAACTAATTCTATACTTATGTTAAGGGCTAGACGTGTTTAGCGATACGTCTAGCGTTGAATCCTTTTAGTGAATGACACGCATCATGGTTTGGCCGTTTAAGCCTCGATTTAAGAAACAAATTGCTCGGATTGAAATCAATGGCGCGATCGCGGGGGCAACTCGCAAGCACGTCTTAGAAGCATTAAAGACGGTTGAGGAGCGCAAATTTCCGGCATTGCTGCTGCGGATAGATAGCCCCGGCGGCACAGTAGGCGACTCTCAGGAAATCTATACTGCCCTCAAGCGCCTTCAAGAAAAGATCAAAATTGTCGCGAGTTTTGGCAATATTTCAGCATCCGGCGGTGTATACATCGGCATGGGTGCCCAACACATCATGGCAAACCCCGGCACGATTACTGGCAGCATTGGAGTGATTTTGCGCGGAAATAACCTGGAGCGTTTATTAGAGCGCGTCGGTGTGTCTTTTAAGGTGATCAAGTCAGGTCCTTACAAAGACATTTTGGCATTCGATCGCGAAATGACCGAGCCAGAGCGCCATATTTTGCAAGAACTGATTGATGTCACCTATCAACAGTTTGTCCAAACCATTGCCGACGCTCGCCACCTTGCCGTGGATACCGTCAAAACCTTTGCAGATGGGCGGGTATTTAGTGGGCAGCAAGCGTTGGGATTGGGCGTAGTTGATCGCTTAGGCTCAGAAGAAGATGCTCGTCGGTGGACAGCCGAATTAGTCGGTCTAGATCCTGAAAAAACTCGCTGCTTCACGTTAGAAGAACGCAAGCCTTTGGTCAGTCGGCTGCTGTCGCGTGAGTCAAGCCAGCTTAGCTCAATCATCAACCTACCGGGTATGGCGGCTGGGGCAAACTGGCTAGAGTTTGAGCTGTCTACCAATGGACTACCGCTATGGCTTTACCGTCCCTAATTGCCTAAGTGAATCGTTGTATTGCGATCTCACCTTTTTGCTATGCTGGCAAAGCTTAGATTGAACGCCGTGATTAAGAGCAGTAGAGCGTGATAGACTAAGTGTTCCTTGTGCGGGTGTGGCGGAATTGGTATACGCGCACGCTTGAGGTGCGTGTGGCTTTGCCTTGCGAGTTCGAGTCTCGCCATCCGCATACGATTACAAATAGAAAGCCCAGTCACCGACTGGGCTTTCTATTTACAGGCATTTTGTCAGTCAGATACCTGACTTATAAACCCAGTTCGTTGCCACGACGATATTGCAGGTAAGCAGCAACAAATAAGCCAGCCAAGGTGATTGGAACTAAACCAAGCACAATACCCAGAAGAATTGGTTCGATCACTGTAAAACTCCCTCTAGTTCTTATAAGTCCAACAAATCAGCTTCTTTCCCATGTTACCGGGTTCAGCCTCAAAAATTGAGGGTAGCGAAATGGATCTTTTAGAAACGCATGAACGAGTGTGCCAAGTTATATACACAAATTAAAGTTCGCAATTTAAGGTTGTATTTTTGCAAAGTTATCTAAAGAAGCTCTAAACTAAGGAAATCCGTAAGAGATCGACTGCCTACGGATCTTAAAACATTCTTTAAAAAACTTTTGGACAATCAAGTTCTTAGAAAAGCCACTTTTCCTTATCAAGCTGCGCTGGGTATCTTGGCAGCGATCGCGATCGCCTTTTTGGGGCTGCTAGGGTTTCATCAATTTCGCACGGCTGATCCTTACATTCAAAGCGTTTTAGTGCTTCACGGAGACATTGCTCAGGGAAATGCTATCTTTCAGATGAATTGCGCTGGATGTCATGGCACCTTTGCAGATGGGCTTGTAGGACCCAGCCTCCGGCATGTCTCTTCTCGCAAATCTGAAGTGGGCATGATTCACCAGGTGACGAGCGGTCGCACTCCTCCAATGCCGCAGTTTCAGCCATCGCCTCAAGAAATGGCAGATTTACTTCGCTATCTCGAAAGCCTTTAGCATGACGAAATCGGTTGATTGGATTGTGGTGGGTGCCGGAATCACAGGTGCAGCGATCGCATACGAGCTTGTGCGGCAAGGATTTTCAGTCTTAAGGCTAGAGCAACATGCCACGCTGCAAGGCTCCTCTCGCTATGGCTATGGAGGAATTGCTTACTGGGCAGGCACCACAGACTTGACTCGCCAACTGTGTGCTGAGGCACGCGCCATACATCCAATCTTGTCTGATGAATTAGGAGAAAGCACCCAATTTCGAGAAATAGATTTGGTGCTGACGATCGCCCTAGAAACCGATCCGCTGGCGATCGCCCAATCCTACGCCGCTGTTGCGGTTCCACCTCGGTTAGTCAGCGCAGAAGAAGCCTGTGACTTAGAGCCATTGCTCAATCCTGATGCGATCGCAGGTGCATTAACCATCAAACATGGACATCTCCATCTTGGAGAAACTATTAACGCTTACACTCAGGCATTTACGCGGCTGGGCGGTCAGGTTCATATTGGTCAGGTAACCGGATTGCTGCAACAAGCAGGAAAAGTGAGTGGCGTAACCTGTGAGAATGAATCCTTTTTGGGTGCCAATGTGGTCGTCTGTGCGGGAGCCATGAGCCGGGAGTTGTTGAAATCCGCTGGAATATCAATACAACAATACTTTACCCATGCCGAGCTAATTGAAACGCCGCCTGTAGATATCAAGCTGCGATCGCTGATCATGCCTGCCAATACTCAACGGTTCAAATTGGAGGCAACTTCCAGCACTGTGGAACTTGACCCATTGTGGGATGAACCAGGGCACGAACTGATTCCTCCAATTCTTGATGCAGGCGCGATTCAACTGATGGATGGCACTCTGCGAATTGGACAGGTGAGCCGCAGCTTAACCGACCCCAATGCTGCGATCGATGCGGCTGCAAGTGAACAGGCAATGCGAACCCAAATTGGTAGAATTCTCCCAGCGCTGAAAGATTTGCCTGGAACTTGGCACCATTGCTTAATTGCCTTTAGCCGCGATTCTTTGCCGCTAGTAGGCACCGTTGCGGGTGTAGAGAATGTGCATCTTTTTTCAGGCTTTAGCAATCCACTGGCGATCGTTCCTCCTGTCGCCCGTCGTTTTGCCCAAGCCGCGACTGACGCGATCGCAACCACAAAAGACCCACTCCTTGTCCAACTCTCACCCAATCGTTTCACCTGAAGATATCAGGATCATGCCCGATTCGACCGAAAATGAAGCCCTCGAAATTCTCCAGACTCTTATTTCTCGACCTTTTGAAGACTGTATTCCAGTGGGGCGAAATTTCCCAGCACTGACAACCAAACATAGTATTTATGCAGTCAGACATCGAACGGAAGGACTGTTGTATATTGGCAAGTCTCAAAACCCAAAACAACGGTTTATGGGTGGGCATAAAGCTTTAGTTTGGTGCTGGATTGCGCGATACGCTCCCGATGATGTCAGGCTTACTGCTTATCCCCTCGATTACCGACAGTGGACAACGCTATCATTGAATCTAGAAACATTGATCATCCAGGCAACCAAACCGCCATTTAATGCCCAAATTCCGATGAGGGATTGACGATGCAAGTAACCCAGTCGATACAACATCTTGATGCTGAAACCGCCAGATATTTTCTGGAAAAGTTACCAGAGCATATCAGGCAGGCATTTTTAGCCCGTGCAGCAGAGATTGATTACCCAGTGGAAGCGGTTTTGGAGTCGGCGATCGCCGCTTCCCTCGATCCGGATGCCCTAAGCTTTGTGGACTGCAAGCCGATGACAGGTATGGAACGAATGGCAAGTTAGATACTTTGGATTCCAGACACTTTGGAAACTATGCGCCTCTAATTAGCCTCTCAGCCAAAAAAAGAGCTTTGCATTACTGCAAAGCTCCTATGGATGTTGAGGATGAAACTTTTTAGAAGCTGAACTGCGTTCTCAGGTTGAACACATAAATGTTGGGGTTACTGTTGAAGTTATTGGCATTAAAAATTGCGTAAAACGCAGGCACCAATGAAATGTTGTCGGTAATTGGATAGTAGTAAGATGCCTCCAACTCATACATTGTGCCGCCATCGCCGCCGCCTGCTGCAAAGAAGCGTCGTCCCTGTTGAATATCCATTGGCATCAAGAAGGTGATTACGCCCAACGAACCCTTCTTCACCAGGTCAGGGAACCCTAGCCCTGCTTGAAACGCTTGAGTCCGAACCAGCTTGTCAATCGGCTGAAGCGTCGTCCAGCCCAAACCATAGCGCCCGAAAACACCGAACTTCGGCGTAATTGACCAGTCCGCGCTAATTCCCATATGGTGAGACGTAGCAGACTTCAGCCCGCCATTGATTGCACCCGTGACTGGAGCGATGGTTGAAAAACCGGGACCCGCATCCAGATAGCCGTAAGGGATGGGTTCACCCGTCGCGCCGCCTATCTGCCCATTGCCATAGGCGATCTGACGAGTGTAGGAATACAATCCCCGAATATTGATGTTTCGGGTTGGAGAAAAGGTTAACTCGGCAGTGGATGTATTGGTGCCACCAAACACGCCAAATCTGGGGTTACTAGAGGTGTTGAAACCAAACTGAGCCGGTAGAAACTCTGTGTTCTCACCCAAATAGGCAGCCGCAAATCGCAGCTTTGGGCTGATGTTCCACTCAATTACCGCGCCTGAACCTCGGTCAACCGCGTTTGAAAGCGTACTGCCGATGGAATCAAAACTACTGGCACCCGTGATGAAGAAAGTGTAGCGATTAAAGTCGAAATAACGATACCAGTTCACTCGCGGACCAACGGTAATGGTAACTTTGTCACCTAGGGGAAAAGTGTAGAACAGATCGTGAATTACAACATCGGCTCTACCATTTGTGTCTCCAGCCGTTTGATCAGTAAACGGAGTACCAAAGGAGTTGAAAAAACCTGCCGACGCAAACTGGTTGGCAGGAGAGATGCCGTTCCCTGCTGCCAACTGAATCACCAAACTATCCCGCCCCGTAAACGAGGTATTGAACGTGAGCCATGTGAGGAAGCTGGCAGTGGGTTGAGCTTCATCTGTGGTTAAAACAATTGGAGCACCATTTGCATTTCTAGCGCCCGCAAACCGAACATCTGCTGGTGCGCCAGGAACACCTTCGTACAGAATATTTTTGTCAAAGCTAGTCGCGCCCGTGTAGTTAAACCAAACATTACCGCTGAGTTTGGTCGTAGTAGAGAACTGCTGTTTTTCTAGGGTTGCAGTCCGCACTTCCAGCGCATCGACTCGACCGCGCAGGGCAGCAAGCTCAGCCGCAAATTCTTCCTGAAGTCGTTTAACAACTTCCAGATCTTCTTTTTTGACAAAATCAGCGGTAGCAGCGGCGATCAGTTCTTGAATCTTGTCTAGGCAGGCATTTAAGCCAGCGGCAAATTCATAGCGAGTCAGTGCGCGGTTGCCTCGAAAGGTCTTGTCGGGATAGCCCACAATACATCCATAGCGCTCAACTAGAGATTGAAGCGCCTGAAATGCCCAATCCGTGGGTCTTACATCGGTTAGCTGAGATACGGAAGTGACTTGATCTTGCTGAGCTTCGTCGGACTGATCTGCATTATCTAGACTATTTGCAGTGGAGATTACATCGTCGATTTTAGAAACTGCTGCCGCATCTGCTATTAGCAGTGGAGAGACATTGGGTTTAGCAGGTTGGCGTTCTGACGCGATCGCACTAGAACTAATCAAACCAACAGCACTAGAAGCGAGTAAAGCTGTCCAAATCATGGCTGGCAACTTTGGTTTTGCCTTGTAAAACAGTTGAATGGATACCATCGAACCTCACACCTCAAGAACGACTACATTAATAGCCTGGATATCTATCATCCTTTAGATACAGAATATTAGCAGAGCAGCCAAGAGCAATTATGTAACAT
>Ga0163155_10002084_pt1 | contig 22926 bp, 28 predicted proteins | sample OliLakLV19SP4G1_FD_148611 | JGI IMG/M metagenome (GOLD analysis project Ga0163155, IMG submission 148611) | Freshwater microbial mat bacterial communities from Lake Vanda, McMurdo Dry Valleys, Antarctica - Oligotrophic Lake LV.19.SP4.G1 | ecosystem: Environmental > Aquatic > Freshwater > Lake >... | reverse complement strand
TCCGATCGGGAACTCCAAATTGTCGAACTAGTGACGGCGGGCTTAACCAACCAAGAAATTGCCGAACAGCTTGAAATTAGCAAGCGCACGGTAGATAACCACATCAGCAACATCTTGACGAAGACCGGCACCGGGAATCGAGTTGCCCTCGTGCGCTGGGCTTTACAGTGGGGCAAGGTCTGTTTGGATGAAGTGAATTGCTGCGTCTTGCCGACGGCGGCTGTACTGCCTCGGACGATTGAGATTCAGCCAATTGAGATTCAGCCAATTGAGCCAAAGTCCATTGAGCTAGAGCCAATAGATTCGGAGGGTGTAGAGCCTGAATCAGTTACAACTCCAGCAGAATTACAGCCATTCTTGGTTGAATAAAGCCACTAAATAAAGCCACTATAGGAGAGTGGCAACTTCACGTCGCGTAAGGTCTGTAGTAGATTGAAATCCGGGCTGAACTGAGCTGCGCCGCCTATGATCTCCGCCTATGATTCTCGCCAAACTCGTCAGCGATCGCCAACAACCAGGGTAAAGACGACCGTGCAGCAGCATGAAATTTCTAATCAGCGGATGCCGTTAGCTGTGTACCGAGAAGTAGCCGCCCACCTGCGCCAGGTAGCTGGGGTGGAAGCAGTGCTGCTGCCCCAGACGTCGCAGGTATTTGACTATCAGCAAAGCCAAGTGGGCGGCCTGCAATTTCAGTACACGGACGCTGCCGATGCAGCGACTCGTCAGCGCGTTGCACAGATTTTGCAGTACTATGGCGATCGCTATGGCGCGTGGATCACGCGTTAATGTCAAGTCCTCCCTTCACCCGATCTCTTTTGGCAAAATACCTATGGGCGACATTCAAGCACTACGCGGCACGCGCGACATTTTGCCAGACGAAGTGGGCTACTGGCAGCGCGTGGAAGCTGTAGCGCGCGATATTTTGGGCAAAGCTGCCTATCGAGAAATCCGCACGCCCATTTTTGAACAAACTGAGCTGTTTGAACGGGGGATCGGCGAAGCCACCGATGTGGTGGGCAAAGAGATGTACACGTTTACCGATCGGGGCGATCGCTCTATCACGTTGCGCCCAGAGATGACGGCTGGGCTAGTGCGATCGCTAATCGAGCACAAGCTCTATGCCACCGGCACGGTGCAGCGGCTGTGGTGCGTTGGCCCCGTGTTTCGCTATGAGCGACCGCAGGCTGGTCGGCAGCGTCAGTTTCACCAGCTAGATGTGGAGGTGTTGGGCAGTGCCGATGCCCGTGCTGATGCCGAAGTGATCGCCCTAGCAACTGACTTGCTGCAAACCCTCGGCTTAAAAAGTCTCACCCTCGACCTCAACTCCGTCGGCACTCCCGCCGATCGCCAAGACTATCGAGCTGCCCTGATCGACTACTTCACGCCCTACAGCGCGGAACTTGATGACGATTCTCAAAACCGCCTAACCCGCAATCCGCTGCGCATTTTAGACAGCAAGCACGAGCGAACCAAGGAAATTGTCCAAGCTGCACCCAGCATTTTAGACTATCTCAGCTCCAGTTCCCAGCAACGGTTTGAGCAGGTACAGCAGCGACTCACCGATCTGGGGATCGCTTATCAGGTCAATCCTCGCCTGGTGCGCGGCTTAGACTATTACACCCATACCGCCTTTGAAATTCAGTCGGCTGACCTGGGAGCACAGGCTACCGTTTGCGGTGGCGGTCGCTATGACGGGCTGGTAACCGAACTGGGGGGACCCGAAACACCTGCCGTTGGCTGGGGACTTGGCATGGAGCGCCTGGTGCTGCTGTTGCAGAAATTTCAGCCTATCGGCGGGTCAATAGTAGATTTTTATGTCGTGTCGAAGGGCGATCGCCCCGAAGCGCAAGCCCTCGTGGTGACCCAAGCGCTGCGACGTTTGGGCTTTGCGGTAGAACTAGACCTGAGCAGCAGTGCCTTTAGCAAGCAGCTCAAGCGAGCTGATCGCAGTGGTGCCGCTGCTTGCCTAATTTTGGGCGATACCGAAGCCGAAAATGGCACTGTCCAAATCAAGTGGCTGGCCTCTGGTGAACAGCAGGCGATCGCCCAGACTGACTTACCCGATCTCGCCAACGACCTCCGGCGTCAAGTCACCGCAGCGGCAGCGGCTGTTTTGGCTTGATCCCCAAGCTGCTGAGTTGCGGTTTGAACCACCAAGACTGAGCACGATGCGTGGTGCAGCACGTAATTGCTGACGCTACCCAGCAGCGCCTCAGTCAGCCCTTTGATCCCGCGCCGTCCCAAAATCACCAAATCAGCGTTCCAACTGCTGGCCAGCTCGCAAATTCCGCGTCCAGCATCTACGCAGCGGTAGCTAAATTCTGCTGGCACGCCTTGCTGAGTGGCCACTTTTGTGTAATGCTCTAGCATTTCCCGAACGGTACTCACTTGCAAATCTAACTGCTCTTGCTGCACTTTATACGTCTGGCTGATCAAATGCGGAGATAGACCAAACTCACCCGGCATGAGCATCGGCCCTAGCAACACCTCAGGCATCAGACAATGAAGCAACATCAAGCTAGATTTTTGGATTTTGGCCAAATCGAGCGCTTGGGCAAACACGGCCTGCCCCAGAGGAGATTGATCGATAGCCACAAGCAGCTTGGAATAGGTCATAAAGGTATCCCTATAAGTGAAGCGATCAAGGGATGGAGCAGCACACACGCAGCATGTACAACGAGCAACGATAGACCCTGGATGAATCTTCTTAGTGTCTAGCTCTTAGTGTCTAGCCCTTAGACCGTCGAATCATGCCTGTTGGGGTGATGCTTTCCTATCTGTTTAAACGCTACCGCAATCAGACGCGATCGCCCCCATTTCGCAACAGGAGTTAATTTGGCGGATGGAGACGCAGATGCTGCCAACTCTAGATTGGTATCAGTTGCCGGCCCTACATCAACAGCTTTTCTAAGGCATCAATATCGGGAATACAAAGAATATCGCGATCGCGCACAATCAGCCCCTTGCGCTCCAGTTTGCTGAGGACACGAGTCACGGTTTCTCTAGCTAGACCGCTCAAACTACTCAACTCGCGATGGGGCAAATTCGGAATTTCGATCCCCTGCTCACTAACTTTGCCGCGCCCATCCGCCAAAAACAAAATAATATCAGCCACGCGAGACACGCTGTCCGACTCCCGTAGCCGCAATCGACGGTTGACCTGCCGCAGCCGTCGCGCCATTAGCTGTGCCAACCGGATCCCTGCCTGTGGCTCTGATTGCAGCAGCTGCACAAAATCTTGAGCGGGCATATTCCCAATCACCGTGGCCATCAGGGTCATCACATCGGTAGAGCGGGGAACTTCATCTAGCGGAGCCATCTCGCCAAACAGCTCTCCCTCACCCAAAATATTGAGCGTGACTTCCTTGCCGTCGAGATTGTAGGTGCGGATTTTGACCCAACCTTCCAGAATAAAATAAACCGAGCTGCCCCAGTCGTTCTCTAACAGCAGCACCTGGTTAGGCGGATGGCTACGCGTGACAACATGAGCTGTTGCCTTCTCTACAGCCGCCTCTGGTAAATCTTGAAAAAAGGGTGCCGAGCGAATCAGGGAATGATCACGAGATTCGCGGGGACTGAAGCGATCTTGCATGAAGCCTTCGCAATCAACTGCTCAATGTGAGGAGACTGCATCTAGCCGAGTATAGGAGCAGCGGGTAGTGTTTCAAAATATCTCGCGCATTTATTAAATTATCTTAAGTCATATTTGACATCCTCCCACAACAGAAGCGCGCAGGATCTGCAAACCTCATAATGCGAGGCGGCTTGTGAGGCGGCTTAAACCATAGTCGCTAGGTATAAAAGAAAGAAAACTTAATTAAATTTACAGGAATGCAATATATACAGGCTGTGTCCCATTGTTGTGAAATCAGTTAAGCCTCAAGCCCTCTTTGGCTAGGCAAACAGCTCCATCTACCACTCATACTCATAAAGACGCCATTCATGGCGTCTTTACAGAAAATTACATCGCTGATCCGAGCAGGATTGAGTTAAGCCCGGCCTGAGAAGGCTTTTCCTGAGCACAGCCACCCCCTACAGCCAGTCCCTATCCTTGATGGCGATGAGGTTCCTCTGGTTGATAATGCTTCGATAAGCACCGCTCTAAATAGCGAACGCTGTGCAAGTGCCGAAATTTTTCAGGATTAAAAACAGCAGGATGTTGACGGTCAAACACCCGCTGGTTGAGATAGTGCCAAAACAGAGAAGCAAGCAGCCAACGAGGTTTTGAATTCATAGGTAACAGAGCGTTAAAAAAGTTGGGTAACGATAGTAGCCAGACCACTCAAACAGCAGTTCTGACCAGCGCTGATCCCTAGAGCACAACCTAAGCTGATGATTAGGCATCCTCTGATGCACAGGGTATTGTCTCAATGAATGGCGCTGCACTGCTTTCACAGGTGGAACCTTAGCAAGGGGGTGGCTTAGCGGCTCTAGATTAAGCGTGCCCAGATAGAATGCTGATCTCTCATCTCCAAGCAGATGCTAAGAGGATTTAGGCGGGGGCACGGGCGCTCTTTTTGGCAAGCTGAGAGTGGTCATCAAAAACCGGGGCATCTCAAGGGAAATGCGCCAAATTCTTGTCTGGTTCTTTCAGTGCCGCTCGTCAGGGATGGACAAATGCCGTAGCCGTTGAACGTTCCCCAGCGAAGGCTCATAGTCCCATTAACAATCCCCAAGCTCTAGAATCAGGAGAATTAATCGCTGCTCTGGTAATCGCTCCTTTCACATAAGTACGATTTGTCATCATGTTTTTCTCTGAGAGTTTGCTCTGAGAGTCTGAATCGATTTCCAGCTTTGTTAGGCAGCGATTCACGCTACAGGTTTATTGGATATAGATCTATTGAATACAGGTTTATGGAATACAGCTATAAATCTAAAGGATTAAAAATTTAAAGGATGAAGTGAATCCTCTAAGATCCACTCCATCCTTCGACTTAGCCATGTGACGATGCCCGCCGCATGTCAGTAGACATTAGCTCTTAGCTCAGGCGCGCACTGAGGTTCCGTTCCGTACGGCCTTGCCGTTGTTGTGAGCGGCTTTTTCGTTAGGATGGCTGTGTCCGTTATTGTGAGAGTTGCGGGGTTGAATGACGCCAAAGCCACCGTGATTCCGTTCGTAAATGACGTTGATTTCTCCTGTTTCGGCGTTGCAAAACATATAGAAGTCGTGACCCACCATCTCTAGGTGCTCTTGGGCCTCCTGAATGCTCATGGGCGGCATTGCGAAGTATTTGGTACGAACGACTTCGGTGGGCAGGGCAGGGGTGCGATCGCCAATCAAATCATTCACAACTGGGTCAACTGTGACTGCTTCGGCTGTCTTCACCGAAACATGAGATCTCCGTTTTTCCTTGTATTTGCGGAGTTGTCGGCTGATTTTGTCGGCCACCAAGTCGATGCTGGCGTAGAGACTCTCGCTGCTTTCTTCGGCGCGCACTATAGAACCATTGGTATAAATGGTGACCTCTGCGGTCTGGCTAGAAGCCATGCGCGGGTTGCGGGCAACGGAGAGATGAACATCAACTTCGGTGGTCAAAGCCTGAAAATGATTGACGGCTTTTTCGACTTTTAGCCGAACGTACTCGTGGAGTGAATCGGTAATCTCAATGTTTTTGCCCTGGATGACAAGCTTCATAAAGCTCCTCTCCTAGTTAAGGTTGAGTATACTCTTACCCTAGCACCTTGTGTTGTGGACGACTAAGTCGTTAAAAATGCTTTGCACCATGTGACAATTCTTGATTTGACTTATAACGATTGAATCCAAATTGATCGAAGGTTGATGCAGTTGGATTCTTAGTTAGATTTTAGTTAAACCTCAGTTAAATTAATGGTGCTACCTAATCGTTCGTGTTTGCTCTATCAGCCTGGACTGGTTCCGTACAATGCCGCTTGGCAGTGGCAGCGATCGCTTCTCGCCAGCCGGATCCAGCAGCCCGACCAAACCGATGCGCTGATTTTGTTGGAGCATCCGCCTGTCTATACATTGGGGCAGGGTGCCAGTTTAGAATTTCTGAAGATAGCACCTGACCAGCTGGGTGCAGAAATCTATCGAATTGAGCGGGGTGGAGAAGTCACCTACCACTGTCCGGGTCAACTGGTGGGCTACCCGATCTTAAATCTGCGCAGATACCAACCAGATTTGCACTGGTATTTGCGCCAGTTAGAAGAGGTGTTGATTCAAGCGATCGCCCCCTTGGGGTTGAAGGGCGATCGCATTCCTGGCCTAACGGGCGTTTGGGTAGACGGATATAAAGTGGGGGCGATCGGCATTAAAGTTAGCCGCTGGATTACGATGCACGGATTTTCCTTGAATGTCTGCCCTGACCTGCAAGGGTTTCAGGCAATTGTTCCCTGCGGCATTGCCGATCGACCAGTTGGCAGCTTGGCACAGTTGCTGCCCCACACCGCCGATATTACCGTAGCTACAATGGCTCAGCAGGTTGCGGCGGCATTTACCACAGTGTTTGAGGTCGATTTACAGACTGTTGATTATGCTGTGTTGTCTGAGGCTTTACCCATAGCAAAGTGACTATAGTTTAGGCTAGCTAGCAAGCTGTCAAATCCAGAAGCAAGCGCCACGATGACCACTTTATTCATCCAGTCTGAGTCCATTCCCCTCACGGTCAACTTCCCGGCGATCGCCTCCATGACCCAGGCGCAGTTCTACGAGTTCTGCCAAGCTAACCGGGATTTGCGGATTGAACGCACTGCCCTTGGGGACGTGATTATCATGCCACCTGCTTTTTCAGATACAGGCAATCGCAATCTTAAAATCGCCCAACAGTTGGCAAATTGGGCTGATCAGGACGGAACCGGCGAAACGTTCGATTCCAGCACAGGCTTTACCCTACCGAATGGAGCGACGCGATCGCCCGATGCCTCTTGGATTAGAAGCGATCGCTGGAATGCTCTAACAGACGAGCAGAAAGCATCGTTTGCCCCCATCTGCCCAGATTTCGTGATTGAATTACGATCGTCGAGCGATTCGATCAGCCGCTTACAGGCCAAAATGCAGGAATATATCGACAACGGGGCGAAACTGGGCTGGTTGGTTGACCGGAAGCAGCAAACGGTTCAGATCTACCGCCCGCAGCAAACTCCTGAAGTTCTTAACCGCCCTGAAACAGTCAAGGGTGACCCAGAATTACCAGGATTTGGTTTACGTATGGCCAAGATTTGGTAGAGGTTAGAGGGCGATCGGCTTCTCCACATGCGGGAAGCCGATTTTTGTTTAGTAAAAGGAGAATACCGGAAAACTGTGGAGAGTTTAGCCTATATGCCTCTACCTAAAAGAGTTCTGTCTTAAGTTGATATGAATAGTTTGGCGATCATCTTCAGGATTTAAGCATTTTACAGGTGGCTAACTGGCCGCTAATCTAGTTACGCTAGATGGAGAAGACCATGTCAGGCTTGCGTCTGATCGTGTACTCTTTTAGTCAAACCGTTTTGTACGCCTTTCATAAGGGCTGGCATCTGTGACGGGAGTGAAGGAAGTCCCAACATGCTTGTTTGTCCTCAGTGTCAGTTTGAAAATCCCGACAGCAACAAGTTTTGTCAGCAATGTGGCACATCGCTGACGGAATCCACCTGTCCGGCTTGTGGGGCTGCTATTGCCTTTGAGCTTGAGTATTGCCCCGAGTGCAATGCAACAGCAGGGATGATCTGGCGAGCTGTGCTAGTTCCTGTAGCGCCTGTTTTGTCGCAGGGCGAGCAGGTTGAGCAGGTCAATGGGCAGGAGTCTGCCACCCCAGCGAAACGTGAGGCTATGGCTGAGAGGCCAGCTGCGACCTTAGACGAAACCTCAGCAACCCCAGCCACAACCCCAGCCGCAACAAAATACCTGGGAACGGAAGGGCGCTATCGGCTATTGGAGCCGTTACCAGAGCTGGCAGCGTTCCCAATCGAGGCCGATGTGCGGGTGCTAGATTGCCAGCCCCTGCGGCTTTCTCCACTAGAGATGCTCTACAGCCAGGGCTTAGAGGTGCCCGATATCAGCAAGATCCAGTTGGGCGAACTGGCGGTTGAGCAAACCGCAGAAAAATTGTCCATTCCGGCGATCGCCCGCACCTACCTAGAGTTGCAGTCTCAACTGTATCCCTCGCTGCCGCATATGCATGACGCCTGGGAGCAAAACGGCCAAGCGGTCGTGTTATTAGAAGATCGGTCTGACTTTTTACCATTAGTAGATTTATGGAAAGAAGTAGACGTCGAACCATTTCAGATTCTGCATTTATTGCACCAAATGACCGAGCTGTGGGAGGTGTTGCAGCCCCATGGCTATGCTCAGAGCCTACTGGTGCTATCCAATTTAAAAATTGACGAAGACCAGCTTTTATACTTACAGCGGCTGTATGTAGACACCGCCGCGCCCCCTCCTCAACTGACCGATTTAGGTGGAGTATGGGAAACGCTATTTCAACACCAGCCTGAGCGGGCAGTGCTGGCTACCCTGGTTCAAATGTGTAGCGACCTAAAAACAGGGGCGATCGCCACCGTAGACGAGTTAGAAGCTCGCCTGAGCACAATTGCGAATGACCTGCAATCTCGCCCTAGTCCTACAGCGCTCGAACCCGACTGGTTGCCAGCGGTGAGTATATCTTCAGACATTACCGAACCCTTGACAGACAGTTCTCGGTTCGCTTCATTCAGAGCGGATCTGAGCCTTACGGATGGCGCTAACCGCCTAGAAGTGCGCGATCCCGACGATGAGATAGCAGGGGAGAATGATGACACTCCTACTGTTGTACTGCCGATGAAACTGATTAGCATTGAAGATGCGGGGCGCAGTGACATTGGGCGGCAGCGCGATCACAACGAAGATTACTTCAGCATTCAAACCGATGTAAAACGGTTGGAGAGCCTCTCTGCCAAAACCCTCCAAGTGCGCGGACTGTATTTGTTGTGCGATGGCATGGGCGGACATGCCGGCGGGGAAGTTGCCAGTGAACTAGCAACTGATACCCTGCGGAAGTTTTTTCAGGCCAATTGGACGACTCAATTACCGTCAGAAGAGACGATTCGAACCGGGATCGCGCTGGCCAATAAAGCAATTTATGATCTGAATCAGCAAAGCGCTAGTTCAGGTAGCGGGCGGATGGGAACTACTGTTGTTGTGGTGCTGCTGCAAGATACCCATGTGGCGATCGCCCATGTCGGAGATAGTCGTCTATATCGCTATAGCCGCCGTCGAGGGCTAGAACAAATCACCACTGACCATGAAGTGGGACAGCGTGAAATGCAGCGAGGAGTAGAAGAAGTCCTTGCCTATGCGCGCCCCGACGCCTACCAACTGACCCAAGCACTAGGCCCGCGCGATGAACAGTTCGTCAATCCAGATGTGCAGGGGCTAGAGCTAAACGAAGACATGCTGCTGCTGCTGTGCTCTGACGGCTTGACCGATAACAATCTATTAGAAACATATGCTCAAACGCACCTAGAGCCACTTATGAGCTTTCAAACGACGCTTGAATATGGTGTGAATCAGCTGATTGATTTGGCAAATCAGCATAATGGTCACGACAATATTACGACTATTGCCTTGCGAATACGGGTGCGCCCGAATCTAGAAGGGTTGAAGCCGTAGGGAAGGTTTGCCTGAGGGAGATTTACCTGTCTGGCGCTGCGGGCTGGTTACTAAGCGATCGCCATCTGATGCACCAACCAAATGATCAAAATATGTAGCGGGTAAAATAGGTAAAACCAGCGGCCTTTGGGACCTCGCTGCTGATTTGCCAAGGGAAAGGCGATCGCGGCGATTCCAGCTAGCGCCTGCCACCCATCGGGCCACCAGAGCACCGTGCAGCCACTCAATGCGATCCACACTGCCCACCAGAGGACCGTAGGTTTGTAGTGACCCACCAGCGCGATCATCGCAATGCCGTAGGCACCATAGTTAAACTGGCCAAATTCGGCTAAACCCGCCCCGCCTAACCAAACGAGTCCCTGAAAAGCAGGCCGTAACTGTCCTAACCGTAGACAGCCTAGCCCGGTGAGCAGGGTAAACAGTACATTCAAATCCTGGGCATCAAAGGCCAATTGATAAATCGGCTGGGAGGCGATCGCCAACCCCAACAAGCGCAGCGCATAGTGCTGAAAATTGCGCGTATGCTGCTCGCCTTGCACCAGTAGCCAAACAAACAGCGGGAAGCTGAGCCTGCCAATTAAATAAAGTGGCGTTAGTCCCTGAAAAAAGATATACCCAACATGATCTATCACCATGAAGATGGCGGCTAGAAGTTTGATGTGGTAATTAGTAAGCAATAGCCGTTGTTAGATCGGTGCTAAATCACAGAGCGAGTAATCAACCAGGATTACCCTTTAAATCTAGGCAAACAATCAGCTTGATTGCTACTGTAGACATGGTTTAATGCGATCGCCCCAAGAGACGTTATGAGCAAACAACTTTCTAATCAAGCCACTAAAGTCTGGGGACTCTTAACCGATCCCACGACCACGACCACCTACACGCAGACCCTGGATATAACCTGGAAAATTATCCGAGAAACGGGTAGCCTCCTGTGGCTGACGTTTTGCTTAGTCTTAGTCGGGTTTGACTGGTTCTGGACCCAATCAATCGGAGCCGGAAAAACCGTCCGGGGCTGGGTGAATGATCTGGGAAAGCCCAGCAGCGATCAAGTCACCGTCGAAGCGGGTAAGGTCATTGCCTCTGCTAGCAAAAATAGCGTGTCTTATGTGCTATCGACGGCGCGCAAGCAGTTGGGTTTGCCGGAAAAGGAAATTCCAGCTCTAGTCGAAAAGCCTGTGGCGATCGCGCCTATGCCTGTTCCACCTGCACCTGTTGTGGAACCTGAACCGACGCCTGTTGCTGTACCAACGCCTGCTGTAGAGGACACAGAACCCGCCGTTGTCGTAGACGCAGCATCACCGTCAGAGTCTACGCCTTAGGCGGTGCTCGAACCCAATGTCTGATCGCACTAGTAGTCTGAGGCGTAAATCTGCCTACCGTTCGTAGTGCAGGCTTCCAGCCTGCGCGGGCAAGATGCCCGCCCTACGGTAGCTAAACTTGTGCCGTCTTCTACTAGCTGATTGAGCCTGATAGTATCAGCTATTGCGTTGAGTCCTCACCCTTGCGAGCCACTCAACGCAATCATCGACTAAACTCCTTTTGAGCCACCCACGCTTGCAGCAGCGGATTGACGACCTCGGGGGCTTCATCTTGAGGGCAGTGCCCCAAGCCTTCGAGCGGAATAAAATCTTCGACGGCAGGAAAATCTGCAAGCTGACGACCCTGGGCAATCGGTTCCCATGGATCTACAGTTCCCCACAGAATTAGGACAGGGCAGGTAACCTGCGGCAGCAGTTCCTCTGCCAAGGGGCCTTGAGAATAGCTGATGAAGGCCAAAAATACATCGGCTGCCCCCGGTTCATAAGCGGGCTGCATCAGCAAGTCCACTAGCTCATCGGTGACCGCATCAGGGCGGCCATAGGCTTGCAGCAGAATCTTGCGGACAACTTTGGGCTTGGCAATGCGATCAAAAAAGAAATGGCCGATCGCCCGGTTAGCCAAAATTTGCTGGAGCCAGCGAGACGAGATCCGGCGATACCACGGCAATGCGGCCTGTTTGCGCTCGTGCAACATCCGCAGTGAGCAATTGAGCATTGCCACCCCCCGCACCTGTTCCGGCTGCATCACAGCCGCTTGCAGAGCCGCAATGCAGCCGATCGAGTTGCCAACCAAAAAAGCAGGTTCCCCAATCACCTCGCGGCAAAAATCGAGCAACTGTTCACCCCAGGTTTCAAACCGATAGTCGATCCCATCGCCGGGTTTGGGCTTGGCGGACAACCCAAACCCCAGCAGGTCAATCGCATAGACTCGGTTGGTGGCTGCCAATCCGGGTAAGTTCTTCCGCCAGTGGTCGCTAGAGGCTCCAAATCCATGAATCAGCAGCAGCGGCGCGCCTGCATCTCCTGCGACTTGATACCGGATCGGGTAACCATGCCATTGCCAATAGTTGGTTTTGGACTGGAGGCTGTCAGTGGCTAGGGTCATAGCAGATGTGGAGGCTGTAGAGCATTGAGACTCGGAAAGTTGAACGCGATCGCGTTGAAAGCGATCGCCCTCACTCTCCTCAACTATATCGCTTAACATTACTCAACATCATTCAGGGCGATCGCGGCCCCGCTCCTACTGCCCTATTGTGTACACACAAGTCTTCTGATCTGGCCTCAACTGGGTTTGATCCCCTCTAAACCCCCTTAAAAAAGGGGGGAACCGGATTCAAAGTCCCCCTTTTTAAGGGGGATTTAGGGGGATCTCGCAGTACGTTGATACCTTGTCCGAGATGTGTGTACACAGTAGCCCGCAGGAGATAGGGAACCGAATCCGGTCATCGGCTGGCTCTGACTCCCCTTCTCCCCTTTTGGGAGAAGGGGTCGGGGGATGAGGGCGACTTGTGTGTACACGGTACCCTTAGTCAGGCTAGTGATATCCCCTACTGAGTCAGCAGTAGCGCTACAAAAGCGCTGGCAATCGGCACGGTGAGGTTGTCAATGCCGTACTTAGAAAACGCTTCCAGGCTAGTGGCGGCGATCGCCACTCCCAATGCTGCCAAAGCCACCGTATTCAAACTGGCCGATGTGGCGAGTAGGACACAGAAGCAGACTCCATAGCTAGCGACCAGCATAGTTCCTGAGCCTTCCCAGCTTTTTTCTATCCCCCATAGCCGATAGGGATGCTTCCCCCACTGCTTGCCGACTAGCGCAGCTAACCCATCGCCCCAAGTCATCACCAAAATCCCCACGATGGCGTATTGAGGCTGCGTGTCCCAGAATCGGGCAATCAAAACTCCAAAACTGACGGCATAGAAAAAAGTGCCTAAGCTCTTGCGCCCGACGCTGTTGATCCCCGGCAAAATTGGCAATCGGTAAGACAGCAATGCCATCAAACTAAATAATGCCGAAGCGCTCACACCCAGCCAGGTTGGAATTTGCAGCCACCACGCGAGCAAAATTACATTGCCAATGCCAATGTGCACAATTTTTCTAACAGACTCTGAACCGACGTGGCCTGACTGGTTCAAGGTTTCTGCTAGTGCAATTACACCACCGACCCACAGACTGGCGATCGCCACTTGCACCCACAACGGCGGAACAGATGCAAACCATGCCAACACGCTTAACAATGATCACATCCTAAAGACACTAGGTTTTTATTGTATTTTCACTGTAAACGCAGAAGCCAGGACAACACAAAAGTAGAGACGCGATTGATCGCGTCTCTACCACCATGAAAGACGCGATTAATCGCGTCTCTACGACGAGAATGTAACAAAAATGTAAAAAATAAGAGTAAAAATTAAGAAACTAGCGGAAGCCTTGAGCGGGTTCTAACTTGCTTACAGAGCCTTAACTCAGTTCCCTGGGCGTTCCACTGCACCTGGTCAAAAATTTGCTCTAAGATATATAGCCCTCGCCCACACTCTTTCTGTTCGTTAAACAGCTGAGTATTGCAGTTATTCGTGCAAGGGGAAGACGGGTCAAACCCTACACCCTGGTCAGCGATAATCCACCAATGAGCGTTGTCTACCGTGTAGAACTCAACTAAAATAGTTTTGCGTGGGTCAAGATTATTTCCATGCTTCGCAGCATTGACGAGAGCTTCCTGCAAGCCAAGACGCAGTTCGGCCTGCCACCGATTTGGGATTTCAGCTAGCAGGACATCCAGGACGGGACCCAAATGTAGCGTAGAGGCGAAACTCACCGTACCCCATCTGCGTCCATTTGGACGAGGCGTGATTGCAATCACTCAATAACCCTCACAGCTTTACTAGTGGACGGTCAGTGGTTCTCTATATCCTTTGAGACATTTCTATCTTAACACGGGTGGTAGGGAGATCCGCCCTTGCAATCGGCTGAGATGCCCGATCTCAAAGCATTTCCCTTGACTTTAAGCTGAAGCGGGCACTTGAAGAACAACGTGAAAGGTTGATGTTCCAAGCACCCGCAAAGGATGACGCTAGCTCTCTGAAATGTTCAAAGAAATGTTCAAAATTTTCACCGCCCAATGGGGCGTCTGATTCTGACCTCTAGCTACCCATTTGCCGCAAATAATCTTCATATCCCAGTGCATCCAGTTTGGTTTGCTTGTCCAAGACCATGGCACAGAGACTTTGCCTATACCGTTGCACCTGCTCTAGCAAACTAGGTTGATGACTGGCCAAAATTTGCACTGCCAATAGTCCCGCATTTTGGGCATTGCCGATCGCCACCGTAGCCACTGGAATCCCCGCAGGCATTTGGACAATGGAATAGAGGGAGTCTATTCCCTGTAGATGGCGGCTGGCGACGGGTACGCCAATCACAGGTAGGGGCGTCAAAGCCGCCACCATGCCGGGCAGGTGCGCTGCCCCTCCTGCCCCGGCAATGATCACCTTGAGGCCGCGCAGGTGTGCTCCTTGAGCATACTCCACCATCCGTTCGGGCGTGCGGTGAGCCGAGACGATCGCCACCTCACAGGCCACCTGAAACTGCTCACAGATGGCGATCGCCCCCTGCATTGTAGGCAAATCAGAATCGCTGCCCATAATTATGCCAATTAGGGGACCAATCGGGGGGGTAACTACGGGAGATGTCATACCGATCGAGCCATGCAGAACCTGTCAGTAGTTGACGATAGACACTAATCCTCATCCATCCGCGCCACAATCACGGCACAAATCGCAAACGCCGTTACCAAAGGCATTGGAGAATCACAATAGACACCCAGCCCTGCAAAAATTACGGCACAGGCCCAAGCCGCGCCAGACCACAGCCGCTCTTGAGGGCTTAATCCTTTTTGTGCCTTGATGCTTTGCAACACATCTGACGGAATGGGCAATGGCATCACGGCATGGGGTGGAAACGCCCAATATTCTTTGCGTTCTTTAAACAGATCAGTCCAGCCATGGTCGAGACACCACTCTTGAACCCACTCTGTGCAGTACTTGTTAATACCCATGGCTTTGACTGATTCGGTAAATTTGATCAATAACGATTACAAGTAAAGACCGCAGAAGCTCTGCCGCCTTTTCTCTGCCTTAAGGCAGATGTTTAGAATGGAAAAATTGGAAAATCTTTGTGATATTACACAAGTGAGGTTACACAAATGTAAGGGTCACAAAGATACAAGCTTTATATGCTTCCGATATTTTGTAGATTAGCAGAGTCGAATCGATATATGAGCGACAAGACATCAAATGTTACTTAACCCACGGTAAGATTAGTATGCCCTTAGGCAGTAAATAGGCAGCAAAAGACTCTCGGGCTAAGGAACTTAGACGGTTGAAGCGATGGGCAATAGCTTTGGGCAATTATTTCGAATTACTACATTTGGTGAATCTCATGGCGGTGGGGTGGGGGTGGTTATTGATGGCTGTCCGCCTCAGCTAGAGATCTCGATAGACGAGATTCAATTTGAATTGGATCGTCGCCGTCCGGGGCAAAGTAAAATTACCACGCCGCGTCAAGAAGCAGATCGGTGCGAAATTTTGTCGGGCGTGTTTGAAGGAAAAACCCTGGGTACGCCGATCGCCCTCTTGGTACGTAACAAAGATGCGCGATCGCAGGACTACAAAGAGATGGCGGTGAAGTATCGCCCTTCCCACGCCGATGCCACCTACGATGCCAAGTACGGGATTCGCAACTGGCAGGGCGGGGGACGGTCTTCGGCTCGCGAAACGATTGGGCGGGTGGCAGCGGGGGCGATCGCCAAAAAGATCTTGAAACAGCTAGCGGGGGTTGAAATCATTGGCTATGTTAAGCGGATCAAGGATTTAGAAGGGGTAATTGATCCCGATACCGTTACGCTTGAGCAGGTCGAAAGCAACATTGTCCGCTGCCCCGATTCGGACTGTAGCGATCGCATGATTGAGCTGATTGAGCAAATTGGCCGAGCTGGAGACTCAGTCGGCGGGGTGGTAGAGTGCGTAGCTCGTCATGTACCCAAAGGATTAGGTGCTCCTGTGTTTGACAAACTAGAGGCCGACTTGGCCAAGGGCGTCATGTCTTTGCCTGCCAGCAAAGGGTTCGAAATTGGCTCTGGCTTTGGCGGCACCCTACTCACGGGCATTGAACACAACGATGAATTTTTTATTGACGAGCAGGGCGAGATTGGCACCGTAACCAACCGATCTGGCGGCATTCAAGGCGGCATTGCCAATGGTGAAAATATTGTGCTGCGGGTGGCATTCAAACCTACCGCCACCATCCGCAAAGAGCAGCGCACCGTCACAACAGGCGGGGAAGAAACCCTGCTCGCCGCCAAAGGCCGCCATGATCCCTGCGTCCTCCCACGCGCTGTTCCGATGGTGGAAGCAATGGTGGCTCTAGTCCTGTGCGATCACCTGATGCTGCATCATGGCCAGTGTGAGCTGCTATAATCTCGCAATCCTAAGGGCAACAGAACCCAGTGAATGCCTTGAACTCCCTGGAATACCAGCTAAAGCCAGACGATCAGCTTTGCTACATTCATATTCCTAAAACGGCAGGCTCGACGTTGACCGCGATCGCCGATGCTAATTTTGACGTTCGTACCATTGCCCCCGCGCCTCGGCACTTGGCCGACGTCAACCCAGCGGCAAAAACGGCCAATACCCCAGAGGCGATCGCTGACTTACTCACGCACTATCGGCTGATTCGCGGGCACTTTAGCTACAACGAAATCCGTAAAGTGTTGCGGCAACCCGTCTACATGACTGTGCTGCGCGATCCCGTCGATCGAGTGATTTCGGTATACGAATTCTTTAGGCGGGCGGGCGATCGCGGCGAAGCCGAAACCCACGAATATGAGCGCCTAATGGCAGCCGCCAGTCACGATTTGCTGCATTTTGTCCAGCATCTTGACCCAATTGTGCGGCTGCGAACCTGCAATTACCAAATCCACCAGGTAGCAGGCTGGCAGGGCGACCCTTCTGCCTTCTTTGAACTATCTGAGGCCGAGCAATGGGACGCGGCCCAGCGCAGCCTGGAAACCTTTGCCTGGGTTGGGCTAACCGAACGGTTTCAAGATTCGGTATTCTTGCTGTCGTACCTGTTTGGCTGGTATCCGGCACTCGAATATCAGAGCCTGCGAGTGGTGACTAAAAAATCGAGGCGGGCGGGCATTTCGGAGGACGTAATTGCCGCGATCGCCGCTCAAAATCAGCTCGATATTGCCCTGTATCAAGCTGCCAAACAGCGGTTTGAACGCCAGTTCGCACAAATGTTGCTAGCGCTAGATCAGTTCCCTTTAGACCCGTTAAACCCAGACCAGCTCAAAACCAGCCTGGAGCGGCATTACGAACAGCGCTTTGTAGCGGCTCACCCAACTCCATGCACCGCGCTAGATTTTGACTTTCGGCAGGCGGCCTTCGGCATGGGCTGGCACCGAAGAAATGGCGGCTTCAATGGGATTAAGGCCACGGGTGGCTGGTTTCGCTGGACGGGTCCCGGCACCATCTCCACACTAGACTTCCCCTTGGCCACCAAAACCGACTTGACGGTAAGACTCCAGATCTCAAATGCGATCGCCGTAGACCTGTTGGACAGCTTAACGCTGACAGTCAATGCGCAGCCGATCAAGCTATTACCCGTTAAGTCTACCCCAAACAACCAGACGACTTCTGGCTCAACAGCAGGGCGATCGCGTTTACTGCACGGAATCATTCCCCGCGCGGCACTGGTCAGTGCCAAGGGGTTTGTGCGCTTCACCTTTGGCGTCAACCGCACCGCACCCATCAGCTCGATCGCCCCAAACCAAGCCGATACTCGCCTGGTTGGGGTTGCGATCCGTCGGCTAGAGCTGGTGCCCAGAGCATCTTGGTGGAACTGGGTGAACGACTCTGGCAGCAGTGGCGCGATCGCTAAGATTGCCCAACCACAGGTCAAGCTCGCAATTGCCGATTCGAGGCTGCCCCCAACGGTGTAGGGTAGAGAGTGTGGTCATTGAGCGATTGGATGGAGCGATTGGATGGAGCGAGTGAGGATGATGAAAGCGCTACCTCTTTCTCTAGCTGCGTTGCTGCTGGGTGCTACAGCGGCCAGCGCCGAGCTGCCGTTGCAAACCGGAACCTACCAAGCGAGCGGGCGCAACATCCGCATTGCCGAACGAGACGGGCGGCTGTGCTTACAGGGTTACCGGGTCAACACAGTCATTACTGCGTCGATCAACCGTCCCGACAATACGGGTGTCTACAGCCTGGAAGGAACTAGTGAAATTGTTTACCAGCAAGACCTGCGGACGTTGCTGATAGGGCCACGATCTGACCTGAGCGCCTATACGCTGCTCGATGTGCCCAATATCGAACCGAGTGGTATTTTGCAAGAGTGTCTACGGACGAGACGTAATTTTTACAACGAGAGTACAGTAGTTGGCAGTGCAGCATTCTGAATGGCTAGAAGTCGGCAAAATTGTTGCCCCACAGGGGTTAAAAGGTGATGTGCGGGTCTACCCAGATTCCGATTTTCCAGAGCGATTTGTGGAGCCGGGTCAACGATGGCTGTTGCGACCTGGGGCGCTGGAACCAGAATCCGTTCAACTCGTCTCGGGTCGATATTTGTCGGGCAAAGGGCTATATGTGCTGAAATTTGCTGGGGTCGATAACTGCGACCAGGCAGAAGCGCTGCGCGATTGTCGGTTGATAGTATCGAGACGCGATCGCCCTCTGCTAGAGCCAGACGAATTCCACGTAGCTGACTTGGTCGGTTTAGAGGTGTTTGACCAGGTGAGCCAAACGCTAATCGGAACCGTGACAGACGTATTTTCTGCGGGTAATGATTTACTAGAAGTTGCCCTCAGCCAGCCCGAGGGCAAGCCATCGCCTGTATTGATCCCCTTTGTGCGGGCGATCGTTCCCTTGGTCGATTTAGACAATCGCCGGATTGAAATCACCCCTCCGGCTGGGCTGCTGGACTAGCATCAGAAGACATGGGCTATTGACTTTTCATGACTCGCGCAATTTCGCGCTTGGCTTGCTTTTGCTTCAAGTCATCGCGTTTGTCGTGCAGCTTTTTACCCCGCACTAAGGCAAGCGTCACCTTGGCCCAACCCCGCTTCAAATACATTTTGAGCGGCACCAACGTTAATCCCTGTTGGTCTACTTTACCCATTAACTTCCGAATCTCTTGCTTATGCATCAGCAGCTTGCGGGTGCGGAGGGGTTCATGGTTAAAGTGCTGACTTGCTGTTTCGTGGGGCGAAATGTGAACATTATGCAGCCAAGCTTCCCCTTTACGAATTAAGGCAAACCCGTCCCGCAAGTTAGCTTTGCCATTGCGGATAGACTTGACTTCAGTTCCCTGTAGTTCAATGCCAGCTTCAAACGTTTCCAGAATTTCGTACTCAAACCGGGCTTGACGGTTCTCCGCCACAATTTTGAACCCACCATCGCTGCTCTCAGCCATTCTGTTTCTTCCTTGCCATTCTTCCTTACCAACCTGCTACTCCACTACAATCTTCCACTCATGTAGTTCATATTTAACACACCCGTTCTGAACTAAGGGATCTTGAGTCACGATCGCCTCCGCTTCTGCTAGCGATTCTGCCCAAAATAGCAGCATACCGCCGCCCCGTTCTGCCCAATAGCCTGTCTTGGCTTGATGCCCCTTGGCAATGAGGACTCTGACATAGGCTTGATGGGCTGGTACCGATTGATCAAAGGTTGATTTGTCTACTACGCCCTTCTCAATTTTGACGAACCACGGCATAGACATTGTGTTGCTGGGTGGATTTCTAGGATACCGCGATAAAAGAAAGGATGAAGGAGGAAGGATGAGGGATGAATTGAAATCTCGATTTTTTGTGGCGTTACTGCCGCCGCTGGAGGTTGAGCAGTATGCCGATCGCGTGATTCGAGACTTGGGCGATCGCTATGCCACCAGTACGGCTAAGGCGTCGCCGCATGTGACGTTGCAGCCTCCGTTTGAGTGGTTGATGAGTCAAGTAGGCGCATTGGAAACCTGTTTGGCAGAGTTTGCCACAGGCCAATTATCGACGTTGGTTAGACTGTCGGGGTTTGGGGCGTTTAGGCCACGGGCGTTGTTTATCAATGTGGTGAAAACTCCTGAATTGCTAGCGCTGCAATCTGCCCTAAAACAGCATTTGCAAGCGGAGTTGAACATTGCAAATCCCAACGCCGATCGCCCCTTTGCACCCCACATAACGGTGGCATCGCGTCACCTAACGCCGCTCAGCTTCCAACAGGCGTGGGCCCAGCTGCAAGCTCGCCCCGTAGAGTTTGAATTTAGTGGCGATCGCCTTACCTTATTGGTTCACACTGGCCAGCAGTGGCTAGTGCGCTCAACGTTCCCTTTAGCAGAGTAGCCCAACCGGGTGGTTTTGTTACAAATTGCAAAAACTATAACCTTTGAGCTGGATCTGGGCTTGACAGCAATTTCCAAAACAGTAACAATGAATACAGAAAGAAATTCGTTCATCCCCAGAGAAGCACTACCGCATTCGTGCAATGTGTTTAGAAAAGGACGGAAGTAGGGGAGTTTCCCCGAAGGAACGCGCCTCATACCATCCCTTCATTTAAGAGGCGAAAACCTATGAAACTGATCTATCGCGGCGTTGAATACGACAACACATCTGAGTCTGTGAATTTGAGCAACAGCCATCTCACGACGACCACCCTCAAGTATCGCGGTAATGCTTACCAAACCAACCAAGCGGTTGACATGACGTTGCCAGGGACGGAAGCAGACCTGACCTACCGAGGCAGTCACTACCATGTCAATCTGGGCACAGGTTTGTGGGCGGCATCGTAGGCCGTTGCTTGCAATGAGTTAGCTGGTTGCGGGCACTCCTTCGGGAGTGCTTTTTTTGTGACAGAGGTTTGATGTGACAGAGGTTTGAGCGGCGCGCGGAAGATTCCCTGGGTCTTGGTAGAATAATGGACGTGGATGCTGTTTTAGAAATGGTGTGGTTATGAGTTCAGGACTTGAAAGTACAGAAGGGGCTGATGCGATTGATGGGGCGATCGCGCGCGGCATTGATTTTGACGGTGGCTCTATTCCTGCCGCCAAACTAGACCTTTACAGCCAAGTCATGGGGCTAGAGGCGGGTCGTCAGCGCAGCGGCGTATCCAATACCATGCGATCGCGGATTGTCCGCATTGGAGCCAAGCACATCGCTCAAGCTGAACTCAACGAGATGCTAGTAGCAGCAGATTTTGCTCCACTTAAAGATAAAGAAATCGCGTTTTATTACGGCGGGAAGTAGCTCATTCCACCGATACCTTCAACCAGAAGGCTATCGTGGGGTATGCCCTAAGGGTCTGGGCTAGCGCTACAGCGCAAGATATCTTGATCCTATGCTCCTTAAGTTGTCAATAGGTATCAATGCTGGATATTAATCCTCTGTTAGATTTTTCTCGGAGTTACTGCGTTGCCATTTGTGCTGTGCTGGTGCCTGCTAATTTGATCGCTACAACGCTAACGCTACTTGGGATAGGGCAGCATCGCTCTGCCAGACGGGTACGGCAATTAGCCGCGATCGCCAGCTTATTTGCCCTCATCATGGTGCTGCATGTGATGACTTGGCTCATCGTTGGAATAGTCATGGCTCCGACGTTTATTCTGTTCGCCTTGGGCAGCGTATGTTTGCTGACCAATGGCTGGGCGATCGCTCAACCCGTTAGTCTAGCAAGGCTCCTGAACCGCTTAGCCACGGTCTTTGTGTCCGTCCGTTCAACAATCTCAACTCGAACTCGACAGTGGAAAACTTAACTGCAATCAACCCTGATTTCATCGTGGGCTAGCGATCGCCATTCTCATTGGCGACTTTTTGATGATGTTTACTACCGTATTTACAACGCGCGATCGTTGAATAGGTAGCTATATTTTCAGCTACCGTCACGCCGATGAACCTGAAACTCTTGCTCAATCGAAGGCAGCTGGAGTTCACCTTGGGCTAGAGCTTCTAAGTCAGAAAGTTTGGCTCGCAACGTATCAATGCGACTGGACAACAGCGCCTTGATACCTTCAGAACCGAGGGCAATGCAATGGTGACAGGCTTCACCATGCATAACGCTGTGGCAATCATAGATTACCCCAATCAAGAGTTGGTTGGCTCCGCTGCGAATGGGTCGCACGGCCTGACCACAAAGAGTGCAAAAAACTGGCGCGCTGCCCAAATAAACGCTTGGCTCCCAAACAATTTTCACGCTCGTTTCCTCTGAATCTAGTCCTGAGCCTATCTCAATTCGTAGGGCTAAGGACGTTCGCTCGGCTACCAGAAATTTAGTCGTTTTTGCCAGTAAAACAAAAAAATGCCCCACACCAAGCTGGTAGTAGGGCAAGACAGTTAAACGTTACATATAGTGTGTGCGAAAACCGGGGTAGGGGTCTTTCCCCCTGTGCCGATTTCTTTATTGTCCATAAAGGCTTTAGAGTGACGCAGGAAGAACTATTGCCGGGAAAATTGACCGATTTACGACCCATCCAATCGCTAAGCCTGATAGCGAGACGATACTTAACACCGCCAAAGACTGCCAACGGTTTAGCCCTGCCCTTTGCAAATCTAAGCGAGCGAGAATTTCAGCCGCTACGACCAAGAAAATGTATTCAAAAACATGAAACCAAACCAATACCAGTGCGATCGAAAACGCGCCAATTAATACAACAGAAAAGTAACCGATATCTGACTTTAGCCAGCCGCGAATTGCGGCTCGGAGTCCCCGCGATAGGGTCGTCAACAGCAGCGCTTCAGTGAGCGCAACGGTGGTTACAACCAACAACACAATCCATGGAGCGGTGGCCTGATATAAAAACCAACTAAAGGTGCCGTATGATCCCAGCAGCAATAGTAGAGAGACAACAGGGATTTTCTTCACAGGATGGCCAGTTGAAATGAGGTCGTAGGCGGCTGGAACTGGTCTTACAGATTGGGCGAGATGGCCTGGACGGGGCAGGTGGGAATGCACTGCTCACACACCACACAGCGCGATCGCA